>RCNC010003117.1_pt1 | contig 10888 bp, 9 predicted proteins | sample 2041301 | NCBI WGS metagenome assembly RCNC01 (sample SAMN09708231, study PRJNA481090) | Marine sediment metagenome, whole genome shotgun sequencing project. | biome: marine sediment; feature: ocean; material: sediment; isolation source: Sewage treatment plant 13A marine sediment (STP13A) ... | reverse complement strand
TGCAGCGCCTTTCTGGCCTCTGCAGATGCAGACTTCAGCGCGTCTGTCTCTGCCAAGGCTGCCGACACTTGGTCCCGCAGCGCCTGTCTTTCCTCTTCAGATGCAGACTTTAACGCATCAGCAGCAACCAAGGATGACAGCAATTGATCATCCAATTCCTTTTGCGCAGCCTGCGCTGCAGCAAGCAGCGTCAAGGTGTCTTCGGCCTCTTTGCGTTGGGCTTCCAACGACAAGGTCATTGCCGTAAGTTCTGTATCTGCATTCTGTAACCGTGCGCGTAGGGCCTCTGCCGCTGCAACCTCTGCCAGACGGGCGGCTTCCTCGGCACTCAGCGCTTCCTGGACCTCATTCAATTCCCCGGCCAGGTTCGCGGCCTGCGCATCGGCATCCGCATTGCGGATTCGCAAATCAGCAACCAACGCTTCCAGCGCCTCGCGCCGTGCAGCTGCGAGGCGGGCCGCTTCGGTCTTGGCGTCCACTTCTGAGCGCGTCTGCGCCAGCGCAAGGTTCAATGCGTCCTGCTCCGACATCAGCCGTATCTTTTCACCCTCCAATCCGGCGACGGTACTCAAAGCGTCATTGCGCTGGGACAACAGCGAAGTAACTTGCGACTCAAAGCTGGTGATCTGGGATTTGGCGGTAGCCAATGCGTCAGCTTGGCGGTCGCGCTCTCTACTCAGCGCAGCAATCAGCGCCACCTGGTCGTTAATTTCAGCATCGCGCGCACCAAGCGTTGTGGTCAGCGCACCCAACCGGGCTTCCAGTTGTTTGCCTTGCCGTTCCTGCAAGCCCAGAGCCTGCGCAAGCGCCTCGACTTCCGCTGATAATGTGTCGAGTTCGGTTTCCTGCCCGCTGATGGTTTCTTGCAAGACAAACTGCATAACCATAAAAATGGTCAACACAAACATCAGAACCAATAGCAAACCAGTCATCGCATCAACGAAACCGGGCCAAATCGACCCCTGAAACCGCTGGCCTGTGCGCCGCGACAAGGCCATGGATCACTCCTCCTGCGAGCCGGACGGCTTGCGCATCCGGACAAGGGAACGTGAGGTTGTAATTGCACGGCTGAGCGCGGCGATATCGGTACGCAGTTCGGTCATGCTTTCTTGTCGACCAGCGGAAATCTCTTCCAGAATACGCAGCATCTGCACATCAATCGAACGCAACCGCATCCGGCTTTCCGCGTCGATGCCTTCAGCAGGCCCGTGCGAGATCATCATCTCGATCAATCGCTCCTGCCCCTCGGCGACCCGATCAAGAGCTGCCGTCGCGCCTTTGCCGCCATCCATCTGCGCCGTCAGGTGTTCAATAGATTCCGCCAGATTGCCAAACTTCTCGTCGAGCATGGAGCGATTGACATCTGACTGCGTGAACATCTGCTGAAGCGATTCCATTTGTTCCGTCATCGTGTCGACGACTCCGGCCAGTGCTCCGGCGTCACCGCCCGTCTCATCCCCCGATGAGAAACCGACCTTGGTGATCGAAGACAGCCACTCTTCCAACTCGCGATAAAACCGGTTTTGCCCGTGTCCGGCAAACAGTTCCAGCAGTCCAACAATAAGCGATCCTGCCAGGCCAAGCAGCGACGATGAAAACGCGACTCCCATACCGCCCAACTGTTCTTCAAGTCCGGTCATCAGACGCTTAAAGACTGCAACGCCTGCTTCGCCTTCTTGTGGCGCGAGACTACGAATTGTGTCCACCATCGCCGGAACAGTGGTTGCGAGACCATAAAATGTTCCCAGAAGTCCCAGAAAAATCAGCAAGTTGACGATATAACGTGTAATCTCGCGGGCTTCATCGATCCGTGTCGCCACAGAATCCAGAATCGAACGGGTGGACGAGGCACCAACTTGCATCCGTGCCCCACGCGTGCGCAGCAGTGACGCCAGCGGCGCCAGCATAGGCGGCGCTTTGACGTTCTCGACAACCATGTCGCTGGCAAAACCTTCAATCCATCGCACAGAGCCAATAAGCTGAAATACCTGCCAAAAACAGGCCAACACGCCGATGACAAATACAAAGATGATAAAACCGTTCAGAGCCGGGTTAGCGTGAAATACTCCCAGAACCTGCGGCAAGGCCACAAAGACCCCAGAGCCGGACAGGCCCAATACCATAAGCATCGACAGAATCTGTCGAACCGGTTGCGAAAACTGTGGTCGTAATTGACGGTCTGGTGGCGCCATTTCGTGCGGTCCTGACACTTGCTCTGCTCTGAGGGAACTCTACATAAAAACCACGGTAAGGGCCAAGGGTTTATGTCGTGAGCAATCTCACCCGACGTTCCAGCCATTCCAGATCAGGATCATGCAATCCCATCTCAGCCAGATGATCCCAGGTATTAAAAAGATATTCCGTATTTGCGCCCCGCCCGCCGACCGCCCGGGCGATGGTCTGCGCCTGCTCTTCAAGTGGCAGTCCACCACAATATTGCACATGGTCGGCATCAATGACGTAGGTCACCGCGTCCACGTCAGAACCGCTTGCAAGGCTGATCCGAAGCATCTTCTCCAGATAGGCTGATGAAATCAGCTCTCGTTCGCGCAGATAAGCCAGTACACTTTCTTCCTGCCCGGCAGGCACACAAAGTGCCACACCTTCGCACTGCGCGCCCACCACCTCGTCCAGCGCCAACACAAGACCAGGTTTGGCTTCGCTGCCGCGGTGATGGATCGAGCGCATGCAGAAGGACCGGGCATACCCTTGCAACGTGGCCAATTGCTGTTCGGCCACGTCAAATCCCGGATTCCAGAGCAAAGACCCGTAGCCAAATACCCATAACGTCATCGTACTGGTCCTTCTCTTTTTGCGTCTATAGACATCAAAGCGCAGGCAGGGAAAAGGTGTGCCGTGAAGTTGATCGCAAAATTTTGTGTGCTCGGTGTTGTGCTCTGGTCACTCTATTGGCTGGCCGCCGGATTTGGCCTGCGCAGCGGACTGTCGGCGTGGTTTGACACCCAGCGCAAATCCGGCTGGCAGGCGGAGTATGCGACGTTAGAGACCCTTGGGTTTCCGCTTCGGCTTGAAATGCGGCTGACGCAACCAGCGCTGGCTGACCCAGCTACCGGCGTTGCGTGGCAGGCTAACAGCTTGAGCGTTTCGAGCCCTGCATGGTGGCCAGGAAACGTGACCCTGTCGTTTCCGGATACACCTCAGCGCCTGTCTTATTTCGATCAAGGTCTGAGCCTGACTGCGCGTGATGCGTTTGCCAATCTACACCTCAAACCGGGTGCGCAACTTGAAGTTCTGGAAATGTCGCTGCAGGCGGGCCCGTGGGGGATCAGCGAAGACGCTGGCTCGCTGGCGGGCGCCTCTGGTCTTATCATCTCGGCCCGGCAAACTGACAACCCAGCGCAATACAAGATCGACCTGTCCGCCGATCAGTTTCGCCCCGGTGACCTGCCGCGTCGTGCCATGCGCCTACCATCGTCATGGCCGATCCAGTTTGACACATTGGTGCTTGACATGACGGTGACGTTTGACCGCCCTTGGGACCGCTCTGCATTAGAAAACGCGCGTCCGCAACCTCGCCTGATCAAGCTGAAACTGGCCGAGGCCCTGTGGGGTGAACTGCGCCTTTTTGCTACAGGTCAGGTCACCGTAGATGAGTTTGGCATCCCAACGGGCACTTTGGATATCAAAGCAGACAATTGGCGCGACATACTTGAACTCGCAGAGAAATCCGGCTCCCTCACACCATCCGCTCGCCGCGCATCAGAACAGACGTTGGCTCTGCTCGCAGGGCTGAGCGGCAATCCGGAAGCACTCGATCTTAGTCTAACGCTGCGTGATGGGTTGATTGCCCTCGGACCGATTCCGATCGGCCCTGCCCCACGTCTAGTCCTGCGTTAACGACAATAGGCTCCACTGCGATACCGCGCCGTGTCAAAGTGGAAATGATCACGATGATACCTGTCAGACCTAGGCCCAAGAACAGTCCCAAACGGTCCACAGGCAGCTTTGTGAATTCTCTTCATGGCCCGGCCTGTGCCCTTGGCATTCCAGCCCTTGAGGACCGTGATTTCAGACCCGTCTTGCATGGTGAACCCGGAAATATCGATGGCCCGACCACTGCCATGCTCTGAAATACGTGCGCCTCTTTGATTGTTTCGCGTACGGCACGCGTAATGTGCGGCGACATGGATGCGGGACACTTTGCCGCGTGATTTCAGAGCCGGAGTCAGACCTTCGTCGACCCACGTCCTCAGGGCCAGCGCCGTCGGACAATCAATCACTGCGTGCTGGCTCAGAGTTATGCCGGAAACCGAGCGCAGCCGCACTGCCTTGTCAATGCCGCATCCCTTGATGCGACCGGGAACATGCCCGACATTATCGCCCTGCAGTGCCGGATCGCCACATAATGCTCCTTTTGCGAGCCTGCGACGCTTGGCCATGACTCTCTGCTCCAGTTCCAACGAGCGCGACAGTGGGCGCGGCGAAGCCGGCAGTTGAACCGAGGCCAAGATGACCCCTTGCGCTGCAATCAACTGCGCTGAGACGGGGCGCAATTGCGGGCGTATCTGAATTCTCGATTTTTCAAAATCCGTCACAGTTTCACGTGCCAACGGTCTGACAGATCTTTCGGGTGCGGCCTGTAACTGCCCCGCGCAGACCATTAGAGTTATCAGTAAAAGAACCCTCACGTGTTTTGCTTGCCGCGCCCAAAATCAGGAGCGTCGGTGTCTTGTCCAGCCTCAATGATCCCGCGACGTATGGCGCGCGTGCGGGTAAAATAGGCGTGCAGATGGTCGCCATCACCGGTCCGTATGGCGCGCTGCAACGCAAATAGTTCTTCCGTAAAGCGCCCCAGAATTTCCAGAGTCGCATCCTTGTTCGTCAGGAAGACATCGCGCCACATTGTCGGATCGCTGGCCGCAATCCGGGTAAAGTCACGAAATCCGGCAGCAGAGAACTTGATAACTTCGCTGTCCGTTACGCGACGCAGATCGTCGGCGACCCCCACCATTGTGTAGGCAATTAGATGCGGGGCGTGGGATGTCACGGCCAGAACCAGATCGTGGTGGTCCGCGTCCATCGTCTCGACATTGCTGCCCAATCCGATCCACAGGTCAGTCAGCCGCTTGACGGCTTCGGCGTCTGAGCCTTCGATCGGCACAATCAGGCACCAACGGTTATCAAACAGTTCTGCAAAGCCAGACTCGGGGCCGGAATGTTCTGTGCCTGCCAACGGGTGCGCAGGCACAAAATGAACACCTTCGGGCAAATGTGGTGCAACCGCCGAGATGATATCGCGCTTGACTGATCCGACATCGCTGACGGTTGCCCCCGGTTTTAAAGCAGGGCCAATCAATTCAGCGACCGCGCCCATAACGCCCGGCGGAACACATAAGACCACGAGGTCGGCGCCGTCGACAGCCTCTAGCGCGCTGTCGCACACCCGGTCGCACAACCCAATCCGGCGCGCTGTCTCGCGGGTGGCTTCGGACTGGGCATAACCAGTGACTTCGCCAGCCAATCCAGCCCGTTTCATCCCCCAGAACATCGAAGAGGCAATCAGACCTAGCCCGATTAGCGCAACCCGATCGTATAGCACAGTCATCGTGCACCGCCTTTGAACTGGCCGACAGCTTCGGCCACCCGGCGGCAGGCATTTTCGTCGCCGACAGTAATGCGCAAACACTGCGGCAGATTATATCCCGCAACCCGGCGCACAATCAGGCCCTGAGATTGCAGGTATGAATCACAAGCCTCTGCCTCTTCCTGACTTGCAAAGCGAGCGAGGATGAAATTGGCACAGGACGTATCAGAGGGAACCCCAAGTTCTGCCAGCGCCTCGGCAAGCCAGCTTCGCCATTTCGCATTCTCAGCCCGGCAGTTATCGCCATAAGCAACATCGCGAATAGCCGCTTCTGCTGTCGCCAGGGCCGCACCCGACAGGTTAAATGGCCCGCGGACCCGGTTCAAAACATCAATTACATGGGCTGGGCCATAGCCCCATCCGATGCGCAAACCGCCCAGACCAAACAGCTTGGAAAAGGTGCGCGTCATCACCACGTTTTCGCAGCGATCCACCAATCCAGAGCCCCCATCATAGCCATCTACATATTCGGCATAGGCACCGTCTAACACAAGCAATGTTTGCGGTGGCAGACCGCTGGCAAGGCGCTGCACCTCGGCGGGGCTGATCATTGTGCCCGTTGGATTGTTTGGGTTCGCAATGAAGACCAGTTTTGTGCGTTCGCTGCAGGCTGCAAGAAGGGCCGCGATGTCGGTTACCCTTTCGTGCTCAGGCACTTCAACCGGGGTGGCACCGGCGGCCAGCGCAGATATCCGGTACATGGCAAAGCCATGTTCAGTATGGATCACCTCGTCGCCTGGACCGGCGTAGGCCTGACAAAGCATTGCAATAATCTCGTCCGATCCCGCGCCACAAATAATCCGCTCCGGATCCAGATCCAGAACCTCACCGATGGCCTGGCGCAACCCAATATGGTTGGTTGAGGGGTATCGATGCAAGTTTTTGGCCGCGCTTTGATAGGCGTCAATCGCCGCCTTGGAGGGGCCAAGCGGATTTTCATTCGAGGACAGTTTGACTGCATTACACATGCCCTCAACATGCGCAGCACCGCCCTGATAGGGCGAAATCTGCTCAATACCGGGTTGCGGCGTGATCTTGGTCATGCGCTGGCGTCCTCTTTGGACCCGTTTTATCTATGGAAATTGGGCAATGCCATCCCCAAAGAGACATGGCCGCAATGGTTGGCTCTGCGGAGAGAATGTGCCGTTCAATCGCATGGGATTGCGGGGAACCTCTTAGCGCGTCACCTCATCCAGTACGTTTCCGGAGGCGCCACTGGGCGCCGTAATTCCAAGAAAGTTGCTCAATGTCACTGCCACGTCAATTGTACCCACACGGCGGCCAACCTTTGCAGGTTCAATGCCGGGACCGACAAATATGATGGGAACATGCGTATCGTAACGCCACGGAGAGCCATGCATTGCCGCGATCGGCCCTTTGTCCATCAAAAATGAATACGGTGATTGGACTACATAAATGTCACCTGAACGTTGCGGATGGAAATTCCGGCGAATTGGATCTTCCAAAAAACCTCCGCGCTGCTCTGGCAACGGTACTGTCGGCATCGCCATCGCAATACCCGGCGTCGCATTCAGCATTTCGACAATGAACCTCTCAACTTCTCGGCGATTGGCCTGTGCCGCGATGATCGCGTCGTCGTCGAGGTAAATGTAGGGGCGAAAAAACAGCTTAACGGCAGCCTCGACGTCAAATTCTGCGTCAACGGCAGAATTGATTTTCTCCTGAAGGTCAGCGTTGAAGTTGCGATAAACAATGAATCCCTGCTCGGTCATGAACTCCGGCATTTCTGGCATACCGTGATCGCCCGAAAGAACATAGAGAACATGGTTTGAACCGATTTCGTTATCAGTGAACGACATGAATTCCGCCAAAGTTCGGTCAAGGCGGCGGACGGTTTCTTCATTTTCTAAGCTGGAGGGTCCAAAGAAGTGATTGGTTGCATCCACGGCAGAAAAACTAATGCTGAGATAGTCAGTAAAGTTGTCATCCCCGAGACCTTCCTCGACAATTGTCGACTTGGCGAAATCTGCGGTCAACTGGTCTCCCAGCGGACTAATCAGGACCTGAGTGTAGTAAAGCCCATCCTCGGGTTTGCCATATTGATGTGGGAATGTGCGTCCAAACCCCTTCAAATCGGTTTCATACGACCGGTCGTCGTTTGCGGCGAGTAGATATGAGTCTTTTGGGTCAACCAACGACCACGTGCCACCAATTGCTGCATCCGCGGGCCGCGCAGAATTCCACGATGTCACCCAATCCGGATAGGTTTCGAAGTAATATGAGCTTGTTTCAAAGGCACCGGTTGCAGTTGACATCCAAAATGCCTTGCCGATGTGACCGGCCATCGCCACAGCTGAACGATCTTTGCCTGAAACGCTAAAGATCTTCGATCTGCCGTTGTTTGATTTGGAGAGTTCATCCGCAAATGTCGACACCAATATGTTTGCAGGTGATCGCCCGTCGGACTTGGCTGCAGCTTGCGTGGGATCGAGTTGTTTGCCTTCGCCGCCAAAACCCGGGACTGCCAGCAAAGCGTAATCAGGGTCTTCGATATTATATCCAAGTTCACCGCTATTTCGGTCGAGCCACGCATTCCCGATCATGCCATGCTCTGATGGATGGGCCCCCGTGGACAAGGTCGCATGGCCAACGATGGTTTCCGTATTGGCGTGAAGATGGTGCGCATCTGTATACCAAACGCCACTATCCATCAGCTTGCGAAACCCATCGTCGCCGAAGCTGTCCGCGTAGCGAGAGATCAGATCACCTCGAAAGCCATCAACCGTGATCTGCACAATGAGCTTAACATCAGAGGCAGTAGCCGCTCGGGTAGATAAAAGCACCACAGCCACGGCTGCCAATGTCAATACTGCCGTTTTCATTTAGGCCCCCTTATCCGTAATTTCTACAGGCCGGTTCCCACAACCCAGCTTATCTGATGCATCAGCCTGTCAAAATGCTCTTGGCCCAGAATGTCAACTTTGGGCTGGCAACACAGCATGCCACGTGAGTGATCTAATCTCTCCCGGCTCTAAGCCAGTTGGGGCAGGTTTGAACTATTTGCCTGGTCACGCGAAATTCGATTGAAGAGCCCGCAAATCGTGTGAAACTAAAAAAGCCGCCCTAAGAAAGAGCGGCTTTTCAATGCAATAGCGATGTTGTTTCGCCTGCAGTTTAGTTCTTGGCGTAGAATTCCACGACGAGGTTTGGTTCCATCATCACTGGATAAGGAACATCACCCAAAGTCGGCGTTCGCACAAACGTGGCGGTCAGCTTGTTGCTGTCGACATCGATGTAATCAGGCACGTCACGTTCGGCCAATTGCTGCGCTTCCAGAATAGCCGTCATCTGCTTGGAACGGTCACGAACCTCGATCACATCGCCTTCTTTGACGCGATAAGACGGGATGTTGACCTTTTTGCCGTTCACACGGACATGGCCGTGGTTCACGAACTGACGGGCGGCAAATACAGTGGCGACAAACTTTGCACGGTATACAACCGCGTCCAGACGACGTTCCAGAAGACCAATCAGGTTTTCACCGGTGTCACCTTTGACACGTTCGGCTTCACCGTAAATGCGGCGAAATTGTTTTTCAGTCAGATCGCCGTAATAGCCCTTCAGCTTCTGCTTGGCGCGCAGTTGCGTGCCAAAGTCAGACAGTTTGCCCTTGCGGCGCTGACCATGTTGGCCGGGGCCATATTCGCGACGGTTTACTGGGGATTTCGGACGACCCCAGATGTTTTCACCCATCCGGCGGTCTAGTTTATGTTTGGCAGACGTGCGTTTTGTCACGGCTGATCTCCTTCTCTAAGACGTCGACGGTACTCCCGCGACTATGAAGGGCGTTGTCCTTTGGGTGTGAACCCCGACAGGCATCCATTTGCATGGGCCACCAACACCAACGAAGCCGCGCTTATACGCGTCCTCTGAGCAGTGTCAACACCTGCAGAATTTCTGATTTGGCGGGCCGTTCCGCTCCTCAATGGCTTTGCTGCATGACTTTTCTGCGCGTCATCAAATCGCCTGATGCAATCGGCAACTCTTGTAAGAAACGCCCCCCACTGGGGCCGCGTTGCTTCATCAGTGCTATGCGGCGTTGTGCATTAATATGACTGCTTCTGAAGAAGACAGATTCCGCCGTGCATAGCCACCATAAGAGTGAGGATCATAGTCCAAATCCGGATATTCGGCCAACAACCGCAGCCGGTCCATGTTGTCCAAGGTCGACAGGGCGGCATTGGCGGGATGAAAGCTCTCAGTTTCAATGCCGTTGGCCCACACGATCTGATGCTGCGGCAACAGCAAGTGAATGTAGGTTACCTCTGGCACTCGAATATCTACGCTAATGGTTGATCCGTTGATCAGATCCTTGGCCGAGACCAAAACCTCAGCTTCATTGAAAAGCGCACGGGCTTTGTCGCCCGTAATCAACATCCGGTGCTCTGGCGAGACCAGAAATTCCTGGTCAGGGCGTTCAAGGCCCAGCGCTCCGGCCTGTATTCGGATCGGCCTTATTTTGGGCATCGCAAACAGCCTTGCACCGGTCATTCGGCGGCTGCCAATCCATGAGATTTCCTGGGCGCCATTGTCTTTTGTCGAAACCCGGTCGCCTTCGCGCAGGTCTTGTACGTTGCGCGGCCCGTCTGGCGTTTCAATTCGCGTATCGGGAGTGAAACAAATCACTCCAACTGACGCAGGCCCGGTCTTTTTCATGATCATTGCGTCCAGCGCATGATCCACAACCCACAGGTCAGCATCACGAGGCGGCAATTCATCGAGGAACATCAGCAACGGGGCCGCATCCCGCCCTACTTCAATGACCGTCACAGTATAACTCTGGGCGCCATCAGTGACGACAAAGCAGCTATCCAATAGCGGCTCTATGACCTCGACGTCTTCCAGATTGGTTTTCTGCTCCACGGCAGCGCCCACCAAACGCCGCACAATCCACGCCGCTCGCTTGCGCAAACTGCCCTCTCCGTCTGTCCGATCCAATCGCAAAAGCTCTGATGGTCCATCCACACGCACCGCATCCCCGCGCCACGCCCATGCTGCACCTACAGTCAGTGACTGCAATGGCGCTGCATCCAGACCATCTATTTCCGTCTGCGACCAAGAAATGACAAACGTGCCCCGATAGCCCGTCTTCATCGCCCGTACACCTGCCTTGTCTTTTTTTTATTAGCCAATCCTTAACCTAAGTGATTCGGCCTGGGAAGGCCCATGCGTTCAGTGAGTCGCGTGTGTTGCGTCATGGTGTCGTTACATTTCGGGTTAAACGCTTGTTGTAATGTGACAAATCCGTATAAAAATTAGATA
>RCNC010003116.1_pt1 | contig 10890 bp, 6 predicted proteins | sample 2041301 | NCBI WGS metagenome assembly RCNC01 (sample SAMN09708231, study PRJNA481090) | Marine sediment metagenome, whole genome shotgun sequencing project. | biome: marine sediment; feature: ocean; material: sediment; isolation source: Sewage treatment plant 13A marine sediment (STP13A) ... | reverse complement strand
CTTTTGATTTGCAGAAGTACCTGCAGGATATCGCTGCCAAAGGTCGGGAAGAGGCCGTTCCTTTAGAGGTCTGGAGTGTTGACGTTGAGTCAACCGGCATAAAAAAAGCCGGCCCCTTTTCAGGGGCCGGCCTCATCACTTACTTTCTAAGTATTTTTTGCAATCAGCCTATTGGAAGCGGATAGCCAAGCCAAGACGTACGTAGCGAGGACGCTGATAGCTGGTCGTGAAGTTGAACTGATCAGGATTCGTCTCCGCGAACTCGTACACTTCCTGAGAGCTTTGAGCATTCAGGATGTTGAACACGTCAGCACGCAATTCCATGATTGCACTATCACCCATGTTGAATGCGTAAATCGCTGATATATCGATACGCGTGATCCAGTCTGTGCGACCCGCGCTACCGCGAGGAACGCTCAAGAAAGTCTCATCGCCTTCTACTAACGGATCACCAACATCGGTGGTCAGGAAGAATGTATCACCGTAGTCCGGCGTTCCATCTGGATGACCAATACCGAAGGCGTTGATCGGACGACCTGACGTCAGCAGCAAGTTCGTGCCAAGTGTCAAACGATCCGTTGCCTGGAAAGACCCCCAAAACTTCAGCTTGTGGCGGCGATCATTAGGCAATGGGCCTAGAGCACCGTCCATGAGCTGTGGAATATCGAAGTCCTGCGTAAGGCCTGCATCGTCCTGACCATTGTCAGACTTAACGTAGCCTTCCGTGTTACCGATATTCTCAGACCATGTGTAGTTAGCGTTCATTCTGAAGTTACCAACCTGACCGTCTAACGTAATTTCCCATGCTTCATAGGTACGTTTCGCCTCAGGGAACTGAAGGTCCTCTGCAGAAATCGTCGTTTGTACCAATGATGTACCAGACGTGTCATCGCCAAACACGTTGTAGTGTTCGCAATTCGTCGTCAGGTCCTGACCAGGATTGGTCAATACATAGTGACAGTCGTTCGAAGAACCGATCGGTCCGCTGAACTCGCCTCTGGCTTCCATCAAATCAAGGCCCTGATCGACGAGGATGTCGTCAATCGTGGACGAGAGATCACGGTTAATGTAACGAATGCCAGCATTCCAGTTGTCGCCGAGTTCACGCTGGTATTGAACAATCCACTCGTCCTGGAACATCGGGTCGAGGTTTTGATCAACGATCGCGCTGGTGTCAGGAACCGTACCATCCGAGTTAATCGTAATCGTACCGATTTCCGGTGAGGTTGGGATTCCGTCAGGACCGATAGCAACCGGAGCGCCAGTGAGTGCATCACGATTGCCGTCATACTCGAAGTAACGACGGTAATCTAGCTCTGCACCTGCCAGACGAACGTTGGTGTTAGCAGCGATCGGCAAGTGGTAACGACCCCAGTTAACAGAAACGACTGATTCGCCGGTACCGCCTGGTGACCATTCCAAAGCAACGCGCGGTGCGATTTGATCATCGATAGCGATGAAGGTCTCGCCTGACGCATTGTTGTTCTCGAAATTCTCACTACGAATACCCAGAGAAACAGCGAACGAGTCGTTGATATCCCAACGATCTTCGATGTAGATCGCTTCTTGAACCGTATCGAAGGAGCCGCCGTTTTCAATGTAACGGAAACGAACGGTATCAACAGTTTCTCCAGCAACGCCTGGCACCAGAGCACCGTTCGGCAGTTGCGAACCTACAAGCCAAGATTGGTAGTAGTAGTAAGCACCACCCGTCAATTGCGGCGTCAACTCGAAACCAGGATAGACGGTTGCGTCGATCGAAGAGTTATCTTCTTTGTCGTAGCCAGCACGGATTGTGTGATTACCAATATACCATTCGACGTCCAAGCGAATTGCTTCACGTTCGTCGCCACCCTGTTGCACGGTAGACGTAATCCAGCATCCTGGGAAACGCCCTGCCGCTGAATCACTATCGTCAACAATCAGCGGACAGCTTACGTCGTTCGTAGATTGATCCGTCAGATTGTATTCGTTCGTGCCGAACATGGCAGAAACAACAAAGTTCTCACCCCAGTTGCCGTCGTAGCGATAAATTGAATTTTCGCCACCGCGGAACTGCGATGCTTCGCCAACGTTCGCACCCTGAGTTGCGGTCTCAACGTCGTAATCATACTGAACCGTAACAATTTCACGTTCATCGGTAAATGTCGTGAAACTAAGAGCATGATTATCGGTGATGTTCCAGGTCAGGTTACCGCCCCAGAAATCATCGTTTGTCTCACGCTTGTTCAACGTCTCGGGGCTACCCAATGAGTTGAATTGCCCCGATGTTTCGGAAGGTTCGTAGAGCACGTAGAAGAACAGATGATCTTTAACGATCGGTCCACCGACATAAAAGTCAGTAGCAAACTTATCTGACTGATTTTGCGAGTTGAAGTCGTAAATTGTTCCATCAGCGAGAATCGTGTCTGGGCTCTTGCCCTGACCCCACGTAGTCTCAGCATACGAGACAAGACCGTATTCCCATTCGTTCGAACCGCGTTTTGTGACTGCGTTAATAACGCCGCCTGTGGAACGACCGAATTCTGCGCCGTAACCGCCAGTTTTAATCTGGAATTGGTCGTAGAACTCGAACGGTACTGAGCTGCCGCCCAAACCATTACGGAAGTTCGTTACGTTCAATCCGTCGATGTAGTAAACGTTTTCTGCAACAGACGCGCCGCCGAATGAAACCAGCGTCTTGTCGTCACCGAATGCAGTATCACCTGCAACCGTTCCTGGGGCCAACAGTGCAACTGCTTCGATGTTTCGAGCAACCGGAACCTGTGACAACTCTTCTAAAGAGATGTTGAGGCCTGTTTCACCAGTGGCTGAAGGCATCAGCGAAGTCGCCGAACCGTAAGTTGTAATTTCTTCAATTTGTGCGTCCTGAACAGGAATCGTCAAATCGGTCGTAATACCCAGGTTCACCGCAACTTGCTCAATGGTGATCGAGGAATAACCAGATTTGGTTGAATTCAATTCGTAAACGCCCGGAGGAAGCTGCATCTTGAAGCCGCCGCTGGAGTTTGTAGTCGCCGTTCTTGCCAGACCAGTACGACTGTCTGACATGGTGACCGAAACTCCTGCTACGCCATTGCCCGAAACATCAACAATCTTACCATCTACCAGGCCTGTAGAGCCCTGTGCAAAAGCTACACTGATGGATCCGAATGCGATGAGTAAGGCAGAGACAGCAGTTATTAGTAGTCTCTTACTCATTATCTTGATTCCCTATGCTGAAAGGTTTTGTTTCACGGTCAATCGAGGTGTTTCAGTACAACAAAACGCCCCGCTTTTGTTTCAAGCCCAGCTCTTAAACGACTGAGTACCCAAAACTGTGACGTGCAGACTATCAAGATATTCGTCGCTAGCAAACTTTGTTGCGGTGCAGCAACAGGCGAACGCGTTCAAGGCGCAAAGATGACTTAGAAGAGTTTCCCTCATATCGTCTATAACTATATGTTTTTTCGACTTATTCTATTGCGAAATAAGTAATTTACAGGGTCTTTTTGCGAGTGTTGCAAAAATACATCAAGTTGAAATAGTCTCATTTGATACCGCTTATTGCGCAAGAATTGCCGGCATCGGGCATAACAGAGCAGATCACAGCAACTAGTCTGCCGCGGTCAGCGCCTTCGGGACCGGAAACTCGTAGCGAATGAATTGACCGCTCGTGTCGACCGCCGTACCTCGCTCGAATCGCGGTCGATACACGAATCTCGTCATTGCACGCTTGACCTCAATCTCGATTTTTTCGCTTCTTTCCGGACTTATTTCGAGCAATCCGATATCACGAAGCTTACCGCGTCGTGTGACCGTAAACTGGCTAATGATGTGGCCGGTCGCATAGGTCGAGGGAGAATCTGTTGGATTTATGCCGGCTGGCAGGGCGACCGTCAAATCGGGTTCCGGCTGCAACAGAGGCTGGATATGCTCCAGATGTCTCTCGCGTTCTACCAGTTTCTCTTCATCCGCCGACAGCAAATCCCACGCTGTTCGATACATGACACGGCCGCGACTTTGTTCTTCGGTCACGGTGTAGAAATCTCCCAATGCCAGGAGAGTATCCTGAGACATTCGCCAATCGACCTCGGATGCGTCCTTCGTCAACTCAAGCGCCGTCTCAAAATACGTTTCAGCCTCCACCAGGAGTTTCTCACTTGGCAGCTCCTCCTCTGATTCTGCCTTAAAGAAAGCATCGAAGTACTCTCGCATATGACTGTTGCCCATGCTGAGTAGCGGACGTATTAAGTTGGCGGAATCATCACCTTCGGCGCGCTCGACAATTTGTATCGCATCGACATAAGCGTTTCGCTGCTGCCGCCAGTCGCCGACGTCGCCCAAAATGTGGCCTTGCTTCAAGAGAACCGGGACCAGCTCGAGCCCGTTTGGAGAATATTTGTGGACATAGAGCAAATACAAACGATCCGCTGCGTCAGTGGCTTCGTCAATTTTGCCGAGGTTACGATACGCATCGGCAAGCACTTCAAGTGTTTCTGCTTGCTCTATGCTATGTGGCCCTTCGTTTACAGATCGCACATGCAATGCTCGATTCAGATAGTCGAGCGCCAGATCCGGCCGGCCGCTTTCAAGGTAGGTCTTGCCAATTCCCAGCAAAGGTCCTGTCAATGCAAGGTTTAGCATGTCCCGTTGGGCTTCGATAATTTCGACGGCCAGCGCGTAGTTTTGTAACGCGGAATCTGAATTTCCGGTCAGGCGCTGAACATCAGCCAGATCGTTTAACAGCTCGGCTGTGGATAATTCTTTTACCCGGCCGGCACGAATCGCCTGATCCAGCCGGACTTTCGCCGCAACTTCGGCCTCTTCGTACAAACCACTGGCAAGTGCATTCTGATAATTCTCGCGGGTGACATCGCTAGCTTCTTCCTGCGCGTAAAGCGCAGGCACAACGAGCAGCGCAAAAATTGCGCCGGCAATGAGTCGTAATTTGAATTGTGGGGAGTGCGCTTGCATGTCGAAGCCGATACTAACACTGAGTTTCTGACTCGCGACTACCCCGGAAGTGCCACGATTTTAAATTATTCGAAACGCAGCGCGTCGATCGGATTCAGTCGCGAAGCTTTGATCGCTGGCAACATGCCGAAAATAATGCCAACAGCCGTGCAGAACACCAGCCCTATTATTCCCCATTCCACCGGCACGACTGCTTCCATGGAGGAAGATATTCCCATTTTGACCATCATGTTGCCGATTCCGAATCCCAGGGCAACACCAATAATGCCGCCGAAGTTACACAGCACAATGGCTTCAAGCAGAAACTGTCGCAGAATGTAAGGTGGCTTGGCACCAAGCGATTTGCGAATACCGATTTCCTTTGTCCGTTCGGTCACAGAAACCAGCATAATATTCATGATGCCGATGCCAGCGACCAGCAACGCAATAATTCCAATTATGAATGCGCCAGTTTTGACGCCCGCCGTCATCTGATTGAACTCGCGGATGGTGCTCTCGGAATTGAAATACTCGAAGTTGTCGTCTTCACCGCGACGTACTCCGCGAACCCGTCGCAATACAGCGCGCGTTTCTGCAATTGCATCGTCAACCACCTCAGGCGATTTCGCATGCACAGTAATATTGACAGAGCGCTCGAAGCCATCGCCATTAACATTGCCGTAGGTATTCAAGTAGGTCGATACCGGTATTAGCATGTAGTGATCGTATTGAGAACCAAACGCCGACTTCTTTTCGTCAAAAACGCCGATGACTTTGTATTCGCGATTGTCGATCCGAATATCGCGCCCGACCGGATCGACAAACGGGTACAGCTGTTGTGCGATCGCGTGCCCAATGACGACGACCTTGCGGCCGGCGTGAACGTCCATCGCCGAAATGTTGCGGCCCTGGCCGACGAAGTGGGTATTGTTTTGTGGATACTCCGGCGTTCCACCGACAAACGAAAGGTTGTCATTGGTTTCTTCGCCGCGATACTCAGCCATCTTGCCGAAGTCCCAGATTTCCGAACCAACAATATCTACGGACTGGACGTAGTCCCGGATTGCTTGCGCATCAGCTAAAGTTATTGGCGGACGTTGCATCGCCTTGCGACGCTCTTCCGGCGTTGAGAAACCTGAAGGCCACTTTTGCACCTGGAACGTCTGTGCGCCGAGAACGCTCATTTCTTTTTCCATCGTTCCCTGAATGACGGATATTCCGGTCATGACGGCAATAATTGATGCAACGCCAAGCACGATACCGACCAGCGTCAACGACGAACGTAGTTTGTTACTACGAATCGCTTGCAACGACATTAATACCGTATCGATTTTCCGCATCTTTGCTCTCCGACTACTCGTATCGCAACGCGTCGATTGGATCGAGGCGCGCACCTTTAATCGCCGGTACCAGTCCGGCGAATACGCCAACGAGTATCGAAACAATAATTGAGGTGACCAAAATACCGGTTGAAATGCTCGCGTCCATAATGTCTGCAGCAGTCAGCGCGGCAGCCAGTCCGGCAGAAAGGCCAACACCTATAAGGCCGCCGATCAGACAGATCGCAGCCGACTCGAATAAAAATTGCATCAGGATGCTGCGCTTTTTCGCGCCGATCGCTTTACGAATACCTATTTCACGCGTTCGTTCAGTTACCGATACGAACATGATATTCATAACACCGATACCGCCTACAAACAGGGAAATGCTTGTAATCAGCAGACCGATTCCTACGATCACACCCATGATGCTATTAAACGCTCCCAGCAAAGAGTCGAGTTTGTTAATTGAAAAATTATCAGGTTCGGCAGGACGTAATTTTCGGATCTTTCGCATTTCGCCAATCACTTCGTACTCGAGCTCTTCGAGACTAGTCATTTGCGGGGACTTCACAGCGATATCGACGTCAGAGAACCGCCGGCCGCCAAAGACTTTAACGAAAGTGGAGATCGGCATAATCACCTGACGATCGAAATTGGGCCCGCCGAGCGTATTACCGCCTTGCTCCTCCAGCACGCCAGCAACACGGAACGTATAGCGCCCAACATTAATCTCTTTGTTCATCGGATTGGTCGTGCCGAATAAGTCTTCCGCAACCTCCTGACCGAGAATGACGACATGCTTCTTGTAACGAACGTCGAATTCCATCAGGAAGCGGCCGATCTCGGGCATGCGATTCGTAACGATCGACATTTTCTCGGTCGTTCCAACAACATTGACTGCGTCCATTGTTGTAGAGCGATAGCGCAAATCACGTCGCGTATCCATAGTGGGCATGACGATTGCGCGGCCTTTGAATGCTTCCTCAAGAGCTGCCGCTTCGGCGAGATTCAGATTCGGCCGATTGCGGAACTCGAAAAAGTCATTCATCGTGATCCACGGCATGCGCGACACGTAAATTACGTCGGCACCAATTGCGCCAGCACCTTGCATGAAGGCTGTTTGCATTCCGTTGAATGCGGTCATAGTCGTTGTGACCGCGAGAATTCCGATGATAATGCCGAGCGTAGTTAGAGCACCGCGGGCCTTGTTCGCCACAATTGCAGTCCAAGCGATCTTGAACGACTCAATCATGTCGAGGAAAAAATTCATGCCGCGACTGCATCTCTATTCATGATATCCGTTTCAACTTTGCCGTCGCGTAAACGAATCGTGCGATGCGCGTGCGCCGCGATATGGTCTTCATGGGTAACAAGGATGATGGTTTGCCCGTCGCCGTGCAGGTCATCGAACATACGCATAATTTCTTCGCCGGTCTTGCTATCCAGATTACCTGTCGGTTCGTCAGCCAAAATAATGGATGGGTTAAACACCAGGGCCCGCGCAATCGCGACGCGTTGTCTTTGACCACCTGATAGTTCATTCGGCTTGTGCTTCATACGGTCGGCCAAACCAACCTGTTCAATCGCGTATTGGGTTCGTTCGCGACGCTCTGCCTTCGGCACTCCGCCATAAATCAGCGGCAGTTCCACGTTGTGGAAAATATCGGCGCGCGGTATCAGGTTGAACGTTTGAAAGACGAAACCAATCATGCGATTGCGAATTTCGGCAAGCTCTCCTTCCGACTTCGTCGAAACCATTTCGCCATCGAGCGAATAGGTACCGCTGGTCGGCACGTCCAGGCAGCCAATGATATTCATCAACGTAGACTTGCCTGATCCGGACGGACCCATGATCGCGACGTATTCGTTCTTCTCGATATCAAGCGAGACGCCGCTTAGCGCGTGCACCGCCTCGTCTCCCATTACGTAAGACTTTACGACGTCGCGTAAGGAAAGAATTGCTCTTTGTTGATTTGCCAGGCTCATATCACGTACTCCGTTCAGGCGTCGTTCGAGTCGCCGTCTTCGTCATTGTTAACGCTGACCTCAGCGCCGTTCTGCAGGTCAGTCGAAATCGCCCGGTAACTACCAGTAACAACTTCTTCCTCTTTGTCTATGCCCGAAATAATCTCGATCATTTCGTCGCTTTGAATGCCGGTTTCAACTTGCCGGGCAACAACCGAGCCATCGTCTTCAACACAAAATACGATTTCCACAAAACCGTCATCGTCCGCGGTAAAACGTTTCTCGGCGTCAGTCACTTCCTCACCTTCGAGCGTCAATTGGTCGATGGTTCGAACGGCGACACTTTGTATAGGGACACCAACGACATCAGACTTAGTCTCGGTGCTAACGTCCGCGCTAGCGGTCATGCCCGGACGAAGATTCGTGATTTCGCCATCAATGGAGATTTTAACTTCGAATTCTGTTTTTTGGCTTTGGCCGCCCGACTCATCGGTGTTCGCTGTATTTGAGATCTCGTAAACCGTGCCGGTCAACGTTTCGCCGAACAAAGCATCTACTTTGATACTCGCGATCTGCCCAATCTCCACGCCGACGATATCGTTTTCGTCAACATTAACCTGCGCTTCCATTTCGGTCAGATCAGCGACGATCAGGATAATGTCTTCCTGAAATGCCGAACCAATCGCGATCTCGCCCTGTTCTTTGTCGAGGTAACTGATGGTGCCTGTCATTGGCGCATATATGGTCGTCTTGGAAAGATCATCGGCCGCTTGTTTAAGCGATGCTCTGGCCGATGCAATCAGATCCAGCGATGACTGGTAGCGGGCAACCTCAACTTCGTATTCCGCCTCGTCAGTATCCAGAACTGCCTGCGACTCAAGATTGCGCTCAAGGAGGTCGCTCGACCGGTTCAGGTCTTTTTCGGCCTTTTGCATGTTGCGTTCATTCAGGCGGGCGTTGGATTGTGCTGACCTTACGTTGGCCTCCGCACTTTCAAGTGCTGCCTCGAATCGCTCGCGATCGAGCTCGACCAGCAACTGGCCCTCTTGCACGAAATCGCCTTCTTCTACATGCAAAGCGATGATCTTGGCGCTGACGTCAGCGCTGATGCGAATTTGTGTTTTTGGTTGAATGCGTCCGGTAGCGTTGACCTTCTGCACAATGGTTTCGAGTTTCACGTCTGCCGTCTGTACTTCCAGCAATTCTTCTTCACTGTTGCTCAAAAGTAGCGCTGCTGCGCCGCCGCCTAATACCAGCAGGCCAACCGCTATTAATATGGTTTTGCGTTTCATTGTTGGTCTCAAATTATAAAAGTGAACTAGTCATCTAGTGTTCTAGTGTACTATAACACTAAAGCTTTTGATTGCAAGGATGCGGTGATTCAACACCTTCTTAATAAGATGCAGGAAACCGGGAATTGGTTTGTGCAGGGTCGAATTCTTATCGTAAGCATATGATTTAATAAATTTTTTGTGTACATTGGCCGCATGCCATCAGCGACCGGAACGCGCACGGTTCGACTCCTGATTCGGGTCTCGATTAGCCTCCTGATGCTGGCTCTCTTTACGGCGCATATTGCCGCCAAGCCACGCTTTGAATTAATTGACCGAATAGAAAATTATCTCTACGACGTTCGGGTGCGGCTGACGATGCCGGGCACCGTTGACGACCGTATTGTCATTATTGATATCGATGAAGCGAGCCAGGCCGAATTAGGCCAATGGCCATGGCCACGCAACACATTGGCGGCCATCGTTGATCGTTTGTTCGACGATTATGAAATTCAAATTCTCGGCATGGATGCCCTGTTCGCCGAAGCCGAAGAACGCTCCGCCGAACGGCTGCTGAATGCCCTCTCCGCGAGTCCCATTGCCGCGGATCCGGCGGTAGCGCATGAACTGGAACAACATCGCGTGACGCTTGATAGCAACTATCGATTTGCTGAATCGCTGATCGCGAGAGACGTCGTCACCGGATTTGTGTTCAAAGATTCGCTGGGTGACGGAGAACCGGTAGCTACAGGGTCAATTCCAGCACCAATCATCCATGCCGAAGCACTCGCCGACCTAAGTGTGCCATTCATTAAGGCCCGTGGTTTCGCTGGAAATCTACCTGACTTGCAGCAAAATGCGATCGGTGGCGGCTTCTTCGACTCGCCTATTATTGATTCCGACGGTGTTTTCCGGCGCGCGCCCCTGGTGCAATATTTTGATGGTGACCTTTACCCATCACTCGCGCTCGAAGTAGCACGAATTGCTCTGGGCAGTCCTGCGGTTGGCCTTTCTTTTGCTACTCGCTCTGACGGCCGCATGAGCGGAATTGAGCTCGAGGCTCTGACTCTTGGCGAGCGTCGCATTCCGGTCAACGAACAAGTCGCGATTTACATTCCTTATCGAGGACCGCAGGAGAGTTTTCCCTATATTTCCGCGAAGGATGTGCTGAATGGCTCCGCGCCAGCCGCCGCATTGCAAGGAAGGATCGCCTTGCTCGGCGCCAGCGCCGCCGGCCTGCTTGATCTACGATCGACGCCGGTTGGGCAGCGCTATATCGGTGTCGAAGCACATGCCAACATGATTGCGGGCATTCTTGATGGCACGATTCGTCAGCAGCCTGCCTGGTCCGATGGACTGGAATTTTTTCTTCTCTTGGTAATAGCGTTACTTACTGC
>RCNC010003115.1_pt1 | contig 10892 bp, 7 predicted proteins | sample 2041301 | NCBI WGS metagenome assembly RCNC01 (sample SAMN09708231, study PRJNA481090) | Marine sediment metagenome, whole genome shotgun sequencing project. | biome: marine sediment; feature: ocean; material: sediment; isolation source: Sewage treatment plant 13A marine sediment (STP13A) ... | reverse complement strand
AAAGAGCCTTTTGAGGCTCTTTTTTTATGCTAAAGCTTCTCTTAATATTGTTATAGGGTGTTTAGCTAATCTACCTGTACCATCTTTAATTTGATGTCTGCAACTTGTACCATTAGCAGAAATCACTACGGACTTAGAAGCCTTTCTAATGGCCGGAAACAAAGTTTGTTCTCCTACTTGCATACTAACCTGGTAATGTTCTCTTTCATATCCAAAGCTACCTGCCATTCCACAACATCCGCTAGGTATTATCCTAACCTTGTAATTTTTAGGCAGACTGAGAACATTAAAACTATGTATTTGATTGCTCAAAGCTTTTTGATGGCAATGTCCATGAAATTTTATTTCGTTTTCTTTTAAAGTAAACTGAGATTCATTTATGTTACCTATGGCTATTTCATTACTTATAAATTCTTCAAATAAATAGGTATGCTCAGAAATTCGCTTTGCGGAATCCAAATCATCTGCCAATCTTAAATATTCATCTTTGAAAGTAAGAATTGCGGAAGGCTCAATACCTATCAATGGTGTGTCTTCACTTATTAGATCTTTGAATTTTATTATATTTTTATTAGCGAGATCTTTTGCTTGTTTCAATAATCCTTTTGATAAAAAAGCCCTTCCTGATTCGGCATGATTAACAAGAATGACCTCATAGTTCAAGGCTCTTAAAAGTTCAATTGCATCTACTCCAATTTCAGTATCTAAATAGTTGGTAAACTCGTCATTAAATAAATATACTTTTTTAATATGTTTATTATTAACCTCCTGTATTACAATATTTTGATATAACTTACTTAAACTTTTATTTGAAACTAATGGAAGACTTCTTTCCTTTGCAATTCCAAACATTTTCTTAATTAAATTGGACGTTGTTCTATTGGTAAAAAAGAAATTGGCAATATTAGAAACCTTACTCCCCAGTTCATTCAATTTGTTATTATAAGCGAAAAGTTTAGTTCTTAATGTAACTCCGTTCGCCTTCTGATATTGATACAGAAATTCAGCTTTTAAAGCAGCCACGTCTACACTGCTCGGGCATTCACTGGAACAAGCTTTACAACTCAAACACAGATCAAAAACTTCCTTCAATTCTTTATGATCGAACTTGTTGGCTTTATCAGAATTTGTTAAAAATTCCCTTAAAGCATTGGCTCTTGCCCTAGTAGAATCCTTTTCATTTCTTGTGGCTCTGTAACTTGGACACATAGTTCCACCAAACTCAGGCAATTTTCTACAATCTCCTGATCCATTACACTTTTCAGCCTCTCTTAAGATTCCGAGAGAGGAAGAGAAATCCATGAGAGTATTAATCTCTGGTTCTTTTCTGTCAGATTCATATCTAAAAGATTCATCCATTTTATAGGAATCTACTATTTTGCCCGGATTAAATATATTGTCCGGATCAAATGAATTTTTAATTCGCTTTAATATATTATAATTGGCTTCTCCAATCATAAATTGAATAAATTCAGATCGCACAATGCCATCTCCATGTTCACCACTAAAAGAGCCGTTATATTTTTTAACCAAATTTGCTACATCAGTGGTTATTTTTCTAAAGAGATCTGCGTCTTCAGCCTTTTTTAAGTCTAAAATTGGACGCAAATGAATCTCTCCTGCCCCAGCATGAGCATAATACACAGCATTTTGGTCATACGTTTTCATTAATGCTGTAAACTCATTTATATATTCTGATAGATCCTCCAAAGTAACTGCTGTATCCTCAATACAAGCGACTGCTTTTTTATCTCCTATAATATTTCCCAATAGACCAAGTCCTGCTTTCCTGAGTTCTAATGCCTTATTAATGTCATTGTCTTTTAGAATTGGGTTTGCATAACTTAAACCACTTGTCTCAATAGTATTCAATACATCATTTGCCAACTTTTCTACCTTTATTTGAGATTCCGCCTTTACCTCGCACATTAGTATAGCTTGTGGATCACCGACTATAAACTGTCTATTTTGTAATTGAGTTTTGTTTTGTTTAGTACAATCTAAAATGGTCTTATCCATCATTTCACAGGTGTACAGATCATGTCGCATAATAGGTTTTACAGCTTTCATACAATTTTCAATGCTACTAAAATGCGCTGCTATCATAATACTTTTTCTAGGCGGTAATTTGTCCAGTTTTAAAGTGATCTCTGTTGTAAAGGCCAGAGTTCCTTCACTTCCTGACAGTAGATTACACATATTGAATTTCTTAGAAGAGTTAGAAAACACTTCAGACTTAATCAATTCATCTATAGCATAACCTGTATTGCGTCTGTGTATATCTGCTTTGGGAAAATTTTCAATAATTCTTTTCTGAACAGTATCGTCGTGTAGCTCTTCATATACTTTTTTATATATAGCCCCTTCTAAAGAATTCAATTTAGTCTTGGAATGAAATTCTTCAGAAGAAATTTTTCCAAAAACGGCTTCAGTTCCATCGCTTAGGATTGTTTTAAGTTCTAAGACCTTATCTCGAGTAACTCCAAATTGAATGGATGTTGTACCTGATGAGTTATTACCAACCATCCCTCCCATCATGCATCTGTTGGATGTTGATGTATTGGGACCAAAGAACAGACCAAATGGCTCCAAGTAATTATTCAATTCATCCCTTATAACTCCTGGCTGAAGCGTAACGGTCTGTTTATCCTTATCGAAACTAAGTGTCTTGGTAAAGTGTTTAGAAACATCAACCACAATACCATCTCCAACGCATTGTCCCGCTAACGAGGTTCCTGCTGTTCTTGGTATTAAGGAAGTGTCATTATTTCTTGCGAATTGAATAAGGAACTTAATGTCTTCGTCAGTTTTAGGAAAAGCTACTGCCAGCGGAATTTTTCTATAAACTGAAGCGTCTGTAGCATATATTGCCTTTGTAAGATTGTCGAATTCCAACTCACCAGATAATCTGGATTTTAATGCATTAAGGCTATTGTTAATTTCTTTGTTCATAGATATTCGACAGAAACCCTCAAATTCAAATTTAAGGATACTAAATTTACCATTTGTAAACCAATATATACAAAAGAATGACGTTAATAGTTAACTCAATTAAAAAAATTAATTAATCCAAAATAAACTAAAAACTTATGAAAAAAATATTTTTATCTATCCTGGCCACTGCAGGTCTTATTATTTCGATGAATGCACAAAATATATCAGATAATGCTATTGGATTGCGTTTAGGCGATAGTGACGGATTTGGTGCTCAAATTTCGTATCAGCGATCGTTAGGTGATAATAATCGCTTAGAAATTGATTTAGGTTGGGACGATAATGGAAACGCAGATGGGTTCAAATTAGCAGGTTTGTATCAGTGGATTTGGCAACTTGATGGCAATTTTAATTGGTATGCAGGAGTTGGTGGTGGTGTAGGTTCTTATTCTATAGATCTACCAAGTAATCAAGATGATACTGATACCTTTTTATTTGCAGCAGGCAATGTTGGGATTGAATATGATTTTGATATTCCACTTTTAATTTCTTTAGACTTTAGACCAGAAATTGGTTTTGGTGACGATATATATGATAACGATGATCTAGATTTTGATATAGGTTTAGGATTGAGATATCAGTTTTAACGAATTAATTCACCGTATGTAGAAAACACCTTTTATAAGGTGTTTTTTTTATTTAGCTTTATCGAATGAGTCAAATTAAACCTTTGGTTATTATGGCTGCTGGATTAGGATCACGATTTGGCAGCTTAAAACAAGTTCAGGCTATAAACCCTCAAGGCTATTCAATAATGGATTATTCTATTCACGATGCCATTGAAGCTGGATTTAACAGGATTATAATCATTATTCGTAAAAATATAATCAATCAATTTGAGTCCAGGTATAACAACAAATTTCCAAAGCATGTAACTTTCGAATTTGTCACGCAGGATACCCAAAACATTCCGAAACCTTATAAATCAAATAGAGAAAAACCATGGGGAACAGGTCATGCACTTTTAATTTTAAAGCCTTTTGTCAAAAATAAATTTGCACTTATAAACGCAGATGATCTCTACGGGAAAGAGGCTTTTAAACTCATGCATGATGCATTATACTTAAAAAAATCTGGTAGAAACTATTTTATAGGTTACCATTTAGGTAACACCGTTTCAGAAAATGGTGCAGTGTCAAGAGGTGAGTGCTTATTGAACAAAAAAAAAATACTAATAAATATTAAGGAGCGAGTAGCGATCACTAAACTCAATAGCGGTTTAATAGTGTATCGAGATGCTAATAAAAATCAAGTTAAACTAGATCCAGACACCATGGTTTCTATGAATTTCTGGGGATTCTCACCTGATATCTTTAATGTTGCCGAACGATTATTCAAGAAATTTTTAAGGAAAAATAGCCAAGATAATCATGAAGAATTCTTGCTTCCACATTTGGTAGATCACATGATTAAGAATGATATCAAGGATTTTGAAATGCTGGATACCAAGGCGCATTGGCTGGGAATCACCTATAAAAAGGATCTTAAAACAGTATCGTCCAAACTTACCAAGCTAACCGAAGAAGGTGTATATCCTGAAAGCCTTTGGTAGTATGAAAAACATACATCAAATAGCTCATCAATTTAATATAGATTCTGAAGTCGAGAGTGTTTCTGAACTAAATTCTGGTTTCATCAACGATACTCTATTGGTTACGGCAGATTCTGGCAGTCAATATGTACTTCAAAGAATCAACACTGTGGTTTTTAAGGATGTTGAAAATGTTATAGCGAATAAAGTATTGATAAGCGAGCATCTGTATAATTCCAAATCAAAATATCAAGCGGTTAGGTTTATAAAAACACATGATGGAATTCCATATTTTAAGGATAAAAATTCAGACTACTGGAATTTAATGACCTTTGTGCCAAATTCGGTAACTCATGATGTAGCTACCAACAGCCAATTAGTTGAAGAAGCCGGCAAATTGTATGGTGATTTTATTATACAAGCTGCTGATCTAGATATGGATAATTTGGTTGTGACGCTTCCTGACTTTCATAGTATTCCTTTGCGTTATCATCAGTTTGATGAAGCTCTAAAAAATGCAAAAGAAGAAACCAAGCTAAAGGCTAAAGTTGATATTGAATTCGTCATCAAGTGTAGAAAAGAAATGCATGAATTGTCAGAATTAAAATTCCAAAATAAATTCCCAATTCGAGTGACTCATAATGACGCAAAATTAGGAAATATTCTATTTGATGAAAATGATAAAGGTCTTGCAGTTATTGACCTAGATACGGTAATGCCAGGGATTGTAGCCTTTGATTTTGGCGATTCAATTCGTTCTATTTGTACTACCACTGCTGAAGATGATACAAATCTTGAAGCCACAAAAATTAATTTAGAATTTTACGAAGCCTTTTGTAAAGGATTTGCAGCAACCACAAAGCATATTTTAACATCAAACGAGATAAAATATTTGCCATTGGGTGCCAAAACTATCACATTTATTATGGGTTTACGCATATTAACAGATTATTTAAATAATAACGTCTATTATAAAGTAGATTATGAAACTCATAATTTAGTTAGAGCTAAAAACCAGTTTAAACTGGTTAAAAGTATTCAAGAAAACTATCAGACCATGCAGCAGATAACTGAAAAAACATTTAAATAATATCTCGTAACACCTCTGCTTTTCTAGGTTCTTCCCATGTACCTCCAGTGAAATCTGGAATATTAATACTTGTACTATTGTTAGCCACAGATATTTCAGATAGTGGAGTTACGGCACTCCATAAAACGCTATCATACAAATTAATATCTAAAGGCAAGCCTTCATTCAAGCAACGAATAAGCCTATATATCATCACGAAATCCATTCCTCCATGTCCAACAGCATTGGCATCTATCTGCTCCCGTAATTTCTTCCATAATGGATGATCGTAACGCTCTCTGTAATCTTTGTATTTGCCTTCTTTTAACCAACTGTGTCCCCATTGCAACTCCTCTTGTCCAACATAAAGTTTGGATGGATACCCTTGATGAACCGCTTTTGTTCCAGTAACCGTATTCAATCTGGAATATGGACGACCTGTATGCACATCAAACTGAAGCATAATGCTCCTACCCTTTTTAGTACGTATTAAGGTTGTATTCATATCGCCACAGGCAAACTCCGTAGTTCTGAAACCTTCTTTTTCTGCTCCATAGCTCAAACTTTGTTCGCGAGAGCTCATACTTACCAAATGGTCATAATTATCACCTCTGCCAATATCCATATAAAAGCTAACAGGACCTAAACCATGTCCAGCATATAAATTACCATTCCTGGTCTCATGGTGCTTAATTCTCCACTGATCTTCATAATAGGTTTCATGCATCATATGCTTGCGTAGGTCATGAATATAAGCACCTTCGGCATGGTTTATGTCACCAAACACACCTTTATCAATCATATTTAAAACCCAAAGCTCCTCACCATTAAAGCAGCAGTTTTCCATATACATGCAATGCTTTTGAGTACGCTCTGCAACTTCAATAAGTCTCCAGCAATCTTCTAATGTCATTGCCATAGGTTGCTCACAGGCGACATTCTTGCCTTGCTCCATTCCGTAAATAGACATTTCGGTGTGGTACTCCCAAGGTGTTGCAATAATAAGGAGATCTATATCATCACGTTCAGCAACCTTTTTCCATTCGTTCTCACTACCAAAATAAAGTTGAGCTCCTTTTTGTTGAATAGTTTTTAGGTATTCATTGTTTTTATTGAGCTTATCCTCTTTTAAGTCAGACAATGCCACAATTTCTGCGTGATTGTTTTTAATAAGATATTCAAACATTTGTATAAGTACACTTCCACGATTTCCCATGCCAATCATACCTACTTTAACTTTACTAATAGGTTCAGTCGTTAAATTGAGTGCAGTACCAGCAGCTTTATTAGCTAATAGGAAATCGTTTACTTGGTCCTTATGTATAGCGTCTTGCGATTTACAACCAATTACTGATGGCGCTAAACCTAAAAATAAACCTGCTCGTGCTGTTAATTTTAAAAAGGATTTCCTGTTCATTTTTGTGGTGTTAAAAGTGAATAGAAAGTTAGGAAATTAAATTAATAATATGGTGTTAATTTTCTTAAGGAATTATTGAGTTTGATAGATAGAAATAACAACAAACGGAGACAAATGTCTCCGTTGTTACAAAATTGAACTTTTGATTTAAAATTTAAAACACTAATTGTAATATTAGTCCATGACCTTTACATAGTCGGTATGCGCATAAAATACTTTTGCCATAGAATTTAACTTATCCCATAGTGCATCCTCTCCAAAATCCCCTACTAATTCACCAGAAGGCGGATAAATTTTATTTCTATCTTCAATGCTTTTAAATGATACAATAAAAGCATACTGATTTTTACGAATTCCACGATCTCCTTTAACTAGAGAAAATTGTTGCCCTTTCATTTTGTTATAAATTGGGGCAATCTTATTTAAGACAAAAGCTTCAAACTCTTTTGCATCTGTCCCAGCCAATAGTTCTACATCATGTATGGCAACGACTTCTGGAGTTGTTCCTAAAATTGTCATAAATTCAGATTGATAATCTTGTGCATTTAGATTAAGAATAAAAAATAATAAGAAAGTGATTCTTGCTAATGTTTTCATGATTTTAATTTTTTAGTTGGTTATAAATTGAGTTTATAATATACTAAATATTTTAATTAATTGAATATTTTGATCCAACAAGTGATAAAAACGAAAATAATTTATTGAATTAGTAATTATTGACTTTGTAAGAAAAAACAACTAATTTCGTTTAACGACTGATATAGCCAATTAAAACTGACCATATCAAAGCATTGTAATACATTTAAGAAATGGATAAACTTTTAAAATCAGAATTTGGATTTCAACAAATTGAAATTAAAAAATTAGACGGTTACGATAATTCAAATTATCTTATTGAAACCGAAAGTAATAAATATATTTTTAAAACATATAAGTATGATGATGAATTATTAGACCTGGTTAAAGCTGAAAATAAAACCCTTTCGTTTTTACTAGAATTTGAAAATAACAAATACCCAAAACCAATTCAATTCACCGATGGCTCCCATAATAAAATTCTTAACATAGATGGAGAAAAACGCATTTGCAGAATGCTCTCTTTTCTTGATGGCGAATTTTTAGGAGATGCAAAACCTACAAAAAAGCTATTTCAATCATTCGGGGTTTTTCTTGCCAAAATAGATTTAAATCTTCAAAAGTTTAAGAACCATACAATTATGGCAAGGCAATGGGAATGGGATATTCAATATTTAGTTTTAAATAAAAAATACATCAATGATATTACTAACGCCAAAGACAGAAATACAGTAAACTATTTTTTCCAACAATTTGAAGAAGTTGTACAACCACTTTTACCAGAATTAAGGAAACAAATAATTCACAACGATGCCAATGAATGGAATGTTTTAACTAAAAATGGAACAATTTCAGGCATTATTGATTTTGGCGACCTAGCTCACTCGCCTCTTATTAACGAATTGGCTGTTGCGATAACTTATGCGTGCTACGATAAAGCAAATCCCTTGGAATGGGCTGCAATTATTCTGAAATCATATCACAGTATATTACCAATTGAAGACAAAGAAATTAAAGTTCTGTATTATTTGGTTGCCGCCAGATTGTTAATAAGTGTGTGCAATTCGGCACATTCAAGAAAAACAAATCCCAACAATGCATATGCATCCGTAAGCGAAGAATCAGCTTGGAAAATGCTTTATCGTTGGCTAAGTATCAACCCTGTTTATGCTGAAAATCAATTCAAAACAGTAATTGGATTACCTATTACAAAAGTACAAAATATTGAAGATGTTGTAGAAAAAAGATTCAAATATATCAGCCCAATATTATCATTAAGTTACGACAATCCTGTTTATATGGTTCAATCGGCATTTCAATATATGTATGATGCCAACGGCGACACGCATTTGGATGCCTATAATAATATTCCGCACGTTGGACACTCACATCCAAAAGTTGTTGCAGCAGGGCAACGGCAAATGGCTAAACTAAATACTAACACAAGGTATCTTTACGACCAGTTATCAGAATATGCAGAAAAACTATTAGCAAAATTTCCAACTTCTCTAAACAAAGTTTACTTTGTAAATTCAGGAAGTGCTGCAAGCGATTTAGCCATACCCATTGCAAAAATACACACAGGGTTTGAAAAATTAATGGTAATGGAACATGGTTATCATGGAAATACACAAACAGCAATAGATATTAGCGACTATAAGTTCAGTAATCCAAAAGGACAAGGACAAAAAGAATATATTCTTAAAACCCAAATTCCTGATACATACAGAGGCAAATACACTAATAATAGTAGTGCAGGAAAAATGTATGCACAGGAAGCAATTCTACAAATTGATAATTCAGATAAGCCTATTGCAGCATTTATAAGCGAACCTATTGTTGGATGTGGAGGCCAAGTTCCGTTGGCTGATGGATATTTAGAAGAAATATATCCTGCCATACGAAAACAAGGAGGCATTTGTATAAGTGATGAAGTACAAACGGGATTTGGACGTTTGGGTGATTATTTTTGGGGATTTGAAGCTCACAACGTTGTGCCAGATATGGTAATTATTGGAAAACCAATGGCTAATGGACATCCTATGGGAGCAGTAATATGTACCAATAAAATAGCCGAATCGTTTAGTAAAGGAGTTGAATTTTTTAGTTCATTTGGTGGAAATCCTGTTTCTTGCGCAATTGCCTCCTCTGTTTTAGAAATTATAGAAGAGGAAAAACTGCAAGAAAATGCAAAGGTTGTTGGTGATTATTATAAATCACTTTTTGTAGAACTACAAAGAAAATACAAATGTATTGGAGATGTGAGAGGTTCAGGCTTATTTATTGGTGTGGAAATAATTAAAGAAAATGGTATGGAAGCTGATACTAAATTAGCCAGCCTTATCAAAAACGAACTTAGAAATAGAAATATACTTATAAGCACAGACGGCCCTTTTGACAGCGTGATTAAATCAAAACCACCATTATGTTTTACTAAAGAAAATGCAGAAAAAGTAATAAATAATATTGATGAAGTATTAAAAACGTATTACAACAATGCATCATAAAACATAAGGGTGTCAGTGCGTTTCAAAAGGTTTATGCAAGTAATTAGCACCGCCAAATCTACGATTTGACGAATAAAATAAAAAAGTTAAATTTGTGTCTAATCGCATATTTGGCTCAGGACAATTTTGACAAGTAAACTTTTCAAAATCCCTTACAGTTTCATATGCAAACCGTTAAACGAAACTCAAAAAAAAATTCTATTCATAAGACAACCCATATCCAAAAGGATACAATGGGTCTTTAGAGTCATAAGGAACATCTTCCAGCTGGTTTAAAACCGCTTCCCAGCTTGATGGTAACTCGAATGGTAATTTTGCTGTTGGACTTATAGTTCCAAATAAAATATCTGCCAATACTTCATCTGAAGTTCCAAATTCCACAAACAACCCTTTGCAAGCTTCATTTAATTCAGTAAGAATCGCTGGTCGCTCTAAATTAGCAACCACAACAGTTGGCTTTCTATTGATCAATTCCAACATTTGGGCTTTCTCTTCGTCAGAATAATACAGTCGTCCCTGATGGAAAAATCGCTCTAACAAAAATTCACTTCTTGGGTCAAACGGAGTTTTAATACGCAGGATAATAACGTCTGCTTCTTCTGCGGTTTCAACCACATTAGCATAGCCTTCCAAAGCTTTTGTATTGGTCACGCCACTTGTAAAAACTTTAATATCCTGTTTTAAAGGCAACAAATTATCATTCTTAAGAAGTACAGTCGATTTCCCTTGTGCTATTTTGCCTTTATTTCTAAATTCATCTGTTCCCGCTATTTGTCCAGCTTTATCAGCATCTACATA
>RCNC010004307.1_pt1 | contig 10895 bp, 8 predicted proteins | sample 2041301 | NCBI WGS metagenome assembly RCNC01 (sample SAMN09708231, study PRJNA481090) | Marine sediment metagenome, whole genome shotgun sequencing project. | biome: marine sediment; feature: ocean; material: sediment; isolation source: Sewage treatment plant 13A marine sediment (STP13A) ... | reverse complement strand
CATTGAATTCATCTGACGGAGAAAAGTTCTGAGGCTCCCACTCTTTATTATTGACCATATAGGTTTTTGGGTCGTTGGAAAGTCTGGAAGCAGGATTGAATTCCTCAAGACCTGTTAAATAAACAAGAGGCTTGAATGCACTTCCGGGTTGTCGCAGGCTCTGGGTAATACGGTTAAACTGGCTTACTGTGTAATTGCGGCCCCCAACCATGGCCAGTATGTAGCCTGTTTTGGGTTGCACCACTATAACGGCACCCTGCAGTTTTTGTTCAGCTTTTTTTCGCCGTAATGCCGGGATCGATTTTTCCAGTCGGGCAAGGCCTTTTTCCAGGGCGAGTTCCGCTGCTGCCTGAACCTGTGTGTCGAGCGTTGTGTAAATGGAAAGGCCCATGCTGTTTAAAACTTCGGCGGGGTACAGTGTTTCTATTTGCCCGGAAAGGTAATCTATAAAATATGGCGCTTTTTTTTCCTGAAGATTAAAACCTGCAGCTTTAATTTTTGCCGACAAAGACGTCTTAAGCTTATCGCCTGCGATCCAACCCTTCCGGTGCATGGCGTTCAGCACCATATTTCTTCTGTCTTTGCATCGGGATTTATCAACATAAGGGGAAAAATGATTCGGCCCCTTGATCAACCCGGCGATTGTGGCTGCTTCAGGCAATGAAAGTTTGCTGACCGGTTTATCGAAGTAGAAAGAGGAGGCTGCGCCAACACCATTGATGGAGACCGATCCTTTTTGTCCCAGGTAGATCTCGTTTAAATATATTTCAAGAATTTCATTTTTTTCATATATGGCTTCAATGATGACGGAAAGGATAGCCTCATTGATTTTCCGGGAAAGTGTTCTTTCCGGGGTTAGAAAGTAATTTTTAGCAAGCTGCTGGGTTAAAGTAGAGCCCCCCTGCCGGATGGCGCCGTGACGCAGGTTTGTGTAAAGAGCCCTGAGAATGCCCCGCGGATCAATTCCGTGGTGCTTGTAAAAACGGCCATCTTCTGCCGCAAGCACGGCATAGATGAGATATTTAGGTACCTGTTGGATGGAAACAAGGTGCCGCTTCTCCCGCTCCGGCCCGAAAAACTGCATTATTTCCTCAGGCTCCAGTTCCAGAATAGGGACAGGCTTGCCGGTATCCGTATTATTAATAGATTCGATTTTGTTTTGGAGAAATCGGATAGATACAGGAAAGCCTTTCCGTGAAAGAGAGGGCATTTTAAGGTCGTGAAGATAAATTGTTACTTCAGAGGATTTAGTCTTTTTCTCCCCTTTCTTCAGGGAGTTATGAGAAACTTCACGGTATCCCAGGCTGTTTAGCTTTTTATTAAAAAGGGAGCGATTGATTCGTTGGCCGGGATATAAAATGGTGATATCGGAAAAAACAGTAGAAGGAATACTCCACCGCCTGCCGGCAAAACGCTTTTCCACCTTGGCCGACAGGTACCAGCCGTAAAGAATTAATCCGGCAGCTAGTAAAAGAATAGACAGACCGGCTATTTTTAATATTTTTTTTAACATATTTGAGTTTCTAAAATGCCATAGGAATTAATGCATGACCAATAAGGATCGATTTCGATTGAACACTTTGTCTTATGTGTTTTTTGTTTATATTTGTCTTCTACAATATCATTATATTCTACACAATCATTTTTCTTGAATTCAAAGTAGATACTGTTCACCTGCTGCAAAAAACCGGGCATTTTGAAATGCTATTACAAAAAAAAGTAAAAGGTTGACCTCTTATATCTACTTTATATAATGTATTAAACAGATTGTTTCGTGATAAAAAGCAAAATCGTAAGCGTTTACTGAGCGTTGAAATTAGAAATTTGGCCTTAATGCTTTTGTACCGTTCAAAGTTGCCGGTCACAGTTCACGGTTGTGCCTGGGCCTTGCCCGGCGTAACCAAAGGCGAAGCCTGGGTCATCTCTCCCCAATTTCTACTTTCTAATTTCAAATTTCAAGCCGTGAACGGCCACGATATATTACAGGTCAAACAGAATGATACTTCATATAGATATGGATGCCTTTTATGCTTCGGTTGAGCAGCTGGACAACCCTGGTCTTAAGGGAAAATGCGTAATTGTAGGAGGACCATCAAAAAGGAGTGTTGTTTCGGCTGCCAGTTATGAGGCAAGAAAATACGGTGTCAGGTCTGCCATGCCCGTATTTATGGCAAAACAGAAATGTCCCGAAGGTGTGTTTGTTTCGCCGAGAATACAGCGATACAAAGAAGTGTCAAAAAAAATCATGAAGCTGCTTTGTGATTTTTCTCCTCTTGTGGAACCTGTCTCCATTGACGAAGCTTATATAGATATTACCGGTGGTGAAAGGCTTTTGGGATCGCCGGAGCAGGTCGGCATACACATAAAGGAAAAAATAAGGGAAAAAGTTAAACTGACCTGTTCAGTAGGAATTGCTCCAAACAAGTTCCTTGCTAAAATTGCTTCAGATATGGAAAAACCTGATGGCCTTTTTATCATCAAGCCCGATGAAGCACACGAATTTATTAAATCACTTGCGATTAATAAGGTGCCGGGCATAGGTAAAAAGACCGGCAGCCTCCTTGAAAATCTTGGTATTACAACCCTTGGCGATGTAAAAAAATATCGGGAAAAAATACTGCTTAGCAGACTCGGAAAGTCCGGCAAACGCCTGATAGAACTTTCGGCCTGCATCGACAACTCTCCGGTAACGCCTTTTTCACAGCGAAAATCCGTCAGCACAGAGCATACGCTTACAGAAGACACACGGGATCAGACAATTTTGAAAAAATTTCTCTTAAAACATTCCCAAGATGTGGGAAGGGAGTTAAGAAGACTTGAAGTAAAAGCAAAAACCATAACCCTGAAACTAAAGCAAGAAGATTTTAAACAGATTACAAGAAGCACAACCATTGATAACCCTACTCAATCATCGGAAACGATTTATTCTACTGCTTGCCGGCTGCTTTTAAAATACAGGCTTAAAACAAAAATCAGGCTCATCGGGGTCGGAGCTTCAGGTTTTGTACCGTCGGCCATGCCATTTCAAATGGAGCTTTTTGAACAAAAAGAAAAAAAAGGTAATAATTGGGAGAAAGTTGAAAGGGCTATTGACGCTATAATCGAAAAATTTGGAGAAGATGCTGTCAGGCGTGCCGCTTTGACTGAAAACAAATAAGTTGAATTCGTAAAAAGCCATTTTTTCACCACTGAGCTCACAAAGAACACAGAGAATATCTTATTTTATTAAGCATTTATCTCTGTTAGCTCCGTGGCCTCTGTGGTAAATTCGACTTTTTATGACGCCATCAAATAATATGCACAGAAAAAAACTAAAAGACCAGAAACCTCCCAGCCTGCTGGGTGCTCATTTCTCCATTGCAAAAGGTCTGGACAAAGCACTGTTTGAAGCTAAATCATACGGTTGCAATACACTCCAGATCTTTACAAAGAATGCAAACGCCTGGAAGGAACGTATAGTTACACAAAAGGAGATTGAAAACTTTGAGCAGGCAAAATTAGAAAGCGGAATTACTGAAATCGCCTCTCATACTTCTTACCTCATAAACCCGGCAACACCTGAAAAGAAAAAGCACAAAATGTCCATCAATGCGCTTGCACAGGAACTTATCAGATCGTCCTGTCTGGGCATCCCGTACGTTGTGCTCCATCCGGGGTCTCACATGGGCGCCGGTGATAGAGAAGGAATTACCCGAATCGCTGAAAGCATAAATGAAATATTTGCAAAAACCCCTGGAATAAAGACTCGTCTTTTGCTCGAAACTACTGCGGGTCAGGGTTCCAGTGTGGGCCATACATTTGAACATCTATCGTCAATTATCAACAAAGTTGAAAAGAAAATAAATCCTGGTATCTGCCTAGATACCTGTCATATATTCACTGCCGGCTATGATATCAGGACCATGGAATATTACCGAAAAACCATGGATGATTTTGCTTCTATCATCGGCCTTGACCGTCTATGCCTTATCCATCTTAATGATTCAAAAAAAGAATTAGGATCAAGGGTTGACAGACATGAGCAAATCGGTCGCGGTTATATCGGCTTAGACGCATTTAAATATATTATGAATGATGACAGATTTTGCGATATTCCGAAAATCATCGAAACCCCAAAGGGAGAACCAAAGGGAAAAACAGATAAAAACTGGGATGAAATAAACCTGAAACTGCTAAGACAAATGATACGAATTTAAAGCGATGTTTTGCGGCTGCCTTTAGGGTTCGCGCAAAAATAACTTCACATTTTATGCATCTCGGATTCAGGCCATATTTGTCCGATCCGCAACTCCAAAATCCTCGAAATAGCTCGCTATTCCTGTGGTTTCGGAGTCTTCGCTTACCTGCAGCCTCCAATCGAACAAATCTGACCTAAATCCATGCGCCTAAAATGCAAACTTTTTTTTGGGCGAACCCTTAATTTCTTTGTTTTTCAGACAGTTTTTACATATTCCGTCCAGGCAGACTTGAACGTTATCAATCAATCCCGGGAAAGTCCGGTTTAATGGCTTAATATCCAGATGTAGACTTTCAGGATTTAAACATTCCATGCTGCCGCATTCCCTGCAATAGAAATGTGGATGTGGCTGATGATGCTTATTCGGAGCCAGGCCATAATGAAACGAACGCCCCCCGCTGCTTATTCGAACAATAAGTTTTTTTTCTACTAAAAGATCAAGGATTCGATAAACCGTAACACGATTGATATCAGTACTGCGACTTAATATATCAATAATCTCACCGGGATTTAAAGGATAATTGTTGTTTCCTATAACTTCCAGTACCTTCAATCGATTCGGCGTGGAGCCCAAACCGGAATTTTCAAGAAGATGCACATAATCGCATTGATAACACATAATTCTCTCTAATCGCCAACAGCCTTTGAATATGAATGTTTAGTTTTAAAATGCTGCACTAAAAATGATATAAAAAAAGCCGCTACCGCCACCATTATGATTGTCGCTCCTGATGTAAGATTAAAAATGTACGAAAGCCATAGCCCGGCCATAGTGAATATGCAGCAAAGCAGGGTAGAAATAAGCATCATCATGCGAAGAGATCGTGCATATTTTTCAGCAATATATGGCGGAATGGTCAGCAGTGCGATAACAAGAATCAGGCCCACCACACGAATAATCATGACAATAGAAATGGCAATCATACCTATGAGAAGAAAATATAGTCCCTTCACAGGAACTCCCCGAAGTTGAGCAAATTCCTCATCGTAAGACATGGCCAGGAAATCATTATAGAAAAATAGTACTATAAGCCCAACACTTAAGCACATCACCAGCATCTGCCAGAGATCCGATTTCGGAACAGCCAGAATGCTGCCAAATAGATAACTCATTAAATCGACATTATATCCTGGTGTCAGGTCTAAAAGGAGGACTCCAAGCGCCATTCCGCCGGCCCACAGTACACCGATAAAAGTATCCGCTCTGTCCCTGGCTTTCAGGGTTACAGCCGCCATTATCAGAGCCGCAAAAAGAGTGAAGCCGAGTGTGCCGACGATATATGGCAGTCCCAGGAAAAAGGCGAGACCAATTCCACCATAAGCAGAATGTGCGATGCCTCCGGCAAGAAATGCAATCCTGTTAACAACGACAAAGGTACCGATAATACCGCAGATGACGCTGGTAAGAAGGCCTGCGATCAAGGCATTCCTCATAAATTCAAATTGCAGGACTTCGAACATAATGGTTCCTTAAAAATTAAAAAAACGGACGGCTTTGTAAAAAGCTCCAAATTCAAGGCGCACGAATCTTGAGCGGTGAGGCGTACTTATAGCACGCCACAGCCGCCCAAGATGAAGTGCAACGCAGTCCCGCTTAGCGGGGTTTAAGAAGCCGTCAATCATGTGTACGCAAAACCCGGTGCGGTAATCCATGAGCGATTAATTCCACCGGACATTGATACGCCATCTCCAGCATTTCCTCTGTGACTTCGGCAGCCCCGTGGAAATGGACACGGCGGTTTACACATGCAACTGATTTAATATAACTGGAAAGAGCCAGAAGGTCATGGCTGACTACAAGAATCGTGACTTTTTCATTAAGATCTTTTAAAATGGTGTAAATTTCACCTTGGCCTTTTGTATCAACACTGGCTGTCGGTTCATCCAGAATGAGAATTTCAGGCTCTGTAACAAGAGCTCTTGCAATAAAAACCCTCTGCCGCTGTCCACCGGAAAGCTCTTCAATATGACGATTTTTAAATGGTTCCATTTCCACTTTTTCAAGGGCTGCCTGTGCGGTCATCCGGTCATCCTTTTGGTGATGCGACCAGCCTATGCCTGGCCTTAATCTTCCCATGAGTACGACATCCAAGACGGATATGGGAAAGTTTTTATTGATATGGATATCCTGTGGGACATAGCCGATGCGGTGAGCGGCATGTCCGGGCTTTTGTCCTAAAACCCGGATTTCACCCCGGTCGGCCTTTAAAAGCCCAAGGATCAGTTTCAGCAGGGTAGTCTTTCCCCCTCCATTTGGTCCAATCATGGCCAGAAACTCTTTATAGTTAAGGGTGAAGTTAACGTTCTGCAAAACAGGTTCACCATTAAAGGAAAACCATAAATTTTTAATATCTATCACCGGCGTGTCCATAAAAATTTTACCTTAAAGTAGCTTTAAATTTAATGGCAACCTGACGCAGATTATCCGGCCAGTTTAAAGCAAGGGGATCTGCAAAAGCGATTTGTCCGTCTATTGCCTGTGCAATAACACTTGCGTTTGTAGCAGAGAACTGAGGCTGGACAAAAATAACTTTTACACCAAGCTTTTTTGCGTATTTTACCAGGCGCTGAAGATCGGCAGGTTTTGGATCCTTCCCTTCAATCTCTACCGGGACCTGCTTTAGACCATATTCCCCGGCAAAGTACCCCCATGAAGGATGAAATACTATAAATTCCATTCCTTTTCTTTTCCCGGTGAAAATTCCTTTTAACTCAGCATCCAGGTTTTCAATTTCAACAATAAACTGTTTGTAACCGGCTTCATACACGGATTTATTAGCATGATCCATAACAACAAGGGCGTTTAAAATGTTGCGGGCCTGGATCATCACCAGCGGGGGAGAAAGCCAGATATGCGGATCCTTGATTCCCTGCGGGTTATCCGCCTTCATGGGCATTTTTTCAATGCCTTTCTCGGTATGGACCACGAGTATTTTGGGATTGGCCCCGGCAATCTTTTTAAGCCACACCTTTTCGAATGGTACTCCAATGGCAAAGTAAATCTTTGTTTTTGAAAGGTCAACCATCTGCCTGGGTTTAGGCTCATATGTTGCAGGATTGGCTCCGGGCTTAACCATTACTGAGGCATTTACAAGAGCGCCGCCAATCTTTTCCACAAAATATTTCTGGGGCACAATACTTACATAAACAGGCATTACGTTCCCGGCATAGGTGGTCTTTATAAAAAGCATACAAAAACCGAAAAGAAACATAATCATTACCGGTTTGCAAAGGTCTCTCATCTTTTTTCTATCTACCTTTATCAGCCTTGGTATCAATTAGAATTACTGTTTTCCTGAAAATGTAATAATATAAAGCAACTATATTGCATCAATCATATTTTGTCAAGAAGCTTATGATTTCCTGAAATGCCTTTACCAAAACAATAATACTAATGGCTTATAGGCGATTGTGGGGTGCTTTTATAAAATGGTTTAAAATTGCCTAATGCAATTTAGTTGCATCAGATGATCTTTTAGCGGATTGCTCACTTCCGATTACGCAAGGCGTCAAGCAGGCTTCCCAGATAAAGAAAAAGTCTGTGTTTACAACATGTAAAATATGTTGACAGTTTATAATATTACTCATCAAAAGAAATTCTTAATTATATATAATCATTGTCAATATCATATCATTTCCATTATTCTCATTATATTGATGTTTATTGCCCTGGCGGGATATTTGAGTTCCGCCGGCGACAAGGAAACATCTGTGAGGATTCTCATAGATGATTGCGGGGGAAAGGTGGTTTTTTCACATCTTGCGCATCAAAATGATTACAAAATTTCCTGCGTTAAATGTCATCATGAAAAAGGTGGGGACCAGGCCGATTACATTGCATGCGGTTTGTGTCATCCTGTCGCTTTTGACAAGAATTATATCGAAAACCATAAAAATTTTTTCCCGGATAAAAAAACCTGCGTCAGGTGTCATCATCTGGAATTTTTTAAAGCGGGCTTTGAACATTCTGAGCATGAAAGTTATGCGAGTGATTGCACAGATTGTCACCATGGATCTGATATTGAGCCTGAACCACAGGCCTGCAATTCCTGTCACTTAAAAACCGAAGCTGAAAACATACCGAATCTGCAAGACGCAACGCATGACTGCTGCATGAGATGTCATGAAGATATCTTTGAGAAAGGTATCAAGAGCTGCGGGCGTTGTGCAGATGTCTGCCCCCGCGGTGTAATCTCTATTGTTTCAATGACCGCAAGGCTGCTTCATTTTAATGAAGAGAGCGATTGTCTGGCACCGTGTGTACAGAGATGTCCCGCTCAAATCAATGTTCCCCTTTATATCCGCAAGATTCGAGAAGGAGATTTGACAGGAGCTTTGTTGATCATCAAAGAACGCAACCCCTTCCCCCTTGCATGTGGCAGGGTTTGCCTCCATCCTTGTGAAAATATATGTCGCAGAAATATTGCGGATCACGGCGTAGCCATTAACCGTCTGCAACGTTACCTGGGAGAATGGGAGATGAATTCCGGGACCCGCATACCCATCACCTGCGCACCGGATACCGGCCGTAAAGTTGCTGTTGTGGGTGGCGGACCGGCTGGTTTGTCCTGTGCATATTTTTTAAGAAGGCTCGGGCATCATCCTGTCATTTTCGAAGCCATGCCGAAACTGGGTGGGATGCTAAGATACGGGATTCCCCAATACCGGATGCCGAATGACATCCTCGACTGGGAAATCGAAGGAATTTTGAAACTGGGTATAGAAACGAATATGGGTGTAAAACTTGGAAAAGATTTTGACCTAAAAAGCCTCGAAGATGAAGGGTTTGAGGCCGTTTTCCTTGGAATCGGTGCATGGACGGTGCCGCCTCTTGACATTCCCGGAGAAGAGGCAACTGGAGTAACCGGTAGTGTGGACTTTTTAACCTCAGTGGGAATAAAGATTAAAACACTTGCAGGCCAGCGGGTAGTCGTCATCGGTGAAAGCAATACTGCCATGGATTGCTCCAGAAGTTCAATTCGTTTGGGTGCAAAATCCGTAACCGTTATATGCCCCTGCATCAAAAAAGATATGTCGGCAAATAAAAGAGATGTGAACCGGGCGATGGAAGAGGGAGTCCAGTTCCTTTTTTTAACGCAGCACACCCGGGTGATTTCCGATGAAAGCGACAGAGTCACCCATCTGGAGTATATCCGGATGGAAGTCGAGAAGCCAGGCAAACCAGGCAAACCAGTCAAACCAGTCAAGAGCAAGGTTGTGGCTATATCGAACTCAGAGACTCTCATCGATGCAGATAGGGTTATTGCGGCCATAGATCGTAAGCCTGACCTTTCCTGTTTGCATAACAAGGAAGAAAAGGTTGCATTTGAAATAACTAAATATAATAACCTTGCGGCTGACAGGGATACTATGAAGACCTCCGTTAAAAATGTTTTTACAGCAGGAGATCTTCATACAGGACGCGCATGGGTGGTCATGGCTGTTGGCGGAGGGCGTCGCGCTGCCCGCTCAATCCATTTCTATTTGACCCAAGACAGTACTCCTGTGCCGGAAAACCTGCAAAGCAAGATTATTCCTGAAACCATCCTCAAAGATGTAAAAGTCACCGATAACATTCCAAGAGTCCAGATCAGTGAAGTCCCGGTAGAGATGCGCATACAATCTTTCACTGAGGAGGTAAAGGGGTCTATTTCGGGTGAGAAAGCAAAACTGGAAGCCTGTCGTTGCCTGTACTGCGGTCTGGTTTGTTACGATCAGGAAAAAGAACTGGTAAAACCGATTTATGCAGGCTTCAGAAAATAGGCAGAAGGCACAAAGGCAGAAGGCATAAGGGAAGGGCCGGGCGTAAAGATCACTTTTTTATTTTTACTTCTGCCTCTGCGCCTTCTGTCTTTCCCTTAATCATCGCAGGATAGGTACACACCCTCTTTTTTCATAATCGCTTTGCCCTTTTCAGACGACATAAAATATAAAAGGGAGCAATGCAAAAGCGGAAATTGTAAAAAAGAGGCTTGAAACCGGATTTTCCACTAAAGTCAAAAGAGATTTATGCCGATATTGAAATAATAGAGAATCCAAGGACTGAAAGGCTGGTTTAAATGAACGAAGTGGAATATTGTTGTGAATGTGATGAACCGATTAACTCCGACCCCATCTATGATGAGTCAGTCACTGGAGATGAAATCGGTCCTCTTTGTAGAAAATGCCGCAAAAATTTAATGGATGAAGGGATAATAGAAAGAGGTGCACACATTAAGCATTTTCATGGATAATAACGAAGTACTGTACTAAAGGTTCGCTCAAAAATATTTTAACACAATGAGAACTTGGAAAATTACCCTTTCCAAGGGTCTTGTATTTATGGTCTAACAGCACGCAGCCAACCGCATTTGTCCAAATTTACTTCCCTCCTTTTATAAACCTTTTCATGCTTTGAAGTTACAATTAAAGCACTTTTATTATATCCTTTTGTAAAAACTTCAGACGTCCAGTACCACTTTGCCTTTTTATCCGGAAAGAAAGGTTCGTTTTTATAAAGGCTTGCCAGTTCGTTTGAATACGGCAATCTCCAGTCCCTGTATCCTCCGGTTTTAAGACTTTTGACATACTTTTGAGAAGATTTGTAATCCAGACATTTATTTAATGCAGCTTTGGAATCGAGTAAACACCAGGTTAAACCGGTCTTTGTATCGGTAAA
>RCNC010003113.1_pt1 | contig 10899 bp, 9 predicted proteins | sample 2041301 | NCBI WGS metagenome assembly RCNC01 (sample SAMN09708231, study PRJNA481090) | Marine sediment metagenome, whole genome shotgun sequencing project. | biome: marine sediment; feature: ocean; material: sediment; isolation source: Sewage treatment plant 13A marine sediment (STP13A) ... | reverse complement strand
GCCGAGGAAGGCAGCCATGTCAGCTATCTCGAGGGTTGCACGGCCCCCATGCGTGATGAGAACCAATTACACGCTGCAGTGGTGGAGTTGATCGCGCTCGACGATGCAAATATTAAGTACTCAACGGTTCAGAACTGGTATCCCGGTGATGAAAATGGTGTTGGTGGTATATACAATTTTGTTACCAAACGTGGTGATTGCCGTGGTGCACGTTCACGGATCTCATGGACCCAGGTTGAAACCGGTTCGGCCATAACCTGGAAATATCCAAGCTGTATCCTGCGCGGTGATGATTCGGTGGGTGAATTCTATTCCGTTGCCCTGACCAGTAATTATCAGCAGGCCGATACCGGTACCAAGATGATTCATATTGGTCGCAATACCCGCAGCAAGATCATTTCCAAGGGTATCTCGGCGATGCAGGGGCAAAACGCCTACCGTGGCCTGGTCAGGGTCACGCCACGTGCCGAGAATGCACGTAACTATACGCAATGTGATTCCATGTTGATCGGTAAGAAATGTGGTGCACATACATTCCCGTATATCGAAGTCCGCAATCCCACTGCCAAGGTTGAGCACGAAGCCACTACTTCACGGATCGGCGAAGACCAGTTATTTTACTGTCTGCAGCGCGGCATTTCTGAAGAGGACGCTGTTTCCATGATCGTCGATGGATTCTGCAAACAGGTATTCAGAGAATTGCCGATGGAATTTGCGGTCGAAGCAAAGGCTCTGTTGGAAGTCAGCCTGGAAGGCGCAGTGGGCTAGCCCAGGGCCGGTGAGACCGAAACCTGGCAAAATTTAAGAAACACCAAGGAACTAATCAAGACTATGTCAAGCATGTTAAAAATCACAAATCTGCACGCCACGGTTGCGGGCAAAGAAATTCTCAAGGGCCTGAATCTGGAATTGAAGGCCGGAGAAATTCACGCCATCATGGGCCCGAATGGTGCCGGTAAAAGCACCCTGGGCAATGTGCTGGCCGGGCGCGAAGGTTACGAAGTGACCCAGGGTGAGGTCATTTTCAATGGCAAAAACCTGTTGGAAATGGAACCGGAAGAACGTGCCTGTGAAGGTGTATTCCTGGCCTTTCAATACCCGGTTGAAATACCCGGTGTAAACAACACCTATTTCCTGCGGGCGGCCCTGAATGCTCAACGTAAGCATCGTGGTGAAGAACCGCTGGATTCCGTCGGATTTTTGCGATTGGTACGGCAAAAACTGGAAGTTTTGCATATTGGTGATGAACTCCTGCACCGGGCAGTTAATGAGGGCTTTTCCGGTGGCGAGAAAAAACGTAATGAGATTTTCCAGATGGCGGTGCTTGAACCGACTCTGGCAATACTGGATGAAACCGATTCCGGTCTCGATATTGATGCACTGAAAACGGTTGCGGAAGGCGTCAACCGCTTACGTTCAAAAGACCGTGGAATGATTGTAGTGACACATTACCAGAGGCTGTTGGATCATATCGTGCCGGATAAGGTGCATGTGCTGGCCGACGGCAAACTGGTCGCGACCGGTGGTGCCGATCTTGCACTGAAACTGGAAGAGCAGGGTTATGCCTGGTTGGAAGACGGTGGTATTGCGACTTTGAATGTTGAATCTGCAGTGCAGACGACCAACCCATGAGTGAGCTAAATTCACAGCTGGCTGCAGATTTGCCGGAAAACAGCGGGGTCCGTCCCGAGTGGCTTAAAGTCATACGTGAAACGGGTGCTGAACAGTTTCGTACTCACGGGTTGCCGACACGCAAAGACGAGGCATGGAAATACACCGGGCTCAGTGCGCTGGGTTTGGCCGAGGTACAGTTGGCAAACGGTTCAAATACACCTTCTGCCAACCCCACACAGGCATCACCCCTGGCAGAATCGGGTCTGCAACTCAACTTGCTGAACGGGCAATTTCTGGACCTGGTCGGAGATGTGCCGCCAGGTCTGACCGTGCTACCCATGGCAGATGCACTTGGGTCTGGATTAAACGGCTTACAGGATTTGCTGGAGTCGCTTTCGGTCAGGCAAACCAAGGGTGCTTCCAGTCAGGGTTTCAGTGCCCTGAATTCTGCTACTTTGGATTCCGGGGTCGTTATTCACGTTGCTGCCGGAACCAATGCCCGAAGACTGAGCCTGATCTGGTCCTTATCGCAAGGTGAAAAGCCGTTGTTGTTCAATTCCCGCATCTGTGTGATTCTCGATCAGGGTGCGAAGCTGGAGTTGCTGGAGCAGTTTGAAAGCGTCGATAACAATGCGAATACCAGTAACATTGTTATGCAGGTGGATTTAGCTAATGAGTCCAATTTGCAGCACATTCGTTTTCAGCAGGAAACTGATAAATCCGTGTTAATAACCCGAACAGAGGTCTCACAGCAGGCAGAAAGTGAATACGCCTATTTTGGTTTTGACCTTGGCGGAGGTCTGGTTCGTCATGATGTGCATACATCATTATGCGGTGTCGGCGCAAAATCGGGCATCAATGGCGCTTACCTGCTGGATGGCAATCGTCACGTGGATAACCATACCCGGGTCGATCATTTTGCAGGTGGTTGTTTCAGTGATCAATATTTTCGAGGTGTTGCAAGCGGCAGTGGCCGGGCTGTGTTTAATACCGCTGTATGTGTACACCCGGGGGCTGATGAAACCGAGGCGAGGCAATCCAACGCCAATATTTTGTTATCCGCACGCGCCGAAATTGACACCAAGCCGGAACTTGAAATTTACGCCGATGAGGTCATCGCCAGTCATGGTGCAACCGTTGGGCAACTGGATGAACTGGCGGTCTTTTACATGCGTAGCCGCGGATTGAGTGAACAGGACGCACGCCAGTTACTGACCACCGCATTTTGCAAGTCCGTAAGTGACAAGCTCGCCGATCCGGTATTGAGTGAAGTCATTTCACAACGCATGATGGATGTCATGCCGCAGGCTGAGTGACACATGAATCAAACTGAACGAACCACCATTGAGCCGGTGCTGGATGTGCAAAGCGTGCGTGCGGATTTTCCAATCCTGCAGCGCACCGTTCACGGCAAACCGCTGGTTTATTTGGACACGGCAGCCTCGGCCCAGCGCCCGAATGCTGTGATCAACGCGATTGATGGTTTTTATCGAAATCACAATGCCAATATACATCGCGGTGTGCACCTGTTGAGCCAGGAAGCCACCGAAGATTATGAACAGGCCCGTTTGAAAGTCGCTGGTTTTATCAATGCACCCACTGATCAGGAGTGTGTGTTTACACGTGGCACCACCGAGTCAATAAACCTGGTCGCGTATAGTTTTGTCCGTCCACGTCTGCAAGCAGGTGATGAAATCCTGATCAGCTATATGGAACACCATTCCAATATTGTTCCGTGGCAGTTGCTATGTGAAGAAACCGGCGCCGTTCTAAAAGTGATACCGATGAACCAGCACGGTGAACTGGAAATGGACGCGCTTGCGGAGATGTTGAACGCGCGTGTCAAGATGCTTGCCATTGTCCAGATTTCCAACGCATTGGGCACGATCAACCCGGTAGCCGAGATCTGTGCCATGGCCAAACAGCAAGGTATTCCGGTGCTGATCGATGGTGCCCAGGCCGTGCCGCATCAGGCGGTTGATGTACAGGCCCTGGACTGCGATTTTTATTGTTTCTCCGGCCACAAAATGTATGGCCCGACTGGAATCGGCGTTCTGTGGGGGCGTTACGAGCATTTACAGGCAATGCGGCCCTACCAGGGTGGCGGTGAAATGATCCGTCACGTGACCTTCGAGAAATCAACCTTCAATGACGCACCGGGTAAGTTTGAAGCCGGGACACCCAATATTGCCGGTGCCATCGGTCTCGGTGCAGCAGTCGACTATCTACAGGGCCTGGGTATGCAAAACATAGAGGCTTGGGAAGCGCAGTTGCTTGCTTACGGCACCGAAAAACTGACCCGGATTGATGGATTCAGAATGATCGGAACCGCGGCGCAAAAGGCCGGTGTCATGTCATTTGTACTCGGCGATATTCACGCCAACGATGTCGGTACGCTGGTGGATTTGCACGGTGTTGCAATCCGCACCGGTCATCACTGCGCCATGCCGGTCGCAAAATATTTCGGCCTGCCTGCGACTGCGCGAGCCTCGCTGGGTGTTTACAATACCTTTGCTGAAATAGATATTCTGGCGGACTCGCTTGAGAAAACTATTGAAATGTTCGTCTGATTACAAGCGGGTGTCATCCTGACCCGTCTCAATACGTGCACACCAGTAAAGGTGCCGGTTGCCTGATTCCATTTCCTGTTGCTTGACAACCCTGAAGTATTTACCCAGGTTTTTCTCCAATTCTTGCCTGCTGTAATCGGAATACTTGTCTTCCTTGTTGCGCAGTAGCGCTTTTACCTTGTCATCAGAGCGTGAAACATATTCGATTAGCAGTTGATCGGACAGCTCTGCCAGCCAACTGACAAACTCCTCCATTGGCACGTTGGCTGAGATGACCACGTGGTGTATGAGCGCCAGGCAGAGCACCAGGTCAGGGCGGTTGCGTGTCTGCATGTCTACCCGTTCACGGTTGCGCCAGCCCCAGTTCGGGGATGGGTCTGCGATATTCTGTACCAACGGCAGAATATTCATCATGCCGGTTTCCCTGGTCTCACGGTAGAGACGTTCCACGGCAAAATGATCCAGGTCCATGGCCAGCACGCAGTTGGCATGTTGAGCAGCTATCTTTGAAAACTGCCCGGTATTGCAACCGATATCCCAGACGATATCTGCTTTGCTGCCGGCAACGGTGTCGCTGATGAAGCTTTCCTTCAGTCGATGGTCGCTCTCGCTGTAATTGTGGAACTCCTCGTAACCACCCCATTCTGATCCTTCACCATGCCAGCTCAGCTTCTTGATTAACTTTCCCAGCTTACGGACATTGGCCAAAATCATCGCCTGGTTAAAACCGGCCTTTTTTAGATCAGATCGCACGTTTTGCTGCGTGTTTCCATAGCGGCTATCCAGCTTGGCCTGTAACCATACATGACTGAACACGCCAGCGCGGAAGCGGTCTCTGAATCCAAACAACTTTGCAGCTGTCTGTACGCCGATACCATCGATACTTGAACGCATCAGGGGTTGGAAGTGAATTCCCTTATATGCTTGCAACATGAGCGGAAAAAGGAACATTTCACAAAACTGGCGGTAACCGGCCCATGGTGCTCCTGCAGGCATGGTCTCAAACGAAGCGATATCGATAAAGACCGGCTTTCCAGCATCGAACTGAATGTTGTAAGGGGTGGCATCCTTCAGGGTCATTCCTTCCAGTATGGCCGCCTCCACCAGGTCAAGCTGCAATAAAGCCGCATCGCGCAGCATGCCAAAAGTCCACTCATAGGGGTAGGTGATAACCGGAATCCGCCGGTGTTCGATAAATCCCGCCCACTGTTGCATTATCTCCGGGGGCAAATTGACGTTTTCAGGGCTAAGCAGGTCACTGCCTACGAGTTGGTCTTTTTGCAGGAACCTGGTGTAAAAAGCAGTAGACTCAAGCTTCTTGAATTCGGCCAGGGCGCTTGCACTGACACCTCTGATGATGCGGTTACCCTGGGTGTAAATCCGGCCATCCCGATCACGGAATGAACCCGTATCAACTGCAGAAGATGGGTCCGGGTTCACTTTAGTCCGTTTCGTCTTCAGTGTCAGTTTTACGGTTCAGTCTCAAGGCGACGCGAATTTTGTGCCAGTACAGCTTTACCGCCACTCCGACTGCGGCAACACCACCTAAAATAACCTGTAGCAGCATACTGCCGGTTCCCGGGTCAAGGTATGCGAAGGCTGAATCAACTGAGACGAGTATCAGGATGCAGAAAATTCCGGTCCAAAATTTCATTTTTTAAAGGCCTTTCCTGCTTGTGGGCAGGTAATAACATTGTGAATTTCAAGAGTAGTCTGAATCAGCGGCGAGTATATGGCAGAAAAGGTAGTGACTCAACAATCCCACGTTCTTTTTTGGTACACAACGCCAGCCTCAAGTTTAATGATTTCCAAAGCCGGGGTTACCAATATCCAATACGGCTTTTGCTGTGTGGCAGGGTTATAGTATATTGTTTTCTGGTAGTTTGGGCCTTCGAGTGAATACTGACAAGAACAAGAATCCATCGGTCTTTCCGGGACCCTTGGTACGTTGCCTACACATCATGGCTTTGGTTCAGCTGGTCATGGCGTGGCCGGTATATGATCTGCTATCACGGTATCCGGAGTTTTTCGTGGCACGCCAGGCCCAGCCTGGTGATATCGCTTTCCTGATATTCGCATTGAGCGTGGCTATACCCCTGTTACTGGTGGGTCTTCAGGCATTCGCGTTTCGGTTGAGCCCAAAAATTGGTGGAACCCTGTACGTCCTTATTATTTTTCTACTGCTCTTTTTGTTGGGCCACCTTATTGCGAACAGGTTTGACCCTTCCGGTTTTGTGACAACCTGGGCGACCATTTTGTCGCTAGGCTTACTCTTTATTTATATGAGAACGCGACCGGGGAAAATGTTCATCAGTTTCCTGTCGCCGGCTATCGTGATCGTTCCTGTTTTGTTTCTTCTCAATAGCGGAATCCGTCCTTTGTTGTTACCAACACAGCCCGGAAGTACGCAGTCAACGGCCTTTACCGGCACGTTATCGCCCTTGCTGTTTATCGTGTTCGACGAGTTCCCATCTAATGTTTTACTGGGTGATGATGGCTTTGTTGATGCTCGCCGGTTTCCAAATTTCAACGCAATTTCAGAGGATGCCTATTGGTTTCCCAATGCGACCACAGTGGCTACCAGCACCGTCCTCGCCATCCCGGCGATATTGACCGGTCGTTATCCCGACAGCTACCGGATGCCGCACCATGGAGAATACCCGGATAATCTGTTCACCTGGTTGGCTGGCGATTACGATCTCCTTGTTCAGGAAGCAGTATCTGCCATGTGCCCAACCAATATGTGCAGTGCTGGACGCCTGCCTCCGGCCAGACGCCGGTGGCAGGCAATGATGCAGGATGTTTCGGCCATTTACCTGAGCATGACTGCGAACCAGCTACTCCCGGATTTACCTGCGATAAACCAGTCCTGGGAAGGGTTCTGGGGCGGAGCCATTCAGGGTGGGGGGATGTACGAGCACCGTCTGCAGCAACTGGATGCATTTCTCGGCAAGATCCAGTCCACGGAAAAACCTGGTCTGAATTTTCTGCATGTGAATTTCCCCCATATACCATATGAATACCTGCCTTCAGGAAAACGCTACAACGATGGCTGGTTGATGCCAGGTCTGGATTTCCCTACCAACACCTGGGTTGGTGAGGATTGGCAGTCACGGCAAGCTTATGAGCGCCTTGTTATGCAAGTAGGTGCCCTGGATAGCTGGCTGGGTCAGTTGGTCGGAAAACTGAAGAAGGAAGGTCTGTATGAGCAGAGTCTGATAGTTCTTACTGCAGACCACGGTGTTTCCTTTGAGCCGGGGTCCGGACGAAGGGATGCACCCCCGGAGGGCAGCCTGGATGCCAACATATTGCCTGTTCCCCTGATTATCAAAGCACCTTTCCAGTCCAAAGGCCACAAGGATCCGCGTAACGCCGAAGTCATCGATATCCTACCCACCGTGGCGCAGGTTCTTGATCGTGATTTACCCTGGGAGACAGATGGTGTTTCCTTGCTCGGTGAACCTAAGCGCCCTGAAAAACGGGCCGTTCGCCAGAACGATAAAGTTACGCCTTATTCAAGTAGCCTGGAACGGGTGGAAAGAGCTTTGGGCTCTGCATGGGCCGGTCAGGATTGGAAAGCCACCGGTCGTGCCTTGATCGGAGAATCGTTGACCAGGTTTATACCCGGTAACGATCTCGAAATGCGTATTAAGTTGAACAACGTTGAATTTTTCAGGAATGTGGATCTCAATGATGATTTCCTGCCGGCCCATGCCAATGGGGAAATACACTGGCCCGGACATGCTGCCGCAGATCTTGCTTTTGTATTGAATGGAAAAATCGTTGCAGTCAGTACTGCCTATACTGACAAAGGCATATGGAAATTTTCCGCCATGTTACCGGAATCAGGATTTCGTGCAGGTAACAATGTCGTCGAAGTTTTTGGCCTGATCGGCAACGGTGAGAGCTTTGACCTGGTTCGTGGCGCTGCTTCAAGCGACCAGGCGGGCTACACCTGGGATTCAAAAGCCACTGCTGTGCATGATTCCCAGGGCGCGTTAATACCCGACGGTGAAGGAATAGAAGGCCTTGTAGATTATCTCAGCCGAGGTGAAGATTCACTTGAGGTGTTTGGCTGGGGTATCGACACAGCACAAAGCCAGGTCCTGGAGACGGTTTTGATCTTCGAGGGAGAAAATCTGATCTGGCAGGGGAAGACCCACATGTTGCGTGAAGAGACACATTCGTTTGGAGTGGTGATTGAAATCGGGTTTAATGCAGTGATACCGCTTGGCATATTAGAAGACCGCCATGGCAGCGGTCTTCGTATATTTGCCGTCAGTGATAATCGCAGAGTCCGGGAACTGTTGTTAAAATAAAAATAAATGAAACACTACGCCACTGCTGTCGTAGCTAAATACTAATCCAGAATCATTCTCGCATTTAAGGGTTGAACCGGGCGGTTGGTGGCCGGGCCAAGACGTTCCTTGAAAGTCGCAATTTGCTCGGCTGATGCCTGAATGGGTGTTTTGAGAACAATCCATTTAACACCCTCGGTGCATGGCGGGGTTGTCAACGAGCCACTATAGGAATAGTACTCACGTGTGGGCGGTAGAAGGTTCGTCTCTTCAATACCAATCGGTTCTCGGCTGGTCTCGCCGGAGTTTTCGGGCATAAAAGCCCATAGCTTGCTTAAGACCGGATGCTCTTCGCCTTCATCAATCAGTACACCAACCACAGCCAGTCCACCATCTTTGTCAGCATGTACAAAGTGGATCTCCATCGCAAAAGACTTCCCGTCAATCGTGTGTTCGCTGGGGCTATGGAAATGAAACTGTTTGAGCTCGAAGTTCAGGTTTTGTTCCGGGAGCCTCAGAAAACTACCTGGCTCCATATTTTGCTGGATGGAATGCCCGTTATTGATTTCATCGATATTCGCACTGTAATACTCGAATTCCAGTGTCGACAGGTCTGCGTTTACATCATCTACCAGGTTGATCGGCGATTGATTCCAGCCTTCAGAACACATCAGGTATTGGGAAGAAAGTTTACCCCAGTGTTCCGGTCCGTCTTGCCCTTCATACGACCAATGGGGTGCGTCAGTTTCTGTCTCTGCAGCAAACAGCGGACAGGCAAGACATAACATGAGTCCTGAGAGGATGGCTGAATGTTTGATCAAATGAGTTGTTTTCATCTTCAAAATACACCTTTTATTGAATTCAATATTCTGTGAATCTGACGCTATATTGCAGGATTTTTACCTGTTGATCCAGCTTGGCTGGCTATAGTCAAACGAATCAAACGCGAAATAAATCTCAACATCTTTGCCCATGAATGTCGCACTGTCTATAATCCATGCTTCGATCATTGTCGGCTTTTGCAAAGCGACTCTCAGCATCATCAACAAGAGTCCCAATACCACATGACTATTTACGCGCATGTTTTTGAAATATCGAAAGTACATCTCTGGGGTTTGGATGCCGGGCAACGTTTGCACAGACAACTCAATGAAATCAGCAAGGCAAAAAAGGACAGCAAAGAGCGGTTCAGCTGGGTTGATCATGCCGATGACTTGCCTAAAAGTGGGCGGATATTGATATTTAATGGCAGGTTTGTTTTTGAAAGTCGAACGATACAGGCCGTGATCGACAGGCCCAATTGTATTCTGGAATATGAAAGTGAAATTGCAGCGGCATTTATCGAGGCAGAACAGGCAACAAGTGTTATCGCTCATATACAAGACCCAGGCCGGAAAATTCCAGATGATCTAACAGTCATCAGTACCCATGATCTGAAATCATTTGATACAAATTTGCGTAGATCAACCAAACCATTGCTGGAACCTGTTTTCCGGGAGCGCAAGAGCGAACTGGAGAATAAACTATACGGCAACGCTTACCGGGGAATTACCGACCTTGTAACAAAATTCGTCTGGCCCAGACCGGCGAAACAGGCGGTACGTGTTTGCGCCGGGCTAGGCGTCACTCCAAACATGGTCACCACTATTGGATTGTTGCTGGTTATTGCTGCCTGCTTCCTGTTCGCTGACCGGTATTATGCCTGGGGGCTTCTGGCAGGCTGGATCATGACTTATCTCGATACGGTCGATGGGAAACTGGCCCGTGTCACCATTAACTCCAGTAAGTTCGGCCATTTGTATGATCATCTGATTGATCTTATACACCCCCCTATCTGGTACATTATCTGGGGTGGGTCCCTGATAGGTTTTAGCGGAGCCATGGGATTGAGCCTGGATCAGATGAACTGGGCTATTATTATTGCCTATATTTCAGGACGGATTGTCGAAGGAGTTTTTCCATTGTTGGGAAATTGTGAAGTGTTTACATGGCGACCGCTGGATGCCTGGTTCAGGCTAATTACCGCCCGGCGTAACCCGTGTATGATCCTTCTAACCTTAAGCGTTCTGGCAGGCCGGCCTGACTGGGGGTTTATTGCCGTCACATTCTGGACAGTATTAACTACACTTGTACTCAATTTACGTCTGGTCTATGCCGCAGCAATAAGGCTTCGACACGGGCCTTTGAGTTCGTGGCTGAGCGAAGATAATGTCGCGACCGGGCCAAATGCACGCTCGTTCGCTGTCTTCGGATCAACCACAGTATCCAATGAATAGTCATGACGTAGTGCGTATGCGGGTAGTCATGAGGGTTTCAATACAGACTGTCCACTGATGTCAAAGACAAACTCACAACGGATATTCAAAAACTTTGGCGTGGTACTGCGTGGTCGTGGTATTGCCGCTGTATGCAATATG
>RCNC010003110.1_pt1 | contig 10904 bp, 9 predicted proteins | sample 2041301 | NCBI WGS metagenome assembly RCNC01 (sample SAMN09708231, study PRJNA481090) | Marine sediment metagenome, whole genome shotgun sequencing project. | biome: marine sediment; feature: ocean; material: sediment; isolation source: Sewage treatment plant 13A marine sediment (STP13A) ... | reverse complement strand
GCTTGAGAAGATGGCCATGAAGGCCAAGGAGAAGAATGCAGAAATTGAAAAAGCTGCCAAAAACTGCAAGGAAGAATAAACCTTGAGGGTAGTCAATCCCATTAAAACAAGTCCATTAAAAAGGCTGCCTGATCAGGGCGGCCTTTTTTGGTCTAACAAAGTTAAATTGTTATATATATGTAATGAAATACACCATTTACATATATATTTGCGCCTTTAGCCACAAGAAATCAACTGTTTGTCAAATTTGAAATGGAATGGATCCCTGGAGCCATATCAGACCTATCTAAGCTAATTCCCATATTGCTTGCAGCCTTCTTGGTTTTGACTTTCGTGGTACATGCCTGGCTTTTCAAAAGAAGAACCCGCCAGTATCACAGCGAATACCGCAGGTTGAAGGTACAGGAGAAGGAGTCCCGGGTGGTGCTGCAGCATCGAAACCAGCTTCGCGACCGCACCAAAAATTATGAACAGAGCCTTACCTATGCACTGCGGATCCAGACGGCCATGTTTCTTACCTCGAAGCAGCTCAGGACACTTTTCCCGGAATCTTTTATCTATCATCGACCCAAAGATATTGTGAGCGGCGATTTTAACTGGGCCAGAAGGATGAATGGGAAGATACTTTTCTCGGTGGCCGATTGCACGGGACATGGTGTTCCCGGTGCCTTTATGTCTCTCCTTGGCCTGGAATTCTTCAGGCAGATTACCGTCGGTCAGGGAATTATTGACCCGGCTGGGATATTGAATGAGATGAACAGTCAGTTCGATATTGTGCTTGGGAATACAGAGGAGCTCTCGCTTAAGGATGGCATTGATCTGGCCATTTGTGCCTACGACTATAAAACACATATGCTGGAATACGCAGGTGCTTTCAATTCACTTTATATAGCACGGGATCATGAGATTCTGGAGATAAAAGGCGACCGGATTATTGTTGGTCCGGATTACGGACTTCAGCGTGGGAAATTTGAGAACCGAACACTGAAGATAGAGGAAAATGATATGCTCTATATGTTTACCGATGGCTATGCCGACCAGTTTGGCGGACCGGAGGGTAAGAAGTTTAAATACCGCCGTTTCAGGCACCTGCTGATGTCCATACACCAGCTCTCAATGGATGATCAGTTGCTTCAGTTAGAAGAGAATATGAATGAATGGATGGGAGAGAGGGAGGATCAGATCGATGATCAGACAATCATCGGCGTCAAGCCAACCAGTTTCTCATCTTCCGGATAAGCATTTCGGTGGTGAAAGGTTTGGCTATATAATCATCCACCCCGGCGGCCAGGCAATTTTCCCTGTCCCCGGCCAGTGCATTGGCTGTAACCGCCACTATGGGAACATGAAGATCACCGGTGGACTCAATTTCGCGGATCTTCTGGGTAGCCACAATACCATCCATAATAGGCATCATAATATCCATCAGGATCAGGTCATATCGTTTCGACCCAAACATTTCCAGGGCCTGTTTTCCGTTGGATGCCACATCGATACTGTTCACCAGCTTATTCAGACTCAAGATGACGATCTTCTGGTTAATCAAATTGTCCTCCACCAGGAGGATTTTGGCATCCTTCAAATCAATTCCCGGTTTCCCTGGGGGTGTCGTCCCGGAGATTATGCCTTTGTCGGGAGCCGTACTTTTGGTGGGATCCTTGGTGAAATCCTGGAAAAAACTAAGCGAGGCACCCTGATTTTCCGGTACTGCGGAAAGTATACTTTCACTCTCAAGTAAAAGGGTAAATGCATTGGTCAGGTTAGAACCACTATAGGCATTGCCCTGTTGAAGCGATCTCACGAGGTCTACCAGGGCAGCACCATTTATAGTAGAAACCTTAAATGCAAATTCAAGCCTCACATGACTGGTGCTTTCCTTCAGACTCCTTATCTGAATCTGAACCGGCTCCGTATCCGTCCGGTAATCATTCACCCCGTAGAAAATATTGACAATCAGACTGCGGACCAGGCCCGGATCACCAATGATGAAATTCTTCAGCTTATCCAGGCGGGAGATGGAGATATCTTCTACCAATGATCCTCCAGACTTAAGTATGCCAATGGATTCTTCAAGCACCGAGCTCAGATCAAAGGAGGTAATACTTCGCTTATAATCCACCATCCCCGGTGAGGCTATTTCCACAATATTATTTACATCCGTAATCAGAAGATTGGTCGATGCCTTCAGGGTTTCCATTAGCTCCTGCTGCTCGTAACTCAATCTTTCGTCATGTACCAGGCTGTTAATCAGTGCGATATTACTAAGTGAGGTGCGAAGTTTATGGGAGAGTCTGCTGATAAATTCATCCTTCTCATGCATTTCATTTTCCACCTGCATCCTTGAAGCCTTCAATTTGGTGTAGAGTGCTGTGTTTGTCCTTTCCACGTAAATGGACACAGCCATTACCAGGACATAGGAAGTAAAGAAAAGCAGGGCATTGTAAAGGTCAAGCTGAATAGCACATTCCAGCTGGGGAATTGAATTGAAAATTAGAGTGATAAGGCCCAGTATAAGGGGTACATAGATTCCTTGCCTTCCGTTCACACTTACTGCTATTAGAGGAAAAACCAGGTAAAAGGCGAGTATCAGAATGTTTGATATGCCCAGATCAACCACATAAGCGTATAGAATAATCCCGGCAGTTAAAACCAGGACAAACATTGAGCTCAGCGTACTTCTGTGCTTAAGGGGTATAAATAGATAGGCCAGCAGTGCAAGTACCAGTGAGATCACGTAGACCAGGTTCAGGGAGGACAGGCCAGAGAAAGAGGAATAAAAGATGCAAAAGACCAGCGTAATGATGAGAATCAGGTAATAGATATTAATTCTTTTGACCCTGTTCACCACAACCTGCTCCATCGTTTCATCCACTCTAAAAGAGATGATCTTCTGTAAAAAACTCAGAAACATGGTATTCCAATTTTGGCTTTCAAAAGCAAAGAAAGTTAAAATATGACCAATCATGAAAAATATTGGTTCTATTTTTGTGACATAAACACATATTAGTTCGTAATTTTGTAAGGTTAGCAGATAAGATCGCGTTATGAGAAATACACTTTTTTTCATATTACTTACTTTGTGTCCGCTGATAATGGCACAGGAGGAAGAGGTGGAGGCAGTAGTGCAGGAACCGGAGCGGGGTATGGTAGCGTATTCCCCGGATTTTGAATTCAGGAATGGACTCTTTGCTAATTTTGAAAGCGTGTTAGAAAACGATCCCATTCCGTCTGCTCGAATCGTTACCGACGAAGACATGTTCGACAGGGCTTTTTATGAAAAGGTAACCAGCCTGAAGGAGATCGTGATTTATGATGAAAACGGAGTTAAGATGGTTTTGAAGACTGAGGAAATCTGGGGGTACAGCCGCAATGGCATCCTCTACATCAATGTGGGTACAGCCTTTCACCGGATTAGCTTCATGGGCAGCATCAGTCATTTTGTCGCCACGGTAACTACCTACAACCCTAATAATTACGATCCCTATTATTACAACCCATACTACTCTAATTCATACTATTACAACCGCTATTCCATGCCCCAATCAAATGTGGGCAGTACCGATTTGAGGCAGTACCTGCTTGACTTTGAAACCGGAGATGTGATGGAATATGATACTGAGAGTGTGGAGGTCCTCCTGATGAAGGATCCAGAGCTGGCAGATGAATTCGATGCCCTGCGCGGCAGAAAAAAGAAGCAGATGAAATTCGTTTTTATACGCCGATTTAATGAGAAGCATCCGCTCTATTTCCCGGCCGATTGATAATTTTAATTCAAACCCATAGAATGCACATGAAAAAGTATTATGCCCTCTTGCTACTGTTAATTCCTATTATTCAGTTGCAGGCACAGAGAGAATATCTTCCTACCCAGGAGGACCTGGATCATTTTCATACCACAAAGACTTATGTTGTTCTCGAGAGCAATGCCATTTCGGATTATAATATTGAGATCCAGGATGCGGTGAATAAGTTCTGGGATATCACTGAGTTTGAATTCCTCAAGATGGAGGATTTCGCTGAGAAGAGTAAAGATAAGAATGCCTCTTTTCTTTACCTGGCGGGGGTGAGCTTTGAGAAGGACAGGTCAAATGCCCGTTACCAGTTTATTTGTCTGTCCCTTGGTGGTGATCGTGTATCCATCGATGATTTAAAGGATGTGGCCAATATTCCCATGAGCTATTATGGGGTAGATGGTGATCATTATGCCTACAAACTGGGGATCATGATCAGGTTTCTTCAGTACCATGTACGGCTGATTACCGAGAACCACAATATTGTCAGTCAGAATGTCTATAAGTATTACAATGAGAATATGGCCGATGTTAAGGGGAAGACCCTTTACCTGGTTGAAGAGGAATTGGCTAGTGGGGTCAACTCATTATCAGAGATCAAGGCCATCTATTCGGGCGAAGTGAAGCTTGTGGACAGGGAGACTATCAAGGAGCTGATCATGGCGGAGGATGAAAATGCCGTAGTACTTCATAAGGTAGGGCCCGAAGGAAAGAAAATGAATGCCCGGGTTTATAAAATTCTAATCGGATTGGCCGAGGCACAGTTTTACTATTTTGATTATCACAAAGTGAACGGAAAGAATTCGGATGCATTTCTGGAAAGCGATTTTAAAAAACTGGCCAGGGCCACCAAATAGAAGGATATTGTTCAATGGCCGATAAACCATCCATTCCAAAAGGAACCCGTGATTTTTCGCCCCTGGAAATGTCCAGGCGCAATTTTATTTTTGACAAGATCCGAAGGATCTTCAAAGTGCATGGCTTTCTTCCCATCGAAACCCCTGCCATGGAGAAGCTCTCCTCTCTGATGGGTAAATATGGTGAAGAAGGGGATAAATTATTGTTTAAGGTTCTCAATTCAGGCGACTTTAAAGGCAAACTGAGTCCGGAAGAGCTTACACAAAGCTCTGCGGGCAAATTGGGTACCTTGATTTCTGAAAAAGGTCTGAGGTATGATCTGACAGTTCCTTTTGCCCGTTACGTGGTTCAGCATCGCAACGAGATCTTCTTTCCGTTCAAGCGCTATCAGATACAGCCCGTGTGGCGTGCCGATCGTCCTCAGCGTGGTCGTTACAGAGAGTTTTATCAGTGCGACGTGGATGTAATTGGCAGTAACTCGCTGCTCAATGAATTTGAATTAATCCAGATCATTGATGAGGTGTTCGATGCATTGGGATTAAAGGTGATAATCAAGTTGAATAACCGGAAGGTACTGGCTGGGATCGCTGAGGTGATTGGGGCGCCGGAGCGGATGACAGATATCACCGTAGCCATCGATAAGCTTGAGAAGATCGGTCAGGAAGGAGTTATGGCCGAACTGGAACAGAAAGGACTAAGTGTGGATTCCATAACTAAGTTAGGTCCCCTTTTAAAAATGGAGGGATCGACCCTGGATAAACTGAGCTTCCTGGAGAAATATCTGGAAGCTTCCGAAACAGGGAACGAAGGACTGGCTGAGGTGCGCTGTCTGCTGGATTATCTGGAAACCGACCCGGTTGGGGCTGAGCTTGAATTTGATCTGACCCTGGCCAGGGGATTAAACTACTATACCGGAAGCATTCTGGAAGTGAAATCGGCAGAGGTCTCCATGGGTAGTATCTGTGGAGGAGGAAGATATGACGACCTGACCGGTATTTTTGGACTGGAGGGCGTTTCTGGTGTGGGTATTTCCTTTGGTGCAGATCGCATCTACGATGTATTGCTCCAGCTGGAACGTTTCCCAAAAAGAGCTGCACTGGATACCACTCTGCTTTTTGTGAATTTTGGAGACGCAGAAGTGAAGCATATTATTCCCATCCTGGGCCGCCTGAGAAAAAGCGGTATTGCTGCTGAACTATACCCCGAGCAGGCCAAGATGAAAAAGCAGATGACTTATGCCAATAACCGGGAGATCCCTTTTGTGGCCCTGGTTGGTGAGCAGGAAATCAAGGATGGTTTGCTTACCCTTAAGGAAATGGAGACCGGCAAGCAGGAACGGCTCACACCGGAAGAACTGGTGGAGCGGCTTTCCTCTGCCAAATAACATTTCTTATTCCATTTGCAGCTCATTTTTTTTTCTGTACTTGCTTTCCAAATCTTATGGATATGGAGAAGATACATCTGGTTAGCACAGAGGAAATTGGTTGGAAGAAGTTTGAAGAAATCAGTTCGGGTGGAACGCAGATTGTACTATCGGACGATGTGATAGAGAAGATCACTATCTGCAGGGAGTATCTGGATCGCAGACTGGAAAACTCGGATGAAATTCTTTACGGGATCAATACCGGTTTTGGCTCCCTTTGTGATACGGTTATATCCAATGAAAATCTGGGACTCCTGCAGAAAAACCTGGTGATGTCGCATGCCTGTGGTGTGGGGGATGAGGTTCCTGAAGAAATTACCAGGTTAATGCTTTTACTGAAGATCCAATCCCTCTCCTACGGGCACTCAGGAGTACAGGTGGAGACCGTGCAGCGTTTGGCCGACCTCTACAATCATGATATTTTACCTGTGGTCTATACCTATGGTTCGCTGGGAGCATCGGGCGATCTGGCGCCCCTGGCACATATGAGTCTGCCCCTTCTGGGAATGGGGGATGTGAATGTGGAGGGGATCCGACTTAAAGCTTCCGATCTAATGAAGCAGATGGGATGGGATCCCATTGAGCTGAAATCCAAGGAGGGGCTGGCCCTCTTGAACGGTACGCAGTTTATGAGTGCTTACGGGGTATATCTCTGTTTGCGTGTGTTCAAACTATCCCGGCTGGCCGATATCATCGGGGCACTTTCCCTGGAAGCATTTGACGGACGAATTGAGCCCTTCCATGAGTTGATTCAGCAGATCAGGCCCCACCAGGGACAGCTGGTGACAGCGCGGAGATTCAGGTGGCTGCTTGAAGGCAGTGAACTAATTGGCCGCTCCAAGGGCCATGTGCAGGACCCCTACTCATTCCGTTGCATCCCGCAGGTGCATGGTGCCTCCAAAGACTCCATCAACTATGTGGCCTATGTGTTCCGGAACGAAATCAATTCAGTAACCGACAATCCTACCATCTTCCCGGAAGAGGATCTGATTATTTCGGCAGGAAACTTCCATGGTCAACCCCTGGCACTGGCACTTGATAACCTGGCCATTGCCATGAGTGAGATGGGGAACATATCAGAGAGGCGTACCTACCAGCTGGTCAGTGGTTCACGCGGTCTGCCTCCCTTCCTGGTGGCGAACCCCGGACTCAATTCCGGGTTTATGATTCCACAGTACACTGCTGCCTCCATGGTGAGTCATAACAAGCAACTCTGCACCCCCTCGTCGGTCGATTCCATCGAATCGTCACAGGGACAGGAGGATCATGTGAGTATGGGAGCCAATGCGGCCACCAAGGCATACAAGGTGATGCTAAATCTGGAGCGGATTCTGGCCATTGAACTATACAATGCGGCTCAGGCCATGGAGTTCAGGCGACCCGCCCGTACCAGTCCATATATGGAGGGATTCCTGAAAGAATACAGAAAACGGGTTTCATTTGTGAAGGATGATAAAGTAATGTATCACGATATAGAGCTCAGTGTAAAGTTCCTGCAGGAGGTCGAACTGGACCTGCCGGAGGACCTGATCATGATGCGCGACTACTCGCCGGCAGATATGAAGTAGGGGCTAAAACAAGTAGGGAGATGGTGCCATTGGAAGCGGTTCTGCTCCCTCACTTTTCTTCCCGGATCCTCCACCATGGCCCCGCTGGTCCCTTCCTTCTTCCCTTAACTTACGAATCAGGTTACGTCGGAAATCCCATTCAACCTTGCCCAGTTTTAGCACTTTCTTGGTAGGAAGGGCATCCAGAAATTTTTCCTGGTAATACTCCCTTTCCAGTTCCAGCTGTTTCACTTTCAGTGAGTAGCCTTTCTCAAGGGTTTCCAGGATCTCTTTGTCGCTAAGGTTGTCGGCATTTTTATGGGCATAAGTCCAGGTATTCCGTTCATCCTCAACCAGCTTCATCTTCCGGTTATGAAAGTCCTCATAGAGGGGCCAGAAAGCTTTGCTTTCAGAATCGGTCAATTCCAACTCTTCCGTGAAGTACACCTTTCTTTCCTCATTAAATTTGTCGATCTGTTCTTGGGACTGGGCCATAAGTGTTCCTGAAGTGGTAAAAAGGAACATGGCAGCTGTAAAAAAATATATGACTCTGTTATTCATCTTGTTGTATTTACTATTCAAAAATAAGATCCATTTCCACATCATTGATAGCCAGGTATTCAATGGCCTGAGTGGCAAAGGCTTCTTCCTCATCCAGTTCGGCTGTCTCTTCTTCCCCCAGGAGTTCATAGAGGTAGCGGTCGTCATCCAATACCTGCATCTGTTCCAGAAGGGCCAGGTCGGGATAAAGCCCCTCAGCACTTTCTGAAGTGGTGAGGCGTATAATGGAAGTGGTAATAAGGGCGGCTGCCAGCACTGCGGCTGCCATGGCCATCCATCGGGTGGCTGTTCCGATCCTACGTACCGGAACTTTGGAGGTCTCTTCCTCCTTGATTCGCTGTTGCAGCCGTTCAGCAAAGCCTTCAAAATACCCTTCGGGCACGCCAAAAGGGTGATTTTTCAGCGCTTCCTGCTGCAAATCCGTTTTTTTACGATCCATTTTCATTTCTTATTCAGGTATTGATTAGACCTTTATGCTTTCAGAAGGTTTAATCCTTCTCCAGCATAGCTTCAATTTTTTTTACTGCATGATGGTAGGAGGCCTTCAGGGCACCCACCGATGTACCCAGGATTTCTGACATCTCATCATACTTTACCTTGTCAAAATATTTCATGTTAAATACGATCCGCTGTTTCTCCGGCAGCTTTAATATGGCCTGCTGCAGCTTTAGCTGAATCTCATCTCCGCTGAACCAGGGATCGGCTTCCAGGCTTTCACTCATCTGCCCCTCCACATCAACCCAGGGTGCAAAGGCTTTCTTTTTTTTCTGCTTCAGGAAAGATAGTGCCTCATTGGTGGCGATGCGATAGAGCCAGGTATAAAGCCCCGATTCTGAACGAAAGCTACTCAGGGACCGCCAGATCTTGATCATGGTGTTCTGCAATACATCATCCGTATCGTCATGATCGATCACAATCTTACGGATATGCCAATACAGGCGCTCCTGGTATTTCACCACCAGCTGGTTAAAAGCAATTTCCTCTTTGCCCTGGATTTTAGATCCTTCGATTATTTCCCTGTCACCCCATTCCTGCATCTACCGGCAGACTTTAGTTTTTAGACACTCACTTTTGTTGTTGGTTTAATGGTCAGTTCAATAAAGTTTGATGGTCGCCGGGGTACCTTCCAGCACAAGGAAATCTTCGATAATGCTGTAGGCGATTGATTTAAGATCGTCCCTGCGGAAAATAATACGGTAGTTACCCGGCTGCAGGTAGATATCCTGGGTTATCTTATTCTCCTGGAGGTTAAGTACCCAAAGCTGTTCGCCCGATGAACTGAGCTGGTAGAGCGATCCTGCTCCCTGCTGTTGTGCAGCAAAGGTGATAAATCCCGGAGAGGGAATTTCCAGGGAAGTAGTGTTGCTCTGGACGATTTCCACATTCTTTAGCTCCATTCTCGGATAGATGGGAATCTCCAGGTCGTAATGGCCCACCAGGTATTTGCCCATATTGCCAATCTCCTGGATATTGATGGTATTGCTTTCGCCGGCCCTCCTCACCAGAATCTTCTCCCCTTCATAAACCTTTCCACGTTTTGTATGCACATAGAGGTAGCCCTGAGGAGCATCTACGCTAATGGTGTTATGGCGTCCCGGAACCAGCCTGACACTGTCGAAATGTACCGGGGGTATAGTTTGAGCTACCACATGGTAGGTGTTCAGTTGATCCAGATCCAGGGTGTCCGGATTGCCCAGGTAATTAAGGGTATGAATAAAATTATAGCGGATGGCGCCTGAATAGCGGTCGTACATAACAACATTCACATCAGTTTCGCTGGGTTTGGAATAGCTGTCCAGCAGGTTGATCTGAGCACTGGTGGCATTTAGCGCCTGGTTAATGACCTCCTCCAACACTACTTTGAACTGCTTTTTTGTAGGAGCATCATAATACTCCCCGATGCAGTTAAAGGTCTCCTTAAATCCTGGATCATTACCGATGCCTATCACAAATGGTCTGAGGATAATCCCTTTTTTCTGAAGATTCTGTGACACCTCGCAGGGATCACCATCACAGGCTTCAATACCATCGGTAATGAGCAGGATAATATTCCGGCAGTGATCGCATGAAGGGAAATCGCCGGGAGCCAGTTCCAGTGAATGGGCAATGGGGGTAGTTCCCTTGGGGTTGATATACTTTAATTTTTCCCTGATCATGGAGGAGTTAGAGGGCCCAAAAGGCACCTCCAGCTTAGTGTCGCTGCAATCCTGGGGAGGGACCGGACTCTGGTGACCGTATACCCTAAGGGCCATCTCCACATGTTGTAACTGTTCAAGGCTGTCTAACATCTCAAACAGAACCTCCCGGGCCATATCAATTTTCCTCGCTCCGTCCCATTGACCCGCCATGCTGTTGGAGGCATCAAAAATGAAAAGGATTCTTGAGGTGGGCTCAAGCCCGGTTGTGATCTCCTGGGCATGGAGCTCATTTAGCACGTTAATGAAAGGGAGTACTCCAAGGCAAATGAGTAGCCATAGAGCGCGTGTTTTACTTAATCTGGTTCCGTTTTTCATCTTCAATATATAACGATGGTATGAGCTTAAAAGTACGAAAACCTTATGGTATTGGTATTTTAATACTTGATCACCATCAATCTGTGTACCTCCGTATGCTTGCCGATGCTGCAGCGTAGCAGGTAGATTCCGGACTCCATCTGCTGCGTGGAGAACTCCATGCTGCTTCCATGATAGCTTACTGTGTTTCGGTAGATCATCCTGCCATCCA
>RCNC010003109.1_pt1 | contig 10905 bp, 15 predicted proteins | sample 2041301 | NCBI WGS metagenome assembly RCNC01 (sample SAMN09708231, study PRJNA481090) | Marine sediment metagenome, whole genome shotgun sequencing project. | biome: marine sediment; feature: ocean; material: sediment; isolation source: Sewage treatment plant 13A marine sediment (STP13A) ... | reverse complement strand
CGATTTACATGAGTGCCATGACCAGTGTCATCGGCATGCTGCCCCTCGTTCTGATTTCCGGCCCGGGCTCTGAGTTCTACAGGGGGCTCGGCAGCGTGGTGCTGGGGGGCCTGGGGGTCTCCACCGTATTTACCATTTTTGTGATACCGGCGCTTTTGATGTTTTTTATTAAACTTGAAAAGGCAAAGCCATAACCGTTCACGTTGGGGCAGGCCAGACGTATCCAATCTTTTCTATTTGCCCATTGCTTTAATCTTGCCATTGAACGCATCGGTCTTACTTTGTTTTTCATGGCAATGGTCAGCAATGTTTGAAATTTGCGCTTAGTTGTATCGATTTAACACAATGGAAAAAATGCATTATCGGGTATAAAACCTTAGGCCCTATTTATTCAAATCCCCATCATGTTTGCGAGGGATTTTTCTAACAAAATGTTTTCGCCACCAAGACACCAAAACACGAAGTTTAATTAATAATAGACATTTATTGTTTGTGCCTTTGTGGCTGTTCTTCCCGGTTTATCCGGGTTTGGAAAGGAGAAAGATTATGGTTGATAAAAACGAACTTTGCGAAAAAATTCGGTCAATTTATCCTGATATCGGTGAGTGTGGTATCGCGGTTAATGTTGAATATGACGAAAAAAATAATCGCTGGGTTGTGGATCTTATACAAGGCGACCGTGAGCTTAAAACCTTTCTTGAGGACGGAGATGCAGAAAAATGCTTGAACGACATTCAGTGTGTCAGTCTGGGGGTTGAAATCGCGCAACTAAAAGGCAATATTGACAGAATGCCCGCAAGATGATGGTTGTTTGATATTTGAATTTGAAGTAGATATCGTTGCGTTTACTTTTTCCCCAATTTCGGCTATATATTGAGCCTTTTTTAAAATGTTCAATTTTAGGTATGAATAAAATTTGAAAATTGGAGGTGCTGAATGACAAAAAAACGTTACAACATTAAAACCGGCTGCCCGCAATGCGGCTGCAGCGGGGTTCAGGCCCTTTCGGAAGAAGAAATGCGCGAAAGGTATGGGGACGTTCCTAATTTCGACATGGAATGCAATGAGTGTATGGAAAAATATACCGCCGACATGAAAACTGCCTGCCCCGAATGGGACAAGGACTGCAAGCTGCAGGAGTAAGCGCAACCCTCGTAATGAAAAAAAAAGCGGACCACAATATGTTGTGTCCGCCTTTTTTTTTTGAAATCGATGAAGTAAAGATTAGGATTACAAATTCAAAGTTTTTTGCTCGCGTGAAAAGTTTAGATTTATAGCCGGAATCTCTAATATTGCCTTGTTAGAGATTGCGTTACGGAATATAAACGATAGATCCTAAATAGATTGTGTCTAAAAAGCATTAATTTTTTTTAAAATTTCCAGTTTGCTTTCATAGCGAAAAAGAAGATGTCGTTACGTTTGTAGTCTCCTTTCAGTAAATCGTTATCTATTTTGGCCTTGCCGTAGTCAGCGTACACGAACTCTCCCCCGACCGAGAGACGATCTGCTCCACTTATACTGAACCCCGGTGGCATAACGAATCTGACGGTCCATGGGCATATCCGGTGTGCGATCATCCGAGTCCACCGGGCTGGTGTCGTATGAGAAACCAACCTGCAGCAACCATTTTTCAACCGGACGGTAATGAACGCCGGCGGCAAACTTCCAGGTATCCTTCCAGTCGCGTGGAATCTTTTGGGAACCCCGGTCGGTGGAGATGTTGACATCCTTAAATGCGCTCCAGTCTTCCCAACCCGACAGTGCCCAGCAGTGCCCAGCGGTCGTTGATTTGATGAAGTCACGCCGTGAGAGACCTTTTTTTCTCGAACTCATGAGAACCTCATTTTCGAATAGCAATGCCTGTTTGATAAAGGGAGAAAAAAGCCCACCCGCCATGCGGCGGGCGGGCTTCCTTGCTTGGAATCGTCGAGAATAGGCCCTTGTCCCAATAGCGCTTTCGTTAATGCACACTATGTTGAAAACGCTGCAGACCCATGTCGAAAAAAATTCCGGGACAATCAGCGCTTCATTCGCTCAACCCCGGTGTAGGGCTCGCCGGTTGCAACCGGTGTATGTGGGTATCTCTCGATTAGTGCCTCATGCCGCCCCTTCATGAAGTCGAAGGCCGGCCATGCCCAGAGGAACTCTCCCATGAGTGGGTTCTCCTCGCGAGGATCCTTAAACAGATCGAAGAATCCCTTGCCCGCGAGGCCGGGGGCCGAGCCGGCGAAGTGGCGCTTGTATTGCTGCGTGACGACGGCCGATAGAACGGGACCCTGGTAGATATAGACGTAATCACGGCGTCCGTGACCATCGCCTTTCAGCAGAAGAGCGGTTTGGTCAATGCCGTCGATGATCCGGTCCGTTGGAATACGACTTTTTGCGCCGCCCAGTCGAGCAAATGTGGTGAACAGGTCTGACACGTGGACGATGTCACCGACAACCTGCCCGGGCTCAACCACACTCGGCCAATAGACGAACGCAGGAACCCGCACACCGCCTTCGAGGAAGTCATTCTTCCCGCCCCGAAAAATACCAGGATTATGGTAGGTCACTTCAGGCCACAAAGCCTCCATGGGACCATTATCCCCCATGAGTACGACCAAGGTATTTTCAGCGACACCGAGTTCTTTCAGGAGTGCAATAATTTCTCCGACCTGGCGATCGAATCGAGCGAAACTCTCCGCGCTGGCCCCACCGATCTCGGTCTTTTGGGGGAAATTGTGGGTACGGTCCGCGGCCTCGATCATGTTCGGCCACCAATCGAGCAGGAAAGGTTTATCGCCCTTGGCGTACTTGCGGATGAATTGCTCCACCCGCTCGTAGGCCATGGTGTTGAATTCAACATACTCTTTAAAAGTCCTGGGAGTAGCTATTTCTTTGGAGGTTCCGCCTTTAAATCCCTCAATCGCCCACATCCACTCGGTCGGCCGAAACTGCTGATCGATCGCGTAATCGTCCCAGCTATTCTTTTCCCAGCCATAGGTGTAGGCGTTTTTTTCGGCCTCCGGCGTGAACATCTGGCCGGCGAACTGGTTATAGAGGGTGAAGATGGCCTCGTCGAAACCCTGGTTGTGCAGGTAGGACTCCTCCTGGTCTCCGAAGTGGGACTTCTCAAAGAAGCCTGTTGCATAATCATCATCCAGGACCTCCGCGATCGTCACTTCAGATCCCGGCAGACCCATCCGGTGAATCGGGAAGATGGGAAAAATCATGCCGCTGCGCACCGGGAGCCGCCCGGTCATGGCGGCAACGCGTGTCGGCGTACACGAGGGTTCTGAGTACATGCGTGTAAACGTCATGCCCTCGGCCGCCAGTTTATTGATAATGGTGATTTGTAGCCGGTGACCTGATTGAGCATCGGATGCCCGATGGCCCCATACTTCATGTCGTCCCACATGATGTGGATGATGTTCGGCCGCTTACCAAACTTTTTTCGAAGCTGCTCCAGCTTTGCGTCAATTCCCTTGTCCTCGGCAACCCATTTTTCCCCATGCTGGTCTTCAAGGCGTTGTTGCTCGGTATCATGAATGATTTCCGGTGATTCCTTAGCTATGGTATTGGCTGCAAGCGAAAAGGCCAGCAAAGGAATTGCAATTAATGACAATAGAAATTTTGTTTTGCTCATTGGGTTTCTCCTTTTCCTTTTTTTAATGCCAAAAAAAATACAATTGTTCCTCTTATCAATTCATCATATTACTCTTGCGTGTTTAACAGTATCCCTCCCTTCTTCCAGAGTGTCCCCATTTATTCGGATTTCATAACTCCGGCCGAGCCATTTCATCGCACCCAGCAGCGCGGTGAAATGATCCGATCGAAAATATTTGTTCAACACGGACCTATTGTCCCATTTCTGTTCAAGATTAATGAGGCCCTCATCAGCATTCTTTTGAGAAAGAAGGCTGCTTTCACAGCCGCTTTCCTGGAGGGTCTGATCGACTATGAGTTGGCACGTACGCAATAGTTCGTCTCGTTTATCATCACGGGCACTGATTGTAATTTGCAGTATTTCCATCTATTTACACACTTCTATTGTACTCATGAGGGCATTTAGCTGGAGATAAGGTTAATAGCTTTACCTATGGCAATATTTGTGCCGTAACTGGTATCAAATCAGTAAGTTAAATAACAATCTGAATAAATTGGTGAAATATATTAATGTCGCTTTATGAAATGTACGAAGAAAGGGGGCAATGCGTCAAATATGACCAGTTAGGTCAAATATGACGAATGTCACATTTAGGATTTGAAGGATGGACGACGAAGGTCATGTTTGCGCATCCGACCACGCAGGGTGCTGGAATTGAGTCCGAGCAGCTCGGCTGCTCCGCCTTGCCCGGAAATATTCCAATTTGTTTTTCTTAACGCTTGAAGAATATATTCTTTTTCCATTTCCAAAAGGGTTTTGCTTGGTGCTTCAGGTGGATTGCCTAACGTTGACGTAGGCGCTTCCAACGGCGCAGCCAATTGCAACATGTTTCCAGGTGTTACGATGACCGCGCGTTCAATCACGTTCTCCAGCTCCCTGACATTTCCAGGCCACGGATAGGCCTTGAGATCGTCCATCACACTTGAGGGAACCGTTTTGATATGTCTGCCCAGCCGTCGCTCAATTTTCTTAATTTTCCAATTGACGAGCAAAGGAATATCTTTGGCACGTTCTCTCAGCGGCGGGATTGATAAAGGGAACACATTCAGGCGATACCAAAGGTCGTCTCTGAAGCGGCCCTTGCTGACATCTTCTTTTAGGTTTCTATTGGTTGCAGCGATTACGCGCACATCGGTGTTTCTCACCTGAGAGCTGCCCAATCGTTCAAACTCACCGTCCTGAAGGACCCTGAGCAGCTTTTGCTGCAATGCCAAGGCAATTCTCCGATCTCATCTAAGAATATGGTGGCTCCATCTGCAAGCTCGAAACGCCCAATTCTCTTTTCGACAGCACCCGTGAAGGCTCCTTTTTCATGGCCGAAAAACTCCGATTCTATTAAGTTGGTCGACAAACCTGCGCAATCCACCTTGACCAGAGGCCGATCCCTTCTGTTACTTCTACTGTGGAGGGCTCGGGCGATAAGCTCTTTACCCGTACCGAATTCACCGAGTATCAGTACGGTCGTATCGGTGGGTGCGATCTGCTCCAGGCTGAACAAAACATATTTGAACACCTCACTTTCACCGATGATGTTGTCATAGTCATGCATCAGCTTGATTTCTTCACCAAGGTAGGTGCAATCCGCTTCAAGTTGATTTCTCAAAGCCTCCACTTCCGTCAATGCATCTCGAAGCTGTTGCTCTGCCTTTTTGCGTTCGGTGATGTCGATTCCAAAACCCATGAGCACGGGCATATCTCCCATCTTCGTTCGCACCGCCGTATAAACGTGGGGTATCTTCTTACCGCTTTTGGTCACCAGCGAGGCTTCAACTGTCACCTCTCCCTCAGTGAATATTTTTTTTACTGCAGCCGTGACCTTCTGGTGTTCATCTTCACCGAAAAAATCGGTCGGAAGCATATTCACATACAAACCTGTTGAATCAATTGATTTTATTATATATTTGTTCATCTAACCTCTAACCGGCCCGCTCGTCTTCGCAATAACATCCCAAAATTTCCTAAATTTTGACTTTTTCACTTTATTTAGACCTGGATTTTTTAGTGGGAATAAAATAGAAGGCATTGGTCGGCTAAAAGCGACTGCTCACTTCAAGATCCCATTTTAGTATCATGAGGTTTAACCCGATGAGATCATTACAGCTATCGGCAATTTTAGCCCATTTAGGATAGGTTGGTAAACAACAGCCTTGATACCAGTATCGACCCCCTGTCCATTCTATAGCCTTATAAATAATAACAGCGTAGACTATGTACTATCGTCTCCATGCGCGTAATTGCATCGCTCCCATGATACAAACTACTGCGCACCGCGTGAAGTGAGGCCCATGCGGCTTTAAGTCGGTCACGGTCGGTTGAACTGAATCATTACGAATTCCGTATCCTCAACAATCTCAAGCCAATGCTCCAACCAAGCATTGAAACGCATTGCCGCTCCCCCGGAAATCTCTTTTACTGTTTCTCCGATATGCATTCGCAATTTACCTTTCAAAACAAGACAGATTTCTGTATTGCTGTCGTGGGCTTTTGGTCCAGCATGAATTTCGGTACCGAGTTTGGCGATACAATGATGCAGGGCAATATCAGGAAAGCACAGCGAGGTGCCAATGACTCCTTCAACCGGAAAAGGCCTTAGGATCGCCTCCTCGATATTCTTTTTTTCGGCCAGCCGAATCAATTCGCTGGGGGTCATCCCGAAGACCTCGGATAGGGCCGCCACCGTTTCGACGGTCGGATTCCCTTTTCCGCATTCTATCTTGGCCACGGTCAACCGGGCTATCCTTGCTTTTCCCGCTAGCTGTCCAGCCGTCATATCCACCTTCTGCCTGAGGGATTTAATTACTGAGAAATCGAAATTTTTCATAGCGACACCTATTTTTTTCTTGATTTAAACCTCAGCTAATGTAAATTAAAATAAAAAAAAAGTATATTATAATATACCTCGAGTTAAACTTCTATCTGAATAGGAGTGGTATTTTGGTTCATGATTTTCTGGTAGCAAGAACCTGGTGTGGTCAACTTAACCCGAAAATTAAAAGGAGGTAAGGCAATGTCAACAAGGATGAGTTCCCCAGAGAGAATGGGCGCTGTGATGTCGGGTCAGCGACCCGACCGTGTGCCGGTTGTTCCTTTTGTTTTAGGTTACGCTTCCCAAATCATCGGGAAGTCCATCGGTGATTTTTATGCCGACGGAGACCTGTGCTTTGAATCCCAGTTTGCCTCCATGCGCTTGCATGGTTACGAACAGTCGCCGATGTACGGCTATGCGTCCTGTGGCCCATGGGAATTCGGGGGAGAAGTTGGCATGCCTTATGACTCTGCTTATGGTGCACCTTATGTTATCAGGCATCCAGTTGAAAACGTAGATGATATTTATTCCCTTGAGGTGCCGAAATTTGAAGAAAATAATCTTCCCGGCGCCTATGGAGAGGCAGAGAAAGTTGTAAAAAATTGTGTAAAGCTGGGAATGCCGGCCACAGTCCAGGTAGGCAGCACCTTTACGTCGGCATCGGTTATCGCCGACACGAGCAAATTTCTCAAATGGACGTTCAAGGAACCCAAGGCTATGCACATGCTGCTGGATAAGGTTAGCGACATGTTTGTTCGTGCCATTGAATACTTTGCTGAAAAATATGGCCCTGAAAACTGCTTGCCATTTGACGGCGGTCCAGTAGAGGCAAACACGGTGCTGTCGGCCAAAGCATTTGGCGAGTTTGCCTACCCTTATAGCTTAAAAGTTCACCGTAAAATTCGAGAATTGGGAATTCCTGCCGTCTTGATGCATCCCTGCGCCGATCAGAACGCAAACATTCCTTATTATATTAAAATGCGCGAAGAATTGGGCTGGGAAGGAAAATACTGCTGGTTGTTTGGACCTGAAACACCCATAAAAACACAGATCGAGGCGTTTGGTGGCCATGACGTGATCTGCGGTAACGTCGATCCACCCGCTCTCCAGTTCGGCAGCTTTGACGAGATTTTCGAACTGTGCCGGCGAAATATTGAAGAAGGCAAAAATGCCCCTAACGGGTTTATTTTAGCCCCTGGTTGTGAATTCCCCCCCCTTGCACCACCGGCCAGCGTAATGGCAATGATGGAAGCAGCGGAAAAATTTGGTAAATATTAGACACGTATAGGTCTACCCCAGACATTGTGTGAAATCATAACCTCTGCCAGAACCGGAGATTTGATTTTGTCAACCGTTCAAAGCGGTTGGTTTTTTAATTGACCAACAGGTGCGGACTGTTACTTATACAAGCTCTGTTAGTCTGACCCATAACATCGAAATATTGTTCATGAAAGCGAATATATTTTTATGTTGTATCCGCCAACCCCAAACGATGAACCAATTGTAAGAAATACCAGTATTGATCAATCCATTTTATTTGATCTTTTTGATGTGGAACAGACAAATCATGCTAAAGGAATTCTTGATCACACCTCAGAGGTGATCGATTCTTTTCGCATTATGTAGGTTGCACTTTCAAATCCACCAAAAAATTAGATCATGATATTTTAGATTCGTTGGACGAATTCACAGTCTCGCCGGGCTATGGATTCGGTAATCGAAAATCTACATTTTGAACTGGGTGTGGATTTCGTGCCTGGCCTCATATCGTGCCTCCTCCTAAAATAAAGGAAATATGCAGATTGCCTAACAGATTATGCAAGGGTTAGGATTTTTTCGATCCGTGAACGACCACAATATATTGCAATAATGTTTATTGGTGAAAGATCGGGGATATGGGGTTCGTATTTCGCAACAAATTCAAATAGAAATGAACATGCTAATTTTCAAGCATGATCAAAAGACAAGCCGAAATCATGGTGCGGGAACTGCCGCAGCAGTTCCCGGCGGTGCTTATACTTGGTCCCAGGCAGTGTGGCAAAACCACGTTGGCAAGGCACTTTCTTACGGGAGAGTATTTTGATCTCGAGAGACCCTCTGATCAACAGGTATTTGTAGACGATATTGAGTTTGCACTGCAAAGATTGAAAACACCTCTTATCATTGACGAAGCCCTGACATTGCCGGATTTATTTCCAGTACTCAGATCCATGATTGATCTCGGCAGGCAACAGACTGGTCGTTATACCTTATTGGGATCTGTAAATCCTGCTCTGGTTCAACATATTTCAGAAAGCCTTGCAGGGCGGGTCGGTATAGTTGAATTGACACCATTTCTCTTTTCGGAAATAACAGATCTGAATATTGATTTTACTGATTTTTGGTTGAAAGGCGGCTTTCCTGATGCATTAAAAGAAAAGGAAGGATCAAAATGGCAAAGATGGCAGGAAAATTATCTCCGTACATTTATTGAGCGTGATATTCCACGGTATGCGGTTAAGATATCCAATACAAATCAGACGTTTGATGGGCATGCTTGCTCACCAGCATGGCGGACTGTTCAATGCTTCCGATCTCGGCCGATCGTTGGGGGTTTCCTACCATACAATTCGCAGTTATCTGGATCTCATGGAAGGACATTTTTTGGTTCGGCGATTGCCCTCTTATTTCCCGAACATAAAAAAAAGAATTGTGAAATCTGCCAAAATATACATCCGAGACTCTGGGGTGTTGCATTACCTTCTTGGAATTTCCAGTGCAAGATCCCTGCTGGAATCGCCCAAAAGGGGAAACAGTTGGGAGGGGTTTATAATCGAACAGATCATTAGCCGGGAAATGCTGCAAGAAGCCGGCAGTCTTTTTTATTTTTACAGAACGCATGCTGGAGCCGAGATCGACCTAATCATTGAACGGGGTTCAGAAAGGATTGGGTATGAATTCAAGTGTTCGGTATCCATTGGTAAACGAGACTGGGCAAATTTACGAGCCGGCATTGATGAAGGCGTTATTCACAAAGGAATTTTGGTGTATATGGGAGAAAGAAATTTTCCGGTCGCAGAACAGATCAGTGTTCAAAATGGAGAAAAATTGCTGCTTTCTAAACTCTGAACTCCTCCCTGATTCTCCCAAACCCCCTCTCTCCAAGTCACCCCGCCCCCCTCTTCGGCATCTATCGTCGCTTGAGGATACCCAGTGCCCGGGCTTTTTCTGCCGCCTGCCGTCGGCTGCTGACATTAAGTTTCCGATTCATTGAGAGAGTTTAACAACGGTATATGGATAACACGATCTCTAGTTTACGTTAATTGATTGTTTGCTACTTGCTGCCGCCCGGTCTCATTTGTGCCAAAAACAAATAAAATCCAACATGTCACATCCATTCAGGATAGAATATCCCATTATTGCAAAACACTACGAAAAAATCCCGGAAAGAGATTTTACGGCCAGTTCAGCGGCCATGTATGTCATTAAAAGACCGGCTAAAATATCCGATTGTGCCTGGTAGCGGCGTGCAAAACCCGATGCGCCGGTCCCCAGCAGCAACAGCCCCGGAACTGTTCCCAGAGCAAATGCGAAAACCAGAGCAGCACCGTGTATAGGGCTCCCGGATGGCAGTGCCCGGCTAAAAGCGGCAAATGAGAGGCCGCATGGCAAGAACCCCATCATCATTCCCAGCAAGAGCATTTCTGCATGTCTCTTATTTGAGAAAGCGGATTTCAGGAGTTTGCGGTATCCGGGTATTTTATCCGGTGATGCCATGGCCATCCATCCCGGCTCACTGATAATACCGAGCCGAGCCAGACCCAAAACCAGGAGAAACACGGCTGCCACGAAGGAAACCCCCATCTGAATGCGAGCAGCCCAGACCGGATAATCCCCACCGGTTGCCGTGGCGATTTCTGCAAGACCCGCCCCGATTCCGCCCATTGCACACCCAATGACCACATAGGTAAAGATTCGTCCCAGATGGTAATACAGATGGGATGTAAATCGGCCGCTGCGGGCGGGAAAGGCAATCACCAGGGGACCGCACATTCCGATACAGTGCCCGGTTCCTAGAATTCCAAGCATAAACATTGAAAAAAATGTCAGATCGTTCATGATTACAAATTGTTTTCACCGCAGAGATGTTTTTACCTATTCTTTGCCGTTAATCCTCCCAAAATAACAGCGGACAGGAAGGATGGCAAAGAAAAAAAGAATATCAGACAGGAAATACAGGATTCTTTAGAGAGAAGGGCCTTCGGTCTGAGGGTATCTCGCCGCAGGGAAAAAAAATCTTTACCCCGTTAAATTTCGAAGAACAGCGCAGCGTATTTAACCAGGGCCATTAATCCTGTAAATCCTGTCCAAAAAAGGGCCTAAAATAGGGTTTGACATGACCATTAGATTCCTTTACAAATTTAGCGATACTGGTTCTAAGTTCGGCCATTAGGATTTTGCTCAATTCTAC
>RCNC010003108.1_pt1 | contig 10905 bp, 9 predicted proteins | sample 2041301 | NCBI WGS metagenome assembly RCNC01 (sample SAMN09708231, study PRJNA481090) | Marine sediment metagenome, whole genome shotgun sequencing project. | biome: marine sediment; feature: ocean; material: sediment; isolation source: Sewage treatment plant 13A marine sediment (STP13A) ... | reverse complement strand
CCCTGGTGCGAATCGTTCATATATTGATTTGACTTATGGACCATTGCAAACATGACTTTTTGAGTATATAGTATTGGTGACCGGTCTGGGCCAGGGTTGAGGAACGCGCTTTCAGCGCGACCAATTATAATTAAAATTGATAGAATACCTTAACTTTAGGCACTTTAGTTCACTTTAGGCACTTTAAACTTTGGTATACATAGAATGAAAACAACACCAAAAAATCATCCAAACTTTTTTTTCTCACTTCATAAATGCTCGTTTATCCTTTTCTGTTTATCATTTCTTATTTTCCAGACTGAAACAAGTTTTGCCGCCACCATTAAAATCGGTGAAATCAATCCCCTTTCCGGAAGGTTTGCAAAAAATGGCATTGAAATCCATCAAGGGATTGAGGTTGCCGTGGCCGAAGTCAACGCAGCCGGGGGTATTGGCGGAATGCAGATACAGATTGTTTCACGAGATGACCAGAGCCGGCCCGATGTGGCCATCTCCAGAGCTGAAGAATTGTGCTCCTGGCAAAAAGTGGCGGCCATTACCGGCGGTTATGTTGATTCATTGGTGGGGCCCATAGCCGCCGTCACCCAAAAATACAAGATTCCCTATGTTGCCAGTGCCAGTCTCCAAAAAGAATTGACACAGAACAAGAATCCCTACCTGTTCAGGGTTTCAAGACTTCAGGGGTTTGTTGAACCCCTGTGCGGTATCCTTACCGAAAAGATTAAGCCTCAACGTTTGGCCATTCTGTATGCCGCTACACCCGGTTCAACCGAACTGGCCAGGGATCTGGAGAGCTGCCTTAAAAAACGGGGACTAATGGTCCGGCTGGTTGAAAAATTCCGTCCCGGTACACCCGATTTTACACCGCTGATTGCCAAGCTGGCCGGCATGAAAATCGATGTGATCGTTTCCGGCGGCTTTACACCGGACCACATCCTTTTCGTGAGACAGCTTAAAGAGAATAGAATGACTCCCAAGGCGTATATCGGCCCCTTCGGTATTGCGTATGAAAGTTTTATTCATGCTTTGGGAAAAGACGCCGACTATCTTTACAGCACTTGTGCCTGGCATCCGGGAATTACCGTACCGGGTACGGAGGAAGCCTCTGCGTCTTTTGTCAATAATTTTCAAAAGATGTTCAGCCAACCCCCGAATACCACCAATATGCACGGTTACACATCCGCCAAGGTCCTTATTGCGGCGATGCAAAATGTTCTGAATAACGGTCAAACCCTAAACGGCGAAAATATTCGGAAAGCCCTGACAAAACTGGATTTAGTGCTGCCCATGGAGCATCTTTATTTTGACGCCGATGGTGATCCGGCAAGTTATCGCCACGTGGTCGTTCAGATTCAGAAAGGAAAACTTGTGGTCGTCTATCCGCCGGATCGATCTACCGGACAGTCGATATATCCAATGCCCCCGTGGGAGAAAAGATAAATTACAGGGCTAATCGTATTTTTGCAAAGTATGTGATATAAAGCCACAAATTAGCAGTAATACAAGACTTTAAAGTGCCTAAAGTGAGCTAAAGTTACAAGTGCCTAAAGTTAAGGTGTCGCTTTGCTCCATCTATTTATATAAAATTGACAGAATACCCTGGCCCAGACCGATCACCAATACTTTATACTAAAAAAGTCATGTTTGTATTGATATCTAAGTCAGATCAGTATATTAACGATTCGCACTCTCCGAGGCGTAGGCTCTACGAGCCGGAGGCCAGGGCGGGTTTTAGCTCGCTTCAAACTTTAGGCACTTCAAACTCTCATTTAAACCTAAGCGCATTTAATACATAATAATAAATGTGTAATCATATGACTGCAAATTCGTAAAAATATGTGGACGACCATTTTTGTTTCCGGGATCTCTCTGGGTTCGTTTTATGTGCTCATCGCGCTCGGTTTTGCCCTCATATTCGGGGTAACCCGGAATTTTAACCTTGCCCATGGCGAATTGCTTGTCCTGGCCGGTTACTCAGCTTACTGGTTATGGAAAGCATGGGCGTTTCCCTTTGTTTTGACATTTCCTTTCGCTATTCTGGTGATACTGCTCATTTGTCTGGGGCTGCAACGCCTGTTTTCCCGTCTCCGTGATCCCATAGAACTGAATTCCATTGTGCTCAGCTTTGGTGTGGCCATTTTGATCCAAAACAGCATGCTTTTTTGCTTTTCCGGCGATTACCGGCTCATACGGATTCCAATTTTGAGCCAGGGATTTCGCATCCCCGGTTTTTACGTCAGTTACGGCCAGCTCACCCTGTTTTTTTTATCTTTGATCATTCTTGGAATACTTTATGTGCTGATGTATCGGACCTATCTGGGAAAAGCCCTGAGGGCCACCATCCAGGACAAAGATGCCGCTGCTCTGGCGGGTATCAATGTGGCCGCCATGGGAACACTCGCTTTCTGTATCGGCGCCGTCCTTATCGGACTGGCCGGTCCTCTTTATGGTTGCATTCACTACCTGTATCCGTCTACCGGTCATGAAGCCACCCTGGTGGCAATTACCATTACCATTTTCGCAGGTGTCGGTCGTCTGGGCGGTATTATTCTTGCCGGCTGGATCCTGGGGCTGGCGGAATCTTTTACTGTTGTCCTTTGTGGTGCCAGCTGGCGTGAAATGGTCAGTGCAGTTTTGCTCCTCACCCTACTGGCTTTAAGGCCACACGGCATTTTGGGTAAAGGAGAAGAATAAAAGAAACAAAAGATATAATGATTCAATCTACATCCACAAAAACGTTTCAATACGATGCCAAAAGGCATGTTACGGCCGATCGGGCAGGCCTTTTTCTGGGGTTCCTGCTATTGCTCACACTGCCGCTGATGGTCCAGTCCAACGGCTATATCCTTCAGGTCTTTACCCATGCCCTGCTTCTGGCCTCTTTGGCACTGGCGTGGAATCTTTTAGGTGTCAGCGGCTCCATTTCCCTGGGCCACGCGGCCTTTTTTGGTGTTGGCGCCTATGGCTCGGCCTTGCTCAGCCTCGAGCAAGGTCTGTCCCCATGGCTTACCATTCCCATAGCCGGCTTATTTGCAGCAGGCCTGGGACTGATGGTGGGGCTGATTTGCCTGCGTTTGAGGGGCGCCTATTTTGCTCTTGCAACCCTGGCATTTGTCGAAATTCCCAGAGTGATAACGGACAACTGGGATGCATTGACCCGGGGATCCCTCGGGCTGGTCGGAATATCCGGACTTCCAACGCTTCGTATGGGAGATTGGCATGTGGATTTTGGGTCCAGCATCACGGCTTCATATTATCTTGTATTTGTGTATTCTTTGGTATTGCTCGGTCTTGTAACGTTTGTGTTTCGATCCAACATGGGACTGGCACTCCAGGCGATTCGCGAGGAGGAAATTGCGGCAGAAGCTGTCGGCATCCATGTAAACAGATATCGATTGTTATCTCTACTGATGAGCGCCTTTTTTACCGGTGTCAGTGGCGCATGTTATGCACATCTTGTCCGTTATATCGAGCCCGGATTGGTCTACGGACTCCATTTTTCCGCTGTTCCCATGATCTTTGCCATTTGCGGAGGACGGTTTACGATCCTCGGACCTGCTGTTGCGGCCCTGGTTCTTTACCCTGTGGATCAGTTTATTTTTCATCCCCTTCTTCCGGCGGGCCACGAGTTTCTTTACGGCGCTGTGTTGATTTTAACGGTGCTTTTTATGCCCAACGGATTCTGGGGGAGGTTCCGGAACGCATAGTGATACTGTTACAATTAAAATCATTAAATAAGACGTTTAACAATTTTTGCGCCCTGAGCAATATTGATTTTTCTGTTAGCGAAGGAGAGATCGTGGGCTTGGTGGGTCCCAATGGTGCCGGCAAAACAACGCTGTTTAATTTGATCTGTGGCCGATACAGACCCAGCAGCGGCAATATTTTGTTTAAAGGCATTGATATTACAGATCTTAAACCGCATGCGATCTGTCGTCTGGGCATCAGCAGAACGTTTCAATCCTCCAGACCGTTTGGCCGGATGAGTACACTGGACAATGTATTGGTGGGGCATATTTTTGGTAAAGGATTTTCTCTTCATACCCGCCCTGAAGATAGAGAGATGGCGCGTGAGCTTTTGGAGATTGTCGGCATTGCACATAAAGCCGAAACAATGGCCGATCAGCTAACGCTCAGTGAACAACGACGCCTCGATTTGGCCCGGGCTCTGGCGACGCGCCCGAAACTACTCCTTTTGGATGAAGTGGCGGCAGGATTCAGTCCGGTTTTGGTGAAACAGGCCATCCAACTGATAAACAGGGTACGAGAACGAGGCGTAAGCCTTCTCATCATTGACCATTTTTTAAATTTGAGTTTAAAGGTTTCCGATCGTCTGCTGGCACTCGATCACGGAGAAAAAATTGCGGAAGGACCGCCCCATATGGTAATGCGAAACCGGGATGTTCTACAGGCATATCTGGGACTGCGACACCAGGATGAGAATGATTAAAAGCGATAAATGCAAATAATAGCAAAATAATTGTTGGCAAAATGATTAATATTCTTTTTGGATTGCTCTAAGATGCCGGTCGAACATAATGTCGTTGTTAAACAGATAACAGATAATGAGTTCTATTCGCTTGATTATAAAATTATGGAGTTAGTCTTCTCCGTGCATAAAGACCTTGGCCGATTTTATGATGAAAAGATTTATCAAAACGAGCTTGCTTGTCGCTGTAAAAAAATAGGTATAGAAAAAGTTGAAGCCGAAATTCCAATACAAGTTTCGTATAAAGATTTCACCAAGTATTACTATGTGGATTTATTGGTGAACAATTCTGTAATTTATGAATTAAAGACCGTGGAAGCTTTAACCGGCAAACATCAAAAACAGGCTCTCAACTATATTCTGATGGTGGGTATGCGCCATGGAAAGCTTGTAAATATGCGACCGTCTTCGGTTCAACATAGATTTGTTTCAACAAATCTGACGACAAAAGAACGTTATAAGTTTACAATTGATGATCGTGAGTGGAACGAATTGGATAAAGACAGCATTTGGTTAAAACAATTAATGGAAAATCTATTAGCCGAATGGGGAGCATTTCTTGATACAAATCTTTTTTACAGCGCTGTTACATATTTTAAAGGCGGGAAAGAAAATCTCATTCAAAAAATAAAGATAATGAACGACTCACGGATACTGGGCACTCAAAAAGTACATCTTTTGAACTCGGAGATCGCATTCAAAATATCAGCTGTTACAAATGACGCATATTTTTATGAAGAACATCTTAAAAAGTTTTTGAATCACACCTCTATGGAAGCAATACAATGGATAAATTTCAACCATGGTAAAATCATTTTTAAAACAATTTTTCGTTGAAGCCAAATTTGGTTTTTTCGCTTTGAACCCTAACATTTAATTATTTTGCCCTAAATTATTTTGCTTTGAACCATAGCATTTAATTATTTTGACCTAAATTATTTTGCTTTAAACCATAGCATTTAATTATTTTGCTAATGTTACAAAATGTTGGCAAAAGCAAACAAGGTTTGGTTATGGGAATCGAAAAACCTCTTTTAAAAGTTTGCAACCTAAGTGTTCATTACGGAGACATTCAGGTGCTGAAAAAGATCAATCTATCGGTATGCGCTAATCAAATCATTTCCGTTGTTGGCGTCAACGGTTCGGGAAAGACCACATTAATGAAAGCAATCTCCGGTATTCTGCGTCCAATAAAAGGGTTGATCCATTATCAACATGAGGAGATTCAAACGCTTCCGGTATACGATGTGGTCCGCCGTGGTCTGGTTTATGTGCCCGAGGGAATGAATGTCTTCCCTTTCATGAGCGTGTTGGAGAATCTGGATATTGGTGCCTACGTGGCCAGAGAAAAAAAACAGGACCGACTTTCCTTTGTATTTGAAATCTTTCCCGTACTTGCCGAGAAACGGCGACAAATGGCCGGAACGTTGAGTGGGGGTCAGAAAAGAATGCTGACGATTGCCCGCGGTCTGATGAGCGATCCCCGCCTAATTCTTTTGGACGATCCATTTCTGGGACTGGCGCCAAGGGATGTGAATCGGCTGTGCAATAGCTTTAGACAGATCCGCAATCACGGTGTAACGCTGTTTTTGGCCGGTCAGCACGTGCGCAGAATCCTGAGAGTAGCGACCAAGTCGTTTCTATTAGAAGAAGGTAAAATAACACTGTCAGGCAGCGGAGAACAGCTTATGGGGCATCCGCACTTGCGTGAAACTCTCTTTGGGATTGTAGCGGAATCCGGTATTGAAATCCCATAACAGTCATAGACTTTCTCAGAATAACATTCCGTTTCAGTCGCAGGATGATTTCGTTTCCATCGGCAAGAACTCGCAAAAAAAAGCGCGTAAAAGAGAAAATGGCTATGGCTTTTTAGAATATCGTGTAGCAATATGATTTTATTCTTCAATTTGAGGCACTTTGTAGATGTTCTCTTCAACACGCTCTAATTTGCTCAGACAGCTTCCCGATCGAAACGAAATCATCCTGCGACTTACTGAAATTGTGACCGTAAGCATGGGAATCGCTATAAAATCTGCAATCCCGAACTTCAAAAGATTCTATGGAATCAAGTGACCGAAAGGTAAATGTTTATTGACTTAATACATAACTTTAGAATATTATTCATTTAATGATCTGTTTTTACCATTTTTAATTCTAATATTGGAGGTTAAACAATGACCGAGGGACTGAAAGTCGGTATCACCCATGAAATGGAACGAGAAACCACCGAAGACATGTCTGCACAAAAGGTCTTCCCCTATGTACCCCATGTCTATGCCACAAGCGTGATGGTTGGGCATATGGAAGCGGTTTGTGCCGAAATGGTCCTCCCTCACCTCGGTGAAGGTGAGCAAACCGTCGGAACCGGTATGAAATTTAAACACATTGCTGCTACGCCTTTGGGGATGAAGGTTCGCTACAGTGCCAAGTTAGCGGAAGTGGATGGTCCCAAACTGACATTTGAGGTAGAAGGCTTTGATGAGGTGGACAAGATTGGTGTCGCCACACACCAGCGTTTTATTATCAACGCCGAAAAGTTTAACAGCCGGGTCGCAAAAAAGGCAGAGAAAACAACGTGACCAGAAATCAGAGGTCAGAGATCGGGACGTATTCGTGTCTCTTATTTTGAAAGCCGAAATGCTGTAACCATTTTGAATGTCGAAGAATTTAAAAATACTTGGTGAAAACATTTAATTTTCACCTATAATTGAGGGGTCGGGGAGTTTTTCTCATAGATCCTTAAATATAGCGGAATGGATGATCTTTTTTTAAATCGGATGCTGTCTGAGTGGCTTAGGGATCGTTTGAAAAAACAGGCGCATACCGAAATCGTATCTTTAAAAAAAATTAAAATAACACAGAGAACCTATTGATATTCCAAAGATAGTTTCCTGTTTTTTCTTTACGATCCCTTGCCGCGAGTTCATGCGATTTAAAAAAAGATTATCCATGGAGCGGTTGTTTAGAAAAACTCTCCGACCCCTCACCTATAATTAACATATTATAAATTTTTTCGAAAGGAGGGGTAGACCATGGCAGTGACGGATCCCATTCGCCAGTTGGATGCCATTCTGAAACCCAAAAGCGTGGCCGTTATCGGCGCCTCAACCAGCCCGGACAAAATGGGCCATGAAATTCTGAAAAACATCATCGACAGCGGCTTTGAGGGAACCGTTTATCCCATCAACCCCAAGGCTGATGTTATTCTCGACCTTCCCTGTCACAAGAGCGTCAAGGACATTGCCAAAGCACCGGACATGGCTGTTATCATCATTCCTGCCCGGTTTGTACCCCAGGCAGTTCAGGAATGCGGTGAAGCCGGTGTGAAGGGCGCAGTGATAATTACCGGCGGCTTCAGTGAGGCCGGTGACGAAGGTGAACAACTTCAGAATCAGGTTGTCGAGACAGCGAAAAAATTCAGCGTTCGTATCATCGGGCCCAACTGCCAAGGCGTAAACAATCCCCATCATCCCCTGTGTGCGTCCTGGCCGCTGCTGACCTACCGGGGCAAGATTGCACTCATTTCTCAGAGCGGTACGGTGGGCGCTGCCATGATGGACGGGTTGTCCGAGGATAAGCTGGGGACTTCAAGCTTCGTCAGTATGGGCAATCGCGCCGACGTCGATGAAGCGGACCTTATTGCCTATTTCAATCAGGATCCCAACACCGAGGTAATTGCTGCTTATATTGAAGGGATCAAACGTCCCGAACGGTTCATCCAGGCGGTGGAACAACTTCAAAAGCCGCTGGTGGTTCTAAAGTCCGGCCGTACACCGAAAGGGAAGGTGGCAGCCGAGTCCCACACCAAGGCTTTGGCCGGTGCTGATGCTATTTATGAAGCCCTTTTTGCAAAATATAACATTTGCAGGGCTTACACGGCGGAAGAGTTTTATGACTACGCCAAGGCCCTGGCTTATCTGAAGCCACCAAAGGGCAATCGTATTCTTTTTATAACCACATCGGGAGGTGCCGCTATTCTGGCAACGGACCAGGCTGAGCAAGAAGGTTTAGACGTTTCTCCGCTGCCCGAAGAGTTGGTGGAGGCCATAACACCGCTTATTCCGGCCCATGCCATCAAGGCCAATCCCATTGATCTTACCGGAGATGCCACTGCTCAGATGTTTGGCGATGTTATTGAGGTTACCCGCAAATACTATGATACACTGGGGGTGATTTTTGGAGATCCGGTGGAAGATGCCTCCAGTGTCGTAACGCCTAATGCCAATGAGCTGATTATCTTTTATGGAGGGGCTGACGTCGAACGTTATGAAAGTGAGCGCATGCACCTTAAAGGAATTCCGGTTTTCCCCACTCCCGAACGCGGAATAAAGGCCCTGGCCCAGGTACTTGAGCGCAAAACACTGGCCGCACCACAGAAGCCGACCTTAACTGTCCCGGCGATTGGAAAGCCTGTCTCTTCATATCAGGCTCTGGCCCGAATTTCGGAACAGGGAATTCCATGCAGCGATTTTGGTCGAGCAGACAGTGCCGGCAATGCGGCAGAGATTGCCCGAGAGCAGGGATTCCCGGTGGCGGTTAAGATCAGTTCAGCGGATGTGTTGCACAAAAGCGATGTCGGCGGCGTGCGACTTAATCTGGATTCTCCGGAGGCGGTGGAAAAGGCGTATGAAGATATGCTGGCAACCGTGCAACAGGCCCAGCCCGAAGCAAAGCTGGGAGATGTTCTGGTGAGCAGAATGGCGCCTCCGGGCCTGGAAGTTATTGTGGGGATGAATCGTGATCCGCAATTCGGTCCGATCATTCTTTTTGGGCTCGGCGGTATCATGGTTGAGATCTTCCAGGATGTCAGCCTGCGACTTCTCCCGTTTTCCCGTGACGATGCTCTTGGAATGATCAGGGAAATCAAAGGATATGGACTTATTTCAGGGTATCGCGGTCAGCCGCCTGTGGACGAGGAGGCACTGACAGATTGCCTGCTCTCGGTGGCTCAAATGGCGGAGAACTATCCAAAGATCGTTGAGATCGATCTCAATCCGGTCATGGCTTATCCGGATGGAATTTTAGTCGTAGATGCTAGAATTATAGAAAAGGAAGAAAATTAATATTCAATGTCGACTTTTCAATATCCAACGCTTAAGTTTTTAAGTTGGACATTGATCATTGAAGGTTATATATTAAAATTTAACTCAACTTATTATATATAGACACTGAACATTCGGTGGATCGATATTACGGCAAAAAACGCTGAACAAGGAAAACAGAATGACGGCTGAAGCTGACCAGCTTACCTTGGAACTCAAAACTCGATACCCCATGCTGCAGTACTTTACGGATCGTACTTTTGGTGTGGAGATCGAATTTTTCGGGTTGCAATATGTTGCCATACCGACAAACAATGGCATCATTAAACCATACAATATTTCCTCTCGAGCCAAAGACGGACGGCACCTACTTGATCTTATTAAGGATAACAAAATACACATCGGTGATGACAGGGAATCCTGGCATTTCGAGAAAGATGGATCGGTTAGAGGAAAATTCCATACAAAATGTGGCGCCGAACTCACCAGTCCGATTATGAGTGGAATAGCCGGCCTGGCGCAGGTTTATCAGATGTTCCAGTTACTCTGTGATATTGAAGGAATCGATATCGATGAATCCTGCGGGCTCCATGTTCATCACGGTGTTGACCCTGAAAAATACAAATGCATACACTTACAGCAACTTGTACGGATCGTTCATCCTTTTGAAAAGCAATTTTATCTGTTAATCCCGGGGGATCGTCAGAATACGGAGACCTGCCGGCCCATGGAAATCGATGTGGAGGCCTTTTTAGACATCTGTGATGGCGATGCAGAATCCGGTAGCTGTGAGATTAAGAATCTCTGGTACTCTGCTGAAAATCAATGTGAAGAGAAAGCAGGCAATTATACGCGTTATGACAAAACCCGATATCACGGCCTGAACCTCCACTCCTACTGGTATCGTTCCACCATTGAATTTAGATATCATTCAGCCATACTGCACAACATCGATGAAGCCATGCAGTGGATTATTTTCAGCCAGTTCCTCGTTGAGTTGAGTCAGGGGAATGCCCCAAACATCTACCACTCTTCCGAAGCAAACAAGTGGGTACGGACCATATACGATATTTACAAAGATCTCGGTTACGAAAGCCAGATCAAGACGGTAGCAAATTAACCGGCTCCAAACATACTGGGAAAATAAGCAAAATAATTGATGGCAGATAATTGAATTAAATAATTATTTTGGCCCAAATTGTTTTGCCAGGGATAAGAAGCGGGGACGACCATGTGTGACATTCTAGCCATCTCGGCGGGGTATAACTATACCCCCCAGAAATATCTGCCCGTCTTTGCGGAAAAGGGCAAAGAAAACATGAACGGCTGGGGTATCGGTTTTTTCCGCGAGGATAAGGCTTTGGTGGAAAAATC
>RCNC010003107.1_pt1 | contig 10909 bp, 7 predicted proteins | sample 2041301 | NCBI WGS metagenome assembly RCNC01 (sample SAMN09708231, study PRJNA481090) | Marine sediment metagenome, whole genome shotgun sequencing project. | biome: marine sediment; feature: ocean; material: sediment; isolation source: Sewage treatment plant 13A marine sediment (STP13A) ... | reverse complement strand
AACCAAAAACGTGCGACAGCAGGTGTAACCGGACCAGCGTTGGTAACAACACCTAAAGGTGCGATCACCAACTGGCTTGGTGCGACGGTTATCGAGTCCAACAGTGAAGCCTACTCACGTGTTGAAGAGTATACGGGCGGCGGAATCAAAGCAGACTGGAACGCAACGGATACTTTGCTGTTATCAGTCGATATTTCATCTTCAAAAACAACCCGTATAGAAGAGCAGGTTTCCGTACGTATGCAGTCGGATAAAAAAGACATTTTCGACGAAGAAACACCGGGAGGCTATCAGCCGACGGTGCATTGGGACCTGCAGACTGGTATTCCACAATTTATGCTGGAAGATTTCGACGTTACCGATCCCACGCTCTACTCTGATCGGTATCGTGCCCGTGTTGACTCCGACGTCGACCGGACCAATGAAATCCAGGCAGCCCGTATTGATTTTGATCAGGATGTTGAATGGGGTTCTATCAATGGTATACAGGGTGGGCTACGTTACTCCAAGCTTGAGTATCTGAACCTGGCTGGTACACGTAATGATGAAGAACTCAAACGTGGTTCCGATGAGGCGAATGCGGCAATTGCTAGAATCAATGAAACCTGCCGAATCGCATTCCCTGAGGACGGTTTTCTGTCATCTGAGGCCACTGGTGATCTGATCACAGTTATTGACGGTGATACGGGTGAGGAAATCTCAGGTACGGGTAACAGCTGGGCAACCTTTGATAATGCTTGTGTCTCACAAGCGGTTTTTGACTACTTCGGTGCAGATTTTGTCTATCCGGATCAAACCAGAGAGAGTGGTGGTACAACGGATGTTACCGAAACAACCATGGCCGGTTACTTGATGGCGACATTTGCCACTGAGTGGGGTAGCAAAGCTGTCAATGGTAATTTTGGTGTTAGATATGTCAGCACCGATGTCAAATCACTTGGCTGGCGCGACGAATATGTGATTGTCTCAGATTCAGATGGTTTCCTCTCAATGGAAGAAACTGGTGCTACAGAGCAAGTACAAGCCAAGCATAGCTACACAGAGTGGTTGCCGAGTGTAAACATCGTCATGGATCTTACCGATGAAACACTATTACGTGGTGCACTCTACCGTGGTATGTCACGTGCAGATCCAGGCGATCTGGGATACAACCGTTCGTTTGCGCTCAGTGGTTCAGATGATATCACCGATCCGGATGAGCTGATTGATACTGTAAATGGTTCAGGTAACCCTGCAACGGATCCGTTAATGTCCTGGAATGCGGATGCAGCGATTGAATGGTATCCCAATGAAGACACCATCCTGACGCTTGGCCTCTATTACAAGAAGTTCACCGGTGGATTTGAGCAGGTTCGGCAATTGGAAACCTTCGTAGTTGATGGTGTGGAGATTCAGGCGCCATTTACGACTTCCCAGACCAGCAAAGACACCAGCAGCTTGTACGGTATTGAAATTACCGCTGCGCACTCTTTATCCTATCTGGATAACTGGTTTATGCAGGGCTTCGGTGCGAAGATTGGCTTGAACCTCGGTAATTCAAACTTCGAGTTTGAAGACAGTAACTATGGTGATGTGTATCTCCGTGAAGAGGATGGAACATTGGTTCAGCAGACAATTGGTATTATCGCGCCAGCCAATGTACCTGGTTTCTCTGATACGGTTTTCTCCGGTAATGTTTATTGGGGTAAGGGCAACTTTGATTCGAGCCTGATCTACAAGTATCGCAGCGAATACTTCCAGCCTTACACCAGCAATGGCACACGTATCCGCTACGTGGGTGATGTCGGTGTTTGGGAGGCGAGATTGTCTTACCAGATTACCAGGAACCTCAGAATATCTGCAGAAGGTATCAACCTGTTTAACGAGGTGAAACAGACGTATTACTACACCGATGATAACTTTGGTGAAAGGAATGTTTACGGTCCACGTTACTTCCTTGGTCTTCGTGGCAAGTTCTGATAGCAGACTCGTTTAGGCTATACGCTTGACCGACCGGTGTTAAATCACCGGTCGGTCAGCTTCCACCACCGGGGCACCGGCTGTTAAGTACCTGGGTCGGAGAGTTCGATTCCTTGTTGACCAGCTTCCCCAAGTGCAAGCTACTGTGATCGCTCCACGAAATATCGAGTGTATGGCATAAGTTTTCCAAAACTCAAAACCGGATGAGAAGCAAATGAGATATTTTTCCCATGTATTGATCGGGCTGTTTCTGATCCTCAGTGGTTTTACGAGTCCCGATCTCCAGGCTGCGACCACACTGGTCAATACGCAGACAGAGTACAAAAGCGCAGTAAAGAATTTACAACCGGGCGATACCATCGTCCTGGCAAACGGCGAATGGAAGAATTTCGAAATTTCGTTCACCGGTGTTGGACGAGAGAATAAGCCAATTACCCTGACCGCAGAGGAAAAGGGCAAGGTCATCATCACGGGCCAATCAAATTTACGTCTGGCAGGCGAATACCTGGTCGTATCCGGTCTTGTTTTCAAAGACGGCTTTACACCCACAAGTGAAGTGATATCTTTTCGTCGCAACAAAGAACACATGGCCAACCACTCACGTGTGACCGAGGTCGTCATTGACCGCTTCAACAACCCCGAGAGAACCGAATCGGATTACTGGGTATCAATGTATGGCAGGCACAATCGTTTTGATCACAATCATCTTGAGGGCAAGAATAACAACGGTGTGACCATGGCAGTACGTTTGAATGACGAAGAAAGCCAGCAAAACCACCATCGTATCGATCACAACTATTTTGGCCCCCGACCCATCCTGGGTTCGAATGGCGGCGAGACATTGAGAATTGGCACCAGCCATTACTCACTGACAGATTCATACACCGTTGTGGAAGACAATTACTTTGACCGCTGCAATGGTGAAGTCGAGATTATTTCCAATAAATCCGGCCACAATATTTTCCGTGGCAATGTGTTTTTCGAATCCCGCGGTACCCTGACCCTGCGTCATGGCAACGACAACCTGGTTGAAAATAACGTTTTCTTTGGCAACGGCGTGGATCATACCGGTGGCATCCGGCTGATTAATAAACGTCAGACCATCCGAAACAACTATATGCTGGGTCTGACCGGTAGCCGTTTTGGCAGTGCCCTGACGATTATGAATGGCGTACCTGACTCACCGATCAACCGCTACCACCAGGTGGAAGACTCGTTGGTTGAAAACAATACGATCATCGATGCCCGCCATATTGAAATGGCGGCGGGTAGCGATGATGAACGCAGTGCAGTACCCAAAACAACGCGATTCAGGAACAACCTGGTCTACAACGCTGACGGACACGACCCGTTTACCATTCATGATGATATTTCGGGTATCAAGTTCAAGGGTAATGTGCAGAACAATATTTCCGGCTTCCAGATCAAGGAAGGTTTTACTGGCCGTAAAGTCACATTGGAGCATAAAGCCAATGGTTTGATCGTTGCCAAGGGCAAGAAGCTAAAAGGTGTTGGCGCCACGCGTGGTCTCAAAGTTCTACAGAAGACTGAGACCGGTGCCACCTGGTACCCAAAATCCGACGCGAAATCGCGTTTTGACGGTGGCCAGACTCACAAGGTCAAGGCGGGTGGTGATCAGTTAGTGAAAGCGGTTGCACAAGCCAGTGCTGGCGATGTGCTTGAACTGAGCCCGGGTCATTACCTGGTTGAGCGGTTTATCAGAATCGATAAACCATTGACCATCCGCTCTGCAGGCGGTGACAAACCAAGCATTGAATTTGAACGCACCGCATTATTCGAGATTCTCGATGGCGGTGCCCTGAAGCTGGAAAACCTGTCCATATCCGGTGCCAGTGCTCCCGATGTAGCCGGCAATTCATTGATCCGTACATCCAGATATTCGATGCTCACCAACTACGAACTGATTGTTAATAATTGCGATGTCAAAGACCTTGATGTCAATCACTCTTTCAATTTTCTGACGGTGGCCAAGAGCACCTTTGCGACACGGATCGAGATTCACAATTCTAACTTCTCAAACATTACCGGTGCCATCCTGGCACTGGACAAGGAAACCGACGATCTCGGTTTGTACAACGCAGAATACGTTGTCATTACAGAATCCAGTTTTAAAGATATCGGCAAAGCCCTGCTGAATATCTACCGGGGCGGCACTGACGAAAGTACCTTTGGCCCACATGTTGAAATCAGGGGTGCAGACCTGACTTCCGTGGGTAAGAATAAGCGAAATAAAAGTGCCGCTTCCGTCTTTATGCTAGGCGTACAAGTAGCATCCATAAAAGACAACGACTTCGTGGAAAGCAAGCCGATCCGCGTGGTGCAGACCGTGGGTGACCCGGTAACCAGGATTAAAGATAACCAATTTACCGGCACCCCGTCGCCCGAAATTCTTAACGGTACGGCGGTAGTTTCCGGCAATACTGTCACTGAGAGCGGGAGTCACTGATGTACGTTCGAAGTATCTTTGCCTTCCTGCTGCTTTTTACTTCGGTGTCTTGTGTATCCGGGGATCAAGGCACACACCCGCGACTGCTTTTGTCTGAGCAGGATGTTCAACTGATATCCAGTGCAGCTTCAACACCGCAGGCATTTGAGGCCGCCGTTCAGGCTGCGAAGAAGGATGTAGACCGCTACCTTGATGCAATACCCGACGTACCTGTGCCCAAAGATGCCGGTGGTGGTTACACCCACGAGCAACATAAACGAAATTCGGCCACCATCCAGAATGCCGGTGTCCTGTTCCAGTTGACCGGCAATAAAGTCTATGCTGATCTGGCCAGGGATATTCTGCTGGCCTATGCTGATTTGTATCCCACGCTTTCAGACCATCCGCAACAAAAGAATCAATCACCGGGACAGCTGTTCTGGCAGAGTCTGAATGAGGCGGTCTGGCTGGTGACCTCCATCCAGGGCTATGACGCGATTTATGATGTGATCGATGATGCTGCAAAAGCCAAAATCGAGAGTCAGTTATTGAGACCGATGGTGTCCTTTATCTCGGATGAAGCACCTCAAACCTTTGATCGAATTCATAATCATGGAACCTGGGCCGTTGCAGCGGTTGGTATGACAGGTTACGTGCTGGGTGATGAGGACTATGTCGAAAAGGCGCTCTATGGTCTTAAACGTGACGGCAGTGCCGGTTTTTTGAAGCAAATCGATTTACTGTTCTCACCTGATGGCTTTTACAGTGAAGGTCCTTATTACCAGCGTTATGCGCTGATGCCATTCCTGCTGTTTGCCAAGGTGATTGAGCGTAACGAACCCGATCGGAAGATATTCGAACATCGTGATGGTGTGTTGCTCAAGGCGGTGTACTCGCTTATTCAACTGAGTTACAGCGGCTATTTTATCCCCATTAACGATGCCCTCAAGGACAAGGGATTGGATACCCTTGAGCTTTGTTATGGCATAGCCATTGCTTTTAACCAGACCGGCGATGTCAGTCTGCTGGAAATTGCCAGGGCACAGAACAGGATCGTTCTAACGGGTGATGGTTTCCGCCTGGCACAGGCAATCGAGAGTGGTAAAGCACAGCCTTTCCAGTTTGAATCAAAACAGTATGGTGACGGCCCGGATGGCACACAGGGCGCGCTGGTTTTATTGCGCAGCGATTCCGGACCCCGGGACCAGGCACTGGTTTTCAAGGCAACCGGACAGGGCCTGGGTCATGGGCACTTCGATAAGCTTGCCTGGATCTTTTACGACAACGGTCATGAAATCCTGTCCGACTATGGCGCTGCCCGTTTCCTGAATGTCGAGGAGAAAGACGGCGGTCGCTATCTGCCGGAAAACAAGACCTGGGCAAAACAGACGGTGGCACACAATACCCTGGTCGTTGATGAGACCAGTCACTTCAATGGCGACTGGAAACTCAGCCAGAAGTTTCATCCCGAAATGCTGATATTTGAAACGGGTGAAGACTTGAACATAAGCGCCGCGCGTATAGATACAGCCTATGATGATGTCAGTTTCACACGCACGATGGCGATGATGAAAAATGACGGTTTTGCAAACCCGGTGGTACTGGATGTATTGAAGGTTTCCAGCGATGCAAAACACCAATATGACCTGCCGGTGCATTTCAAAGGTCATGTGACTCACGTTAGCCATCCTCTTGAGGCAAGTACCACGAACATGTCAGCCGTTGGTGATAAAAACGGTTACCAACATCTCTGGTTGCGGGCCAAAGCCAATGTAGCTGAGGGTGAACTGTTCCAGGTCACATGGTTGAACAACAACCGGTTTTATACCTACAGCGTTTTGGCGGAAAAAGCGATGGAAGTGCTGTTTACCCAAACCGGTGCCGGTGATCCGGATTTCAATCTACGGACCGAGCCCGGTCTGATTTTTCGGGTAAAAGACGCTTCCAATTACAGCTTTATCTCAGTGCTTGAACCACATGGTGAATATAACGGTTCGAGGGAGTTTACGACTGCAAGTGCCAGCAATATCAAGGCAGTCGAGCATTTCAAAGGGCAAGATGCCGAGGCCATTCGTGTAACAGGTAAATCAGGGTCAGCCGTGGTGCTGGGCCTGTCTCCTGGTAACACTGGCAACCAGGCACATTCAGTCAAAGCCGGAAGCGGCACATTGGAATGGACAGGTTTTTATCGTTTGTTCGAGGAATCAGAATCTCATGAGTAAAAATGCTATGAAATATCAAAGCCGTGAATTTCTACATGGCGACAAGGAAGTAATCGTTGAAGCAGGTGAGGGGGTCACCCGGCAAAACCTGGGTTATGACGAAACGATCTTTATGGCGCGGGTGGTTTTTAAGAAGGGTTCGGAAGGCTATCTTCATGCCCACCCGCATTCCCAGGTTTGCTATGTCGAAAGCGGTATTTTCGACTTCACAATTGGCTCGGAAACCCAACGCCTGGTTGAGGGTGACGGCACCTATATACCCCCAAATGCCAAACATGGCGCCGTTTGTATAGAGGCGGGTGTTTTGCTCGATGTTTTCAGCCCCTGTCGCGAAGACTTTTTACCAGAGAATTAGAAGTGATATGAATCTCAAAGACAAAGTAGCAATTGTAAGTGGTGGCCCCGGCGCATCTGCCTATGCATCTGCCAAGGGTGCCGTAATGACCTTTACCCGTGCCATGGCCAAAGAGCTTGGACCGAGCAACATTCGTGTAAACTCACTGTGCCCCGGAATGATCAGCACCGTATTTCATGATACATTTACCAAGGATGCCGTGCGTGCCAATGTGGCCAATGCAGCCGCGCTTAAACGCGAAGGTAGCGCCAAAGAAGTGGCAGAAACCGTGGCTTACCTGGCCTCGTCTGAATCGAGCTTTTTGACCGGTGTCAATCTCGATATCAACGGCGGTCTTTATTACTCTTGATAAATGGATGAAAGCAGAATGAACGTGAGTGACGATTTACATAAGCGGCTTGAGACCGCACCCGTGGTGCCGTTGGTCGTGCCCGAAGATCCGGAAACAGCTATCAAAACTGCGCAGGCGCTGGTCGCCGGTGGATTGACCGTGATTGAGGTTGTATTACGTACCGATGCCGCTCTTGAGTGTCTTGGCGAAATCGTCAAGGCTGTACCCGAAGCTATTGTTGGTGCCGGAACGGTGCTTTCGGAGCGTCAGGCTGCGGAAGTGGTATTTGCCGGTGCGCAATTCATCGTCTCTCCGGGTCTTTATGCACCGGTTGTTGAGTATGCTGCATCTGCCCGTTTACCTGTTTTTCCGGGTGTTGCCACCGCATCGGAAGCACAGAATGCCTGGAATATGGGGCTTCGCTCACTCAAGTTCTTCCCGGCCTCGCTGTCCGGTGGGCCGGCGATGCTCAAGGCGATTGGTTCAGTATTCAAAGACGTCAAGTTTATGCCAACCGGTGGTGTTTCAGCGGAAAATCTCTCCGAGTATCTCGCTTTACCCAATGTGCTGGCCTGTGGCGGTAGTTGGTTAACACCAAAGTCGGCCATTGCTGATGGCAACTATCAAATCATTACTGACCTGGCAGCGGAAGCTGTTGCAATCGCCAAGAGTGTAAGGAGTTAATCATGGCTAAGTTTGTTACTTTTGGTGAAATCATGCTGCGGCTCAAAACACAGGGTCATGAGCGTTTTTTCCAGTCCCCCACCTTTGAAGCTACCTTTGGTGGTGGAGAAGCCAATGTCGCGGTTGCGCTGGCCAATTACGGGCTGGAAGCCGGTTTTGTCAGCGCTTTGCCTGATAATGATATCGGCGAGTCTGCTATCCGTGAATTGAGAAGTTTTGCGGTTGATACAACTCTTATCAGACGTTCCGGTGACCGGGTTGGAATCTACTACCTTGAAACGGGTGCCAATCAACGCGCCTCCAAGGTTGTTTATGACCGTGCAGGTTCATCGATCTGTGAGTGTGGACCGGGTGATTTTGACTGGGATGAAGTCTTTAAAGACGCCAAGTGGTTCCATATCACCGGTATTACGCCAGCCTTGAGTCAGTCAGCGGCTGACCTGAGTTTGGAAGCAGTGAAAGCTGCACATGAGGGTGGTGTCACCGTTTCCTGTGATTTCAATTTCCGTGGCAAATTATGGAAATATGGAAAAACTGCACCGGAAGTGATGAATGAGTTGGTTAAATATGTTGATGTTGGCATTGCCAATGAAGAGGACTGTCAGAAGTCACTCGGTATTTCTGCCGGTGTTCATGTTGAAAGTGGTGAATTGGATATCAAGAAATACGAAGCGCTTAGTACCAAGGTGCTTGAAGAGTTTCCAAACATGTCTGTGATTGCCATCACCTTACGTGAGTCCCGAAGCGCTGATACCAACGGCTGGTCTGCCTGCCTGCGGGACAAATCAGGGTTTTACCTGTCGCGTAAATATGAGATTACCGACATCATCGACCGAGTTGGCGGCGGAGACAGTTTTGCCTCCGCACTTATCTATGGTCTCAATGCCTATGAAGATCACGATGACTCGCTGAACTTCGCTGTTGCTGCCAGTTGCCTGAAACACTCCATTTCGGGTGATTTCAACCGCGTAACTGTACCGGAAGTTGAAAAACTGATGGGTGGTGATGCCTCCGGACGGGTCCAGCGTTAGGCCTTTTGACAAGTTTCTGACACACAGCATGGTGCTTATTAAATGACCTTACTAAAAACGATTAGTGATCTGTTGATTATCCAAGGGGATAAAAATAATGAAACTTAAAAACTTACGTTGGTGGGTAATTGCATTAATCGCGCTTGCCACCGTTATCAACTATATTGATCGTCAATCGCTTAGCGTGCTGTGGCCAGATATCGTAAAGGATTTGTTCCCTGATGAGTCGGCTTTGGAGCGTAAGCAAATATATGCAAATATCTCTATTATCTTCGTATTTTCTTATGCTTTTGGTCAGGCCATATTCGGCAAGATATTTGACTGGGTAGGTACACGTTTAGGTTTTGTTCTGTCTATTGGTGTTTGGTCTATTGCCACCGCCCTTCACGCATTTGCACAGGGCGTTGTTAGCTTAAGTATTGTTCGTTCTATTTTAGGTGTGGCAGAGGCTGGTAACTGGCCAGGTGCAGCTAAGAGTAACGCAGAGTGGTTCCCAACCAAAGAGCGAGCCCTGGCTCAAGGTATCTTTAATTCGGGTGCGGCCATCGGCGGTATTATCTCAATTCCCTTAATCGCATTCTTGACAGTTTTTTTCAGTTGGAAAATGATCTTTATTCTTGTGGGTTTGATTGGTTTATTATGGCTCATCCCTTGGGTGATCTTGGTTAAAGCGCCACCAAAGTCTCACCCTTGGCTCACAGATGACGAGCGTGAGTATATTTTAACGGGTCAGCAAAATACTGAAGTCGGTGAAGACACTGAAGAAGAAGAGTACAACCCTTCTACAGCCCAAGTACTTTCGCATAAGCAAAGCTGGGGGGTAATTATCGCCTCTGCAGCAATCGATCCAATCTGGTGGTTGTTCGTTTTCTGGATACCTATTTACCTGAACGAAGTGTATGGAATGGATGTGAAATCCATTGGAATATACGGCTGGGTACCTTACGTTGGCGCAATGTTCGGTGCATGGTTTGGTGGTCTTCTAGCGCAAAATCGCTTGAAGGCAGGCTGGAATGTCAATAAAACCCGTAAGCTCACCATTACTTTAGGTTGCCTTATTATGTTGCCTGCTCTGTTGGCAATGGCGAATCCGGGCGCGCCTGTTGTAGCCGTGCTTATCATGGCTGTGATTTTATTTGGTTTTCAAACCGCTATTGGTAATGTCCAAACACTACCGAGTGATTTATTCAGTGGTAAAACGGTTGGGACGCTTGCTGGTTTTTCAGGTATGGCTGCCAAGCTCGGTGCCGTAGGTCTAACCTCACTTGTGCCCTGGTTGACCGCTGACGGCAACTATACGCCTGCCTTTGTTATCGGAGCCTCTTTGGCCGTAGTTGCTATGCTGTCTGTTTGGATTCTTATTCCAACAGTAGAGCGATTGAAGCCTAAGCACATTAATTAAATACAAACGAACCTCATTTAGGAGTCAGACATGACAAAACCAGTCATCGGTTTCATCGGCCTTGGTCTTATGGGCAGCAACATGGTCGAAAACTTACAAAAGAAAGGCTTTGAGCCGATTGTAATGGATCTCAACAAGGACGCCGTTGCAGCTGTTGTTGCCCGCGGCGCCACCGAGGCTACTTCAGCCAAAGAACTGGCCGCAGCAAGTGACATCGTGATGCTTTGCCTTACCACGTCTAAGGTAGTTGAAATGCTGGTCTATGCCGAAGACGGCATTCTCGCTGGCATTAAACAAGGCGCTGTTTTGATTGATTTCGGAACATCGATCCCAGCTTCTACCCGCAAGATCGGTGCAGCTCTTGCCGAGAAAGGCGCAGGCATGATCGATGCTCCACTTGGCCGTACACCAGCCCATGCTAAAGACGGATTGCTAAACATCATGGCATCTGGCGACCAGGCAACCTTCGACAAGGTTAA
>RCNC010003106.1_pt1 | contig 10910 bp, 11 predicted proteins | sample 2041301 | NCBI WGS metagenome assembly RCNC01 (sample SAMN09708231, study PRJNA481090) | Marine sediment metagenome, whole genome shotgun sequencing project. | biome: marine sediment; feature: ocean; material: sediment; isolation source: Sewage treatment plant 13A marine sediment (STP13A) ... | reverse complement strand
CGCAAATGCTACTCCCTGCACGCCCCTGTCCAGACCCAGTACAAACCACAGGTCGAGCAGGATGTTCAGCCCGTTCATCCAGACTTGAATGATCAAGACCGCGCGAGTGCGCTCTTGTGCGATCAGCCATCCGGTGATGCCGTAAAGCGCAATTGCAGCAGGTGCAGACCAGATGCGAATGGCCATGTAGTCCCGGGCAAGGCTCTCAACTTCTGGGCTGGCGGGTGCAGCCATGAACGAAAGCCAGGTGATCGGAATTTGCAACAGGATCAGCAGCAAGCCGCCGGTCAGCCCGATGATCTGACTGCGGCTAAAAAGCGCGGCAACTTCGCCCTGATTGTTCTCGCCCAATGCCTGCGCAGTCATACCGACAGTGCCCATCCGCAAGAACCCAAAGATCCAGTAGACCGCACTCAGGATAATTGCGCCTAGACCAACAGCCCCAATCGGAGCTGCCAGCCCCATCTGGCCAACCACGCCAGTATCAACTGCCCCGAGGATAGGAACCGTGGCATTGGACAGCACAATCGGAATTGCCACATTCAGGACTCGCCGGTGGGTCACAGGCTTGGACGCCGCGGCCTGCGTGGATAAATCAGCCATCGCGTGGCGGCATCAGGAAATGCCCCGTCGCCTGAGCAAACAGGCGATGGCGGTTGTCTTGCCAGGCTTCAACATGCACCGATGCGTACCGACGACCAGAACGATTGATCGTGGCCCGCGCATAGGCATCTCGCGGCAAGCCTGAGCGCAAATAATCCACAGTAAAATCAATGGTTTTTGGTAGGCGGGGCAATGTTCCGGACTCTAGGATTTTAAGGTCAATTGCACCGGATTCGATGTCTTCCCAAAGATAGGTCCAGCTCAATGAGATAACAGATGTCACCTCAAGAAACGCGGCAATCGCACCGCCGTGCAGGGCCGGCAGAATAGGGTTGCCTATCAGCTTTTCGTCAAACGGCAAAACCGCTGTCAATTCATCACCACGCCGGTCAAACTGGATACCCAGAAACTGAATATAGGGCACGCCGTTGACCAAGGCCCGCAAAGCCGCATCACGCCGCTGTTTTATGACTTGCACTGGTTCAGGAACGCGGCGGGCCATTTCTATTTCCCTTCGATTGTGAATGCGCCGGTGGCTGCGGCGACTGGCCGAACCGTGTCATCGTCACACGCGGTCGCGCGCACAAAAGCGACAGAGCGGGTGACATGATAACACTCTGCCCGGGTGGTGATGGTCTGGCCCGGAGTCGCAGCGCGCATATAGTCAATGCGCAGATCAATTGTTGCGGTACCTGCTGGCGCTGCAGGGTGGCTCATCACGGCAGCCCCGCAACAGGTGTCCATCAAGGCCGAAACCGCGCCGCCATGGATTACTCCGGTTTCAGGATCGCCAATCAGATGCGGTGCATAAGGCATTGTTATCGTCGCGTTTCCGTCACTGATTTCAGTCAAGGCCATGCCCAGTGCCCGCGAGTGGGGAATCGCTTCGATGAATTGCCGGGCTATTTGAGTCTTGTCGACCATGCCGCCTACTCCGTTTTCAATATCTCGCGTTTTTCAACATCTCGCGCCTTTATGATCTGCTGCTTGGGACGAGGGCAAGCCCATGTATTGCGCTTATCGATTCATGGGCTTACGAATTGACATTGGGAGAAGATGCCATGTCTGAGACACGCCTTTCGTTCAAAGAGATGTGCGCATCGTTTGACGTAACGCCGCGCACTCTACGGTATTATGAGTATATCGAGCTTCTCCGGCCTGACCGCGAAGGCCGGTCCAGGTTTTACGGACCGCGCGAACTGGCCCGCATGAAACTAATCTTGCGTGGTCGAAAGTTTGGCTTTCAACTCGAAGACATCCGTCAGTGGCTGCTGATCTATGAACACGAAGGCACAGAGGCGCAGATGCGGGCTTGGGTTGAGTTGGCCGACCGGCAGCTACGCGAACTCGCCGAGCAGCGAAACCAACTTGATGAAGCCATGGTCGAATTAGAGAACCTAAGGGACTCAGTGGCCGCCGAATTGGCCAACTAGCCCGCCCTGACACAATTTAGTAAAATCTCCCCTGCGTTTCAGAAAAATTCAAAGATGACGTACGGTTAAGCTACCTCATCCAGATTTGTGACGTGACGTCCAGCTTACGTAAACGTCAAGCAATGTTGTAACCTAACAGAGTTGTGTCCATCTGGCCTCTCATCACACTAGGGATATCAACAACACAAGAGAGCGAAACGATGAATACCGACACCATGACAATCCGCCAAATGTGCGACGCTTACGAAGTGACGCCTCGCACTTTGCGGTTTTACGAAGCCAAGGAATTGCTGTCCCCCATTCGCGAGGGTCAGAAGCGCCTGTTCACCAAACGTGATCGCGCCCGTCTCAAGCTGATCCTGCGCGGCAAACGATTTGGTTTTAGTCTGGAGGAGATCCGCCAGTTGCTTGACCTCTATCATACTGGTGACCAGCAGCAGACTCAGTTGGCCCGTACGTACGAAATTGCCCGCGCACGCCTGATCGACATGGAAGCGCAGCGCGACGAACTAAACGACGCTATCAACGAGTTGAAGGACCAGTTGAAGTGGGGCGCAGAAATGATGACCTCTATGGGGCAATCACAAAAGGCCGCGGAGTAACAACAAATCCGACGGTTCGGATGAAAACATGAACTAGGAAACCGACCATATGCCCAGCTACACAGCCCCGACCAAAGACATGCAGTTTGTACTGCATGACCTCCTTAAAGTATCGCAGGGCGACATACCGGGCTATGACGAACTTGAGCCGGATTTTACAAATGCGGTTCTGGAAGAGGCGGGCAAGTTGACGTCAGAAGTTGTGGCCCCTTTGAACGTGTCGGGAGACAAAGAGGGCTGCACGCTTGAAAATGGTGTGGTGCGGACGCCGACCGGATTCAAAGAAGCTTTTGAGCAGGTCAAAGCCGGCGGCTGGACCGGCCTCGACATGCCAGAGCAATATGGCGGGCAGAACATGCCTTATGTTCTGGGCTCAGCAGTAGGCGAGATGTTTTCGGGCGCTAACATGGCCTTTGCCATGTATCAGGGCCTGACACACGGCGCAGCATCTGCCATTCTGGTGCATGGGACGGATGCGCAAAAAGACACCTACCTGCCCAAAATGGTCGCCTGCGACTGGACCGGCACCATGAATCTGACCGAACCACATTGCGGAACAGATCTGGGACTTATGCGCACCAAAGCGGCATCACAGTCTGACGGCAGCTACAAAATCACGGGACAAAAGATATTCATCTCGTCCGGTGAACATGACATGGCCGACAACATCATTCACCTGGTGTTGGCCAAAATCGAAGGTGGACCCGAAGGCATCAAAGGCGTGTCTCTTTTCATCGTCCCCAAGTTCCTCGTGAACGAAGACGGATCATTGAGCGCACGCAATGGTGTGGCCGTAGGCAGCATCGAAGAGAAGATGGGCATTCACGCCAATTCGACCTGCGTGATGAACTATGACCAAGCCACTGGCTTCTTATTGGGTGAAGAACACAAAGGCATGCGTGCCATGTTCACCATGATGAACGAGGCCCGGATCGGAGTTGGCATGCAAGGCCTCTCGCAAGCCGAAGCCGCCTATCAGAACGCTCTGATCTACGCCAAAGATCGACTACAAGGTCGCGCCGTGACCGGGGATCAGAACCCTGATGGCCCAGCGGACCCGCTAATTGTGCACCCAGACATCCGCCGCAGTTTGATGGATCAAAAGAGCTTTGTTGAAGGCGCACGCGCGTTCATACTATGGGGCGCCACTCTGATCGATGCCGCACATCGCGGTGGCGATGAAGCTGCTGACGGCCTGATCTCATTGCTCACCCCGGTGATCAAGGGTTTTCTGACAGATCAAGGCTATGACATGACTGTCTTGGCTCAGCAGATCTACGGCGGCCATGGTTATATCGAAGAATGGGGCATGTCCCAATACACCCGTGATGCGCGCATTGCGATGATCTATGAAGGCGCAAACGGCGTTCAGGCGCTTGATCTGGTCGGCCGCAAGCTGGCGCAGGATGGCGGCAAACACATGATGGCGTTTTTTGATCTGGTCAAGAATTTCATCAAAGAGAACGGCGGTGCAGACGCCGATTTTGATCGTGAATTCCTTGAGCCGTTGAAGGCTGCATCCAAGGATCTTCAAGCGGCAGGCATGTACTTCATGCAAAACGGCATGAAAACCCCCAACAACGCGCTGGCGGGATCGTATGACTTCATGCATATGTTTGGTCATGTCTGTTTGGGTCTGATGTGGGCACGCATGGGTAAAGCCGCCCGAGAAGCCCTGAAGACTGGCACTTCGGACGCAGCGTTTTACGAGACAAAGCTGGCCACCGGGCGCTATTATATGGTGCGACAACTGCCCGCCACCGCGATGCACCTAACCCGTATCGAAAGCGGCGCAGACACTGTGATGGCACTGGATGCAGATAATTTTTGAGATAGCTATTTTAAAAGGATAAACATGCCAAAACGATTTCGCCTGACCCGCCGCTTTCCGGTTGCGATGACCGAAGATGGCTATCGCCGCCTGAAACGTTTTGCGTCCGAGGCAGGTCTCGACGAAGGCGAGGCTTTGTCGTTCCTGTTCGAAAACTTCGACAGCGTCACAAATTCGGAAAATCTGACTGCCCGGATGCGCCTTTTCAACGCCGAGTTGGACGACCGCAAAAGGTAAAAGTCTGTGAGGGACGACATGACACAGCACACATCACTTTGGATGAGTGAAGAGCATCAGATGATCGCGGATATGACCGCGCAATTCATCAATGCCGAATGGGCGCCGCGTTTTGAGAAATGGCGCAAACAGGGCGAGATGGATCGTTCAACCTGGGCTGAGGCAAGTGAATTGGGGCTGTTGTGCCCCTCAATCCCAGAGGAATACGGAGGGCCCGGCGGTGATTTTGGCCACGAGGCCGCCATCCTAATCGAAGCCAGCCGCGCCAATCTGGCGTCATGGGGCCACGCCATTCATTCCGGCATCGTTGCCCACTACGTGCTGGCCTACGGCACAGAAGATCAGAAAAACCGCTGGCTGCCAAAAATGGTGTCGGGTGAGCTGGTCGGGGCGCTTGCCATGACCGAGCCTTCGGCTGGATCAGATGTTCAGGGCATCAAAACCCGGGCCGTGCGGGAGGGGAACACCTACAAACTCAGCGGGCAAAAAACCTTTATCACAAATGGGCAACATGCCAATCTGATCATCGTTGCAGCCAAGACCGATCCCAGCCTGGGCGCAAAAGGCACCTCGCTGGTGGTGGTTGAAACCGACGGTGCTGAGGGATTCGCGCGGGGGCGCAATCTCGAAAAAATCGGTCTGCATGCGGCGGACACCTCCGAGCTGTTTTTCGAAAATGTCGAGATTCCGCCCGAAAACATTTTGGGCATGGAAGAGAATCAGGGCTTTTACCAGATGATGAAACAACTGCCCCAAGAGCGCCTGATCATCGCCTGCGGAGCAATTGGCGCCATGGAGGGAGCAGTCGAACGCACCATTGCCTATTGCAAAGAACGCGAGGCCTTTGGCGGGCCGATCATTCAGTTTCAGAACACTCGGTTCAAGCTGGTTGAATGCAAAACCAAAACCATGGTCGGTCGCGCGTTTCTGGATGAATGCATCGCAGAGCACATACGCGGAGAATTGAGTGCCGAGAAGGCCGCAATGGCAAAGTACTGGCTGACCGATACTCAAGGAGAAGTGTTGGACGAATGCCTGCAATTGCATGGCGGCTATGGTTATATGCAAGAATACGCAATTGCAGAAATGTGGACAGACGCACGGGTACAACGGATATACGGAGGCACAAACGAGATTATGAAAGAGCTGATTTCGAGGACGTTATGAGGGCTGCATCGCATGAGCCAATTTTCAACCCGAGAAGCCATTGGCAGGCGTATTTGGAAACAGATGACAGCGAATGAGCACCTTTGCCACAGGTCCGCAAGCATCAGGTAAAGGCGTCTCTGCCCCGATGCGATCAAGGTCAGCCCTCGGTTTAAGAAAACAATTCCAGTTTCATCCGCTTAAAAATATTCAATCCTAACGGTGGCCCCTATGCCACGAAAGAAAGCAGGCCTTTATGACCATCAAACTCTATTGCTTCGGTGAAAGCGGCAATTCTTACAAAGCCGCGCTGACACTACAATTGTCGGGGCTCGAATGGGAGCCGGTCTTTGTTGACTTTTTCAACGGCGAAGCGCGCAGTGAGACGTTTCGCGAAATCAATTCCATGGGCGAAGCTCCGGTCATGGTGGATGGTGATCTCACGCTGTCCCAATCCGGCGCCATCCAGGACTACATCAGCACCAAAGGTGGCAAAATGGGCGGCCATAGCGCGAACGAGCGTCGCGAAATCATGCGCTGGGTCCTGTGGGACAATCACAAGCTGAGCTCAAATGCCGGGACGACCCGTTTCTTGATGAATTTCCTGCCTGAGGACAAACGGCCCAAAGAGGTGATTGCCTTTATGCAGAGCCGCCTAAAGGCCGCCTACACCATCCTGAATGACGAACTCGCAGACAAAAGCTGGCTGGTCGGCAACCGTCTGACCATCGCTGATATCGCCTGCTGTGGGTATCTGTTTTACCCGGAACCCTTCGGGTTCGACCGTGCCGAGTGGCCCAATATTGACGCTTGGCTGACCCGCATTTCTGAAACCGACGGGTGGAAACTCCCTTATGACCTGATGCCCGGCAGCCCCGCCGATCGCGCCTGAGGAGAACTTTATGACCGAAGCCTATATTTACGACGCACTGCGGACACCGCGCGGCAAAGGCCGCAAAGATGGGGCACTACACGAGGTTACATCGTTGCGCCTGTCCGCCGTGACTCTGAACGCTCTGAAAGACCGCAACAATCTGGATGGCCACGCCGTCGAGGACGTGATCTGGGGGAATGTCACTCAAGTGATGGAACAGGGGGGCTGTCTCGCGCGCTCGGCCGTTCTGGCCTCTGATCTGGATGAATCCATACCCGGTCTCGCAATAAACCGGTTTTGTGCCTCTGGCATGGAAGCTGTGAACCTTGCCGCCAATCAGGTTAGGGGTGGCGCGGGCGAGGCTTATATCGCCGGTGGTGTCGAAATGATGGGCCGTGTGGCGATGGGCAGCGACGGGGCTGCGATTGCCGTCGATCCAAGTCTTGCCATGAACAGCTATTTTGTCCCTCAGGGTATCAGTGCTGACCTTATCGCAACCGAGTACGGCTTCACCCGTGACGACGCGGATCAGTTGGCTGTGGAATCCCAGCGCAGGGCCAAGGCCGCGTGGGATGACAACCGATTTGAAAAATCGGTGATAACCGTGCGCGATCAAAACGGTCTCGCCATATTGGACCAAGACGAATACATGCGCCCGCACACCGATATGCAGACTCTTGGAGCGCTCAACCCTGCGTTTCAGGCGATGGGCGAAGTGATGCCCGGCTTCGATAAAGTTGCATTGATGAAATATCCGCATCTGGAGCGGATCAATCACATCCACCATGCGGGCAATTCGTCAGGCATCGTCGATGGTGCGGCGGCTGTATTGATCGGGAACAAAGAATTTGGCGAGAAATACGGACTCAAACCCCGTGCCCGCATTCGTGCGACAGCCAAGATAGGCACTGATCCGACCATCATGCTGACGGGCCCTGTGCCGGTGACACAAAAGATCCTTGCCGATCATGGGATGGAAATCAGCGACATCGATCTTTTTGAGGTAAACGAAGCTTTCGCAGCAGTTGTTTTGCGCTTCATGCAGGCGTTTGATGTGGACAGCGAAAAGGTCAACGTCAACGGCGGGTCAATCGCAATGGGCCACCCGCTTGGCGCGACTGGCGCGATGATCATCGGAACCTTGCTGGACGAACTGGAACGGGCCGACAAAGAGATCGGTCTTGCCACTTTGTGTATCGCGTCCGGTATGGGTGCTGCCACAATCATCGAGAGGGTATGATGCCAAAGCTTGATTTGTCTCAAATCCCTTTCAGAGCCGGATCGATTTATCCCGGAAAGTTGGCGAAGAGCGTTGAGGGGCGCAGCTCACAGCGCGTTGGTGACGCTGGTGGATTGACCCAATTTGGCGTGAATCTAGTTCGACTTGAACCCAATGCAGCATCGTCGTTGCGCCACTATCACGTAGAGCAGGACGAGTTTGTTATCGTGACAGAAGGTGTTTGCACATTGAAAGATAACGACGGCGAGCATCAAATGCAGGTCGGCGATTGCGCAACCTTTCCTGCTGGCGACCCCAACGGGCACCAATTTCTCAACCATACTGACAAGCCCGTCACTTTCCTCGTAGTGGGAACCCGCACCGCAACCGAAACGGCCTTTTATAGTGATTTAGATCTGATGGTTCGCGTGGACCAGAGCGGCTTTGAATTCACCCAGAAAGACGGCAGCCCTTTGTCGGCTGATATAACCGGAGACGACTCATGACTGATTTCGTGATGGAAACAGATACAAATGGCGTGGCACTGATCACTTGGGACACCGTTGGCAAGTCCATGAACGTGATGAACCAGAATGCGTTTGAGCTGCTGAGTGATCTTGTCGATGAGGCTTTGGCGGATGACGCAGTGAAAGGCATCGTTCTCACGTCCGGCAAAGACACCTTTGCGGGCGGCATGGATCTGAATGTGATCGCCAAGATGAAAGAAGACGCCGGTGACGATCCCGCGCGCGGCGTGTTCGAGGGGGTCATGCAAATGCACGGTGTTCTGCGCAAGATCGAGCGGGCAGGCATGGACCCAAAAACCCAAAAGGGCGGCAAACCTATTGCCACCGCTCTGCCGGGCACTGCGCTTGGCATAGGTCTGGAACTGCCGTTGTCGACGCATCGCATTTTCTGTGCGGATAACTCAAAAGCCAAGATCGGCCTACCCGAGATTATGGTTGGCATTTTCCCCGGCGCCGGCGGCACCACGCGGCTTGTGCGCAAGATGGGCGCCATGGCGGCCGCTCCATTCTTGCTTGAAGGCAAGCTGAGCGATCCAGATAGAGCAAAACGTGCTGGAATCATTGACGAAGTCGTCGCAGATCCGGTCGCCGCTGCCAAAGAGTGGGTACTGAACGCCAAAGACGCCGATCTGGTGAAGATCTGGGATGCAAAGGGTTACAAGATGCCCGGCGGTGCGCCGTACCATCCTGCTGGTTTCATGACATTTGTGGGTGCCTCCGCTATGGTCAACGGCAAGACACAGGGCGTCTATCCCGCCGCCAAAGCGCTGTTGAGCGCCGTTTATGAAGGCGCGCTGGTGCCTTTTGACACAGCCCTGAAAATCGAGGCGCGCTGGTTTACTAATGTGCTAATGAACCCGTCCTCTGGCGCCATGATCCGATCGCTTTTCATCAACAAAGAAGCGCTGGAAAAAGGCGCTGTTCGGCCCAAGGATGTGGCAGATCAGAAAGTTAAGAAAGTCGGCGTTCTCGGTGCAGGTATGATGGGTGCCGGAATTACTCTGGTGTCGGCGCAGGCCGGGATCGAGGTTGTTCTGCTTGATCAAAATCAGGAGGCCGCAGATCGCGGCAAGGCCTATAGCGCAAGCTACATGGACAAGGGTATCGCGCGCAAAAAAGCCACCGAAGAAAAGAAGGAACAGCTGCTCTCGCGGATTACTGCTACAACTAACTTTGCCGAACTGAAGGGATGCGATCTGATTGTCGAGGCGGTCTTCGAAGACCCCAAGATCAAAGCCGAGGTCACTGCCAAAGTTGAAGCGGTCATTGGCGAGGATTGCATTTTCGCCTCCAACACCTCGACCTTGCCGATTACCGATCTGGCCAAAGCATCCCAGCGCCCTGATCAATTCATCGGCATTCATTTCTTCTCACCTGTTGAAAAGATGTTGCTGGTCGAGATCATCAAAGGCAAGCAAACCGGCGATGTCGCTGTAGCCAAGGCGCTCGACTACGTCCGCCAGATCCGCAAAACGCCGATCGTGGTTAATGACGCGCGGTTCTTTTATGCCAACCGCTGTATTATCCCTTATATCAATGAAGGCATGCGCATGGTGGCCGAAGGCGTCGCGCCGGCGCTGGTCGAAAACGCCGCTCGTCTGGTGGGTATGCCGCTGGGCCCGCTGCAACTGGTTGACGAAACCTCAATCGACCTCGGAGCCAAGATTGCGCGTGCGACACGTGCAGCGATGGGTGACGCCTACCCGGACGGCGCCGTCGATGAGGTTGTGTTCTGGATGGAAGCCGAAGGCCGTTTGGGTCGCAAGGCCAAAGCAGGTTTTTACAGTTATGACGACAAAGGAAAACGTCAGGGACTGTGGGATGGCATCGGCGGAAAATACACTGAATATGAGTCTCAGCCGGATCTCATCACGGTGCAACACCGCCTGTTGTTCGCGCAGGTTCTTGAAGCGGTTCGTGCGCTGGAAGAAGGCGTGCTGGAGGATATCCGCGAAGGCGACGTGGGCGCCATATTGGGCTGGGGTTTTGCCCCCTGGTCCGGGGGGCCTTTCAGTTGGCTTGATATGATCGGGGCACCTTATGCGGCAGAGCGGTGTGATCAACTCGCCGAGGCGTTTGGCGACCGCTTTGACTGTCCCGATCTGCTGCGCGAAATGGCTGCAAAGGGTCACAGTTTTTACACACGGTTTGGGCATATGGCCGAGGCCGCCTGAGATTGAAAATGGCAGTAGGGGCCGCTCCGGCAGCCTCTACGGTCAATCAATTGAAATATCACGACAAATCAGATCTTAGGCTACGACCTGAGCCAGATTCGCCCATTCTGACTGACCATCCAGTTTGTCTTCCACAACCATACATTCCACCAGAAACGCGGAATCGTGCAGCGACAGCACGTCATAAAAACAGGCTGATTGCGCCAGATCATCACCCACCAGATCGCCCGGATGTGGACAATAGGCCAATGTTCCACCCTCAAC
>RCNC010003105.1_pt1 | contig 10912 bp, 8 predicted proteins | sample 2041301 | NCBI WGS metagenome assembly RCNC01 (sample SAMN09708231, study PRJNA481090) | Marine sediment metagenome, whole genome shotgun sequencing project. | biome: marine sediment; feature: ocean; material: sediment; isolation source: Sewage treatment plant 13A marine sediment (STP13A) ... | reverse complement strand
CTTAGTTTCCTCGCAGAAATTCTTTTTAGGTGACTTCTTTATTAAATCTATCCATTCATCAAAATGAAAATTCAATCCAACCTAATATTTCGAAATCCCTATACTACATAAAGTAACCTTCTGTCACAGATGGCGCTGGCTTAGTGATGATTTAGTCACTGGCGTCAGATTTTCTTTGATCTGAGGTTCAATCATAAAGTTCTAACCGAGAGGCATTCTCCGAATTTGCTGTAATCTTTATCGGCACCGGTCCCAGCAACATTGATATTACCGTTTCAAATCTTTGAAAAAGCATGGGGGGTCTTTTGACTGGTATAATTTTGGAGCATTCTGGAATTGAAAATTTAAAGCCAAATGATGTGAGATCCTGAAGAATACCATTTATAGTCCTGAAATAATGGAAAAAGGGACTATGGCAAGTATTGTTGAGTTCTTCCTGCCCAAAATATTCCCCAACCTTGACCCTTCCTACTTAATGATATATGTAATTCATATCCCTCTCAAATTACACCTGATCTGAAGCTGAATTGCCACATTTGATTATGGTCTGGCCCGATTTTCAATCTGTTTTTACCTTCCCAGAACGTACTATCTTCCAAAAACTTCAACCTGTTGAAATGAAGGTGATACAATGTCTATGGGTCAAAATGTCACACGGAAAATTCGAGCTTTCGAGAATATCGGTTTTAAACCAATCGAAAGAGCGTATTCAATCTTCCGGACCTATCCACTTCGATCATATCCAATAGTGCAAGGGACATAATTTATTATTTTTCAAACATCTAATATAGCTATTGTCAAACCAGGAAGGAGCCTTCTATGAAAAAGCTATTCATAGTTTTGACTTTATTCGTTTTAATTGCAACCCAATCCGCTTTGTGCGATGAACTAACTGTTTTAACAGAGGATTTACCACCTTTAAACTATGTCAACAATGGTGTTCTGGTTGGCCCATCTGTAGAGATTGTAAGAGAAATTATTAAAAGGCTCGGAATTAAAGAGAAAGTTCAGGTTTATCCATGGGCAAGAGCTTATAAAATGGCTCTTGAAGAAAAAAATATTGTGTTGTTCGGGATGACATATACAGAAGTACGTAAAGAGAAATTTAAATGGGTAGGGCCCTTAGCCATTAAAAGAGATATCCTTGTAGGCAAGAAAAATTCAAGCATTAAAATTAAGACATTAGAGGATGCTACAAAGGTAAGACGTATTGGCACACTTCGGGATGACACAAGAGGAAGGATGCTCGAAAGGCTAGGATTTACAAATTTGGAACCCGTTTCTGATGAGAAGCTAAACGCTCAAAAGCTATCAATAAACCGAATAGATTTATGGGCATATAAGATTCCTGGGCTCAGAACAGTTTGTGATTTGGCTGGAGTTGACTATGCCGAGTTTGAAGAGGTTTACCATCTTCGCGAAATTGAACTCATGATTGCATTTTCTAAAAAAACTTCAGATGCAATCGTTCAACAGTGGAAAGATGTATTTGATGAAATGACATCGGATGGGACTGTCCTACAAATTCGTAAAAAATGGAATGAGATATTGGAGGATGATCCATTCCCAGAAATAAATAATTAATACAGATAGAAAATCCTTACACCCACCTCACGGTTAATAATCTGGTCCACTACGTTGTAAAGGATTACGTATATGCGAAAAAAAGCCACTTCATCGGATAGTTCACCTAAGGTAAGTAGCATCAGTAGACGTTTTAGCTATACATTAATCAGTATTGTTACACTATTGTTGGTTGTATTCACGACGATTGTCATTCTTTTCAACATTAATAGAATTGAAAAGGGAATGGAGAAAAGACTAAACAATGCGATTAATTTCGCAGAAAATAGTCTGCCAATCCCGTTATGGAATCTTGATTATTCATTTGTTGAAGACTTTGTTGAAGCACTATTTTTAGATGAATCTATTGTTTATTTAAAGATATCATGGAAAGGCCAGATTATTACCGAAAAAAAGCGTTCCGGTTTAAATCTTGCGAAAACTGACTCAGATGTTACCCAATCAATTTTGAATCATTCTGATTTGATAGCAAAATCGGCGGACATTTTTTATAAAGAAAATATGATAAGCAAGCTACTAATCGTAATGTCACGAGAAGCTGTTAAAAAACAAACAATATTTCAAATCTATGGAACAATTGCTTTGCTATCTATAATTATTGCAGCGATCTGGATAACATCTATTTTTATTACCAGACGGTATATATCCTTCCCGCTATTAAAACTACAAGAATCAGCATCACATATCGCTGATGGAGATTTAGACACGTTTGTTGACAAGAGTAGCTCTGATGAGATCGGAATGTTGGCTCAGAACCTAGATGGTATGAGAGGGTCTATAAAGCGACTATTTACAGAATTGAATGAGAGCAAGAGAAAATTAGAAGAATATAACAGAACACTGGAAGAGAAGGTCGATATACGTACTAAGGAGCTGGCTCGATCTGTTGATGAATTAAAGGCCCTATGGGAAATTAGTAAAACAGTCAGCTCCACCTTGGATTTAGAAAAAGTTTTAACTAATATTGTCCAGCATGCCGTGCAGTTATCAGATACCGAGACTGGAACAATCTATGAGTTCCATGATGAAACTCAGACCTTTGTGCCTAGAATTAATTTCGGTATGAATGAAAATATCATTAAAGCATTAAGCGAGTCAAAACTTTGTGTCGGCGATAATACGGTTATTGGTCAGGCGGCTTTGCATAAATTACCGAAACAGATACCTGACCTAAAGAAAATATCAGACTATCCCATATCATCCATAATTGAGGAAGGGTTCAGAGCACTGCTTGCACTTCCATTGCTACGTAAAGATCGGCTGATTGGAGGTTTGATCGTACGCCGAAAACACCCCGGTGAATTTCCAGATTCAGTTGTTGAAATGCTGCAAACATTTGCTGCTCAATCGGTTGTCGCCATCCACAACGCTCAACTTTTCAGTGAGATAGAGGAAAAGGGAAAGGAGCTTGAGATAGCAAACAAGCATAAATCCGAATTTCTTGCAAATATGAGCCATGAACTCAGAACACCGTTAAATGCGATCCTTGGTTTTACGGAATTAATAATCGACAACATATATGGCGAGGTTCCGAATAAAATCCAGGAAGTTCTTGAACGTGTAGGAAAGAATGGACGACATCTTCTTAACTTAATAAATGACGTACTCGATTTGTCGAAAATTGAAGCTGGCAGGCTAAAACTTTCTATAAGTGATTATTCGATCCAAAGCATAATTGAAACTGTTGTGACGTCAGTTGAGGCATTGGCCATTGAAAAAAAATTGGAACTGAGCGTTAGCATTGGTGACGATATGGCAAATGGAAAGGGTGATGAACAACGGATATCTCAAGTGATACTTAACCTTGTTGGAAATGCAATTAAATTTACAGATCAAGGTGCAGTCAAAATTGAGACTAAAATTGAGAATCAAGATTTTATCGTATCAATTTCCGATACAGGCCCAGGATTATCTGAAGAGGATCAGCAGATAATATTCGAAGAATTCAGACAAGCTGATGGATCTAGCACAAGAAAAAAAGGTGGTACCGGTCTTGGGCTTTCAATATCAAAGAAAATAATTGAAATGCATAAGGGTAATATAGGTGTGGAGTCGACACTTGGAAAAGGTTCAACCTTCTGGTTTTCATTGCCGATTAATGCACAAGTATAAATGAGGTTATCAATGAATAAGGTTATTTTAGTAATTGAAGATCAAGAGGATAACCGTCGCATAATGCGAGACCTTCTAACAAGTGTAGATTTTCAAGTTGTAGAAGCGGTAACCGGGGAGGATGGCGTTCGCTCAGCAGAACTGCACAGACCGGATTTAATTCTTATGGATATACAGCTTCCCGATTTTGATGGATATGAAGCTACTCGACGTATAAAAACCAATCCAGATCTGAAATCAATCCCGATCATCGCGGTTACCTCGTATGCATTGAGTGGTGATGATGAAAAAGCATTTGAGGCCGGTTGTGATGCATACGTTTCAAAACCATTTAGCCCAAGAGCATTATTGGCAAAAATCCGTGAAATATTAGCTTAAAAATTATCAGGAGTTACATATGAGAACGCCGCCGCTGATCCTCATTGTCGATGATAATCCTGCAAATGTGGAAATATTGCAAATGCGTCTCATGGCGAACAATTATGAAATTATCACCGCAACAGATGGAGAAATTGGGTTGGCTGTGGCTAGAGAAAAACTGCCCGATCTAATTCTGTTAGATATAATGATGCCTAAAATAGATGGATTGGAGGTATGCCGTCTGTTAAAGAATGATCCTGAGCTCCCTTTTATGCCGATTATAATGGTTACGGCCAAGGCTGATTCAAAGGACATCATCGCAGGGTTAGAGGCCGGTAGCGATGAATACCTTACCAAGCCTGTTGACCAAGGTGCCCTAGTCGCAAGAGTTAAGTCCATGCTTAGAATTAAAGATCTTCATGATAGGGTGAAAAATCAAACAATACAATTGGAAAAGCAGGCGGACCAGCTTAAAACTTGGAATGCCAGCTTAGAAGACCGAGTTGAAAAACAAGTGGAGGTCCTACAGAGAACACGACGTTTAAAGCGATTTCTTTCCCCTCAACTAGCGGAATTAATCATATCTGCAGATAAGAGTGATTTACTTAATAGCCATCGGCAAGAGATTACGGTTGTTTTTTGCGACCTTCGTGGATTTACAGCATTTTCAGAACTTGGTGAGCCTGAGGAGGTGATGGGTGTTCTCCAAGATTATCATACAGCAATGGGACAACTTATTTTCAAATATGGTGGAACTCTCGAACGCTTTACTGGCGATGGCCTGATGGTGTTTTTCAACGACCCTATACCCTGTGATGATCCATCAGAAAAAGCTGTTAAGATGGCGGTGTCTATGCGCGATACTGTAGCTGCGCTTAATTATAAATGGAAGAAAAAAGGATATAATTTGGGATTTGGAATTGGGATTGACAAGGGATATGCTACGTTAGGAAGAATTGGTTTTGAAGGACGATTTGATTACGCTGCGATTGGTACTGTTACTAATACAGCATCACGCCTTTGTGACAACGCCCAGCCAGATCAAATTCTCATTAGCCAAAAGGTTTTTGTAGATGTGGAAGATATGGTTAACGTAGATATGGTTGGAGACCTATCTCTAAAGGGATTACATCGGTCTATAAACGCTTATAATATCATAAGATTACGACATTGAACAAAATGCTTATTCGAGAAAAACACATCTAATTATGATAAAAATAAATAAATCTACCCTGATTATTATAGCATCGCTTCTCTTAATTTTACCTCGAACTCTCCTATCAGCCGAGCTAATTATTCTGACTGAAAACCTACCACCATTGAATTTTGTCAAAGATGGTACTCTGATGGGTCCAGCTGTAGATATTGTTAAGGAAATCCAACGTAGACTCGGTTCCCATGAACAAATACAAGTATATCCATGGGCGCGAGCATATAAAATGGCATTGGAAGAAGAAAATATAGTTTTATTTGGAATGGCTCGAACTGAGGTGCGACAAGATAAATTTAATTGGATAGGACCGATAGCCGAAAAAAGAGATATTCTCGCAGCGAAAAAAAATTCAGGGTTGGCAATAAAAATCTTAGAAGATGCTAAAAAAATGGAACATATTGGTACGTTACGTGGTGATGCAAAAGAAATATTTCTACAAAGGCATGGTTTTACAAACCTAGTATCTACCCATGACGACCAAAAAAATGTTAATAAACTTTTGCTCGGACGAATAGATTTATGGGCAACTAAAATACCGGGATTAAAAACTATCTGTAGTTTAACGGGTGTCGATTATCATGAAATTGTTGAAGTCTATAATATGCGAAGGAGCGAAATATACATAGCAATATCAAAAAAAACATCTGGGAATATTGTGCAAGCCTGGACAGATGCATTCAACGATATGTCGGCGGATGGAAGGATCTTACAAATAAAATCTAAATGGAATAAAATATTGGATGATGAACCATTTCCGGAAATTTCTAAATAGGCTTATGGGAGCTCTTTTGGGACCATTTGCCCTTCTATTTATGTTTCTAACAAAAAACACATCTTCCATATTTTCCCAATCAAAACGAACGATAAATTGATGATATCTGTATTTGGGAAAACTCTCCGAATAGTCACCATCGCGCATATAGATTTTGAATATGAGATGCCAGTATGCGCCTTAGACCTTTTTCTGTAACACTGTGAGTTCTGCACGCCCAATTGATTATTATAAAAATGGATCAATGATGATGTAAGAATCTTTAACGTCACAGCACTCTGCATCCTTATCGTTTTTTGAAATTGGAGATCCTTCTAATGACTGAAAAGCCAACCTATGAAGAATTGGAACAAAAAGTTCAGGAGTTAAATCAGAGATTTGTTGAGGGCAAACGGGCAGAGAAAGTGCTACGGGAGAGTGAGGAGAAATATCGCACTTATATAGAACACGCAAATGATGGAATTGCTGTTGTACAAAAAGAAAAACTCACTTTTGTCAATTCTCGACTGGCGGAAATAATAGGATTTAAAGTTGATGAATTGAAAGGTAAAGAATTTCTTCAATTTATTCCAAAAGACAAATTAAATCAAATTACGGACAACCTAAAAAGACGTCTCTCGAGCGAAGGAGTTCCAAAAACATATGAGTCCAGAATACTTCATAAAGATGGCAGGGAGATTGATGTTGAATTCAACACTACTGTAATTGAACATAACAACGAACCTGCTACTTTAACTATTATAAGAGATATAAGGGGGGGAATAAAAATTGACATCACCGTAGGGGTACTGACTATTGCCGCATAAGAGGTGCCCGTGACAGGATGACCTCTCTAAACATATATTCTTTGCCCAAGGGCTGTGTCTATCGCAGCCCTATTTTTTTGTCAATTAGCAACCAGACTACTGTGAAGAAACTCCACTGTAGCATCCACCAGCTTCCTTCCCGGTTTAGCACTCTGCCGCAAGACTCCATTAACCATCATCATCAAGATACTGGTAATCTCTTTGACAGGCATCTTTTTGAACTCACCGGTCTCAATTCCTTTCTTGAGGCAATTGGAAAGATAATACTTCAGTCGCTTCTTTTGGTTTTGGGTGTTTTTGGAATAGACGTTTTCGGGGTCATTCAATTTTGCAGGTCTATTGGAGACAACAAGTGCCATTTCATCCGGCATTTTAGCGATAAGCTGGAAGTGCAGCCTGAAGAGATTCTCGATCCTTTCAAACTGGGTCTCTGTCTTCACTTGTAACGTTTTCAGACGGGAAAAATAGTCATCAAAGATCGATGTCAGTATCGATATGTATATTTCATCCTTCCCGGTGAAATGATAATAGATCAACGGTTCTGTTACTTCAGCGTCCTTTGAGATTTGAATTGTGGTAGTGCCGTCAAAGCCCTGAGTTGCGTATAGATGGGTTGCTGTCTTGATGATGTTGTGTTTCTTGGTCACGTGATACCCCTCCTTAACTTTTTGTGATTCTAAAAATATATCTACTTTCAGCTTAATAGTTTGTCAAAGGATATTTATTTTCACACCATTCATTCTTGGTCCCAGATTCCAACTGCGCTTAGTGTCTATCGAGCGAGGGCGGTCTGTCTGGTTTAAGAAAGGAACACGAACCGATCTTATGGTAAGAACTTCAAAATTCAACCATGGCAAGGGGGGGGATTTGTGTTCGGGTGTATAGCTATACCTTCTGAGGAATATGTGATTTTTTTTGGTCGTGGGGAAAAATGAAAATGTTGGTTGATCCATGATTATATGATATCTGTACTTTGGATGATGTGGTAAACTTGACATTATCTTAATTTATCACAACACTGACTATTGTTATGATATCCATAAAAGCTGATCCTTATTAAAATCCCTTTCTGAAAATTAACACATTCATAACTACATAAAGGAGTCTTCTGCGACAGATGGCGATGGCTCGGTAATGACTTGGCCATTATTGCCCGATTTTCGTAGATCAAAGACTCAATCATATTATGGTGCAAGATCATACAATCAACTGCATTACAAATCTGTCAGATTGTTCAAATCTTTATGCCTGCCCTTGATTGACAGGTTGCCACTCACAAATGAAATCTTTGATACAAGCCAAACCGCTATCTGTGGTCAGTACCGGAGGATATTTTGAAGCTGAACAATTCAACAGCTCCATAAAGAAGTCTAAATCTCAAAGAAATGTAGCCCAATGAAGATTTGGTCATACCATCATAGTTTAACGGATCGAATATTTTGTTAGGGAGTCACAATGGGTATGATATTTTAAGAAAGGCCAAATATTCACTATTTTGTGGGGTTATCAGCTTAAGAATTGTGAAACTAATCAAAAGTTTGCGAAGCTATATCGGCGGGTTTCGGAATCGGGTTGGTGAAATAATACGCAATTTATGCCGCTAACGTGGAGTGGAGTTATTATAAGGGCACTTGATGACGGACCACATCCACATGTGCCTACCCTGGTGCATCCACAGCAAAATCATCTGTAAATACTGTTTTCCGAAAAGTTCTTTATCATCATTTCCCCAAGTTCCCTTGACCGGGTTGTTGCAGCCTCCACGGCATCGATCAGGGTCGTACGCAAACCACCTTTTTCTAGGGTGTGGATTCCCGCAATAGCCGTCCCACCGGGAGATGTGACCCTGTCTTTCAGTTGCCCAGGATGTTCATTGGTTTCCAACATTAATTTTGCTGATCCCAGAACCGTTTGTATGGAAAGAAACAGTGCATCATGCCTGGAAAGTCCCAGTTTGACACCGGCGTCGGCCAACGCATCGACAATAAGAGAAATATATGCAGGGCCGCTTCCGCTCAAACCGGTAATGGCATCCATGAGAACATTTTCATCAATTAACACACTCTTGCCAACGGAATCGAATACGGCCTTTGCCAGATGGATGTCTTCTTCACTGGCGTTTTTTCCGGCGGCTATGGCCGTTGCGCTTTCTTTTACAAAAGCAGCGATGTTCGGCATGACGCGAATAAGACGTAATTCTTTGTTCAGAGAGGCTTCTATCGCTGCCAATGGGACACCGGCGGCAATGGATATAATAACCTTGGTCATGTCCAGATAATCAGCAGTCTCCTTCAAGACAGATGCCAGTATTTGAGGTTTGACCGAGTAAATGACAATATCGGATGCCTGAATGGCTTCTATATTGCTTGTTGTTGTTTGGACTTTGTATTTTTCTGCGATGGTCTCTAATTTCGGTTTACTGATATCTGTGCAGATAATATGTTCGGGTTGGGCTGCTTTTGAACTAACCAAGCCGCTAACCAACGCTTCACCCATATTCCCCGTACCAATAACGCATATGCCTTTTCCGTTAAGCATCTCTCATTCTCCATATTTTATATTGTTGGGCTCATATTCGCCCATTAATAAAATGGCCCATACCTTAATGCCTTAATACAGATTATATCAAATTTCGGGTGAGTTCTTCAAGAGTTAACCTTGATTGATAGGAATAGAACTGGAATTTAGAATTAGGCCGAAACTCATCACTTACGTCCCGTTACAGAGCTGCAAGGGGGAATTCCAAAATTAGGATAGTTGCGGTCCACGTTGTCGATACCCAAGCCTAAGGGAGCAGACGTCCATCGGGTGCTTCTTTGCGAGAAAGCCGATAGAACCGATTTTAGAAGGGAAAGCAAATGAGGCCACATATGTGAGCCATGTGCCCTTCCCCAAATGGGTTTTGGCTGTCAGTGTGTATCGCAAAGGTGAGTGGTATTTCCAATCACTGGGTCGCCCTTGACTGTGGCTGGCCTTTTGAAGGGCTTGAGCCGTGTGATGGGAAACTATCACGCACGGTTCTCAGGGGGCTTGGGGCTGGCAACAGCCCCCGGCTAACCGGTTTGCATTGATCAGATGGCATTCACTTCATATAAGTATTCTCTACATAAAAATATTGTTGTAGTTAAATGGATTAAGTTGTAATAAGATTTATTCTGTATCTGACCGACAATAGTATCCAGATTACTCAATACTTTCCAATTTTATCGACCTCACATTCATTCTGATTCTGAAACTCACATCTATCCACGTTGCATCGTTCTAATTATTGCACTTCATAGCATTATCACCGTGTTGGTATTTCATGTTTATGAACACCTTCACTAAAATAGCTATTTCTACCATGCTGTTGATCAGTTTATTTTCAGCGTTTTGCATCTCTTTAACATATTCAATTGAAAACAGAGAGCCTGTTAAACATAAAAAATATGCATTGCTGGTTGGAGGTGGGACCACTAACAGGGATTCTTTCGAGTCTTTTTATAAAAACATTGAATATGTTTCAAAAGCTCTAAATAAAATGGGGTATTTTGATGAGGAAATTAACATTCTTTTCTATGGAGGAAAAACACCAGATCACCTTATTGTTGAGAGTGATGCGACAAAGAAAATATTGATAGAAGAATTACAACACCTTGAGAGTATAATGGACTTAAAAGATTCGCTATTAATATTTCGATCTGGGCACGGTCATATAAATTTAACATTTGAAAAACATGAAACATTTTCAAAGATTCAGGATGGAGTTGAATTTGGAGGACTGAAGTGCACTGGAACAAAAGCTGTTATGAATTTCCCGGATGGCGACCTAAGCTATCTTGAATTTGAAGAAAGTCTTGGAAAAATAAAGGCTAAACAAATCATTGTGGTCTTGAGCCAGTGTTTTGCAGGACAATTTGTGGATATTACCATGAATCTTAAAAACACGGTTGTTATCAGTGAAACAGGAGAGAGTGGTCTTGCTTTTAATCAAACAAGAAAGACAATAAGATGGCAACATGATGTTTGGCCATTTGTGAAGTGTCTTTTTGATGGGTTCCTAATAAATAGTGCAAATGGCGTAAG
>RCNC010003104.1_pt1 | contig 10916 bp, 9 predicted proteins | sample 2041301 | NCBI WGS metagenome assembly RCNC01 (sample SAMN09708231, study PRJNA481090) | Marine sediment metagenome, whole genome shotgun sequencing project. | biome: marine sediment; feature: ocean; material: sediment; isolation source: Sewage treatment plant 13A marine sediment (STP13A) ... | reverse complement strand
CCTCACTCAACCGTCAGGATCCTGAGACCTACCTGGAACTTTTTGTCAATTTCAAAGTCAAGGTAAAAGAAGCTGAAGCACTGGGCATGGATACTACCACCAAGTTCATCAATGAGTTGGAGGGCTACCGTAAGCAACTGGCCAAACCCTACCTGATCGATGAAGAAGCCAAAGAGGCGATGATGAAAGAAGCCTATGAGTGGTCCAAATATGATATCCTTGCAAGCCACATCCTCATCAGGCTTCCCGAAAGCCCTTCCCCCGATGATACCCTTGCAGCCTATGAAAAGACTATGGAGATCAGGAACCGGATCAAGAGTGGTGAAGCCTTTGATGTAGTTGCCAGGGCTACATCTGAAGATGCTTCGGTACAACAAAATGGTGGTAATCTCAACTACTTCACTGTTTTTTCCATGGTATATCCCTTCGAAAAAGTGGCTTATAACACCCCCGTGGGCCAGTTGAGCATGCCCTTCAGGTCCTCTTACGGATACCATATTCTTATAGTAAAGGATAAACGACCTGCCCGGGGAAGCATTAAGGTAGCCCATGTCTTTGTACGCACACCTTCAGATATTAGCGAAGATGAGAAGAAAAAGGCCTACGAAAAAATACAGATGGTGTATGACAGCCTGCAGATGGGAACCGACTTCGGGACCTTGGCCATGCACCATTCCGATGACAGAAGTTCTGCCATATCGGGAGGCGAAATTCCATGGTTCGGAACGGGAAGGATGATTCCTGAATTTGAAGATGCCTGCTTTGACCTGGAAAACAAGGGTGACTATAGCAAACCCTTCAAAACCTTCTATGGGTGGCACATAGTTAAGTTGATAGATAAAAAGGTGATAGGCAGCTACGAAGAAATGAAACCGGACTTGCAGCAGAAGATTGACCGCAGCGACCGTAGCACTGCCCGAACAGAGAACTTCATAAGCAAACTTAAAAGTGAGTATCAATTCAGCGAGAATCTGGAAGCACTGCAGCCGATTTACCAGGCAGCCGATTCCACGCTCAGGCTCGGTACCTGGAAAGCAGGTAGTCTAAAGAACCTGAACAGCCAACTGATTAAAATCGGGGAAAAAGAAGTACTCACAGGAGCATTTGCATCCTATGTGGAGGAGAAGCAATACCACGGAAAAGCAAGAGATCCCAGGGTATGGGTCGATCAGCTCTACGATAGTTTCTCCGATGAACTTGTAATCGACTACGAAGACGCGAGACTCCCCGAAAAATATCCGGATTTCAGGTATATTTATCAGGAGTATCATGATGGCATCCTGCTGTTCGATATCATGGATCAAAAGGTCTGGTCCATGGCCATAACAGATACGGCCGGACTTGAAACATATTATAAGGAGCACAAGAAATCCTATATGTGGGAGGAGAGGTACGAAGCCTTTATAGTATCTTGCAGCCAGGGAGCTAATCTGGCAGGAGTCAGAAGTGCTTACAAGAAAATTGCCAAAGGCAAACTTGACCAGGATGCACTGAATGCAAAATATTGCAGTAATGACACAGTTCCCTGTATTACTTTAATTCGCCACCTTGTGGAAAGAGGTGTAAATGAGATGATTGATTCGCAGAATGGTGTAAGTGGACCCGGACCCGTGGTTGAAAGTGAGGAAACAAGTACATTCGTGATTGTTAAAGGAATCCGGTCGCCCGACCCAAAAAAATTGGATGAAGCTCGTGGCCAGGTTACTTCAGACTATCAGGAATACCTGGAAGCAAATTGGTTGAAGTCCTTGAAGGAGAAGTATCCGGTGAACATCAATCATGATTTGCTTAAGAGGATAAAATAGTAAGGATGAGGAGAATTATTTCTATACTAACACTAGTCTTGATCATGGTGCAGGGCTGCTCCCTGTTTGTGAAAGACGAACAGGAAGAACCGGTGGCCCGTGTCTTTGAGACTTACCTCTACCCTTCCGATCTGGGAAAAGTCATCCCATCTGGCACAAACATGGAGGATAGTGCCTTGCTTGCAAAGCGCTATGCGGAGACCTGGGTAAAGGACATGTTAATGCAGCACAGGGCTAAAGAATCTCTGAGCGAGGAGCAAATGAATTTTGAAGCTCAGATTCAAGAGTATCACCGCTCCTTGCTCATCTATACCTACCGCCAGAATATGCTTCAGCAGAAGATGGACACCACGGTAAGAGAGCAGGAAATAGACTCTTATTATGAAGAAAACTCCAAAAACTTCGTGCTGACTCAGAATGTGATCAAAGGCACCTTTATCAAGGTACCCCTTTCTGCACCAAACCAGGAACAACTACGACGCTGGTCCTGGAACAACCGGGAGCAGGATCTTGACCAGTTGGAAAAATATAGCCTCAGCTATGCCGAGAAGTATAATGACTTCAATGATAGCTGGGTTGATTTCTCTTCCATCAGGGAACAGTTACCCAGGAGGATTTCGAATCCCGTAAGGTACCTCAACAGCTATCGCAATATTGAACACAGCGATTCCCTTTTCAGATACCTGGTACATATAAGCGATAATCTGACCGAAGGAGAAGTGGCTCCTGTGGAGCTGATACGCGAAGATATTGTCAATATCATATTGAATAAGCGAAAGATTGAATTTATCAAGGACCTGGAGCATCGCGTATACACGGATGGAGTAAGCAAAAACCAGTTTGAAATTTATCGTTAATACACATGAAAAGAAGACTAGCATATATAGTAATTGGAGCACTTCTGTCATTAAACACAGTGGCTCAGCCGCTGGTAATAGACAGGGTCATAGGGGTTGTGGGAGATTTTAATATCCTTCAGTCTGATATAGAACAGGATTACCTTCAGCAGAAAATGTCGGGCAGGTATGTAGGTCCTGACGTACGATGCAATATCTACAACTCCTTCATTGAAAGGAAACTACTGATGACCCAGGCCAAGATAGATAGTGTGGAGGTAGGTCCCGATATGGTGGAGTTGCAGATGGAATCGCGTCTCAGTTTTTTTATAGGTCAGTTTGGCAGCGAGGAGGAGATGGAGGCCTATTTCAGTAAATCGATCTTTGATATTAAGGATGATCTCAGGGAAGCGATCCAGGAACAAATGATTACAGACCAGGTGAGAAATACCATTATCGAAGACGTAAGCACCACACCATCCGATGTGAAAAGTTATTACCGTTCCCTGGATCCCGATAGCATCCCATATATTAATACGGAAGTCGGACTGGCACAGATAATAGCTTATCCCAAGTACAGCGACGAGGCTGTTTTTCTGATAAAGGAAAGATTGCTTGAACTGCGTAAACGTGTCCAGGACGGTGAGGATTTCGGCACACTAGCCATTCTCTATTCAGAAGCGCCCGAAGCAGCCCGCCGTGGTGAAATTGGATTTATGATGAGATCGCAGCTGGACAAAGCCTATGCCAATGAAGCCTGGGCCCTTAAAACCGGACAGGTATCTAAAATCGTAGAGAGCTCTTTTGGCTACCATATCATACAGATGATTGAACGCAGGGGTGATATGGCCAATACCAGGCATATTCTGATGAACCCTAAGGCAGATGCCAACGCCAAGCAGAAAGCCATTTATAAACTGGATAGTCTGAAGACTGTCGTCGAGGCCGACTCACTATCCTTCGACTGGGCTGCCAAGCGCTACTCTGAAGATGCCGAGACAAGTGTGAACGGGGGATTGCTGGTAAATCCCGAAACCAGAGCTTCCAGCTTCGAATTGGACCAGTTACCTACCAAAGATTACTATATGATCCGGAACATGCAGGTAGACCAGCTTTCAGAGCCTTACGAATCGACCGACCACAACCATAAACTTTGTTACAAGATACTCTATCTGAAATCGAGGATCGAACCCCATCGTGCCAACCTGAAGCAGGATTACATGCTGCTGGATGGTCTGGCCCTGATGAATAAGGACAAAGAAGTGATGCAGGCCTGGTATGAAGAAAAGAAAAAGAACACCTACATTCGCAGAGATCCCGTTTACAACAATTGCGGTGGCACAAGTGAGCAGACGAGCCGGAAATGATTCTGAGTCAGCATAAGCAATTCTTCCGGCTTAGCCTACTTATGCTGTGCCTGCTATTCTCTTTGCAAGTAGCCTACGGGCAAAAAGTCACCACTCTTGACATCCTTAATGCCGATCTCACAGCTTATGATGTACAGATTGGGGGCGATGCCCGGAAATTGATCGGTAATGTCAGACTGAAGCACGAAGATGTGATTATGACATGTGATTCAGCCTATTTCTATCCCGGCACTTCTTCTGTGGAAGCCTTCAGCAACGTTAGGGTACAACAGGGCGACACCCTCACCCTTACGGGCGACCGGGCTTACTATGATGGTACCAGCAGGCTCGCCCGGGTTCGGAACAATGTGGAACTGGTAAATAAAGACATTACCCTCCTGACCGATTCTCTCAATTACAACCGCACAGCCGGCTTTGCGTACTATTTTGGCGGGGGAATTCTGACGCAGGAAAATAGCAAGCTTACCAGTGGCAGGGGGCGCTATATACTCGATACGGAAAATTTCTATTTCATGGATAGTGTAGTGATCGTAAATCCCGAATATACCATCCATACCGATAGCATGAGGTACAATACCAGGCAGGAGATCTCCTACTTTAGTGGTCCCACTGAAATCACCGGCCAGGAACGCTATATCTACTGTGAAAACGGATGGTACGATATGCAACAGGATATCTCCTATGTAAGCGACAACGCCTATATGGAGGAGGCAGGAAGAATTCTAAAAGGAGATACCCTCTATTACGAGGCTGAAAAAGGCTTTGGAAGAGCCATCTCCAATGTGGAGCTGATCGACACAGCTCAGAACATGACCCTGAAAGGAAATTTCGGACTTTATTACAGCGAACAGGAAACTGCCATGGTCACCGACAGTGCCTTGATGATACAAATAGACGGGGCCGATACCATGTATGTACACGCAGATACACTGCACTCCATGCAGCATCCGGATCACGAGGAGCAGAGCAGAATCCTGAAGGCCTATTACAAAGTGAAAATCTTCCGGACCGATCTGCAGGTCATGTGCGATTCCCTGGTATATGTCGAAGCCGATAGCGCCTTCGATTTCTTTGGAGAACCGGTCATCTGGTCGGACGAAAACCAGCTAACAGCCAGTCATATAAGGATCTATATGATAAATCAACAACTGGAAAAAATGCAACTTAATGGCGTCGCCTTTGTTGCCTCCCAGAAAGATTCAGTAAGTTTTGACCAGATGAGAGGTAAGGAGATGACCGGCTATTTTAAAGAAAATAAACTGGATCGGATCCTGGTGTCGGGAAACGGTCAAACCATCTATTATGCTACCGATCAGGATATAATTGTGGGAGCCAATAAAACGGTCAGTTCTGATTTGACCATCTATCTTAGCGAGAATAAGATTTCCCGGGTCACATATACTTCGCAACCGGATGGGACTTACTATCCCCTGGAGATGTTCCCAGCCGAAGAGGCACGCTTAAGTGATTTTAAGTGGTTGGAACAGTGGCGTCCTCTAAAATGGGAGGATATTTTTATCTGGAAATAAAAGGGATCGAAACGCTGGATCAGTATTCGTCCTCATTAAAGAAGAAATCGTCCTTGCTGGGATAATCGGGCCAGATATCTTCAATGCTCTCATAGACATCACCTTCATCCTCAATTTCCTGCAGATTTTCAATTACTTCCATGGGAGCACCCGATCGGATGGCAAAGTCAATCAACTCCTCCTTCGTTGCAGGCCATGGTGCATCTTCAAGTTTTGAGGCTAATTCGAGGGTCCAGTACATCTATATTCTATATTAATAATAAAACTGCCTTTAAAAGCCGCAAATATAGAAAAAAAATTAGTTCCTACAAGCCCGGGTTCCAAGCTTCCTGTTTGATACCGTTTAGGTGAGCGATTTTTCGGGAAAGAACGAAAAAGTAATCGGAAAGACGATTATAAAAACGGATTATATCTTCCTGAATATTAACATCTTGGGCAAGTTTCAGTATATTGCGCTCGGTTCGCCTGCATACCGTCCGTGCAATGTGTGCCTGGGATACGGCCAGGTCACCACCGGGTATAAGAAAAGAGTTAAGTGGTTCCAGTGAAGCATCCATTACGTCGATTCTTGCTTCCAGGAAGGAAACCTGCTCTTCACCTACCACTGGAATCTCCAGTGGACAATCGTCACAATCGGCAGCCAGGACCGAGGCAGTGGCCATCTGGATATTCAGAATGCTTAGGAGCTCATCCCTGATTTGAACATCCTTTACCAGATCGCGTAACATGGTGGTATGCGCCATCAACTCATCTACCGTACCATAAGCTTCGATACGGGCATGAAACTTGGGAACACGCCTGCCTCCAATAAGGGAAGTCTTGCCCTTATCACCTCCTTTGGTATAGATGCCTGACTTCTTTATTTGTCTGGATTTTTATTGATCTCTATCTTGTCGACCTCCCCGTCGATCAAGCGAATGATCCGGTGTGCATACCGGGCAATGGACTCTTCGTGAGTCACCAGGATAATGGTATTTCCCCTTTCGTGGATCTGGCCAAATAGCTTCATGATATCCACCGAGGTTTTCGAATCGAGGTTTCCTGTTGGCTCGTCGGCCAGTATAATGGAGGGGTCATTTACCAGTGCACGGGCTACCGCCACCCTCTGCCTCTGTCCACCCGATAACTCATTGGGTTTGTGATCCATCCTGTCTGCAAGACCCACTTCAGCAAGTGTTGTACTTGCCCTCTTTGCGCGCTCCGACTTGGGAACACCCGCATAGACCAGTGGCAGCATCACATTCTCCAGAGCAGTATACCTGGGAAGAAGGTTAAAAGTCTGAAAGATGAAACCGATCTCCTGATTCCTTATCTCTGCCAGGCGATTATCGTCCATTTGACTTACATCCGTTCCATTCAGAATATACTCCCCACTCGTGGGTGTATCCAGGGCACCAACCAGGTTCATCAGGGTAGACTTCCCTGAGCCCGAGGGTCCCATGATGGCTACATACTCGTTCGTTTTGATATCAACATCCACAGAACGAAGCGCTTCAACAACAATCGAACCTATATAGTAGTTCTTGACAATTTTATCCAGACTGATAACAGTTTCCATATTCAAATAAATTGTAGACGAAAATACATATTAATAAGAATATAATTTCCATAAAAGGTTTAAAACTTGATTTTAATTTCTGTTTTATGGAGGTCTTTTCTTAGCAAGAGGATGCCCATATGAAAGAGATCAATGCTTACCTGCACCTCTGGCCAGGAGACCACCTCTTTCCATGCCCTGTACATTCCTCTGGACCAGTAAATATCGTCCATCACAATTACTGCTTCCTCCCCTGCCCTTTCCAGCAGCTTACGCACATAGGCCACGGTGGGTGCATAGTGGTGATTGCCATCAATAAATGCCACAAAGCGATGTGGAATCAGAGTTAAAACATGCTCCAACTTCTCCTCCATTGAACCCCAGTGGATGGATACCGGTCCCTGGCAGGATCTGCATATCAATTGCGCTGCCAGTGCAGCCCTCTCTTTGTCTCTTTCAATGGAGTGCAGCGGAGTATCCGGCGACCCGGAACTCATGTAGAGAGTGCTTAAACCCATCCCAGTACCCAGTTCGACGATCATTTCAGGCTGGAACCACCTTGTGATTCGGTATAGCAGGAAGCCATACTTCCTTGAAACCGATGAACGCCTTACAAAGCTTTGTTGCGAACGTAGCCTATGGTGCTCCTTCAGGATGACCTCAGGAGCTTCCGTGCCCTGGGAATTAAAAAGTACCCGGTTTACAAACCCAAACAGGTAAGGCGAATGGATCCCGTGTCCCTTTCGGTGTCTGGTATAAAACAGGTGCCTTATGTATTGATAGATTCGCCAGGCCATGATACAGGTTTTTGCAATAGCTTAATTTTACATAAATTGCTTCACGCATGCAACAATATCTTCAACAGGACATTCAATTTCTCCCCGGGGTGGGACCCAAACGTGCCGATCTGCTCAGGGAGGAACTGAATATAAATACCCTTGAGGACCTGTTAACTTACTACCCATACCGCTACGTAGACCGTAGCAAGTTCTATAAGATCTCGGAGGTCACTTCTGATATGCCCTTTATCCAGATCAAAGGAAAGATCCAGGGATATGTCTCCGTTGGCAAAGGAAGGGGAAAGAGGCTTGTGGCCGATTTTACCGATGGAAGCGGACGCCTGGAACTTGTCTGGTTCCGTGGAGCCAAATGGATCCCTGAAAACTACCCCATTGGAAAAGAACTGGTTGTTTTTGGAAGACCATCGGTTTACCAGCGAAAACTAAATGTGGTCCACCCGGAACTGGAAGACCCGGAAAAAAAACATGTAATCAGCTCCAGGCTGCAGGCAGTTTACTCTACTACGGAAAAACTTAAGGACAACTACCTGACATCCAAGGCAATCAGCAAGTTGATGGCCAACCTGATCAAGGGTCTGCCCAGAAAGTTCGAAGAGACCCTTCCCGCCTGGCTTCTGCAAAAACTGAAGCTGGTCAATCTGGACACGGCCATGCGGCAAATCCACTTCCCTGATGCAACAGATCAGTATAAGAAGGCAGAGCTTCGCCTGAAGTTCGAAGAGCTCTTCTATATCCAGCTTAATATCCTGCAGGGGAAAGGTGAACGAAATAAGCGCTTTCGCGGAAATATTTTCGAAACCGTAGGGTTTAGCTTCAACACCTTTTATAAAGAACATTTGCAATTTGAACTGACCGGGGCCCAGAAAAAGGTAATGAAGGAGATACGAAGAGACATGGGATCGGGACGACAAATGAACAGGTTACTACAGGGCGATGTGGGTAGCGGGAAAACCCTGGTGGCACTAATGTCCATGCTTATTGCCATTGACAATGGATTCCAGACCTGCATTATGGCTCCAACTGAGATTCTGGCACAACAGCACTTAAAGAGCATCCGTAGCTTTCTGGACGGCATGGATGTGCGGGTGGAGCTACTCACCGGCTCTGTGAAAAAGGCAGATCGCATACCCATCCATGAGGGTTTATTGGATGGAACGGTACATATCCTCATTGGAACCCATGCGGTGATCGAAGATGTGGTTCAATTCCAAAGGCTTGGGCTTGTGGTGATCGATGAACAACACCGTTTCGGGGTGGCTCAGCGGGCTCGACTCTGGAAAAAGGCCGATGTGCTGCCTCATGTCCTGGTGATGACTGCCACACCCATCCCCCGCACCCTGGCTATGACTCTCTATGGGGACCTGGATGTATCTGTGATTGATGAACTACCCCCTGGCCGGAAACCCATAATTACCCGTCGCTCCTACGATTCCAAAAGGCTCATGGTGTTTGGCTTTCTGAAAAAACAGCTGGCCCTGGGCCGGCAAGCCTATATTGTCTACCCCCTGATCAAAGAGTCAGAATCCATGGATTACAAGGACCTAGAAGACGGACTTGAGAGTATATCGCGCGCCTTTCCTCAACCGAACTACCAGGTGAGTGTGGTTCATGGAAAAATGAAACCGGAAGAGAAAGAGGCCTCCATGGCTCATTTCGTGGCCGGCCGTACTCACATTATGGTGGCCACCACAGTAATTGAGGTGGGTGTTGATGTACCCAACGCCTCCATAATGATCATTGAAAGTGCTGAGCGCTTCGGACTTTCCCAGCTTCACCAGCTTCGCGGCCGGGTGGGTCGTGGAGGTGATCAATCTTTCTGCATTCTCATGTCGGGTTACAAGCTATCGGATGATGGAAGAAGACGAATCGAGACCATGGTACGAACCAATGATGGCTTTGAAATTGCCGAGGAGGACTTGAAACTGCGCGGTCCAGGCGATATTGAAGGAACCCAACAGAGTGGTGTGCCCTTCAACCTGAAGATAGCACACCTGGGCAGAGACACCCAGATCCTTCATCTCGCACGTGATACGGCTGAACTGATCATTGCAGAAGACCCCGACCTGAAGCTGGACAAGAACTTCATCTTTGCCAAACACATTAAGAAAGGGAATCCCAATCGCATTGATTGGGGAAAGATAAGTTAGTCTTTGACGCAACGGACCGAGAAGCCCAGTCTCTTGTCGTTGTATTGCCGGTATACCAGTTCCTTATCGAAATTTAAAGTTCTGTACCAGGCATTATCTGTCCCCTCCTCCGCTTTTGTGCTCCAGAATGCTGCAGATTGATCAATACTGTAGAACAGCCCCTTTGCATTGCGAAAGCCACCTGGAACAGCAGTAAATCCACTGGAATTGGAACCTCCTTTATTGGGAAATGCCCAGTTTGAAAAACCGGTCTCTTTTAACTGAGCTCCTTCATCGCTTCCCCGCCAGTCATAATTATCCGCATCGGTCTGACTCATACCCAGGAGCATTTCCAGAACTTTCCATTCTGCATCAGATGGTAGATGCCATCCAGACCTGAGTACCAATCTCAATAGTCCCGTAAGTGTTCCCGTCAATATCGCTCACCGATCCATAGCTCAGATCGGGATTCAGGCCTCCGGGGGTATCCATCAGCACTATGTTATTTGCAGCCGTGGATTTCTCTCCATCATCTGTACCCACAGCTCTTAAAACATATCCACCCACCTCGAGATCAGCTGTATTCCAATTGTATATGACTGTGGAAGCTTCTTCCGTCGCCACTAACTCACCCTCTATATAAATACTTATTTCGATAATGGAACCATCCTCATCGTCGGCCATTGCCTTTACAGGAATTATCTCCCCCTCCAATACTGTCGCTCCATCCTGTGGAGTAACTATCTCAACTGTAGGCGCCACATTTTCCTTTTCCTTACAAGCCGAAAGAAGTATGAATGGAATAATAAATACAATCTTCAGTATATTTCTTATTTTTCTCATTGTGGTAAAATTCAGCAAACTTAATCCCCAAAAACTGCGCCAAAGTAACAAGAATAAAACAAATAGTGGCTCA
>RCNC010003103.1_pt1 | contig 10919 bp, 11 predicted proteins | sample 2041301 | NCBI WGS metagenome assembly RCNC01 (sample SAMN09708231, study PRJNA481090) | Marine sediment metagenome, whole genome shotgun sequencing project. | biome: marine sediment; feature: ocean; material: sediment; isolation source: Sewage treatment plant 13A marine sediment (STP13A) ... | reverse complement strand
TCCAGGAAGAGGCGATGATTGGAAAAAATGGCCTTCTTTTCAGCAAGCCCCGGGAAAAGCAGCTTTCTGGCACCTCCATACCCGGCAAAGTAGTGATGTGAGACGGTACCGATGGTAATAATCAGCTCTGAGTAAATTACATCCTTCCTGACTCTTACATCTGTTCCGGCAGTGCTCGTGCCGAGATGGTCAAAACATTCTTCATCGCCGCAGTCGTGATGTATAAATCGAAACCTACCATAAACATCACCATAGGCAGCCAGACACTCATCATCTGTTTGCCTCGGATGTGTTCCATAGGCAATATAGAAGCAGATCTGCTCGTCAGTGATCCCCTTGTTTTTCAGGGATTGTAATGACCATGGCAGGATCCGGTCGTAGCCACACAGGCGGGTTTTATCCGCCACGACAATTGCCACATTCCCCGTAATCCTCCTGTTGCCTATCAGGTTTTCAAGATTCTGGATGAATTCTTTCTCTGACACATCAGGCGTCGGCTCATTAAATGCCAGTTGCGCTGCCAGCTCCGGTACCCGAAGTGATATGCTTGTTCGTCCATATTTCAGGGATATATTCATCTTATCCGGTACCTGCACAAATGGGCTGACTATCAAAGATCCTGCAATGTGTCACCGAGCTGTTTAAGCAGATCTTCTGTACTGGATTGGCTTGCAGGTAAAAGAGGCTGCCGGACATTCCTCCATCGGGAATCACCCCGTTTTACTGCAAGCAATCCTTTCATTGCAGGAATAGGTGCGTAACCCTCTACTGATTTTCTAAAGGTTACCATTTCCGTATTGAGCTGTTCCAGGTCGCCCTCTTTCACTCCAGTGCCAACATCATATACCTGTCGGATAGCAGCGGGATTGATATTACAGGTCGCAGAAATACAGCCCATTCCACCGAATTCTAGACCTTCTTTTAAAAAATGTTCGGATCCGGGAAAGACGGAGATGCCCGGAGCAGCTTCGATAACCGCCTTGGTGTTTTCAAAATCTCCGGAACTGTCCTTATAGGCTACGAAAACATCAGGGTAGTCAGCTGCCAGACGTCCTGCAAGTGACGGGGTGAAACCAATACCTGCCATTGGGGGAATATGATACATGCAGATTCTCAGCTCCGGCAGGTTAACCGTATCAATCAGCCTGGCGAAATATGCGTAAAGCCCGTCATCACTCGCATTTTTGAAAAAGAACGGTGGCAGGGTCATCACCGCACGACAGCCAAGCTTTATGGCATGCCGACAGAGTATCACTGTATCTTCAAGATTACAGAGCCCAGTACCCGGCATCATCACCGCCGGGTCAATCCCATTGTCAGCAAGTGTATCTACAGCGGCCAATCGCTCTTGAACGGTCATGGAGAGCGCTTCTCCGGTGGTCCCAAAGGGTGAGAGATAGTGAATGCCATTTTCCAGCAGCCATTTTGCCTGACTGATATATAAATCAGGAGCAAAGCTGAGGTCATCGTTAAAGGGAGTGAGTATCGGGGTTGTTACGCCGGTCATCTTGTTGGGGTCCATATTTGTCTTTTCCTTTTTTTCCATGTTAAAAGAGTAGGTTTCACCACTAACGTTTGAGGCAAAAGCAGCTTACACAATGATTTTTTATTTTCTACAATTTTATTGCGTAACTCCGGTTTAATTCCACGTCCGCTTGCGGCGGGGTAGTTCATTAATACCAAATAATTGTCAGAGTAATTTAATTGTCAACGGCTTTTTTCTTTGATGGCATCACGTATGTCATCTAGAGAATACGTTATATCACACCAAAATATTCACGAGTACATTGGACATAAGGTTTCTTGTACAATGATACGTTTGAAAGGTCATCAGTCAACGGATGACTTGCCGCAGCCTCAGGTAGTTTAGAGAATATCTTTGTTGCCGAAGCAGATCGAAAATGATAAATTCCTACCTGAATTGGAGAGGCACTGCTCTTGAAGCTCTTATCTTAAGAATTTCCTGAAAACATTTTCCTCTTCCCTTAATCCATCTGACAACGAAGCCGAAAGGCTCTATCGTTAGCCGGCAGTAAAGAGTTGACGGTTTTTCTACCTGGCATTTTAAACAAATAAACAAAAAGAGGTCCATATGATAGATCTTATGTCCATCGCACGAACAGAGCACGACGGCGGCGACCTGTTCGGGCTCTTGTCAAATCTTTTCGAAGCTGCTGAAGAAAAACCAAAAGGCTACCCTGACGCCGTTATATGGAAAGGCGGAAATCTGGAAGGCAGCGTCAACCCTGTCGCACATTCTTTAACCGATGCCTTCGCACTTATCGGCACACTGGCAGCAATCGACGTTCTGGGGCTACCTTTTTATGCGGTCCCCATGTGGTCGCAGTATCGGCATGATACAAAACTGGCCTCACTCGGCTGGTTCGGTAACATGGACTGTACGTCGATAAAATGGTCCACCGCCGGTGACGCGTATGTAAATGACGGTAAAGGCGGTAAGGTGGTCGTCATGGGCAAATCAGCTAATGCTCCATTGCGAACCCAGGCAGGCGTATTCTGCAACGTCCGGCCCTATGGGCCAATTACCGTTGTCCGCTGCATGCCATGCCTGCCATACTCTCAGAATCGAGCGGTGTTCAATGTTAACAATGAGACAGGTATCATCCATTCCGAGATGAATTCGCCCGGTATCCAGATGGCCTATGCCAACCGTTTATTTCTGAAAATGGTTCACGAGTCAGGAAAGCTCGGCCGTGTGGCCATGAAACCCACCCAGGCCATGGAAGACGGCATAAATGCCGGACTTCATTCATGGCTGCTCCAGGGAACAAAGTTCGAAGTTGGCCGCAAATATGCAGTTGACGGCTATGTGGAGCACAAAGAGGCTGTCGATAAGATTATTGCCCTGTTGCCTAAAGATTTCAAAGCCGGTATGGAAAATTGGGGCGGTCGCATTGAACAGCACATCTCAGATACAAATTTCGGCCTGCTGCTCTGGGACCTGATAGAAAAACGTGATTCTATCGTGCTGGCCACCGATCTTGACGGCGATCGTCTTACCGACCTGCTGGCTGATGTGTCCGACCCGATGCGTGCCTTCAGCGGTATTGTCGCCAAACAGCTCGGACATGATATAGACACAAATGAGCTCTGGAACACCATGGGTTATACCACCGGCAACGGGCGTGATATGACATCGGTCATGCATCGTATGTCAGGCCCGCCCATCCATGAACAAACACTCGGATCAGCCGATGCGATGCTGCTCCGTCTCCTGGATGGAGACGAGTCCATGGGCGGCACAAAGCAGCCCTACGATCCGCGCATCCACTTTGTTCTTATCCGCACCGCCTATCTCGACGCCAATCCCGGCAATGAAAAACTGCGCAAATGGCTTGACGATGCTCTTGCTACCTTCGATAAGGTTTACAGCGGCAAACGACCTGGCTTCATCGAAGGATATAAAGCCTTAAAAGGTGCAATAACTCCCTGGAGTTCATAATCACACTACGGTGGAGTGGGACCAGTACCCGCTCACTCTACCGTAATGACCGTACCCGCAGTATTAAAGAAAAAATGATCTCCTAATTCTGCAGCCATCATCGCACCTGCTCTAAGGCCGGTGCAGTGAGAAACTCCAATCTTGTCAATTTTAAATTCTTTTAATGCAGCAATGGTTTGATTTATGTAGTCGTCAGAAGCCTCAAACAGGTGACAGCCACCAATGACCATATGTATCCTGTCCTCACCAGTTACTTCTCTGACATGATGAAGAGTATTTATCAAACACCGATGAGCACAGCCGAGCACGATAACGAGTCCATTGCTGGTCTTTACGATCAGAGCCCGGTCGTCAAGAAATGAATCACTCTGGTATTCACCATTTACTTTGATTTTAAGATAGTCTTCACCAACCTGCTCAAAATCTGTAACAACAGCGACCTCACCGGTTGTCACTACATCGTCGGTAATGAAAACGGGGTCAGGCGTCATGGTAAATTGAGCCCCAAGGCCTTCAAGGGCTTCCCGGGTAAATGGAATCCCTATATATCGTTCTTTTTTTCCCTCCCTGACACTGTATTTAGCCGCCCACAAATCAAGCGGGGCAATCACTTCAATCTTCCTGCCAATGTTCTTCAATACCTTTTCAATTCCTGTTGTATGGTCATAATGGGCGTGAGACAGTACGATTTTATCAACCGTCTTTAAATCTATTCCTAACTGTTCAGCGTTATGAAGCACTGCGTGACCCGCCCCGGAATCAAGCAATACCGTCGCTTCTACTGTTTCCACAAGAGCACAGAAACCCCATTCACCAATGATATCTGGTTTCCCGGAGGTGTTATCTGCAAGGGTAGTTATACGACACTGCATGGTTGTCTCCTTTTCAATGAGTGGCCTCAAATGTAGAACTCCATCTGCTCATTACTGCATGATACCCTGTGTCTGCATTAAATTCGAGATGCGACATAAATATACCAAAAAGTCCTGGATTAATTGCTGCTAAAAAAGGAATCTGATTACCATCAAAACTGGGCTCAGCGAAAGTAACTTTATTTCATGGATAAAGTGAGGGAACTGATTTTATTTTTCGGACGGGAACTAAATAAGCGGTTCAAATAGAACCTTGCCCTAAGAAATTGAGAATTGTTGGCTGCTGTTGGTCAACAACTTTCAGTTCCCGCTCAAACATCCCAATTATCAGAACGTCCCTGGATATTTACCACCGTCAATCAACAGGTTCTGACCTGTGACATATCCGGCCTGATCACTGCAAAGATACGCACACAAGTCCCCAAGTTCAGCAGGATCTCCAAATCGTCCGGCAGCAACAGCCGCAGTTCGAATCGCCCTCATTTCTTCATAGGACCTCCCCTGCATTTTAGCAAGAGCTTTGGTGTTTGCGGTGTGTCGCCCTGTCTCAAAATCTCCGGGCAGCAGATTGTTTATGGTCACGTTATGCTTGGCAACCTCACGTGAAGTACCGGCGACAAAACCAGTCAGACCTGCCCGGGCACTGTTTGACAACCCAAGAATACTGATCGGTGCCTTCACTGCACTAGAAGTAATATTGACAATTCTACCGAACTTCCTGTCGATCATGCCATCGACCGTTTCCTTGATCATAAAAATCGCGCCCAGCATATTATTGTTTATTGCAGAAAGCCATGCCTCACGATCCCAGTCACGGAAGTTTCCTGTTGGAGGTCCGCCTGAGTTGTTAACAATGATATCGGGTTCGGGACAGGCATTCAGTACTGCAGCTCTTCCTTCATCACTATTGATATCAGCCGCAACAGCAATCACTGCTGTTCCAGTGACAGAACTGATTTCCTCTGCTGCGCTCTTAATATTTTTCTCGGTACGGGCAACGATAACCAGTTCAACACCTTCGCGGGCTAATGCCATTGCACAGGCTTTTCCCAGACCCGAGCTTGCACCGCCAACGATCCCCTTTTTCCCTGCTATTCCTAAATCCATCGATTCTTATCCTCCGATTTATTGCCTGAAAAACTTTACTCAACTCAACGCCCTGCCTGTTTTTGCCATATCTCCTCTAACATCTCAGGAGAGCCGGTATTGAGTTGGGCCATATAGCGCTGCAAAGCCTCCAAACTTTTCTTTTTCTGCTCTTTCATTAAATTATCAGCCTTGTCAACATCTGCTGTTTCCAAGGCTTCAATGATCTGCTCATGTTCCTGAATTGCTCTTTCGGCACGGTCCGGAACAAATGAGAAGATACTCGGCCACCGTTCAAATGTGTCCCAGAGGTCGGCTATCATTTTGTACAGTTGGAATCGATCCAGGCGGTCTCTTCGGCCTCATTTCCTGTGCCAGCCCAGCTATAAACAAAAATGGTGCATTTGAATCTGCTCGTGATTATTATTTGCACCGTTCAATAAGACTCTTTAGTCGATTTACTTTTATTTCTTTATATGCATCTATCGTCAGGGAAAACGTTACCTAGCGATATATTAAACTGAGCGACCAGCCAAAAAGAGCGGAAGAACATGAATACATTTAAAGTTAATCATCTCCATATTATTTGTCAGGATTTACAGAACATGATTGCATTCTGGACAGCTGGCCTGGGAGCTCTCTTCAAGGAATACCGAACCTTTGGCGGAGCTGATGGGGCTGTTCTTATGGTTGGCAACCTTCAGGTCAATCTGGGTGTCCCGAAGGATAACGAAAAATCTGACAACGAGTCCGGATCCTGTCTAGGTTATGATCATGTGGGCTTTGAGGTTGATGATCTGAATACTGCCACCTCACACCTGCTCGAATCCGGTTGCATTATCAAAACGGGTCCGACAGAGCTCAGTGATCGAAGAATAGTTTTTCTAAATGGTCCTGAAAAGATAACCCTGGAACTTATGGAGATGTTTTAACTCCTACTAAAATTAATGTTAATTCCACCCGAGGCAGGTTTTCAATTATAATGACTACCAGAATTAAAGTTAACAATCTCGACATAAACTACCGTATCGATGGGCCGGATGATGGCCCTGTTGTTATGCTCAGTAACAGCCTGATGTCAAACTTAACCATGTGGGATGACCAGGTGGAAGCCCTCACCTCTGCCTACCGCGTTTTACGGTATGACCAGCGTGGTCACGGCGACACTGAAGTTACACCCGCACCCTACTCTATAGATCTTTTGACAGAGGATGCCTGTGGGCTGATCGAGGCACTCGGCATCAACTCAGTTCACTTTGTCGGCCTGTCCATGGGCGGCTTTACCGGACAGCTGCTTGCTTATAAACACCCTGAAAAAGTATCATCCCTTGCTCTGTGCGATACCGCATGCGTGATGCCGCCGAAATCACTATGGAACGAGCGGATCGACATAGTCCGCAGCAAAGGTGTTGAAGCACTAATGACAGGTACACTGGAGCGCTGGTTCACCCCGCCTTTTCACCAAACCGGAATTACCCAGCTGGACAAGGTACGTAAGATGATTCTCGGAACCCAAGTGGAAGGTTATGTTGGTTGTGCAGAGGCAATCAGGGACATGAATTTATGTGACAATCTCCCTAACATCTCAGTACCGACTCTGGTCATCGCCGGCGAAGATGATCCCGCCTGTCCTGTTTCTGCAGCCAAGGCACTCTATGAAGGTATTCCCGGCTCAAGACTATTAATCATCGCTCATTCAGCACACCTCCCTAATATTGAACAAACTGAGGCATTTAATAAAGCACTGGTGACTTTTCTCGATGATCAGCAGTAATTTGAAAATAATGTTTGCCAGACGTTTATTAACTCTTTATTAAAAACAGTCTCACAAAATTAAGCAATTGTATACCCTTAAACTATGAGGAGCATCATGCAGTCCTTTTCTTATGAATTTCTCCAAAAGTTCACAATCAATGTTTTTACAGGCATGGGCTGCCCCCTGGCAGATGCCGAACTTGCAACAGATGTGCTGCTAGCCGCAGATTTACGGGGAATTGACTCCCATGGTGTTGCCCGGCTGACCTCCTACGTGAGACTCTGGGAGCTGGATCGAATTAACGCCACACCGTCAACATCGATTGTTCATGAGACTCCAAGCACTGCTGTTATAGACGCGGATTCAGGACTTGGCCTGGTCGTTGCACCGGAGGCGATGGATCTTGCCATAAAGAAAGCAGCCGAGGTTGGCACCGGTTGGGTAGCAGTCAAAAACTCCTTTCATTATGGTATTGCCGGTTACCATGCCATGAAGGCTCTGAAACATGACATGATCGGCATGTCCATGACCAATGCCAGCCCAATGGTTGCACCCACGTTCTCCATGGAGGGAATGCTTGGAACCAACCCCATTGCCGTGGCATTCCCAGCTGGCCAGGAACCGCCTTTTGTTGCAGATTTTGCAACTACCACAGCAGCGTATGGAAAATTGGAAATTCTGCAGAGAAAAGATGAGCCGGCACCACTGGGCTGGGTGCAGGGCCCCGATGGCCTCCCCAGCCGGGACAGTAATGCAGCTGCCAAAGGCGGGTTCCTGCTGCCACTTGGCAGTGACCGGGAGCACGGCAGTCACAAAGGCTATTGTCTCGGAGCAATGGTCGATATTTTTTCCGCCGTTCTTTCAGGGGCAAATTACGGTCCATGGGTGCCACCCTATGTGTCCTTTATTGACAAGAAAACGGAATCGGTCGGAGATGGTATTGGCCACTTTTTCGGAGCCTTCAGGGTTGATGCATTTCGACCAGCTGACGAGTTCAAGGCCCATATGGATCAATGGATCCGTCGATTTAGAAGTGCAAAACCGGTAGATGGCCAGAACAGCGTCCTGGTTCCCGGTGACCCCGAACGTGAATGTGAGAAACAACGTCTGGCTGATGGTATTCCGCTCCTCGATCCGGTCATAGAAGATCTCAAGGGGCTTGCAGAAAAGTTTTCTATTCCGTTTTAAGCGTGCGATACCTTCCGTTCTGTTTCAGGACGGGCCTGCCAGTTAGCAGATCATCTGCAGGGACTGGCCAGCCTTCAGTCATGGTCCCGGCAGAAAAAAGTGAGGATGTATTTCTGATGTTGCATTATTGAAACGGAAGCAGTTGAGACGGACATGAGCATTGATAAAACCATAACGAGTTCACAGAATCTTAAAAAAAGTACTTCTGTGATTCTCTGTTTCTTCTTTGGACATGCTGTATTCCACTTTATGGGACAGAGCTTCGCAGTTTTGCTGCCATCAATCCAGGCAACTTTTCTCGTTACCCCGATACAGATCGGTGCCCTGATTACCACCAGGGAAATCGTTTCAGGTTTTATCGCCCTTCCTGGCGGTATAATGTCAGATTATTATTCCAGATATCGTGCTCACATCTTAACCACCTGTATTGTTGTTTTTGCTGCCGGTTGGCTGATTATTGCAATCACCCCGGTATATTCTGCCTTGTATCTCGGTATGCTTTTGATAGCGGCCGCCAGCGCCATCTGGCATATCCCCTCTCTTGTTGAACTTGGTTCACGGTTTCCCGAGAAACGGGGCACTGTCTTTGCGATTCACGGTGCAGGAGGGAGTGTTGGAGATGTCATCGGACCTGTTGCCACCGGAATACTGCTTGCATACTTTTCCTGGCGCGAAATTCTATCTGTATACCTGATACTGCCACTGTTGCTTGCCATCTGGACGTTCCTGCTGCTGACAAGGTTATATCGCGGCAAGAAAGAACAGCAGGAACCTAACCCCGATAGCGATGGAGTCTCTCCGTCAAAACAACTACAAATATCCTGGCAGTTATTGAAAACCACCGATATCTGGAAGGTGAACATTGTCGCCGGGCTTCGAAGCATGTGTTTTACGGTTCTCATTACATTTCTGCCCATTTATATGCATGACAGTGGCTTCAGCTCTCAATCAATCGGTTTCCATTTTGGACTGTTGTGGTCAATCGGTCTTCTGGTCAGTCCCCTGATGGGATATCTCTCCGACCGTTTCGGCAGGAAGATTGTGCTGGTTCCTGCGCTTCTTTATTCAAGCACGCTTGTTATCGCACTGGCTTTTTGGGGCAAAGGAGGGATGTTCACACTGCTGATCATACTCCTCGGGTTCAGCATCAGAAGTGACTATTCTCTTATCAATGCCACCATTGTTGATATGGTTAAGGGACGGGCTGAGAACACCATGCTTGGCCTCCTGACATTTTTCCGCAGCCTGATGGGGGCCACTGCTCCTCTCATAGCAGGAGCCCTGTATCAATATCAGGGAATGGAGTCCACCCTGGTATTTGTCGGAGTTCTGTTTTTTATGGCTGCCGTTATTTTCGTGCTGGTGAAAATAGAGCCTGAAGATGTTTTACCTGCCTCTACCTGCTTCTGAATCTTTTCGAGGTTGAATGAACCTGGCGTCTGACGTGGCGGGTATTTTGCAAGCGATTTCAGGAATTGTCCTGCCAGCTGCTGAAGCGGTACAATCAGGTACTTATAGAGTATCAGCAGAGACAATACTGTTAATCGAGATAAGGCTGGAATCATATTCTCTGTTTGACTAAAATCAGTGGTCATATTAATTGTTAGTTCAGAGAAAAGGTGGCTATTCGGAGTGTGATGAGCGCATCAGCTCCGATAAACTGTCCTTGTAGCCTACTATTTCCCGGACCGAGATCTCCTATGGCACCTGATATGAAGAACGAGCTGGCATCACTCGATATTGGAACCCAGGTTAAAAACCTGCGGAACCGGCGGGCGATGACCTTAAAAGACTTGTCTGTTATGACCGGTCTTTCCAAAGCAAATTTGTCCCAGATCGAGAATAATCTTGTTACACCTCCCATCGCTACCCTGCTGAAGATCTCAACAGCGCTTGGAGTTTCCATTGGCCACTTCTTTCAGAAATCAGGGCAGGATTCAAGTGTCGTTGTGGTCAGAAAATCAGATCGCTACGGGGTTGCTAAAGGACCACATATTTCACATGTGGGTTATCAGTACGAACCGCTCGCCTATCCAAAAGTTGACAAAAATATGGAGCCTTTTATTGTTCACATGGAGGAACGAGAGGCGGCTGATATAGTGTACAATAACCACCGGGGCGAAGAATTCCTGTTTGTTCTTGATGGTGTATTGGAATTCCGCTGCGATGACACCCTGGTTACGCTCAATGAGGGGGACAGCCTCTATTTCGATTCGAGTAAACCACACGGTTATCGCGGCATTGGCGGCGCCGCCAAAACACTCGTAGTCATTTACCGACCAGAATAAACTGTAGAAATCGAGACTCAGTCTGACATCTTTTCTGAGACCAAAAATAAGCAAAAATAAGGGGACAGATTTATTTTTAATGTTCAATATATTTTTCCTGAATCCTAACTTGGTAAAACTGTCTCAAAATAAAAGATGTTTCCTGAGCACGTAATTTAAAAAACCGATCATTGAATTTAATATTGCCACTGCGAAGATAGGCTCGTTTACCATCTACTCCAGCAGAAGGTGCGCAGTAGCAACGTCAAATTGGGGTAAACGTCAAT
>RCNC010003102.1_pt1 | contig 10919 bp, 9 predicted proteins | sample 2041301 | NCBI WGS metagenome assembly RCNC01 (sample SAMN09708231, study PRJNA481090) | Marine sediment metagenome, whole genome shotgun sequencing project. | biome: marine sediment; feature: ocean; material: sediment; isolation source: Sewage treatment plant 13A marine sediment (STP13A) ... | reverse complement strand
TCATCCCGATACGTTCTCGCGGTTGCTGTTCACCGGGCAGACCCGCCGTTTTTCCTACGATTGTTATCCTTATGCGCTTTTGGCGATGGGCCATGTTGATGTTGTCGTGGATTACGACCTTAAACCCTATGATTTCATGTCACTACGCGTCGTGATTGAAGCAGCAGGTGGCGTCCTGACAGATTGGAAAGGGAACGTCCCGACCCTTGACTATGAAGGGGCTATCGTGGCCGCGGCAACGCCAGAGCTGCACCTTACTATGCTGGCTGTGCTGAATGGAGAACCGGCATGACCATCATTTCCTTTCTGGTCCAGCTTGCTGGGGCGACGATGTTGCTGCTGTTTGCGGTGCGCATGGTCCGCACCGGTATCGAACGGGCGTTTGGACCGTCTTTCCAGCGCGCCGTTGTCAGCACCCGCAGCCCGATCACCGCCGCATCTACCGGAATCGTTCTGGCGATTGTGCTGCAAAGCTCCGCTGCCGTGGCATTGCTTGTTGCCGGATTTTCGGGCACCGGCTCCATCACGTTTGCGACAGGTTTGGCGATGGTGCTGGGGGCTGACCTTGGCTCGGCGCTATTGATCCAGATTCTCTCGTTCAAGCTTGAATGGCTCGTGCCTGTGTTACTTGCGATTGGTGGCGGTTTTTTCATTAAGTCTGAAAGCCGGAAGGTGAAGCAGGCGGGCCGGATCATTCTTGGAATAGCGTTCATCCTGATTTCGCTACGTTTTTTGCGCGAGACCATGGACCCGATCCGTGACAGCGCCTTTCTGCCGTCTATTGCGGGATATCTTGAAAAGGACTTTGTTACGGCCTTTATCGCGGGGGCTGGTCTTGCTGTTTTGATGCATTCCAGCGTCGCCGTTATTCTGATGTGTGTGACGCTGGTGTCAATCGGGGCCATTCCGGTTGGCGCTGGTGTCTCTCTAATTTTGGGGGCCAATCTGGGAAGCGCGATTATCCCCACATGGCTGACCAAAGGCATGAGCGCGACGTCGCGCCGCGTTCCGATGGCCAACCTGACCTTGCGCGGGGCCGGCGCGATCATTGCGCTTTTTGCTATCAACCGATTGCCCATATTGCCCTATCTGGGCGGGATGGGGGCGGCGCAGACGCTGGTGAACGTCCATATCGCTTTTAACATGGTGTTGTTGCTGGCTCTGCCGTTCTGCTCTGCCTTGACTGGCCCTTTTGAACGGTTTTTTCCAGAGGCGGCGGGCACCCCGGCGGATGTCTTGGATACCAATGTGTGTGTGCTGGACAACGCCTTACTGGATAAACCACAGCTTGCTCTTGCCAATCTGAAACGTGAAGTGCTGCGCATGGCCCAAGTTGTCGATGTCATGATGCGGCCAATGATGGACATTTATCACACCTATGACAAAACCACCGCTAATGCAGTCAAGGCACAAGACGATATTGTGAACAAAGCATTGGATGATATCCGGCTCTACACGGCGTCGATGGATGCCGACGCTATGCGAAAAGCCGACCGCAAGCTTGCACGCGACCTGACGGAATACGCCATTGCCGTCGAAACCGCAGGCGACATCATCGTGAAACGGTTACTTCCACTGGCCAAGGATAAGTCCGACCAGCGGATAATGTTCTCAGCGGCCGGCAGAGAAGAGCTGGTCTCGATTCATGAACGGGTCATGTCCAACATGTCGCTGGCCTTCAATGTGCTGGTTTCAGATGATCTAGAGAGTGCGCGTCTGCTTCTTGAGGAGAAAAGCGAGATGACGCGCATGGAGCGCAAAAGCCGTAAGCGGCATCTGCAAAGGCTTAGCGACGGGACGCAGATCAGCTTTGAATCCAGCGACATCCATCTTGAAACAGTCAGTGCTCTGCGTGAATTCAACAGCCACATCTCTGCCGTGGCTTATCCGATCCTTTATCGTGGCGGCCAGTTGCTGGAAACCCGGCTGATTCAAGGTATGGGCAAAGAAGAGGCTGATCTGGACGGGTAAACGTCAACCGATGCCGGGGGGGCCTGTCTCGGGTCAACCGTCGCCTGTGCATCCCGTATCCGATGGCCTATACCCCCTCAGATGAACTCCGTGTCCGACCATAATGCCAAGCCAGCAGTGGACCCCGGCGGCCTGATTGTTTGCCCGCAATGTGACGCGGTCTACAGCGTGCGCAAACCGGCCAAAGGCGAGCGGTCAGTCTGCCGTCGATGCCATACCGTTCTGATTGCACCTCGGCGTCGGGCCGGCATGCAAATTATTATGGTATCACTGGCCGTTGTCATCCTGATTTTTGCCGCAGCATTGTTGCCATTTTTGTCAATAAACGCGCGCGGCGTGCAAAATCAGGTCTCCGTTGTGGATGCCGCGTTGTCATTTCAGGGCGGGCCGCTGGTCTTTGTTTCGCTGGTGACGGTTGCACTGATCCTGTTCATTCCGCTGGCACGTACTTTACTGGTTATTTACGTGCTGACTCCGCTGGTTTTTGACCGCCCGGCTGCGCCCAATGCGGTAACTGCGTTTCGCTGGTCAGAAAAACTACGCCCATGGTCCATGGCGGAGATTTTTGCGATTGGATGTGCGGTGGCGCTGATCAAGATCAGCGATCTGGCTCTTGTCTCTTTGGGCCCCGCCTTTTGGATGTTCGCGGTTTTGGTTGTTCTTGTTGTCGTGCAGGACAACTTCATGTGCAGATGGTCGGTATGGAACGCATTAGAGAACAGCAAGAAATCCTGAGCGCCCGCGATATCGGTGTTATCGGCTGCCAGCGGTGCAGTCGGGCTTGGCCGGTTGGCACGCCGCACTGCGGGCGATGTGGCAACCCGCTGGTTGCGCGTGAACCGCGCGCACTGCAGCGGGTCTGGGCGTGGTGGCTTGCTGGCCTGATGTGCTACGTGCCGGCTAATATTTATCCGATGCTCAGCACCCGGACTTTGTTCCTGAAACAAGAGGATACAATTGTTGGGGGCGCTGTTCAGCTGTTCCAGCATGGCTCGCATGGGGTTGCATTGGTCATCATCGTGGCCAGTGTTGTCATTCCGCTGGGCAAGTTTTTTGCCATCGCGTTTCTGGCGCTTAGCATGCGCAACGGCTCACTGGTCACAAAACACCAGCGTCACCGGCTGTACGAAGTGGTCGAATATATCGGGCGATGGTCGATGATCGACGTCTTTGTCGTTGCCATTCTGTCGTCGCTGGTGCAACTCAACACTCTGGCCGCGATCACGCCGGGGCCAGCCAGTCTGTTCTTCGCGCTTTCGGTGATTTTCACGATGCTGTCTGCCCAAAGTATTGATCCACGGCTAATTTGGGATTTGGACGCGACATCAAAAGGATCGGCTCTGCATGAGTGAAATGCCGCCCGAAGCAGAGATTGAACCTGCACGCCGTGCGTTTTGGCAACGCGCGTCGATTGTCTGGCTGATTCCGTTTTTTGCTCTGTCGATCGCGCTTGGTGTGGCCTGGCAGGCCTACGTGGACCGTGGGCCATTGATAGAGGTCGAGTTTTCAAGCGGCGCCGGCGTTGCTGCTGGCCAGACCGAACTGCGTTTTCGCGACGTAACCGTAGGCCTGGTTGAGCGGGTTCGGTTTTCGCAGGACCTAGGAGCCGTTATTGTATCAATCCGGCTGGACAAAGAAGTAGCGCCTTTTGTCGATGCGGGTGCCAAGTTTTGGGTGGTCAGCCCTAAGTTGACTGCGCGTGGCGTAACTGGTTTGGATACGGTCCTGAGTGGCGTTTTTATCGAAGGGTCGTGGAACAGCACCCCGGACACGCCAGCTAGCCGATTTATCGGATTAAAAGACGCCCCGTTGTTTCGGCCGGGAGAGGTCGGATTACAGATCGCTCTGCGCTCGAATGCGCAAAGCAGTCTCACGGACAGTGCCCCGATTCTGTACCGTGGCATCGAAGTAGGCAGGATTGGGCGGGCGAGCATATCTCCCAAAAGCGGAATTGCTGTGGCTGAGGCCATTATTTATGAGCCCCACAACCAGCTGATCACTGATGCGACCCGGTTCTGGGATGCCTCCGGTTTTGCACTGTCCCTCACCGCCAGCGGCGCTGAGATCAACTTTTCGTCTCTGGCCTCGCTGGTTTCGGGTGGCATCACCTTTGACACACTGGTGTCGGGCGGGGATCCGGTGCAGGACGGCGCGGTGTTTCAGGTTTACTATGAAGAAGCCGACGCAAGGGCCAGCATTTTCAATGCAAGTGATGTGGAGACATTGGACCTGACCGTTGTGTTCAAGGACAATGTGGCCGGCTTGGTAACGGGGGCGCCGGTCGAATTGAACGGCATCAGGATTGGCGAGGTGACCAATCTGGGCGGTGTTGTCAGCCGGGATCAGACCGGAAAGAGGCAGGTGCAGCTCAATGCAACTCTGTCCATTCAACCTGCGCGCTTGGGATTGCCGGGTGACGCAAACGCTGAGGATGCACTGAGCTTTTTACAAGAACAAACCCGCACGGGCCTGCGGGCCCGGCTTGCCACCGCCAGCCTGCTGACCGGTGGTCTCAAGGTTGAGCTGGTGTTTCTGGAAGATGAAGCATCAGGTGTAATAGACATGAATGGCAGCCCTTTCCCAGTCCTGCCAAGCACGGATGGCGATATTTCCGATGTCTCGGCGACCGCTGAAGGCGTCCTGACCCGTATTAACAAACTGCCAATAGAAGAATTGCTGACCAGCGCGATCGACTTTCTGAATGCGACTAAAACGCTGGTCGCAAACGAGGATTTGCAGGAGATGCCGACGGAAGTGCGCGGGTTGCTGGCCGATCTGCGCACATTGGTTGGATCTGAAGAGGTGCAGGAGGTTCCGGCCTTGCTGAACGCGACCTTGGTTCGGATCGAGACGCTGATGGCCAAGGTTGAAGAGCAAAAGACGGTGGAAAAACTGGTCGCCGCAGTCGAAGCAGCCGGGCGTGCTGCAGGCGGTGTTGAGACCGCGGTCGCGGGTGCGCCAGCGCTTGTCGCGCGGATCGAAGCGGTGGCCGCCAAGGCCGAAAACCTGAACATCGAAGAGTTGCTCGCTGAAGCGACCGAACTTGTCGATACGGCACAGGCGCTAATCGGATCAGAAGACACCGCTGCCTTACCGGCTGCATTGACCGGAGCGCTGTCTCAGATTGAAGCAACGTTAAGCGATTTGCGTGAAGGCGGTGCGGTAGAGAATGCCAACAAGACACTGGCGTCGGCGCAGGCGGCGGCGGATGCAGTGGCAGTGTCGGTGACGGACCTTCCGGCCCTGATGGACCGCGTGGCCCGGGTTTTAGCGCAAGTCAGCGATACGTTGCAGGATTACGGTGAAAACTCGGCTCTGAACCGAGATGCACGTGCTGCATTGCTCGAAGTAAACCGCGCGGCCAAATCGTTTGAGTCCTTGGCACGGGCCATTGAACGCAATCCCAACTCTTTGTTGTTAGGACGATAATCCATGACATTTAACAGATGCACCGGTGTTTTCCTGCTTTGTCTGGGGCTGACCGCCTGTTCGGGACCCACAACATTTGTGCGGGTCAGCCCGACACCGGTCACGGAACGCATCGCAATCTCGTACCGCTCGCTTGAAGTGCGCAGCGTGTCACTGCCGACCTATGCCGCATCGGAACAGATATACGGCCAAGGCGCGGATGGTGTGTTGGTCAGCACCGGATCGGTGCTCTGGGGCGATGTGCCAGAACGCGCAATCACGCTGGAACTAAGCCGCACCCTTGCCGAGCTTACAGGCGCGCGCACAGCCCCGGAGCCTTGGCCCTTTGACGCGCGGCCGCAGGCGCAGATTGATGTTCGGTTTGAGGATTTACTAGCGGGTGCAGATGGCATTTTTCGGGTCTCTGGTCAATATTTCGTGTCAGCAGAGACCGGCCGAGAGCGGTCCGGCATATTCCGGCTTCAGGTGCCTTATGAGTCAGGTGCCGGAGCGGAGTCGATTGCGCAGGCGCGCTCTCGCGCGATATTGGATCTTGCCAAAGTTATTGCCAAAGAAGCGCTCTGAATGATGCGGAAATGCCCGGCAATTTCAGGTCGGTTGTGTCTCCCGGGAGTCATCAAGCTGAAGCGGAAAACGGCGAGGCAATAGGCCCGCCTGAAACCAAGTGGCCAGCGTATAAACAGAATAAACAGGTAACCCTGTCAAGCGCCGGATATCATCTGCATAAGGCACCATATTTGTGCACTCCAGCACAATGGCTCCCAGATCAGGATGGGCTTCAATAAAGGCTCGTGCGGCTTTTTGCATGTCGATCCTGCAGCGTTCAAAATCGATCTCATATGCGTCCCCCAGAATTTTCCGGGAAAACTCGCCTTCGGGGTTCGTCCCCATGATCGGAGTATCAAGTGGGACACCTGCTGCAGCCAAATGCGCGTTTGTCAGAGTTTTGGCAGATATCGTCAGAATGCCGACACGCTTTTTCGGCGGTAGGGTGGCTTGGATCATTGGCACTTGCATAAGCGACGAACTGGCCACTGGCACGTCAAGCGCGTGTGTCAGCTCATGTTGCAGCAGCGACAGAAACCCGCAATTGGTGGTGATGCCGTCGCAGCCACTTTGAACGAGGTCCCGCCCCGCCGCGACAAAAATATCCAACAGATCAGTGGGGTCGTCCAGCACAACCTTCTGCGGGCTTGCGCCACGCACCACACGGTACTGAACCGGAAATGGCCAAGTCAGCGCATTGCCCATGTCCCCCGGTATGCGTGGAAACCTGGTTTCCAGCATCAAAATGCCCAGTGTTGCTCCAAACACGGTCTTGCCGCCCTGAAAAGTAGTCATATTTGTGGTTCCCTCCTGGGTCATTGCGCACGGCTCACATACATCTCTGCAAACGCGCGGCGCACTGCATCTGTGGCCTGTTCGCGGCGGCGTTGGATATGCGCGCGCATTGCAGAAATTGCAGCAGCGTCGTTGCGTATCTGTAGGGCATCCACGATCCTGCGGTGGGAGCTGAGCGATCTTTCTGAATCGGAGGTGTTCAGCAGGACGCTGAGGTCGATCATACGCACAAAACGTATACGGCCATTGATGTTGTTCAGAATGCGGACAAATTCCGGGTTGTCGGAAAGCTCAGCCAGACGCAGGTGAAAACTCTCGTCCATGTCGAGCAGACGTAAAGGATCGCGGCAAGTTGTGTATTCGCCTTCGACACTGTCCAGATAGGCGGCGATCTCGTCTATGCGGCTATCAGCGGCGCGTTGGATTGAGCACCTGAGGGCTTCGCATTCAATGGCCACGCGCGCCTCGTAGAGGTGCAGAATGCCGTCGGGACTCAATGCCCTGCAATAAAACCCCTTGCCGCTGCGGAAAGTCAGGAACCCCTCAGCGACAAGCCTGTTCAACGCTTCGCGCAGCGGGGTGCGACTGGCGCCCAATCGTTTCGACAACACACTCTCATTGATGCGTTCTTCGGGTTTGAATTCAAAGTCAGCTGCCATCTGGCGCAGGCGTTCATAAAGCCGCTCGACGTTGTTTTCGGTTGCGTGCATGGCCGCCTTCTTTCACGTGTCGATAGCCGTAGTTTAGCGGCCCATGATAGTTGAGCGCAAGTATGTATATTGATCTGTATACAGAAATGTGTACGAATGCCTAACATTCTCAATCAAAGGGCTGGAACAATGGCGAATACACAAAACGGGGCTGAGGCTTTTGTCCGGATGCTGGATGCTCATGGTGTCCGTCATGTTTTTGGATTGTGTGGCGACACCAGCCTGCCGCTTTATGACGCCATGCTGGGCCTTGATCATGGGATCACCCATGTCCTGACCCGCGATGAACGCTCGGCTGCTTATATGGCAGACGGGTATTCGCGAGTAACGGGCCGCCCCGGAGTTTGCGAAGGACCATCTGGCGGAGGGGCGACTTATATTCTGCCCGGGCTGATCGAAGCCAGCGAAAGCTCTTATGCCGTCTTGGGCATCACCACGGATATATCCGTCAGCACCTACGGAAAATATCCTTTGACCGAAGTTGATCAGGAGGCGCTGATGCGTCCGCTGACCAAATTCAACACAGTGATCAAACACGCGGCGCATATCCCGCGCATGGTGCGCATGGCGTTCCGCGCAATGACAACCGGGCGAGCAGGGGCGGCGCATCTGGGCCTGCCTTACGACATTCAATATCATGATGTTGACCCCGCTGACATCTGGTCTGATCCAAAACACCAAAGCTATCCGGCTTATCGCGCAGCACCCGAACCGGGCGCGGTCGAGGCTGCAGTCGATGCCATTCTGTCAGCCCGATCCCCGGTGATTGTCTGTGGCGGCGGCGTGGTGATTTCTGGCGCAATGGACGCGCTGGATCGGCTGGCAACCCGTTTGGATATTCCTGTTGCGACCTCGATCTCGGGGCAGGGATCACTGGCAGAAACCCATCCCAACGCCGTTGGCGTGGTGGGGTCAAACGGCGGCACGGACGAGACTTGGGAAGCGATGGAGAACGCCGATCTGGTCATCTTCATGGGCTGTCGCGCTGGCAGCACCACAACCGCCCGCTGGGAAGCGCCAAAACCGGGCAGCCGGATCGTGCATTTTGACAGCGATCCGATGGTGATTGGCGCCAACTATCCGGCCGAAGTTGCGGTTGTGGCTGATCTGAAGCTGGCATTGGAGCAGATGAATGCTGTTCTGGATGCAGGTGATCAGGGCGCAGCAACATTTGGCGGTGCGGCTGCGGCGGCAGATATCAAGCGCCGAAAATTTGAGGTGTTTCACACGCTCGCAGCCAGCCAGGAGGCGCCGATCCGGCCCGAACGTGTCATAGCAACCTTGCAGCGGCTCCTGCCCGAAGATGCCACGGTTGTGTCTGATCCCGGCACCAGTTGCCCCTATTTTTCAGCCTATTACGAATTGCCAAACTCGGGCCGGCATTTCATCACCAACCGGGCCCATGGCGCCTTGGGATATGCAATGTCCGCGGCCCTGGGCGCGTGGTTTGGCCGCCCCGGCAGCAAGATCGTTGCGATGATGGGGGATGGATCGTTCGGCTTTACCTGTGGAGAGCTTGAAACCGTCTGCCGATCTCGGGCCAATATCACCTACATCGTATTCTCGAATGCGTCCTTTGGCTGGATCAAGGCCAGTCAGAAAGACGACAAAGGTGCGCGCTATCATAATGTTGATTTTACCCGGGTGGATCAGGCGGCTGTGGCTGCGGCATATGGGGTGAAGTCGTGGAAGGTGGAAGATCCGCTCGATCTTGAGGGCATACTGAAGCAGGCCTTGGCCCATGACGGGCCAACACTGGTTGACGTGATCACCCAACCCTTAGAGCAGAGCAACGCACCTGTGCGGCGCTGGATGGGCTAATCTGCAGGTGCGGCAAAGCTTTGCATTTCTGCCAGTAATATCGCCCGGAATTCCTGCGCCAATGTGGACAATGGCCGGGTCTTTGATGTGATCACCGCCATATCCAGCATGATCGCAGGTTCAAACCGACGAGTTACAAAGCCGCCCGCGTCCTCATAGGCCACGGTAAACGGGTCGATCAACGACACCCCCATGCCTTCGCGCACAAAACTGAGCATATTCTTGAAGAGATGGGTGTGAACCTGGGGTCGCCATGTTGCTCCGGCACTATGAAACGCTTCGCGCGTCCGGCGATGGGTCATGTGGTCAGGGCTCATCACAATAAATGGCTCGTCTTTTAGCAGGGCCGGGGTCAGCGTTTGGTGTTGCGCCAGCGGGTTCCTTTCTGCCATTGCGCAGACGGTTTCAAACCGCAACGTGTGATAGTCAAACCCGTCGTGGTGGATTGGCAGTTCGCAAATGCCGACTTCAAACAGCCCAGCCATCACCCATTCCTGAATTTTTGACGAATACTGCGATTGAAACGACACCGACAGGTTGGGTCGCCCTTCGCAAAAGCGCGCAATCAAACGCGGTAAAAACCCAAATGACAGCGCATGTGTCGAGGCCGCCTGAAGCTGGCCAACCTGCTTGTTCTGCAAGTCGCTAACCGTCTGATGCACATGGTCCAGACCGCGCACAACGGTGTCGATTTCGTGATAGAGCACGTCAGCCTCAGGCGTTGGAACCAGCCGACCCTTGACCCGAGCAAACAAACTTAGGCGCGTCTCGCGCTCAAGTTGGGCGATCAGGTTGGAGATACCAGGCTGGGATATCCCAAGCAGGTTGGCAGCCCCGGTCACAGTGCCGGTTTCGATGATGGCGTGAAAGGCCTGTAACTGGCGAAAGCGCAAAGGCATCGCCTAGCTCTATCACTTTTAGTTATGCTCTGGCCAATATTAAGTATTGGAACTGATGCAAAATCCTTGGCAGGCTACACGCTTGCGGGAGCGCCTATGTCAAATCTAGATCAGAAGATCATTGCGCTGGATGTTTGGCAGTTGGCCTTGCCGGTCAATGCTCGGCGTGATCATGGTATCGGATCGGTCGAGCACAGCATTGATATCGTTGTCCTGCGCCTGACGTCAGAAGATGGCACCCAAGGGTGGGGCGAGGCATCACCATGGTCGGTCTTCACCGGATCAGCTGAGGCGAGTTTTTCCGCCCTTGATCGCTACATCCGTCCGCTGGTCATTGGGCGCGCTGTTGGTGACCGGGCTGCAATCCTGCACAACGCGACATATGCCGTGGCCCATTGCTCCGAAGCCAAGGCTGCACTGGACAGCGCGTTGCTGGATCTGACAGGTCATATTGCAGGTTTGCCGGTTTGGGCGCTGCTGGGAGGGAAATGTCGCGACACCATTGCGCTAAGCTGTTCGATTGCGGATCCGGATTTTGACAAGGATCTGGAATTGATGGATCGGATCAGCCAAGACGGCTTGCGCATTATCAAACTGAAGACCGGCTTCAAAGACCATGCTTTTGACGTGATGCGGTTAGAACGACTGCGCAACGACTATCCCGAATTTGATATTCGCGTGGATTACAATCAGGGTTTGCATCACGACGTGGCAATGGGATGCGTGCGGGATGTGGCGCAATTCAGTC
>RCNC010003101.1_pt1 | contig 10920 bp, 12 predicted proteins | sample 2041301 | NCBI WGS metagenome assembly RCNC01 (sample SAMN09708231, study PRJNA481090) | Marine sediment metagenome, whole genome shotgun sequencing project. | biome: marine sediment; feature: ocean; material: sediment; isolation source: Sewage treatment plant 13A marine sediment (STP13A) ... | reverse complement strand
TGTCTCAAAAATAGAGCTTATGTCACGATTATCGAAGTGTTGTTGAAAAGTAAGTGCTTTTATTTCTCCCGTATTTTCACGTAATTGAGCTTATGCGTTTGAAAAAACACCTGCTTACCTACTTAATTTTTGCCGGTTTTTTTCTGGGAATCCTTTTTGGCTACCTGGTGGGAGAGCCCATACTGGTGGTGGCTGAACCCATGAAAGAGTTGTTTTTACGTCTTCTTAAAATGGCCATTCTTCCACTTGTAATCACCTCCATCATCAGTGCTGTGATCCAGGTTGGAAGTGGTAAGGGTTTGGGAAGGATTAGTTTGCGAACCTTCATTTATTACATCACAACAAGTGTCTTGGCCATCCTTACCGGGCAAATACTGGTTAATATTTTTCGGCCCGGCTCAGGGGCTGAAATTGGTCTTCTCGAGCAGCCTGAAGGCATTGGGGTAGTGGATCAGGGCTTTGGTGAACTATTACTTAATCTGATTCCTGAAAATCCATTTGCGGCCATGGCTAATGGGGATGTGCTGCCGGTGATCTTCTTTTGCCTGCTGTTTGGCTTTTTTGTGACCCGCCTGAAAGCAGATCAGGCCAGTCTCATGGGCAACTTTTTCAGGGCAGCATTTGAAGCCATGTTGAAACTGACCTCCTTTGTGATCTGGACCGCTCCCATAGGTGTGTTTGGAATCATTGCCGGAATTGTAGCCCGTACCGGATTTGAAGCCTTTGCCTCCCTGGGGAAATTCTTCCTGGTGGTCATGGCGGGTCTGGCCATTCACTTCTTTATTACCCTACCCCTGATTCTTAAGTATATGGGGAAGATCAGTCCGCTTAAACACTACCGGGGCATGCTCTCGGCCTTAATGACCGCTTTTTCGACCTGTTCTACCATCGTCACCCTACCCCTGACCATGAAGGCAGTAACGGAAGTCTCCGGAGCCTCAAAAAAGGCTGCCGGGTTTGTGCTGCCCATAGGCGCCACCATCAATATGGATGGAACGGCCCTCTACGAATGCGTAGCCACCATCTTTATTGCGCAGGTTTATGGATTTGACCTGGGGCTGGCCCAGCAGGGCATCATCGTAATCACAGCTGTCCTGGCTTCCATCGGCGCCGCCAGTATTCCCATGAGCGGACTGGTCATGCTGACCATTATTCTGAATGCCGTGGGACTGCCCCTGGAAGGAGTGGCCATGATCCTGGCGGTGGACCGGATCCTGGATATGTTCCGTACCACAGTCAATGTATTCTCCGATAGCGTGGGTGCCGTGGTGATCAGTAGACTGGAAGAAAAAGCATAAAAAAAACCGTCCCACCTGAGTGGAACGGTTCAAATATTGGTTCAGTTTAATATCTACAGGCTGATATCTATTCCAATAGCAAACATCTTTGTAGCCTTGGCATAACCATCGGTATAGGGAACCGAAACGGTTGGTGCCAGATTGTATGAGTTTGATTGACTGTAATCGTCGTAAGAAGTAGCGCTGAAACCTGCGTTAATTTGAATCTTTTCGGTCACATCAACAAATACACCAGCTCCCCAGGAAGCGCTTTTCAATGCATAGGTGATACCTGACTGATAGTTATCATTCACTCCATTATTCCCGGAAGTATATCCAGCGCTGACGCCCAAGATGCTAATTATCTTATACTCTGCGCTGAATGCCCAGGTAGTGCCATTTAAATTAATGGTTGTTTCGTTATCAATCTGCTCTCCGCTCTCATTTGTATTTCCATAATAGGCAGCTTTGTCAAAGTAATAGTTGTAACTGCCTGTAAGGCTTAGCTTTTCCAATGGATTGATCTGAGCTCCAAAGGCAAGCACACCAGGCATGTCGGCTCTTACCTTTTCTCCATCGGGAAACATATTAACATCATCAGCCTCAGTATCGTTGGTCAGTTCAATTTTGGTATGATGCTCATATTTTACAGCAAGGTTGACCATGTCAGAGAGGTGAAAATTCACACCAATAATGGGGGTAAATCCAGTCCCTTTTTGGCTTGCTTTTAACAGTGCATCGGCGGTTGCCACATCCAGGGCAGCAGCAGTTCCCTGCAGCATCCCAACAGTGCCAGCATCAAGATACGGATTTGTTGCAACGGTCCTCAGGTAATCACCTGCAGGCTGTGTGCCTCCATAAGCCTGGGGAGCATCAATGGTGATGTTTTCCAGTGCTCCTTCATAAGAATTGCTTGCTGTAACGACTCTACCACCAATTGCTACTGAAATCATATCGTTGATTGCATAGGTAGCGCCAAACTGGTAACCCATATAGCTTGAAGTCCCATTAAAAGAGGAATTCATATTATATCCCGAAATTGCGCGATAACCGGGGTCTGGTAATCCTGCTCCGGCAAGGCCGGCGTCAATGGGGGCCAGAGCGCCTTGCAGCATTGGAACCAGGGAAGCAACGGGTACTTCAAAATCTGGAAGTCCGGTCTTAAAATCTGCACTACCCCCACCACCAATAATATTAAACCCTGCGGAGAAGGTCCACTTATTCATTTTATAAGCTGCATAAATACTCGGAAAAATAGGTGCTGTTAATTCCGCTTCATAATTCACTGGTGCACCTGAGAGAAAGGCATAATCACTGGAAACGGTTCTGGTTTGAAAAATGCTCTGGTTGGACAGGGAGAGGTGCAGTCCATTGTTCAGTTGTGATAGTCCGGCTGGATTGAAGTAAACTGCATCAATCCCCATGGTGGCATTTCGGGACATGGTCCGAACCCAGGCCGCACTTTGATTTGTATTGGTTTTCAGGCCTCCTGCCATAAGAATCTGGGAAGAAACCAAAGCAAAAACCAACAATAAATTCAATCTTTTCATGAGATATTTTTTTTGTTTAGCGCGTACAAGAAAGTAATTTTTTTTGGAAAAAAACATTTTTGCAAGTATTTGGTTATCTCTATACTATGAAGAAACGAGTTACAAGAGTGGTACGGAAAGCATCTGCATATTGAAAGTGGAGAACATGGAGCACTCTAATGCCTGATCCAAAATCAATGAGCCTCATGTGGGATAAGCGATACGGTACAGAAGACTATGCCTATGGCAAAGAACCCAATGCTTTTTTTTCCTCCCAGCTTGACAAAATAGTCCCTGGAAAAATCCTGCTTCCGGCTGAGGGAGAGGGCAGAAACGCTGTTTATGCTGCCCTGAAAGGCTGGAAAGTTGATGCCTTTGATCAAAGCGGTGTCGGACAAAGCAAGGCGCTGGCTTTCGCATCGGAGCTGGATGTGAAGATCAACTATAAAGTCTGTCAGTTGAAGGATTTCCCTTTTATGGAGAATCATTATGATGCAGTTGCGCTCCTGTTTTTCCATGCGGATCCCGCCGGCAGAAAGCTCCTCCATCACAAAGTCTATGAGTCCCTAAAACCCGGCGGAACGCTTATACTTGAGGCCTTTCACAAAGAGCAGGCTAATAAGGACACAGGGGGACCAAAATCCCTGGAATTGTTATTTGATGAAGAGACCCTTTCTTCCGATTTTGCCCGCTTCGATAGTCTCCTGCTTGAAAAACAGGATATACAACTCAACGAGGGACCATTCCACCAGGGCCTGGCTTCAGTGATCCGCTTCCTTGGAAAAAAACCAAAATAGAATTTAAGAATCATGCCTAACAATGAACCTCACCAGGTAACTCCTGTATCCATTTCTTATACCGAAGAACTCTCTGAAGGTATCTACCTTATCGGTTTTAAAAGAAACTTTGCTTTCCGGGCCGGACAGGTCATTGGCATTGCCATGGAAGAAAACGGCCCCCGCCGTCTGTACAGCATTTGTTCCGGAGAACAGGAGCAGGAGATCCTCATCCTCTACAAGGTGGTAGATGAGGGATTTCTAACGCCGCAATTGTCCGATCTGGAAATAGGTGACACCATATGGATTACCATAGCAGGAGGAGAATTTACTGGGGATAAAGATCCGGCGGTCTGGATTGCCACAGGAACAGGGATCGCCCCCTTCTATTCCATGCTCCGTTCCGGATTGGGGGAAAATAAAACCCTGCTTCATGGGAATAGGTATTTGGAACAATTTAATTTCTTCGATGAATTCCAGGAGGCCCTGGGCCAGGAATACATCAGGTGCTGCAGCGCCGAAGTAAGTGAAGAAGTATATCAGGGACGTGTTACCGGATACCTGGAGGCGCAGGAGGAGCTGAATCCAGCCTTAAAGTACTACCTTTGCGGAAGCGCTGATATGGTGGTTGAAGTTAGGGATCTTCTGATCAGCAAGGGAATCCCTTTTGGTAACATTATCTCTGAAATATATTTCTGATCCGTGCGGGAACATTTGTTTGGCAAGACCCTGGAAGAGTTAAAAGACCTGAGCGTAAATCTCGGGCTCCCGTCCTTTACGGGTCGTCAACTTGCCGAATGGCTCTATAAGAAAGAGGTCTCCACCTTCGAGGAGATGACCAATCTTTCTCTTAAGGCCAGAGCTCTTCTAAAGGAGCAATATGATACAGGCATCATGCCACCTATTGATGAGCAGGAGTCCGTGGATGGGACCAAAAAATACTTATTTACCGCTCTCCAGGGAAAATACATAGAAACAGCCTTTATTCCGGATGGCAAACGACAAACCGTATGCGTTTCTTCCCAGGTGGGCTGTAAAATGGGTTGCCTGTTCTGTATGACCGGAAAACAGGGATTCCAGGGTAACCTGAGCTCGGGTGAGATACTGAACCAATACCGAAGCATCCCCGAATGGAGGACCATTACCAATCTGGTCTATATGGGCATGGGTGAACCGCTGGACAACCTGGAAGAAGTATTAAAAAGCCTGGAGGTGCTCACTGCTGACTGGGGATTTGCCCTGAGTCCCCGAAGAATTACGGTTTCTACCATAGGCATTACTCCTGCCATGCTTGAATTTCTGAACAGAAGCAACACACACCTGGCCGTAAGCCTGCATACCCCATTTGAGGAGGAGCGCCGCAAACTCATGCCGGTCCAACAGGTTTATCCCCTGAAAGATGTTCTGAAGGAGATCAAATCATGGGATTTCGGCCGGCAACGCAGGGTTTCATTTGAGTACATACTATTTAAAGACTTCAACGATTCGGCATCCCATGTGAACGAACTCTCAAAAATCCTGCATGGAATCCGTTGCCGGATCAACCTGATCCGTTTCCACCCCATTCCTGACACTCCGCTTGAATCTCCCGATGATGAAACCATTAATGACTTTAAGGACAAGTTGATTGCCAAGGGAATCACTACCACCATCCGTGCCAGCAGAGGTCAGGATATCTGGGCTGCATGCGGACTGCTTTCTACAAAAAAACTGGCTGATAAATAGAGTTTTAGGCCATCAACTCTTTAAAAGGGATGTTGTGGCTCATCGACCTATTAATGTTGTTCTTTCCTTCAAATTGTCTGGTGTGTGGCAAAAAGCTACATGCCCCAGGGGCCATATTATGTTTTACATGCGAAATGCTTATGCCCAGAACAGGATTTGGGGACTGTGAAAACAATCCGGTTAGTAAAATTTTCTGGGGAAGGGTAAGAGTCAGGGCCGGAACCTCTCTTTTCCGATTTGAAAAGGGATCGGCTTACCAGACTCTGCTTCACGATTTAAAATACCGAGGGAACAAGAAAGCCGGCTTATACCTGGGGCGTTTGCTGGGGCAGGCTCTGAAGCATACTTCGTTTTCTGATTGCGACCTGATGATCCCGGTACCACTTCACCGTATTAAACAAAAACAGCGGGGATATAACCAGAGTGAACTGATTGCCCGCGGGGCTTCAGAAATTACAGGAATCCCTGTTAAAAATGATTTGATCAGGCGCAAAAGCTACCAGCGATCTCAAACGACAATGAACAGACAGGAACGCTTTGAGAATATGGCCCAGGCATTCACCCTTGTTAAGAAGGCACCGGATCTCCATGAAAAGAAGATTCTGATCATCGATGACATCATTACTACCGGAGCCACACTGGAGGCATGCAGCCAGGTTTTGTTAAATCGCTTTGAGTGTTTAGTCTATATTGCCACCGTATCTTATGCCTGACTATTGATGCTTAAACCTGTAGGCCAGGGTAAAGCTAAGTACATTATGAAAATATCCGCGATTCTGGGAATTATTCCATTCTTGAGGATCACGAAACGGGACGGCTGAATTTGTATACCTGAATCCCACCATCATCCTCTCAGTGAACCAGTATCCAAGACCCGCAAACACACTTAATCCAAATCTCCTGTTGTCGGGGTATGAGGACTCATTCAGGATGCCATTTTCATCCCAGAATATAGTGGTAATAAGCACTTCGGGAGACATACCTATCTCCAGCATAATCTTATCATCAAAAAGGTATTGAACCGATAGGGGAAGCTCCAGAACATGGTAAGCGCTGCGGTAAAGGCTCGCGTTGGTATCGGTGGGCCCTTCATAAACACCGCGGGTGCCATATTTGATTTCGGCCTGCCAGTAAAAATTTTGCTCGATGGCACGGTTCACAAAAGCACCAAGGTTAAATCCAAATTTATTAAAGCCCTGATAGGAGTCTCCGCTCACCTGGGATATATTAATACCACCAAAGAAGCCTGCGTTAAATTGCTGTCCGTTCACAGACAGTGTCATAAAAATCAATATCATGAACACCAAAACAAAACCACGACAATTTCCTGTTTTCCTATTCATTTCCTAGCTCCTCCATCAATAGTTGAACTCCCTCCCCGGCAGATTTTTGAATGACCCGTATTCGCGAATGGCCTGCGATGGATACTTCATTGGGGTCAATCACATAGATGGGAGCTGTGCCGGGAACATAGTTGATCAATCCTGCTGCCGGATAGACATTCATTGAGGTCCCAATGATCACAAAAATATCTGCTTCTGAAACCACCCTGGCAGCTTCTTCGATGGCAGGTACTGCCTCACCGAACCATACTATATGAGGACGCAACTGGGATCCTTTTTCACATAAATCGCCCTCATCAAGTTTCCAGCCATCAATATCATAAACAAGGTCCGGATCTGCTGTACTGCGCGATTTAAGGAGTTCACCATGCAGGTGCAAAATACGACTCGAGCCTGCCCTTTCATGCAGATCATCCACATTTTGTGTTACGACCCATACCTCAAAATGCTTTTCTAACTCCACCAGATCAAGGTGCCCCTTATTGGGCTTTGTCTCCAGGAGCTGTTTTCTTCTATCGTTGTAAAAACGTAAAACCAGAGCCCTGTCGTCTTGCCATCCACCCGGACTGGCAACTTCGTATACATCATGCTCCTCCCACAAACCGCCCATCTCACGAAAGGTCCGGAGTCCGCTTTCTGCGCTCATACCAGCGCCGGTCAACACCACCAGTTTTTTCATTGCATTCCGATTTAATCAGGGTCCTCAGATTCCAGTCTGATATACTCCTCCACTTCCCAGTGTTCATTTACATAAAGACCCACATAAGTGATACTGGTTCCAAAGGACCTCTGCAGATAATCCAATGCTTCGTCCATCTGATTTTCCTGGAAAGCTCTGTCGCCCGGATTATCGGTGCAATCATGATGCCCCACCAGGGCAATAAGTTTTGAATCATGCTCTTCAAGAGAGGTCCGGATCTGCTCTTTTAAGGTAATGAGCCTGCACTTGTCACTGTTCTTGGTAAGAGTTCTTAATGGACCCGCCTCATTGGCCGAATCAAAAAAGTCAAAATCATACTGTTTTTTCAAATAGTCCATCACCGGATACTGAACCCGACCATCTGTGCAATTTACCAATGTACCAAACTTCATAAGCCCTTATGATATTTATTCACCATTCGTAAATATAAGATTTTGGCTGAACAATTAGTTTCTTTACTTTTAACCAGGATGATTGACCAGCAGACCATAAATCAGATTTTTGATACAGCCGACATTGTAGAGGTGATATCCGATTTTGTGACTCTGAAAAAAAGTGGGACTAACTACAAGGGCCTCAGCCCTTTTTCCAATGAGAAAACCCCCTCTTTCATGGTTTCTCCTGCAAAGGGGATTTTTAAAGATTTTAGCTCCGGCAAGGGGGGCAATGTGGTAGGATTCCTGATGGAACATGAGAAACTCTCTTATCCGGAAGCGCTCAGGTACCTGGCCCAGAGGTACAACATTGCCATCGAGGAAAAAGAGCTTACAGCCGATGAAATTCAACAGAGAAATGAAAGGGAGAGCCTGATGGCCGTAACAGCTTTTGCTTCCTCATATTTTGTTTCACAAATGGATGGAGAGGAAGGAAGAGCCATCGGTCTGGGATATTACCGGAACCGGGGATTCCGGGACGACATCCTGAAAAAATTCGAACTGGGTTACAGCCCGGAAAAGCGAACCGCCTTTTCCGAAGACGCTGAAAAAAATGGATATAAAAGAAGCTACCTGGTAAAAACAGGTCTCTCCATCGAACGGGACAACTATGTCTTTGACCGTTTTGCCGGAAGGGTTATTTTTCCCATTCATTCCCTCTCAGGAAATGTGATCGGCTTTGGTGGTCGTACGCTGAAATCTGATAAAAATATTGCCAAATACCTGAACTCGCCTGAATCGGATATTTACCATAAGAGCAAAGTGCTTTACGGCTTATTCCAGGCTAAAAAAGTCATAGTGTCGGATGAAAGGTGCTTCCTGGTGGAGGGCTATACCGATGTTATTTCCATGCACCAGGCTGGCATAGAAAATGTAGTGTCCTCCTCCGGTACAGCTCTTACTGCCGAACAGATCCGCTTAATTAAGCGATTTACCCAAAATGTAACCATCCTCTACGATGGGGACGAAGCGGGAATCAAAGCCTCTTTCCGGGGAATTGATATGATCCTGGAGGAGGGAATGAACGTCAAGGTGGTGATGTTGCCCCTGGGGGAAGATCCTGACTCCTATGCCCAGTCGCACAGTTCATCGGAGTTCCTGGAGTTTATTAAAAGCAGTGAGAAAGATTTTATCTCCTTCAAAACGGAAATCCTGCTGGCAGAAGCCCAGCACGATCCCATCAAAAGAGCCCAGCTGATCACCGATATTGTCAGGTCCGTCTCTGTTATTCCAGATGGGATCATGCGCAGCGTGTTTTTGAAAGAAAGCGGTCTGCTTCTGGGAGTGGAAGAGCAAGTCCTTTACAATGAGGTAAATAAGATCAGGCGCAAGAAACAGGAACAGCAATGGCGACGGGAACAATCGGGTCGTCAGGTGCAACGGGAAGCGCCCACCACCCTGCCCCGGCAACCTGTGGTTCCTGGCTTTGTAGAAAACATTTTCTCCGAGGTTGAAGAGCGAGAGATCATCTATTTTCTTTTAAAATTTGCCAATCTTAAACTTCATATCAAAGGGGAGGAGCAGACGGAAATAAGTGTTGCACAGTATATTATACGGGAAATTCAGAATGATGAACTGGAGTTTACCAACCTGGTATACAAGCAGATCTTTGAAGATGTTAAGGATTTGATTGAACGTGGAGATGAGGTGGCCGAACGCTATTTTGTATACCACGATCATGCCGGAGTAAGAGAACTGGCTGTGGATATTTTTACCTCCCGTTATGAATTAAGTAAAGTTTGGAAGCGCAAGGAGGCCTATGTTGAAATGCCCGGGGAAAACCTTGGATTTGAGGTTCCCAAATCGCTGCTTTCCTATAAAATGATGGTTATTCAAAAAGCCCTGTCTCTTTTACGTAAGGAGTTGGAAGAGAGTGAAAAAAAACAGGATATTGCTACACTTAACCAGATCATTATAAGAATTCAAAGCCTTGAAAGGATCAGACGGGAACTTTCCATCGGATTAGGCGGGCGGGCTATTATCCGTTAATTTCTCAGCTAGAATCCTCATTCCTTTTACTAATGCCTCTTCAATAGCGTGAAATTCTACGATTTCTCGTCCCTTGTACTGGATTACCAGAATAAGCCGTAACTCCTCGTCTAGCAATAGCTTATATAAAGTTCTTTTATTTAGCCTGTAAGCCTCTCTAATTCTCCGCTTTAGGAGATTCCGGTCAACGGCTCTTTTGAAAAGCCTTTTAGGCACAGAAACCGCCATCGCAGCAAGCTGAGATTCTTTCTTTTCCAGCGCAAAGATGATTCTAAGGGGGGGGGCATAGATAGACCTGCCTGTTTCAAACAGGGAAGAAATGGATTTCCTGCTGGAAAGCCTTTCGTCTTTGGATAGTGAAAACTCTTTTACGATTTCCCGTTACTCTTATTGTAATCAACGATATAATTCTCCAGCGCCATGGTCATAGAGGGAGCCTTTGGCTGGGGAGCAGTTATATCCAAACGTAATCCAGCTTCCTCCGCCGCTTTTGCTGTTTTAGCACCAAAGGAGGCAATCTTTGTATTGTTCTGCTTGAAATTGGGAAAGTTCTGGAACAGTGATTTTATTCCTGATGGACTATAAAATACCAGGATATCGTAATTCACATCTGCCAGGTCTGAAAGATCGCTACATTCGGTTCTATAGAGGATGGCTTTCGAGAAATTAAAACTGCTCTTCTTTAACAGTTCCGGAATCTCCTCCTTGTGTGCAGCAGAAAGTGGAAGTAGAAACTTCTCGTCTTTGTGCTTATTCATTATCTCCACCAGATTGGGAATCATTCCGTTCCCATAAAAAATCTTTCTCTTCCGATAAACGATGTATTTCTGAAGATAGTAAGCTGTAGCTTCTGAAACACAGAAATATTTCATAGTATCGGGAATGCTGGTACGGGTTTCCTCTGCCATTCTGAAATAATGGTCAATGGAGGTCTTACTTGTGAAAATAACCGCTGTGTGAGATCCAAGATCGACTTTCTCCTGTCGAAAATCCCTTGCGGTAACGCCTTCCACATGAATGAAGGGCCTGAAATCAACTTTCAGATTATGTTTGCTGGCCAAATCAAAATAGGGTGATTTGTTATTCTCAGGCTCTGGCTGAGAAACAAGGATTTTCCTTATTCTTCCCATATTCTTCCGTTTTAAAA
>RCNC010003099.1_pt1 | contig 10922 bp, 4 predicted proteins | sample 2041301 | NCBI WGS metagenome assembly RCNC01 (sample SAMN09708231, study PRJNA481090) | Marine sediment metagenome, whole genome shotgun sequencing project. | biome: marine sediment; feature: ocean; material: sediment; isolation source: Sewage treatment plant 13A marine sediment (STP13A) ... | reverse complement strand
TCACTGGATGATGTGGGGACGCCTGGGTTATGATCCGAGCATAAGTAATGAACGTTTTGGAGATATCCTCGGGGCCCATTTCCCGGGTGTGGATGGTGCAAAATTGCTGGCAGCATGGCAGGATGCCTCCATGACCTATCCCATTACCACCGGCTTTCATTGGGGACCCCTGGATTTTCAGTGGTACATCGAGGGCTGCAAGGGCCGTCCGCACTATGCCCAGAATGAAACCGGCTTTCACGATGTGAACCGTTTCATCAACCTGCCGCCTCACACGCGTTCCGGTTTCCAATTCATCCCTGATTTTGTGGAGATGAGCTTGAATGGAGGCAGCACAGATCTGCGTACTCCCTTTGAGGTAAGCCAGATGCTGGATGAACATGCCAGCCGCGCCCTGGAAGCTGTGGAATCCTTGGATGCCGGAAATAATAGTGAACTGGCTGTGACCCTGCATGATATCAAAACAATGGCTCTGCTGGGTAAGTATTATGCCCTTAAGATAGCCGGGTCCACCAATGTGGCCCTGTATAGCGAAAGTAAAGACCTAAGCTATCAGACGAAAGCTGTTGAGCAACTTACAGAGGCACTGGAGGCCTGGAAGAAGTATACCACAGCTTCCCTGGAACAGAACAAGAATCCGCTGTGGACCAACAGGGTTGGAACTGTGGACTGGGAAGACCTGACACTTTGGGCAGCTGATGATATAACAATAGCAAAGGCCGATCTGAATTAGTCAGATCTAATTCGGCAATTTTATCAGGGAATCAATTTTATGCTTAAGTCGAACTGGTAAGGCTTTATCGGTACCATATATTTGCGCATGGTGGGGGGACCACAACTGCCATTCCCCAGTCCCATCATCTCACTGTCAATGCACAGGATGGTTTCCGGCCTTTTGGTCAGGAATTCAGGTCGAATGGCCTGGTCCAGGTCAGCTGCATCATGATGAAGAGCAGAGAATATGAAGGGATCATCCGACGTAATAGTAAGGGATGGTTTGCCACTATCTTCAAAGGATGCTTTAAGCCAGCGGGTATCTGTTCGGGCACCATTTTCCTGGGGAATCAGATAGGGCGTAAACAGGTTCGTGACAGTGGACTCATATTGTCCCAGGAAGGCAGAGGCCTTTCGGTCCGGGTAATTTTCATGAGGTCCTCTTCCGTACCACTGGATATTTTCCATGCCTTCAGCCAGAGCCATCTTCAGACCGATGCGCGGCAGGGTCTGTATTTCCTCAAAGCCCTCGAAGGATACCCGGTTGTCAACTTCAATTTTTCCTTCAGCCAGGATTCTGTAGCCGGCATGGTATATGATCTCTCCCTCCGGACTCTCGTAAGTCTGATTGATTGTGACCAGCAGGGAGCCGTCAGCCTCCAGCTTGTGGCTGAGCTTTGTATTCTTAGCGTGCAGAGTTGCAAGTCCGGCCTGGCTCCAGGCCTTACGGAAACGACCATCATTGTCTACAGGGGAACGATACAGGTTAAGCTGCGGACCGGCTATTTCACTTTCCTGGGAAAAACATTCAACCGAATTTACTTTCAGAGAGGTGATCATGCCTGACTTTTTGTCGAAACTCACCTCAAAGTTTTTTCCGCTGGCCACCAGGGTGGAGGATGTTTCAGCGATATGGATTTCTCCTGAAGAATGGGAGAAGGTCTGCCTGTTAGCTTCCTGAAGGATGAATTGTTCCCGAGCCACCTCGTGACCTGCATCTGCCCATATGGTGGCTTTCTTCAGCCCGAAACTGAGGTTGAGGGCATACTCCTTATCAGGTTTCATATCACCAACCGGTAGGCTGACTACCTTGCTTTCTCCGGGTTTCAGGTCTAGCTGTTCGAGACTCCCTTTTGCCATCTCAATTCCATCTGCATATATACCCCACTCGCCCATAAACTGATCCAGGTTCAGGGTGTGGTAGTTGTTTGTAATCAGGACCTCTCCCTTTGTCAGGGCGAAGGCCTTCATTTTAATATATTGCTGGACCTTCTTCACTTCCCACATTTCGGGCTGGATGGTCCGGTCGGAAAAAATGAGTCCATTAACGCAGGCATCCGAAGGGCGTTGTCCGCTGGGGTAACATCCTCCCACATGAAAATCATCGCTGCTTTCTCCGAAATCTACACCGTGGGTTTGACGGGTGCGGCCATCCGGCATTTCCATATCATAGGTTTGGTTTACCCAGTCCCAGATATAACCTCCGACGATGGCATGATTCTCTTCTACGATTTTCCAGTACTCGTCAAAATTGCCCAGGGCATTGCCCATGGCATGCCCGTATTCAATCATGATGTAGGGCTTGTTATAGCGGGGTTTCTTCCAGCTCAGCAGCGGCTTCCAGGGTTGAATGTCATGTCCGTCCTCAATGAAGGGATACATGGAAGAGTTTAGATCAAAATAGTCCTTGACCTCCCAGGCATCAGTTTCCCTGCCGTCGTAAGAGATCAGGCGGGTGGAATCGAACCTGCGGATATAGTCGCTCATCATAGCGAAATTGAATCCCCAGCCCGATTCATTTCCGTGTGACCAGAAGATTATGGATGGGTGGTTCTTGTCCCGTTCCACCATGGCAATACTTCTGTCCAGGGCGGCAGCTATCCATCCAATATTACTTCCGGGCAGGCCATTTGAACGGATGAAGTAGTCGCTGGATTCCAGGTTGGCTTCGTCCATTACATAGAGTCCATATTTGTCACAAACACTGTACCAGCGGGGGTCGTTGGCATGGTGACTGGTGCGGACCGCATTGATATTGAATTGTTTCATCAGTATGGCATCTTTGATCATGGTCTCCATGGACAGGGTCTTGCCTCCCTTAGCATCGATCTCGTGCCGGTTGACTCCCTTGATTAGGATGGGCCTCCCGTTTACATATACCTGATTGTTCTTGGATTCCACTTTCCGGAAACCAAAATTGGTCCGGCATACCTCTATAACTTCTCCTGATTTAGATTTCAGGGTGAGCAATACCGTATAGAGATAAGGATCCTCGGCCGACCACTTATGCGGGCTTTCCACATTGGCATATAATTCCAGTACCGACTCGAGTCCGCCTACACCCTGTCGCCAACCCATATCTTCGGAAGTCAGTATATCTCCTCCAACGGGATTGTTCCCGGCATCCAGCAGGGTGAGTTCCACCCGGTAGTCAGTAGTATGTTTTAGCTGGTGGTTCAGCACCTTTACCGTTGCCCTCAGATTGGCATCCCGGTAATCCTCATCCAGGTCGGACCAAACAAAGAAATCGGATATGCTCACATCGTCTGTGCTGTATAGATAAACATCCCGGAATATCCCGCTCATGCTCCACATATCCGCATCTTCAAGGTAGCTGCCGTCCGACCAGCGGTAGACCTGGACAGCAATGATGTTCTCGCCTTTTTTAAGGTAGGAAGTAAGGTCAAATTCAGAGGCAGTCATGGAGTCTTCGTCATAGCCCACGAATTCTCCGTTTACCCAGATGTAGAAGGCGCTGGAGACCCCGTCGAAGTGGATAATTACCTGGCGGCCATTCCAGTTTTCAGGCACCTTGAAGGTGGTTCGGTAAGAGCCCACCGGGTTGTTTTCTTCGGGGACATTGGGGATGATCAGTTTCTCGGCCCTGAACTGGTTTGAAGCCGTACCGTGGTAAGGCTGACCGTAGCCCAGTCGCTCCAGGCAGGAGGGAACCGGAATTTTCTCCCAGCTGCTGATGTCATATTCCGGTTTATAGAAATCCACCGGACGGTCGGCTGGTTTCTTCACCCAATTAAAGTTCCAGTCTCCGTTCAGGCTCATGTAAAAAGATGATGCCTCAAAGGTGCCCTCCAGGGCAGATGCTGCATCTGGGTAGGGGATATGTGTACAGCTGTGGGGAAGGGTTCCAACCGTATAAACCTGGCTGTCTTTCCAGTACTCACCTGCAAAGGCAATAATGGTGATAAAAGTCAGTAGGATAGTACTTGTAATGCGATTATTTCTACCAGATGTTTTCATTTTTCATTGTTTATTGTGAATATTTTTAGGGTACTGTTATTCCTGGCTCAGACCCTCGTTTTGTGCGGTACTCAGAGGGAGATAAGCTAAACTCTTTTTTGAAACAGGTGCGGAAATATTTTAGATCGTTAAATCCCACATGGAAGGTAATCTCAGCTATCGTAAAATCACTATGCTCCAGAAGCTGGGCTGCTTTTTTTAGTCTGAATGCTTTCATGAAGCTACCCGTAGTATGCCCGGTGATTGCTTTTAATTTTATGTTAAGCTGGTTAATGGATTTCCCAATAAGTTTTGCAAGTTCCTTTGTATTAAATTTTGGATCAGAGACGTTTTTCTCCATCAGCTGGAGAATCTCAAAAACGAGCATCTCATCCCGGTTGTTAACTGTGATCTCACCCGGATTGATATTAAGCTGGCGGGAGAATTTATTTCTCAGGATCTGTCTGTTTTTACAAATCGCATTGATATTTGAAATGAGGACTTCAATATCAAAAGGTTTTGCCAGGTATGCATCCGCACCTCTTGCAAAACTGTCAATTTTGTCAACATTCTCAGCTTTTGCCGTTAGCATTAACAAGGGAATGTGGCACAGGTCCGGGTTGTCTTTCAGTCTCGTACAAAAGGTATAACCATCCATAAGGGGCATCATCACATCGCACACGATGATATCCGGATTTTTTTTGAAAACTTTATTTAAACCTTCTTCTCCATTCCCGGCAACGCTGACTCTGAAGTTATCCGGCATATTTTCTGCTATAAATTCAAGGATCTCGGGGTTGTCATCAATGACCAGGAGCTTTAGTTCATCCCCTTTGGTTCTTTGAACAGGCAAATCATGAAGGGGCATGCCATTACCCGGGAATTCCGGCTTTTCCCGAATCTTATACTGTGCCGAATGCACGCTGCAGCGTTCATCCGAACTGAAGGCCTCCCTGTTAACTGGTATTTTCAGACAGAAATCGGAACCGCTACCCTGCTGGCTGCTGCACTTGATCTCACCATGGTGCAGAGTAACCAGGGACTTCACGAAAGATAAACCGATTCCTGTACTGTTGGTATTATAGCCCTGGTCTGTTTTGTAGAACAAATCAAAGATGTAGCTGATTTTATCCCCGGGGATTCCGATGCCATTGTCAGTAACACATAAAATAAGAAGCGGGGCATTACTGGAATCTATACTGAGTTTAATTTCACCGCCATCTGGTGTGTACTTGATCGCGTTTGACAGGAGGTTATTTAGTATTTTTTCCAGTACGTCAGGGTCAAACCAGGCTTTCAACTGATTTATATCAGTGATTAAATCCAATGAAATCATTTTTTCATTTGCCCAGTCCGAGAAGTTTTCGAGGAGCTCTCTGGAAAACATGACGATATCGTTTTCTTTTACTGCCAGTTCAATTTTTCCCTGTTCAGCCTTTCTGAAATCCATAATTTGGTTGATCAGATTATTTATACGGCTGGCATTCCGGTCAATGGAATGGTAGTATCTAATCCTTTTCTCGTCAGATAAACCACTGAAATTATTCATGAGTTTTTTTACCGGGCCCTTGATCAGGGTCAGTGGCGTCCTGATTTCATGCGAAATATTGGTGAAGATGCTCAGTTTAACCTGAGCGATCTCCTCCCGTTGCTGCTCTTTTATTTTTTCCAGCAACAGAGCATTTTTCTTCTTGTAAGAAATCAGAGTAAATTTACGGAAGAAGAAAATTGTAACGATGAAAAGAATGAGGTAAATCAGAAAGGCTACTATGCTCCTCCACCAGGGAGGTTTGATAATAATATCCAGTACCACCGGTTCAGGATTCCAGATAAAATCATTGTTAGAGGCCCTTAGTTTAAACGAATAATGTCCTGGATTAACTTTTGTATACCGGGCAATCCGGTTGTTTCCGCCTGCATCCACCCACTCTTCATCAAAGCCTTCCAGAATGAACTTGAATTTATTGTTTTGTGGCGAGGCAAAATGGATGGATGAAAACTTGATGGAAAAACTGTTTTCTTTGTTCAGTAGTTTGATCGAATGGGTTGCAGAAATGTTTTTTTCAAGGATAATCCTTCCATTTAATTCTTCATTAACTTCAATAACTTTGTTTAGAACATGTAACTCAGTCAGAACCGGTATAGCTCTTTCCTGGTAAAAGCGGATGCTGTCGGGATAAAAGGAATTGAATCCGCTCAGTCCTCCAAAAAATAATTCACCATCGCTTGTTTTCATGCAGGATAGGTCAGAGAATTCCAGGTCTTGTAGACCATCTTGCAGACTGAAGTTGTTGATTTCGCCAGTTCCAATGCTGTATTGGTACAGATTTTTTTTATTGTTGTATCTGCTTAGGCCTTTGTTGGAGGAAATCCAGATGTCTCCGATGTCATCCTCCTGAAGGGCTTTGATCATATTATCAGGGAGGCCGTCCTTCATGGTTATTCGTTTTATCTGGTAGAAGCCTTCTCTGTCCCTGCTTAACTTATTTACTCCTCCTCCCATGGTTCCAATCCAGATGGAGCTGTCCCGGTCCTGAATGATGGGTAGAATATAATTGTGACTTAAACTGTTAAGATCTTCCGGATTATGTCTGAATCTTATTATCTCAGGTGATGCACGTAGTTTTTGTGATTTTCGGATCAGGTCCAGGCCATTACTGGTACCTACCCATATATTGCCCTCGAAGTCTTCAAATACATTTCTGGTGATGTTTGAGGACAATCCGGAACCATCCTTTAGGTATATAATGTTTTCCCAATATTCGAGGCCTTTTTTTTCAGGAAAAATCCGGTAAAGGCCATGATCATAGGTGCAAATCCAAACAATACCTTCCGAATCGACCAGGATTTTAAAGGCGGGATGCGGGAAGTTTTCCAGCTTTGTTGCAGTGATTTTTTCGTGCCCGCGTTCAGGAATGGGGATGATACCCAGGTTAAAGGGGGCACCTGCTCCAACCCAGATGAACTTTTTTTGATTAATACTTCCTTCAGCAAAAGCATATATACTATTTGTTGTTTCTCCTGCGCTTATTAATTGTTTGTGGATAGCGTTTTCAGGAAAGTTACTGGCAGTTTTATCCGGAATGAGAAAGATATTGCCGCCAGCTGTTCCTATCCAAATATTCTTCTGACTATCCTGGTAAAAACTGCGCATTTTGTTGTGGTCAGGATTGTTAGACCCTGCCAGTCCGTTGTATTTATTTATTTTCTTACGTTCCGGGTCAAGTATGCAAATGCCGCTTGAATTTGTTCCGAACCACAGTATTCCAGTGTTATCCTGGTTTATGGTCGTGATATTGTTTTCTGCGATACTCAGGAGATTTTCCTGGTCGGCAGAATAGGTCCTGATAAGAACAAAGCGTTCACTCTCGCTATTGTAATGATAATATTTTAGTCCGTCGAGGCCTTTGCCCCACAGGGAACCTGAATTGTCCACCTTAATGATTTTCAGGAAATCATTACAGACTGTTTTGGAGCTGATCAGCGTTCCGTTTTTATCAATTTCTACCAGAATGACTCCATCTTCGTGGGCAAGTAGCATTGCATCTCCGAGGCCCTCTATATCAAAAACGTTTAGCTGCCCAAACTCTGGCAAATGTTTGAGTTGAATATGGTTTCGCTTTTTCGGATCAGGGATTGACAGGTAAAGGCCTTCCTTCGAACCTATCCATATTCGGTTCAGATGGTCAGAAAACAGCTTGGTGGGATAAGAAAACAGTGGTGAAAAGTCAGCTTCCCCCCTGAAGGGAACCTTACAGGTGGTCAAGGAACTGTCATTATCTGAAGCTGGAAAGATCTCGATTCCGGCTTTGCCTCTGAACCATATTCTGTTTGCAGTATCGATCAGAACTTCACTGGCTGAGATGGTCATAAATCGGTTAGGATCCTCTGCTCCATTATCGAAATAGGTGAATTGCTCTGTTTCGATATTCATTTTAAATACGCCCCGGTCTGCCGTTCCCAACCAGAGATTCCGGTTCTGATCTTCGGTAATGCACTGAATAATGTTACTTTTCAGTCCAGACCTGGAATCTGGATCGAAATGGTAGTTTTTGAATTCGTAGCCATCATAGCGGTTTAGACCGCCGTTTGTTCCAATCCAGACAAAACCCTTGCTGTCCTGATAAAAGCAATTGATATGATTTTCACTTAATCCGTTTTTGCTGGTGATGTTTCTGAAGATTTTAGAATGATCATGGCCCAGGACCTCATTTAAGGGTGGCAGGATTAGCAGAAAAATTAGCAAAAACAAAAATCCTTGCTTTCGTTTTTGCCTGCGTTTTATTTCGTTTTTGCTGTAAGTGCTATCGATCATTTTATCTTGAAAGCAGGATAATACGACTTAAGTTCAAGACCCTACTTTTTTCCCAGGCCATAAAAGTTTGCAGCATTGTCATGGAATATATTTTGTTGCTCTCGCAGGCTAAGTCCTTTAATCACCTCTTTTAATGTTGATATCCAGCGGGAGAGGGGCATGTTCATCAGGCAAACCGGCCAGTCACCAGCAAATATCACTCTTTCTGTCCCAAAAACCTCAATACAATGATGAATAATGGGAGCCAGGTCGGAAGCGCTTAAGGGAAAGTCAGGTACTGAGGAAATGATTCCTGAGATCTTACAAATTACATTTGGTCTTTGAGCTAGTGACTTTATGTCCCTGTACCATTGATCCCTGTCATGATTGGGTGCCCTGGGAGCCTTTTTTCCCTCAGGAAAAAAGGCAATCGGGTCTGCACGGCCACAGTGGTTCAAAATAAATTGTGTATCTGGACATTTATCAAGCAGTTGTTTGCTTTCCGGCATCCATTCAGGAGGTGTCAGAAGGTCAAAACTCAAGCCCGATTTTCCCAGCAACCTTAAATTATCCATTACGCTGGAGTGAAGCATCTCTTCTGTACTGCCAAAGAAATACCGGATTCCTTTCAGGTATGGATTGCCGTCGAAGCCATGCATGTATTCTTCAAATCCTTCCTCAGAAGGATCCGCGCGGATGACCGCAGCTACTGTCGGATTATCCGGGGACTTACATAATTTCAGGGCCCATTCGGCTTCCAGCTTCCTGTATTCAAGGGGTACATCCACCTCCATGTATATGGATTTGACAACATTCTGGCCTTTTATAGCTTCCAGGTAATCGCTCATTAAGAAATCCCGGTCCAGTAGAGGAGGTACCCAGGTCAGCGGGAAACGCTTCAAGTTCCACAGATGTTGATGGGTATCGATTATCGGGATATCGGTAAAAGCTTTGCAGGAATTTAAAAGAAAGGGAGATGCGAGGCCTGCCAGGCTTGTTGTTTTGATGAAAGTTCTCCTTTTCATTTTTTGGCTTTATACCATTCCATTTCACCGGTGGATCCCAGTTCAGCTACTTTGTCAATGAGCTTATTTCGCTGTGCTTCCTCCATCTTAACAAAGGACCGTGCAGCATTGATGTTCATCTCAAGTTCTTCCACACTGCGGGTACCGGAAATAATGGCGCTGACCGGCAGGGACCAAACGAAGTGGAGGGCCTCTTCCGGGGAGATTAAATTTGGAATAACATGGGACCGGTTTGTGTCAGGAGCCCCGGTTTCTCCGTCCGCACCAAATAAGCCTCCACCAGCCAGGGTTTTCATGGCCATGATTCCATAGTTTTGTTTGATCAGTTTCGGAATTACATTCAATGAAAAACTCTCATAGGAGAAGTCAGCCACGTTGATGGGCATCATGCTTGAGGCGAAAATATTTTGTTCATTCAGGATATAGGAATTGGCTATATGGCTTCGATGACCAGTGAAACCAATATGTTTTGTCTTGCCCTCTTCCTTGGCCTTTATCATCACCTCCAATACCTCATTTTCAAGTCTTTCGTCAATATCTTCTGGTGATGCCACCATGTGCATATACCAGAGATCCAGGTGATCTGTCTTAAGACTTCTCAGGGAACTTTCAAGATGCTCCCTGGCTGTTTTTGCATCCTTGGCATGTGTTTTTGAGAACAGGAAGATATTATCTCTGTATTTGGGTGTAAGATATTTTCCGTAACGTTCTTCGCTGATACCGTCCTGATAGATTCGTGCCGTATCAAATAGCCTGATCCCGGATTCGATGGCCTTTTCAATCACGCGTTCACATTCAGCTTCTTCAATCTGACCTGCATGCCATCCTCCCACTCCCATCATGGTGATCTTGTCGCCTGTGGATCCCAGAAGGCGTTGGGGCAATAATTCTCCAAATGTATCGCGTTGAACAGAACTGCAGGAGCCAAAGTGCAAAGGAACCATTATGGCTGCTGTCATGGCTGAAAGTTTCGTAATGAAGTCTCTACGGTTTTCTTTTTGCATATCCTTAGTGTTAATTATTTATATGTGTTAAACAGACTGTTTGGAGAAATCCTGCATTTACCAGGGAAAGGAGAGCGTTGGTTTGTTTGCATACCTTGAGGACTTAATGGTAAGTTCAGCACCTGATCCTGCATCTATCTTCACTTTAAAGGAGTGGTCTCCCACCGGGTAGGTCTGACCATTCACCTTAACCCATTCGCACTGGTGTTCTCCGTATGCACCTGTTTGAACAATTACTGTCCGGTCTTCAAGCTGGTTGGTATTCACAAGTGTGACCCGGGTTATATCTCCTTCCATTCCGGTGACAAGAGATGCTACATCAGGAGGAATGCCTGCCCGGAAGTTTTCCGGGTCAAAATACCTTACCCTGCTATGAAGCGTCCAGATCCTTCCTGTAAGGTTAGCCCCAACCATTAACCTGACCAGTTCATTGGTGACATCTCCCGGATTATATTCCAGTGACCAGTCAGCCAGACGTGTGTCCGGAGTTGTTGGATCAAGGCGGATATTTTCCATATTGATCCGGAGATATTCAAGCTGTTTGCGAAGGGATTTTTCGGGATAGTTTTTATTATTTCCTTCCAGAAAGTCTATCCATCCATTTTGCGGAATCCGTTTCAGGTCCTCCCGGTCCATGGACCAGAGGTA
>RCNC010003098.1_pt1 | contig 10922 bp, 6 predicted proteins | sample 2041301 | NCBI WGS metagenome assembly RCNC01 (sample SAMN09708231, study PRJNA481090) | Marine sediment metagenome, whole genome shotgun sequencing project. | biome: marine sediment; feature: ocean; material: sediment; isolation source: Sewage treatment plant 13A marine sediment (STP13A) ... | reverse complement strand
AGAGAGGCGAGCCTTTGCGGGCTCGGCCAGTCCGCTCCTAACCCGGTCCTCACAACTATCCGTTACTACCGTGATGAGTACGAGGCCCATATTAATGATAAGCGATGTCCGGCCGCCTCATGTGAGGCGCTGGTCGATTTTAATATTAATGCGGAAAAGTGCACCGGCTGTACGCTCTGCGCGAAGAACTGCCCGGTGGATGCTATTTCCGGTGAAGTTAAAAAATTACATGTGATCGACAACTCAATCTGCGTCAGGTGCGGGAAGTGCATCACGAGCTGCAGCTTTGACGCGGTCTACAAGAGTTGAGGAGCGAATACATGGATAAGATCAAACTGACGATCAACGGTAAATCGATAGAGGCTACAGAGGGACAGACGATTCTCGAGGTTGTAAGGGAACAGGACCTCGACACGATCCCTACCCTGTGCCATTCACCGGAACTTCCACCCATTGGATCGTGCTTCGTATGCGTAGTCGAAGTGAAAGGGAAGTGGAACCTCGTTCCTTCGTGCGCTACGAGGGTCACCGAGGGAATGGAAGTCACGACTCGCAACGAACGTATCGAGAAGTCGCGGAAGACCGCGCTCGAACTTCTGCTGTCCAATCATTACGCCGACTGCGTGTCGCCCTGCATGGAAGGTTGCCCCGCGGGCGTCGATGCACAGGGATACATCGCACTCTCGGCGATGGGACAGTATCGCAAGGCGATCGACCTGATCCGCGAGACCAATCCTCTGCCGGCGATATGCGGCAGGGTATGCGTCCGCAAGTGCGAGGTCGTATGCCGGCGTGAGGATGTCGATGAACCGGTAGGTATCAACGCGATCAAGCGGTTCCTCAGCGATGTGCCCGGCGCCTACGATGGAGATGTCGAGTGCGAGCCGTCGACAGGAAAGACTGTCGGCCTCATCGGAGCGGGACCGGCAAGCCTAACCGCGGCATGGTTCCTCGGGCGCAAGGGCCACAAATCTGTCATGTACGAGGCGATGGACCGCTCGGGCGGTATGCTGAGATACGGGATCCCGACTTACAGGCTCCCTGACGATGTGATCGACCAGGAAGTCGACCACATTTGTAAGACAGGAGCGGAGATCCAGTACAACGTTCGCATCGGTGAGGATATCACGATCGATGAGCTGAGGAAGAAGCACGACGCGATATTCCTCGGCGCCGGTGCGTGGACCGGCAAGCCGATGAGGGTCGAGGGCGAGTTCGACACGGAAGGTGTGCTCACCGGGGCCGATTTCCTTCCTGTTATGAACGAGAAACCCGAGCCGTTGACTGGAACGGTAGTTGTGGTGGGTGGCGGCAATACAGCGATGGATGTCGCGAGGACGGCATGGCGCCTCGGCGCGGACAAGGTGATCGTCCTGTACCGCCGGACCAAGGACGAGATGCCAGCCGACAAGATGGAGATAGAGGAGTGCCTCGAGGAAGGCATCGAGATAATGGAACTCGCGGCTCCCGTAGGTATTGTTGCCGAGAACGGGAAGCTCAAGGCGGTCAGGTGCCAGCGGATGAAGCTCGGCGAGCCTGATGACTCGGGCCGGCGCCGTCCCGTACCCCTCGAAGGGTCGGAATACGATCTGCCCTGCCAGATAGCGATCTCCGCTATCGGACAGGATACCGTTCTCGACGGGCTCACCGGAGTGGACGGAGAAGAGATCGAGCTTACTCGCTGGAAGACATACGTTGTCGACCTGGCGACGATGAAGACAAACATACCGGGCGTGTTCGCCGGCGGCGATGCCGCCGACGATGGCCCGACTGTAGTGATAGATGCGATCAGGGACGGACAGAGAGCGGGTAAGGCAATCGACCGTTTCCTCAAAGGTGAGGACAAGCCCCGTGAGCCGTTCGTAGTTCGTAAGGAATTCTGGGCCAAGCCGGGCAAGACTGAGCTCGGCGATATTACTGAGAGCCCGAGACACGAGGTCCATTATATCGATGTCGAGGAGCGCCGCGGCAGCTTCGAGGAGGTAGCCACCGGGTTCGAGTTCGAGGACAACATCCACGAATGCGACCGTTGCCTCTCCTGTGGATGCGTCCGGTTCTACGACTGCGACCTGAGGCTGCAGGCCGAGGAATACGGCGTCGACATGGAGAAATACAAGGGATATGCCCGTAAGCACAAGGTAGACGAGCGCCATCCCTACATAATATACGATCCGAACAAGTGCATCCTCTGCGCGAGATGTGTAAGGACATGCGAACGTGTTCTGCCCATCTCGGCGCTCGGGCTTGTCGGGCGCGGGTTCAGGACAGAGATGCGTCCCGCTATGAACGATCCTCTCGTCGAGACGAGCTGCGTGAGTTGCGGAAACTGCGTCGATGCCTGTCCGACAGGCGCCTTGGAGGTCAAGTATCCGTTCCCGGGAAGGGCCGCTCTCTACGACGAGGTCATCGAGACAAACTGCGCTTTCTGTTCACTCGCATGCTCGATGAACGTGAGGAAGTTCGGGGAGGACAGGTACTATACTACGACTCCGGACGGAGCGGGGGAATACCTCTGCCGCTACGGAAGGTTCGGCCAGGAGCTCTTCATCAGGCACAAAAGGCTTGTCACCCCGCTGATTCGCAGCGGCAACAAGCGTGAAAGCATCGATATGTGCGGAGCTCAGCAGGAGGCGGTCACTGGTCTGCTTTCGATAGCGGGCAAGTACGGCGCCGACAAGGTCGGTGTGTTCGTTTCTCCAGAGCTGACGAATGAAGAGATGTTCCTCGCCGCGAGGATAGCGCGTGAGGCGCTGGGTACCAACAACATCGCTTCCCTGTCGATGCTCGGAACGGGCAGCGAAGCGTCCGCACTCGACGGGATACTGGGATTCTCCGCTTCAACGGACGACAGATCCTGTCTTGCCGAGGCCGACCTGATCATCTGCAACAACACTTCTCTCGAGTCGGATCACCTGATCCTCGCTGTTGACGTGATCGAGGCCGTGAATAACGGGGCGAAGTTTATCGTCTCGAATTCTACGCTGGATATGACCGACCAGCACCTTGCCATGGTAGCTCTCGATCCGATGAGAGGCACCGCGGCGATGCTCTGGAGCGGGATAACCAAGTCCCTTATCGACAGCGGCGCTGTCAAGGCGGATAAGGAATTTGCCGCCGCCATCAACGCGACAGCAGGTGCTGCCGCGGCGGTCAGTGGAATCGAAGAAGAAAAGATCAAGGAAGCTTCGGCGATGATAGCCGGCGCGAAGAACATAGTGATAATCCACAGCCCGGACCGCAGGCAGGACCAGTCGGCGGGAGACATCGAGACGTTTGCCAATCTCGTCGTTCTTCTCAGGTCCTCCGGGGTTTCGGCTGAACTCCTGCTTCCGAGGGCGTTCTCCAACACGGCGGGCCTCGCTGTAACCGGCGCCGATCCGGCATTCGCGCCGGGCAAGACTGAGCCCCCGATGGATATCGCCGGTGTCCGGACGAGGAAAGAACTTCTCGAACTGCTCGAGCAGGGTGAGATAAGGGGCGCACTTGTGATCGGAGAGGATCCGATGGCTTGGGGCGCGACCGGCACATGGCTACAGAACATCGAGTTCCTCGCCGCTGTCGACTGGACAGAAACAGAGACGACACGTTTCGCCGATGTCGTGCTTCCCGGATCAACATTCCTGGAGACAGCTGGGACGCGCTGCAACTTTGAGGGCAAAGTCGTCAGCTACAGCCGAGCAGTAGAACCTCCCGCTGGAGTCTCCGGCAGGGAAGTGCTCGAAGGACTGGCCACTGAGTTCGGGCTCAAGGATGTTACCGGTTCGGAGAAGCAGCTCAGTTCCGCGGTCGAGAAAAATCTCGGCGAACTGCTGCCGTGGTACTGGAATACGGGACAGGATCGCAAAGGCGACGTTGAAACGAAACTGGCCGCGACCGGCCTGGGCGCGGGAAAGATCGCGCTCATGCCGCCGCTGACACATACAGGAAGATACAGGAAAGAGATACGTGAGGTAGGTACGGGACGATTCAGAGTAAGGTGACAGGATGCTTAAGCTCGAAAATTTCTTCGATTTCATGGAGGAGAGTTTTGATTACCTTCTTGTCCTCGATGAGAATGAGAAGGTAATGCACGCGAGCGAAGAGATCCTGTCCGACGGATTTCCCGATACCGGACCGCTCGAGGGCAAATCTATCGAGGAACTGCTTACCAGCTCTTCTATCGATACGGTACGAACCGCGATGGCTCAGGCAAAGGCCGGCACGAGAGGAGTCGTCGTCCTCTCGGTGAAAGATAACGAGATATCTACGATTCCGCTCAAGGCGGGGCATTTTGTCGCAGAGAGCGGGGATGTCTATCCCCTTTTCGGCAACAGGCTCGAAGGGCTCGTAAAGGGCGATGGGTGGGAGAAGGACGAGAGGATCAAGGAACTCGCCTGTCTTTACACTGTCACCGAGCTGATCGAAGTCTCTTCGTCAATTCCCGATTTCTTCACAAGGCTTCCCAAGACGCTGGAGCAGGGAATGCTTTATCCGGATGAGGTAGTGATCTACTCGAATTATCTCGGAGTGGATTACGGACAGAAGCCGATCTCGAAAAGCTATCTCAGGGTGCCTCTGATCGTGGCGAAGGAGGAGAAGGGCGAGATCCTCGTCGGCTATCTGGATGACAGCCATGAACTTCTTCCGGAGGAGCAGAAGCTGATCGATGAGATCGGCAGGATGCTCACGGTAGCTCTCGAGAGGAAGGAATTCGGGGAGAAACTCGACTTGATGGAGGAGGAAGAAGAGGACTACAACAAGCGCCTCGACCAGCTTCGTGCAGAGATAGATGCGAAGACGAAAGAGGTCAAGGAGCAGAAGAGCAAGCTCGGCATAGTCGATTCGTACCTCGATCGCGTCAAAGGTGGCTGGGAGGAATCAAAGTCGAGGCTCGAGACGATGTTCAAAGCGATACCGGACGATGTGGTCCTGATCGACAAGAAACGCAAGGTCGTTATGACCAACCGCGAGGATATCGAGCCCGGCAATTACTGTTATACGAGCTATTTTAATCGTGACCGGCCCTGTGAGGATTGCCGCCTCGCGAGGATCCTCAGGGACAAGATTCCCGTTTCGCTGACTATGAAGGTAGGAGAGCGGTATATCCAGGTCCAGGCTCAGCCTGTTTTCAATCAGGACCATGAGGTCGACGGTATCCTCGAGTTCTACAGGGACATCACTCTCGAGAAGACCTACGACCAGCAGCTCCAGCAGGCCGACAAGCTCGCCTCGATCGGCCAGCTCGTCAGCGGTATCGGCCACGAGATCAATAATCCGAACCAGTTTATCCGCGGAAATATCAAGATAATCCAGCAGTCGCTCGATGATATGCTTCCGATTGTCGATGACTATATGAAGGACCACCCCGATCAGAAGATCGCGAGGCTGAACTACGATTTCTTCCGCGAGCACATCATGACTCTCGTTGACGATATGGCTCATGGATCGGAGAGGATCAAGGCTATCGTCGAGGGCCTCAGGACATTTACCCGGAAGGACGAGGGGCTGCTTGTTGACAAGGTAGACATCAACACCCTGATCGAGACGTCGGCCAGGCTAGTGCATAACGAGGTCCACAAGAATTCCGACATCGAACTCGATCTCTCTCCCGGTGTCCCGACATTTACAGGAAATTCCCAGAAGATAGAGCAGGTGCTTATCAACCTGATAGTGAATGCCAGCCAGGCGATCCCAGATGATCGCCGCGGGCTTATCAAGGTCGCGACCAACTACGAGAACGAGAGGATCACGGTTCTTGTCGAGGATAACGGCAAGGGTATGAACGAAAGCACGGTCAACCAGATATTCAATCCGTTCTTTACTACGAAGAGGGCCAAGGGGGGCACCGGACTTGGATTGGCGATCGCATACCGGATCGTCGAGGAGCACAACGGAAAGGTCCAGGTCAAGAGCAAGCCGGGTGTAGGGACGACTTTTATAATAAGGATTCCCGCCCTTCAGCTCGAACAGCCCGCCGGGGAGTAAAAATGAAGAAGATCCTAATCGTCGATGACGATACCGCTGTGACCAACTATTTGATGGTCTTCCTCGTTCAGTCAGGGATATTCGAGCCGACAATTATAAATGATTCCAGGGAAGTCGAGGGACGTCTCGATTCGAATGCGTATGACGTCATGCTTCTCGATATGGATATGCCGAACGTAAGCGGTATGGATATCCTGCAGAAAATGAGAGGGAAGGGAGACGAGACTCCGGTAGTGGTCCTCACTGGTGTAAGCGATGTGACCCTCGCGGTCAAATCGATGAAGCTCGGAGCATTTGACTACCTTACAAAACCGGTCGACGACGACAAACTCCTCGAGGTGCTCGATAACGCGATGGCGCATGGAGTGTTGAACAGGGAGATAGATGACCTTCCTGTCGAGCTGAGCAGGCAGAGCCTGACCCACGAAGCTGTATTCGAGAAGTTCCACACCCAGGACCCCGGTATGATCAGGCTCTTCCACCAGATCGAGAAACTCGCTCCGAGCGATCTCGGGATCTTCATATGGGGTGAGAGTGGAACAGGCAAGGAGGCCCTTGCCAGGGCGATCCATAACTCGAGCTCGAGGAAGGAAAAGCCCTTCATTGCGGTAGAGGCCGATTCCCAGGATGCTGACAGATTTTCCGGTTTCTTCTTCGGGCAGGACAGGGACTGGAGTGGTTCCCGCGAAGAGGCAGCAGGCGTTCTCGAACAGGCGAACGGCGGAACTCTGTTTCTCAACAACATCGACGCTCTTCCACTGCCGATGCAGGTCAGGTTGAAGCGGGTCATTCAGAAGGATGAGTATTACAGGGAGAATTCGACGAAGATCAGGGAGATCGATGTCCGGCTGATCGTGTCGTCGACTCACGATCTGACTTTGCCCGAATATAAAGACACATTCTCGAGGGACCTTCTCTACCACCTGATGGTCAACTCGATCCAGATTCCGCCCCTGCGCGAGAGGCCGGAAGACATTCCTCTTCTGGCCGAGCATTTTCTCGGCGAGGAAGTGAAAAAGACGGGAAGCAAGATAGTAGGGTTCTCCGACGAGTTCCTCGAAATGCTCAAAGACTACACCTTCCCGACTAATGTGCAGGAACTGCGTACAATCGTGGCGCTCGCCGTCGCGAACGAGGAGTCGGACAGGATCACGGTCGATTCACTATCGACTAATATCAGGGAGAGGATCTCTCCGGCGGTTGTTGTCGAGGGACTTCCGTTCATGCCCAGAAAGCTCGCGGAAGTGATCAGGGAGCATGTCATCAGGACGCTCGAGCACTTCGGCGGAGACCGTGAGACGGCCGCTACAGAGCTGGGGATATCACTGGACGAACTGGAAAGGCATGCCTGATCGCTCGGAAAAATATCTTGATGGGAACATGTTACGTCTGGTAAAAATGGACTTTACTTTTTGTACGATATCTTAAATACGAAGGGAACGGATTGCCCGTAACCCTTGAGTTTTCAATTGATTGACAATAGAAACGGTAAGATATGAACAAGATTATCGAGAAGGAATTCATCTCGCCGCAGGTCTTCCGGATGACGGTGGATGCACCCGACATAGCCAGGAAGAGGAAAGCCGGACAGTTCATCATGCTTCGCACCTGCGAGGTGGGCGAACGCATTCCTCTTACAATCGCTGATGCCGATGCGGAAAAGGGTACCATCGAACTGATCATCCAGGTAGTCGGCAAGTCTACGAAGGAACTCTCGAAGTTCGAAGCGGGGGACGAACTTTGTGATTTCGTCGGTCCCCTTGGAAGGGCGACGCATATCGAACTGTTCGGCACCGTTGTCATCATCGGCGGCGGAGTCGGAATCGCGCCCTCGCATCCTATCGCCCAGGCGATGAAGGCTGCCGGCAACAACGTCATATCCATCCTCGGCGGAAGGTCGAAGGATCTCGTGATAATGGAAGACAAGATGGGCGCCTGCAGCGACCGTGTCATGATCACAACGGATGATGGTTCGTATGGCGAGAAGGGACTTGTGACCGATGCCCTCCAGAAACTGATAGATGAGGGCCTCAAGATCGACATGGTTGTCGCGGTAGGACCTCCGATCATGATGAAGTTTGTCGCTCTGCTGACCAGGAAGTACGATATCCCGACGCTGGTCAGCCTAAACACGATTATGGTCGACGGTACGGGGATGTGCGGTGCGTGCAGGGTGACCGTGGGCGACAGCACAAAGTTCGTCTGTGTCGACGGTCCGGAATTCGACGGGCACAAGGTCGATTTTGACGAGATGATGAAACGCCAGCGCATGTACGAAGTGCAGGAAAAAGAATCGATGGACCGGTACGAGTCCCAGTAGTGATATCCGTTATGCCAAGAAGGAGGTAGCGGCCGCGAGCGGTCGCGGGTTGATATGGAAGAAGAAAAGAAGCTGACACCGAAGGAGAGGTTAGCGATACCCGTCCAGGTGATGCCCGAGCAGGACGCAAAGGAACGGATTCACAACGTGCAGGAAGTCCCCCGGGGCTATACCGACGAACAGGCTATGACCGAGGCGACCAGGTGCCTGCAGTGCAAGAAGGCGCCGTGTGTTCAGGGCTGCCCGGTCGAGATCAATATACCGGGATTCCTCAACGCGATCGTCGAGGGTGATTTCCGCGCGGGAATCGATATTATAAAAGAGACGAATATCCTGCCTGCCGTCTGCGGACGTGTTTGCCCGCAGGAAGAGCAGTGCCAGGCTTACTGCATCGTAGGCAAGAGCCTCAAGTCGACCGATCTTGCCGTACAGGTCGGCAAACTCGAGCGCTTCCTCGCCGACTGGGAGATGGACAAGAGCGAGCCGAAGATGCCCGAGATCAAGCCCTCGACGGGCAAGAAGGTCGCTATCGTCGGTTCGGGCCCTGCCGGCCTGACGGTCGCCGCCGATGTCCGCCGCGAGGGTCACGATGTGACTATCTTCGAGGCTCTTCACAAGCCGGGCGGAGTTCTGATATACGGTATCCCCGAGTTTCGGCTCCCTAAGAAGATCGTCATGAAAGAAGTCGACAACCTCGAGAGGATGGGCGTCGACGTCAAGTACAACTATGTGATTGGCAAGATCTTCACCGTCGACGAGCTTCTAGAAGAAAAAGGCTACGACGCTGTATTCATTGCTACGGGCGCGGGGCTCCCGATGTTCATGCGCATAGCCGGCGAGAACCTCAACGGCGTCTACTCGGCGAACGAGTTCCTCACGAGGGCCAACCTGATGCAGGCATACTCCTTCCCCGAGACCGATACGCCGATCGCCAAGTCGAAGAACGTTGCTGTATTCGGCGGTGGGAACGTCGCTATGGATTCGGCCCGTACCGCGCTGAGGCTCGGCGCGGAGAATGTCTACCTCGTCTATCGCCGTTCGAAGGCAGAGATGCCGGCGAGGGTCGAAGAGGTCCATCATGCAGGAGAAGAGGGCGTCCAGTTCCTCCTTCTTCAGAATCCGATCCGCCTTATCGGCGATGAGGACGGATGGGTCAAGCAGGTCGAGTGCATCAAGATGGAGCTCGGCGAACCCGATGATTCGGGCAGACGACGCCCCATTCCGATCCCCGACAGCGAGTTCAAACTCGACGTCGATACAGTCATCGTCTCGATCGGAAACTCGTCGAACCCGCTGATCCCGGATACCACACCGGACATCTCGACTAACAAGTGGGGAAACATCACGGTCGACGGGGCCACCATGAAGACGAGCAAGAAGGGCGTATTCGCCGGCGGCGACATCGTCCTCGGTGCTGCCACAGTAATCCTTGCGATGGGGCAGGGACGTAATGCCGCTGTCGCGATAAACGAGTATCTCGAGTCAGGTAGCTGGTAGTTCAGGTTTTTTGGTAACAGCGGTCTGCCGAAAAACAGAAAGGGACCGGATGACGAAGGAAGAACTCACTGATGATGATCAGCGCATCAAGGTGCTGGAGGAAGAGAACAGGAAGCTCAAACTGCTCGTAGTAGATCTGAGTCTTGATAAGCAGATGCTACAGGACGTACTTAAAAAAACCCTGGAATCGGTCTCAAAGTAAGAATGGTGGCGATTCCTGAGGAAGCTAATCGACTGCCGGCTGCAGTGTGACGCTGCCGCCAGGTCGGGGTGCCTGTGAGTCTCCGCTTTCTTTTCGCCGCTCTATAACCTCTTGTGCCACTTAATGATTCCTTAATAACCATTAAGATTCGACAAGAGTGTTCCCACAGGGCCACAGCAGGTTGACACAGAACCGGGTCTTGCGTATTATTCCCCGTACGCCCGGCCCGTTTCCGGGACAGGGCGGTTTTCATTTTTATTGCGTATCACAATCCTTTTCAACAGGAGGAAAAAGGGATGAAGAGAAAGTTTTTTGCGCCTCTACTGGTCGTCCTGCTGCTGCTTGCCTGCTCTCCGCAGGAGCAGAATCCTTTTTACACGGAATGGGACACTCCCTTCGGGATCCCGCCCTTTTCCGAGATAAAGGAAGAGCATTACATGCCCGCCATGAGGGAGGGCATAATCCAGCATCAGGCAGAGATAGACGCGATCGCCAACAGCACCGAGCATCCGACATTCGAGAACACTATCCTCGCCGTGGAATACAGCGGTGACCTTCTCGACAAGGTGACAGAGGTATTCTTCAGTCTCAACTCTGCCGTCACGAACGAGCAGATGCAGGCTATCGCAAAGGAAGCGGCTCCTCTGCTTTCCGAGCATGGCGACAATATCACACTCAACGACGAGCTTTTCAAAAGGGTCAAGGTCGTCCACGAGGCAAGACTCTCGCTCAACCTTACTCCGGAGCAGGACAAGCTTCTCGACGATTACTACAAGAGATTCGTTCGCAACGGCGCTAACCTCAATGACGAGGACAAGGAAAAGCTGCGCGCGATCAACAAGGAACTCTCAGTCCTGACTCTCCAGTTTGGCGAGAATATCCTCAAGGAGACGAACAAGTTCGAGATGGTCGTCGACAGCGAGAAGGACCTCGCCGGAC
>RCNC010003097.1_pt1 | contig 10923 bp, 7 predicted proteins | sample 2041301 | NCBI WGS metagenome assembly RCNC01 (sample SAMN09708231, study PRJNA481090) | Marine sediment metagenome, whole genome shotgun sequencing project. | biome: marine sediment; feature: ocean; material: sediment; isolation source: Sewage treatment plant 13A marine sediment (STP13A) ... | reverse complement strand
CCATTGTGGTATCCGTTGCGAAATACTTACCGGTATTCAGATTTCTGTCAAACCTGGGAAAATTACTGCTTGAGACCTCAACCCTGATCTGGTGGCCCTTCATGAAGACATTGGAGGTTGCCCAAAGGTCTATCTGGTATTCATAAATCTTTCCCGGGACGATTTGTGACGGAGGAGCATCCGGGACCCTGTGGTCGGCCCGAATAATTCCTTCACAGATCCTGATTGCCATTCCATCCGGATAGACATCAACAAGTTTGGCCGTAAAATCTGTATTCAGGGCCGAGCTCGATGCATATATGATGGCTTTGACGGGACCGGTGACCTCCAGGTCTTTCTTCAGGGGAGGAGAAGTGTATGTAAGCACATCCTGCCGTTCTTCGACTGATCTCTGGTCATAAGGCCCCATAGTTCCTATCGTGGGTACCGGGTTTTCGGGATGATAGTCGAAGTTATCCTGAGATTCCTTTCTTGGAAGCTTAGTTTCCAAACGACCATCACCTTCAAGTGTATTGGCATTTCCACGGCTTTGGAGATAATAATTCCGATAATCCGTTCTGGCCAGGGGCCATTCATTTTCAAACCGCCACTGGTTTATGCCCATGACAAAGATCTTAACAGGAGGTTCTTCCATGATGCCGTTATCCAATCCCTTTAGCTGGCTATCAAACCAACGGAGCCTGATCTCAGTACCCTTGAATGCGGACTCTTCTCCGAAATCCAGTTCCCCGATTTTTCTTTTTCCCATGCTGTGTATCCATGGACCAATAAGGAGTTTTTGCTTGCTGCTTATCTTTGGGTCTATGCCCGGGGCGGTCATTTGCAAATAGTTATTTATGGTGCCTCCAAGCAGGATATCATACCAACCGCCAACATTGTAAACTGATGTCCTGATTTTGTTGTAGTCACTGATGCTTGTTTTGTTCCAGAAAAGGTCATGTTCAGGGTGTGACAGCCAGTCCCTCAGAAATGAAACCCTCCAGCCCATGGCCCTGTCCTGCTCGATCAGCGGCAGGGTCATTAATACGCTGTCCATCTTAGCTGTAAGTTGGGAGTATTTTAAATTGTAAGGACGTGTCATCTCAATGCTCCAGGGTGTGAACAGGTCAAGCCGGAATGCACCATTCTGGAATACGGCATCATGCAGATTTGAGAACGTTACGGTAGGTACCATGGTTACCAGGTATGGACTTTGGAACTGGGCAGGCATCCACTGTGTAAATCCCACATAGGAACCTCCGAAGGTGCCAATCTTTCCATTGCACCATGCCTGTTCCCCAATCCATTGCTGCGTATCGTATCCATCCAGGGCCTCATCCTGATTAGCATTGAAAATACCTTCTGATTCAGCTCTTCCACGCGTATCCTGGATAACAACAGCATAACCCCGGCTGGCAAAATAATGTGCATCACGGTTTCCTTCTCCTCCATTCCCGTAAGGAGATCTTGCAAGCAATACAGGGAATGTTCCCACTGCATCCGGACGGTAGATATTGGTAGAAATCCTTACTCCATCACGCATGGTCACCTTGACATCCAGCTCTTCCATGACCTGGTAGCTGGCTTGTGATACATTTTGTGCAGGGAGAAAACTTGTGGTCAATAAGGCTATTGTCAATAGTAGGAAAATGGGAATAGTTCTCTTCAGCATGGATGGGGATTTTTTAAATGGTCACTTTTTTCATTTTCTCCAGGAACTCAGGGTCAAAGTCCCCGCCTATGCCGGGAACCTGTGGCAGCTCCCATTTACCTGCTCCCATATATTGTATCCCCCCCGAAACAGGATCTTCAGCATGAGAGAGGGAAGCGTCAATGTCAAACCATACAACATTGTTCTTGGCAGCTACAAAATGAGTCAGGGCCGTGAGCGCATACCTGGTTTCCGACATGCAGCCAACCTGGGTCTTGATCCCCGCTCCCTCCGCAATGGCATTTATTTTAATGGCATTATGTATCCCGCCCGACTTGGCAAATTTAATATTGAAATAATCACAGGCCCCCATGCTGGCCAGACGGAATGCATCCCGGTGATCGAATACTGATTCATCAGCCATTATGGGGATGGGGCTGCTGTCCCTTACCCTTCTCAGACCTGTATTATCCCATTTAGGAATGGGTTCCTCGCAATGATCGATATTAAATTTTTCCAATGCCTTCAGTACTTTGATGGCCGTAACAACATCCCAACCCTGGTTTGCATCAATGCGAAGTGGGATCTCATCACCAATGGCTTCCCGGATGCCACGGATTCTTTCTATGTCTTCTTCTTCAGAGCTGCCCAGCTTTACTTTGATGGTAGGGAATCCTTCATTCTTATATTCGAGTGCCTGTTCAGCCATTCTTTCAGGAGTTCCAAGGTAAACGGTCATATCCGTATAGATTTCCCTGGTATTCCCTCCTCCCAGTAACTGATAAAGTGGAAGACCGGCCTGCTTGGCCAGCAGGTCATAAAGGGCCATGTCAAAAGCGCTCTTGATGGTGTAGTTCCCATCTACTATTCGGTCCATATCCAAAATCCTGTCTTCAATGGCCAGGGGATCCTTCCCTTTTATACCTGCTGCGAGTAACTTCGCTATTTCCATCTCGGACGATTGTGTTTCTCCTACAATATTGATTTCCGGACTTGCTTCCCCGGTTCCGACCAAGCCGTTATCAGCGTAGATTTTGATGGCGACATTTTCCGCAAGATAATGTGTCCCCAGTGATATGGAAATGGGCTCATTTAATGTAATGTTCAACGCTATTACTTCTACTTTCTCAATTTTCAGGTGTTCCATTTTGATATATTTTAAACTCGATTTATAGCGACCTATAATATTGCCTGCAATAATATGCCAACCAGGTAGCCGATGTAATTTCCAATCACATATCCCCAGATACCTAACATTAAGGACGGGAAGATGAGATTTTGCCATTTTTTGGATATGGCTGCGGCAACCCCACTCATTGGACCTCCTGAGGTTACAATGGCGGCCAGGACCAGTTCTTCCAGTTCATACTTGAAAAGTTTGCCCAATCCAAAAGTAAAAATGAAATTAATAAAAAGTATAATGGCGCAAAAAAGGATCATGACGGGGGCTTCTAGGATCACTTTTGCGAAACTTGCCGGAAGGCCGATCATGACAAAAAATATGAATATGAAAAAGGTGCCTAATTCTTCATTGCCCACCAGTTTTTTTGCAGTTTTGGGGAAAACGATAGGGAAAAGAACGGACAGTGTAGTAAGTAACAGGTATTGTTGTCCCAGTACCATCTTAATAATAACAGGCATTTCCGGTCCATTGAAAAACCTGCTTATTTTAACGGAGATCATCGCTATGGCAAAGGCGATGGCCAGTGATTTTCCAATATCCACCAGCCCGATGGGTTTGGGCTTCCAGTAATCGCCCTGTGCAGCGGAATTGTTTGTCCCGGCAACTTGGATCGATTTTTCAGAAATGGGAAAGAAACGCCTTACAAGGTACATGCCTGGCATTGTGATCAGGAAGAGGAAATATATGATCATGACCGATGCGTCAGCTACCAGGGTTGCATTCATCAAGTCTTTGGGCGGATTGAACATGGAAACAACGGATACAAAATTGACCGAGCCTCCAATATAACTGGCGGTCATGGCGGGACCGATCAAATCCAGGTCATCGATCAGGGTATGCAGCAATGCCACGGCCAGGAAACTACCAAAGACAGTTCCCAGTGCACTGATGTGAAAGGCTCCTGCAAATCTCCCCGTCTCTTTGAAGATTACCCGGAAATCTGTTTTTATTAGTAACAGGGGGATCACCAATGGGACTATATATTCCCAGACAATGTCATAGGAGGGTGATTCGAAAGGCATTAATCCTATATTGGATACCAGCATGCCTGCACAGAGAGCTGTTGCAGCACCGGTGAATTGCCTGATAATCTTGAATCTCTGTTCCAGGAACAGGCTCAGCGCAGCCATCCCGACGAGAAATGTCCAGATTACCCAGTGATCATCCGGTGAGATTAAACTATTCATCAACAATTATATATGCCTGGGGGTATTCCCCGAAGAACTCATTGTTAAATTCGATATCTGCTGTAATTATATAGGAGCCGGGCTGGCAATCTTCCTTAACTTTAATCTCTACAGGTATTTCTCCATTTTCTCCTGGCCCTAAGTCATAGTTTATTTCTTTTTGCGGGAAGACGATATCATCGTGGCTTTTCAGCCAGGCTTTGCCTGAAACATGGTGGCTGGCTGTATTTTTGATGCGCAGTACAAGCTCTTTTCTATCGCCTGTGATCATGGTTTTTTTCACCGGGTAAAAAGTGGTCCAGTATGGATTGAATCCAGTTTCAGCATGACCCGGTGGTAGAAGGGCAAAAATGACATCTGTAGTACTCATAGCCCATTCAATGAATTCCTGGCGGGTATCGGAATGCGTAGCAAAGCCATTGCTGTGGGCCGGCACACATATATATGGATCAGCATCATAAAAAGACCGGGCTGTTTTGATCAATCCTGTCTGCGTTGAAATACCGTTATAACAATGGATGGAGGAACGCATATATCCCTCCCTGTTGCTTGAACTGCCGTCAGCTGTGAAATAGAACTTAATATTGTCAATCCTGGCCGCCAATCCCATTTGTTCTTCCATGTGAACGGGGTTGTGGAATGCCTGGAAAGAGTATCCTCCCCATTCAAATATCTCCCCTTCGGATAAAATACGATCTGCTTTGAATTTTGTGTCTGTCCAGCAGGTGGTTATAAAATTCTCAGGATGTTCCACATGCTCTCTAAGTCCTTCCCATACCCATATTTCCGCTCCTTCTGATGCTTTGAGGGCAGGAATGCCATCAATATGGTCATAATGCCAGTGGCTGGGTATGATAACATCAATTTTTGTGATCCCAAATTTCTGTTTGGCTTCGGCCAAGCGGTCAGCTGTAAAATTCCCACCACAATCAAACAGGAGGACTTCTCCTGATTCCGATATAATCAACTGGGATGTTGAGCCACAGTCCTGGATGACATGCTCAGATACCTGAACAAAACCGGACCAGTTCCACCGGCCGGCCCTTTGAATATTGAACCTGTTCTGAAATGCCAGGATTCGTGATCTAAGCCTGTTAAGGTCTGCCAGGGGTTCTGTGATCTGGGGACCGTGGGATGGTAGTAATAGCTCAGGATCCAACAGGCAAAGCTTATCAATGGAAATAACAGAAGAATCTATGCCAGGATTCTGCAGGTAGATCCATTGCATGCAAAAAAGATTGTGGATATAACCTCCCTCGATGACCAGGTCCCCGCTAAAACAGATCAGCCTGCCATCTACCTCAACCAGGTATGATACACTGCCTTTGGTATGTCCTGGTGTATCAATGACCCGGATAGTATACTCATTCCATTTGATTTCGTCCCCCTCTGCCAGTGTCCGGTCTACTCCGGGTTTCTGAAAAGGTTCCATCCGCCTTCCAAAATCGGATAATTCATCACCTAACAGGTACCTGTCGGAGATATTAATAGGTGATCCTAAAACAGCTGGTTGCAGGTAATCAACATCCGATTTGCCAATCGCTATTTTTGTACCGGCATTTTTCAGACCTGCACTACCCAGGCACTGGTCCCTGTGATAATGTGTTTGCAATATCCAGTCAATTTCTTCCACTCCCACACTTTTGAGTGCCCCGGCCAACCTGTCAGAACCAGCATCTATCAGGATGCCTGAATTCCCTGATTTCAACAAATAGACATTGCAAGCATCCTGCAACCTGTAAATGTTAGTCTGTATTAATTCAAAAGCTGGATTGTCTTCAGCATAAGAATAAACAAATAAGAAGATCAGGGTTAGTAGTGCATATGGTTTTTTCATCATTCACTATCAATAAGAACCCTGTGTTCGGGTCCGGAGACACCGGAGAGGTTTACAGCCCGGAATGTCAGCTCATATTTTTTCTTTTTCAGTTCAAGACTGAAATTTTCTCCCGTTTTTGACCAGTCCCCCGAAAACTCCCTCACCTGGTACTCTTTCAGGTTGGGGGTGTCAGATGTCAGTTGTATGCTTGCACTGCTTCCTTCAATATTTACCTCTGTCGCAATGGTATTGGGAGTCCACTCAATATGGTCCCTGTTCTTTACAAGAAGCAAAACATCCATATTATTATAGATCCAGCAGGGTTCCCCATCCCTGACCCAAATATTGGCCCTGTAGAAATCATCTTCAAACAAAACAACCTTGCCTCCATGATTGGGCCAGGCACAGAAAAAATCCCCGTTCTCCTGCCAGGTTATCCATGTATAGGTCCGTGCAAAACTTACCTTCGGCCTCTGCATCTCCTCATTGAATTCAATGGGCTTACGTTCCGGTCCCTGCATAAGCAAAATATCTGCCCCCTTATTTTTCAGGTATTCATCCCTTATTTCCAGTGATGAAAGCGGGATACCGTTCTTTTCGAAATGATGATCGTATTTGGCATCAAACAAAACCCATTTATTAAACTGGTTTATCCAAACCTCGTTGATGCCATGATGCCCATCCGGTCCCTCCACTCCCTGAACTCCTGGTCCCGCGCCAAGAGCTCTGGTCAGGTATCCGTAGGCATTCATAACGCCATTCTGAACCACCATAAAATGGCCACAATGGAATCCTTCTCCTCCCAGGGCTGCATCGAGAATACCCTCGGCGAATCCTTTACCGCTATAATTGGGACTAAAATCATCAATACTGATCACTGTTTTTATCCAATGCCTCAGTAATAATATTCTTTTGAATTCATCAGTTTCACCATGAAAGATGGTGTCAAGCTGATATTTTTCGATCAAATGCCTGAATCCTGGATTAGTCAAATCCTCCATGGATTGAAAAACCATGTTTGGTTTATATACCGGGTTGTCAACTTCCGCAATAAAATATTGCCTGCTTTCGCAAGAAAGTGCTAAGATTGCAAGGCCTAATACAATAATTTTTACTTTCATATCATTATTTTGTACTACTATTAAAGACAAATATATAAATTTATCCTGTATACTTACCTGGGATCCAAACCTGTTAAAACAGCGTTCATGAATGTAAAGAATCTTCCTTTTAGACTGACCTACACCTTGTACAGGGCCTTTGTCATAATATTCTCCGGAGTATTGATATCCGGCATGAGTTTGTTTCAGTCATTCGCACAAATACCCGAAGGCATCCGGACTGTGAGACCGGTTGAGATAGATGATGTGCTTATGAACCCGGGGATAGGATTCAGTACATTTCAGATGTTCAATGGTGACAATCACAAGGCGAATCAGGATGTACTTGGAATCGCTGACCTGGAAAGGTATCGGAATAGCATTGATGAACAGGAGAATATAAATCATCCGGCCACTACGCTGACCTATTTTAGGATCCTGTGGAAGGTGATCGAACCAAAACGCGGGGAATATCAATGGGACTACATTGATGAATTATTAAATCTGGCACATGCGCACGGACAAACGCTGATTTTGCGCATTGCACCATATAAAAGGCAAACCAAGTGGGATGTTCCCTCATGGTATCGTGAAATGGTTGGCAATGAAAGAGAGTTTCAGCATGTAAAATGGGTGGTTGACCCGGAAGATCCCCTTTATGCCGAGTGTTTTGGGAAGATGATCAGGGAATTGGGAATACGTTATGACGGTCATCCAAATCTGGAAGCTGTTGATCTGTCCATTATTGGCTGGGCAGGGGAAGGTGGCGGTACCGAATTATTGAGTACGGAAACAATGGAGAACCTGATAGATCCCTATATTGAAGCATTCAGGAAAACACCCCTAATTGTCTTATTGCATGGAGAAGAAGTCAATGAATATATCACCTCAAAGACGAGTGTGGGCTGGCGACAGGACTGCCTGGGTGACCTCGGATTCTGGGCTGATGAACAGAACGGCTGGACCCATATGTATGATTATTACCCACAGACCATCGCCAACTATAAGATGCAGGATGCCTGGAAGAAAGCACACGTGAGTTTTGAGATTTGCGGGACTTTCCCTGGTTGGAAAGAATCCCATAGATATGGACCTGATGAAGTCAAATATATAATTGACCAGAGCCTGAAATGGCATATTTCCTCTTTTAATGCCAAGTCCTCCCAGGTGCCAGAGGAATGGGAACCGCTGATCAATGAATGGTTGAAGAAAATGGGATACAGGTTTGTGCTGAGGAAATTCAGTTATCCTGATAAAGTCAGGCATAATGGTAAATTCTCTTTTCAGACCTGGTGGGAAAATAAAGGAGTCGCGCCATGTTATGGAAATTATGTCCTAGCACTCCGACTTGTCAATGAGGATCAGGAAATTGTCCTGCCGACCACTGCAGATATCAAAGCCTGGCTCCCTGGGGACATTGTATATGAAGATGCCGTCTTTATCCCTGGAAACATTAAGCCTGGAGTATATGAACTACAAATTGGCATCCTTGACAGGTTATTGTCAGAGCCCCATATCCGTCTGGCCAATGAAGGCAGGACCGGGGACGGGTGGTATTCCCTTGATAAGCTGGTAATCTATTAAACCCGACCCATATGAAAAATCTAAGTTTGCTTTGTACACTTGCTTGTGCGATTATCCTGACCTCCTGCCCGGAAAAGAAGCAGGTTCTGATACCATCGATTGATGGTGATTGGTGGCAGGTAGCTGGAGATCCTGATCTTGGGGGATACACCACCCCAAAGCAACAACCAGTAGATTTTGGAGTATGGCAGGCTGCTGATGGGACCTGGCAGCTATGGTCATGTATCAGGCATACCAATTGTGGCGGAAATACCCGTCTATTCTATCGATGGGAGGGTGAGAGCCTGGACCGTCCTGATTGGAAACCCATGGGTATTGCCATGGAAGCTGACACTACACTAGGTGAAACAAAGGGAGGATTACAGGCACCCCATGTAATAAAACTGGATGATACGTATTACATGTTTTATGGCGATTGGGGAAATATTTGCCTGTCCACAAGCAAAGATGGAAAAAACTTTACGCGTGTGATGAATAAGGAAGGGACACCGGCTTTGTTCAGCGGTCCGTATGGCAATTCCCGCGACCCCATGGTTATAGAATACAATGATTTATTTTATTGCTACTATATGGGACATACTAAGGATGCAGAACCTAATTCTGCCATCTTCTGCCGCTCTTCTGCTGATTTACGTCATTGGAGTGAACCCGTCATGGTATCCGGGGGTGGCAGCCCGGCAGATATGGATAACTGGTATGGAGGAGATGCAGAATGTCCATTTGTGGTAAACAGGGATGGATTGTTTTATTTATTTCGCAACCAGCGTTATGGTGAGAATAACTTGAATACTCAATATTGCTCTCCGGATCTTATGGATTTTGGCGTCCATGATGACCGTTTCTTAATTGGTACATTACCTGTGGCAGCACCTGAGGTAATTTATTCCGGGGGAGAATATTATATAGCCGCTCTGTTACCCAGTCTGAAAGGTATACGTATTGCAAAATTAGATTGGGTCAGGAATTAATTTGGATGGCATGCTGACCTACTTCCCGTCCCATCCAGCTATCCGGGCCATTATCCACCACATAGCATAGGCTTTCCTGTTGGCGGTAATATGCTGGCTGTTATGGGCTCCGAATTCAACTGATCCGCCGGGTGAACTTTTATTTTCATACCAATCCGTGCCGAGTATATGGGCGTTTTGCCAGTCAATATAAAAATTCCCGCCATAAGAATCCGAATTTCCGTTATCACCCGTATCCTCCCAGTGATTATCCCCCATATCATATGTGTCAATGCTATAATAATCAAGACAGTAATATGAGTTTTTCAGGCAATGGTCAATAATCAGTTTAGCCTGATTTTTCGGATTTCCGTCTCCCGTATTGCTTCCGTGGTTGGCATGACCGGTCATAAAAATTAAGTTTACAGGATGGAGTCTCTTGCCTGCTCCACTGCCTATCTTTGATCCGCCTTCACCATATTCAGCAATTAATGCATCCATTCCAGGCAGATAGTTAGTGGCGACATCATGTCCGGCAATATTGCACCAGGACCACATGATAACGTTAATATCATCATTCGCCTCATCGTCCAGAAAATTCCTCGTTGCCTGGATAAATCCTGTCTCATTTGAACTCAAATCGGAAGCACTCTCTCCAGGAGCAGCATAGCTACCTATGGCATAATCATGAAAGTCCAGCTTGCCTGCCTGGGGAGCATTATTCGTGATGCCAAATAATTCATCATCACCATTTTTGTAGTCGGGTAATCCAAATAATCCCCTGGAGACATGTGTGCCATGTGATGTATGCTGGTAGGCGATATGGAGGGTGGTTCTCGCCCTGTCGATATATTCTTTTGGAATGCTCCGTAGAACCAATTCCTTGGCCACACTATAGTCGGCAATGGTTGATTGGTTACCAGGATTTTGGTCTGACTTTTTATCGTCATTACAGTTTGTAAAGAACATACAACCCAATATCAATAAGGAAAATACTAAAGCTGCTTTGATCTTAAATAGCATAATTGTTTATTTTATACTATTCTTACGGAAAACGCTGTAATTTAGTTTGTGGAACTGGCTTAATTTTGGCTGATCACAATTTTATGCTCTGGTCCGGATATCCCTGCCAGGTTCACGATACGGAGATACCATTCATGTTTCTTCTTTTTAAGATCCACGCTGAAAGACTCATCACAAGTTTGCCAGTCCCCCGACACACCCTCTTTCATCTGGTATTCTTTTAAGTTAGGTGTCTCTGAAGTCAGTTCGATCCGGGCCATATCACCTTCGATCAGGACGTCTGAAGCAATGGTATTGGGTGTCCAATCAATGGCATTGCGGCTCCCCACTAAACGCATGAACTCTGGCTTTGCATATGCCCAGTGTGGGTTGCCTCCCCATATCCATGTATTGTTTTTAAAGTAATCATCTTCCAGCATGCTCAACAATGTTTCATGCTCTGGCCAGGCT
>RCNC010003096.1_pt1 | contig 10925 bp, 6 predicted proteins | sample 2041301 | NCBI WGS metagenome assembly RCNC01 (sample SAMN09708231, study PRJNA481090) | Marine sediment metagenome, whole genome shotgun sequencing project. | biome: marine sediment; feature: ocean; material: sediment; isolation source: Sewage treatment plant 13A marine sediment (STP13A) ... | reverse complement strand
TCTGCTTATCCGGATCTGGAGGAAAAACTGGAGTTGGGCAGTGTGAATGTTAGCTGGGCACTGCGCAAGGACCAGCCGGAATTACAAAAGGAGCTGGAAAAATTCATAAGCAAATCCCGGGAGGAAGGATTAATCGGAATCCTGGTAAAAGCACTCAGGGGCAATTCGCTGAAGGCCCCGGAAGCTGTCATCAACAGCTACTATGAGAGTTTTCAGACTGGACAGTTACCCTATGTGAATTACGGTGCAGGGAGCGGTCTGCCCCAGGAGGATGTGTTTTCCATCTTTCAGGATCAAAAGGGATATATGTGGTTTGGGACAAATTCAGGGGCTGTAAGATATAACGGGAGAGAGATGCAGGTTTTCAACCATGAACAGGGTCTCCCCGGCAACTCGGTTCGGGATATTGAACAGGACAGCAGTGGAACCATGTATTTTGCAACCACCAACGGTATTGCGAAATTCTCCGGCGATTCGACCGTGGGGGTACTTTGGGAGGGAATCTCTTTCCACACCATATTTATAGATTCAAAGGACAAGCGTTGGTGTATTGGCGATGATGGAATTTATGTGGAGAGCCCTGATGGAAGAGTTCTGTATCTTAATACAGGGCATACCATATTGCCAGGGGTGGTCTACAACATAACAGAGGATCCAGCAAGCCAGAACATCCTTCTAGCCACCAATGAAGGGATCTTTATGTATGATCCGGGGATGGAGGAGATTAGCCGCTTGAGTACTACGGATTGTAATGCGCTTTACATCGATGCCCATGATAGTATCTGGATATCTACCCGGGACGGACTTTTCATTACACATCTTACCGATTTGATTCAGGACTGTGACCTTGGCAGCTTTCATAGCCTGAATGAAAGGCTTGACTTTCCTATCAGTATTATTTCAGATATCAGCACCAACAGTTTTGGCTCCACCTGGCTGGTTAGCGACTCCAGGATTACGCAGCTTATTTCGACAGATCTGAAACCAATTATTTACGAGCAGGATGTTGGTATTATGGATAACAAGATCCTTTCCTTCCTCATCGATCGGGAAGAAAATATCTGGATCGGCTTTTCGGGAGGATTGCAACGACTCTCCAACCGCATGGGATTAAGGAATTTTTATCCCTCTATCATTAATAGCTTCATTTACTCCGTTTTTCAGGATAAGCAGCAGCGGATGTGGATCACTTCAGATAATGGGGTGTTTATCTTTGATCAGGATCGACTGACTAATTTTACTTCCAAAATCAGATCCGATAATACAAAGTTTGCGGGCACCCTGCTACCCAACCAGAATATCTTACTGGCCAACAACGAAGGCCTGTATGAAGTAAACAGCAGTACACTGGCTATTATCAAACAGAAACCCTTCACACATATCGCACACAGCGTGGAGAGTATTTGTGTTAGTTCCTCAGGTGAAATTTTCTTGCTTACAGGCATCAACGGGATCATTTATTATTTTCCCGACTTTTATTCCCCTCCCCGTGAACTGAAAAATAAATATACGGCCAATGTTTTTCAGCTTATTGAATTGAACGGGAAAATGATTGGAGGAAACAGCACTGGATTCGTGGCTTTTAACGGGGAGACCTTTGAACTTGTGCAGGAGACAGCATGTAGCATTTGGTCGCTTTATCTGGAAGAAGATAGGATCTGGGTAGGCACCGATTGCGGTATTGGCCTGGTGACAGACAGTCGTTTTGATCAGATGGAACTTAGCACCTTCGATCGTGCTTTGATGATCAAGTCCATCCTTCCGGCCAAAAACAGAAACTACCTCTGGTTAGGGACCAATAAAGGATTCAGTTACTTCAATACGGAAAGTCAGAAATTTGAGTTTACCATCAATACCAAAGATGGCTTGAGCGGTGACGAGATTACTTCTGGCGGACTCTTTATGGACAGCAATGACCTCTTATGGGTAGGGACCTATCATGGAATCTCCAATTTTAATATCAGGGCCAAATCAACTCAAAACTCTGCTCCGGTCTGCTATATAGAAGAACTGTTACTCAACGGGGATCGTATACAAGCTGAAAAGGGGAGAGCTTTCTCCCACGATGAAAACAATTTCATATTCGAAATAAGTGCACTTTCCTTTGCAGATGAGACTTCCGTGGAGTACGAATATTACCTGAGGGGAAGCGCGAATAAATATGCTTCTTACCACAGGGGCAATGATTTCCGGGCAAATTACAACAATCTTCCTCCTGGAAAATATGAGTTCATTTATAAGGCGAAAGGCAAAAACAATATCTGGGGTTATACGGAGAATTTCGATTTTACCATTAGTAAGGCATGGTACAATACCTGGGTATTCCGCATCATGCTTGTCCTGTTCTTTGCATCGTTCACTTACCTGTTTATCCTGATCCGGATCAGGAGAATTAAATTCCAGAAAGACAGATTGGAAGAGCAAGTGCTTGAAAGGACCAGGGAGATTAACGAACAGAAAGATGAAATAGAAGCCCAGCGCAATAAAATTGAATTTCACCTTGAAGAAATTGAGACCCAGAGGGATCAAATTGTAGTTCACAGAGACCTTGTGGTAAACCAGAAGCTGGCTATTACTGATAGCATCGCCTATGCACAGAAGATCCAATCAGCGATTCTTCGTCCGGCATCCGACATTGGAGATTTCTTTTCGGAGCTCTTTATAATCTTTCAACCCAGGGATATCGTAAGTGGCGATTTCTATTGGTTCAAGGAGATGAACAACAGCATGGTGATTGTGGGAGCGGACTGCACCGGTCATGGAGTACCAGGAGCCTTTATGAGCATGTTGGGAGTTACCCTGTTAAATGAAGAGCTTGAGAACACCAATGTGGTGAAGCCAGGTGAAATACTTGGCCACTTAAGGCTGAAGGTTAAGGATATGTTGGCACAGGAAGGACACATAAAAGACCAAAAGGACGGAATGGATATGGCCTTTGTTATGATTGATAAAGAAAAACATGAACTTCAGTTTGCAGGTGCGAATCACCCTCTATATTTAATTAGAAAAAAGGGACGTGCGGGTGTAGATGAACTTGCTCCTTATCTGTCCATTGAAAATAATGAGTATAGTTTATATGAGCTAAAGGGGGATAAGCAACCAATAGGAGTTCACTGGGAGGAACGGGAGTTTACCAATCATGTGATAAAACTTGAGGAGCAAGATTCTTTATATATATTTTCCGATGGTTTTATCGATCAATATGGTGGCGCAAACCGAAAAAAGTATAAGGCTTTTAAATTCAGGAAGCTGCTCCTGTCGATTCAAAGTGAACATATGGAAATTCAAAAATGTAGCATTCAGGATGCCTTTAACACCTGGCGCGGTAAACATGAACAGATTGACGATGTGAGTGTGATAGGGCTGAGGCTATAATACAGGTAGGATTTGCCTGCAAACGTTTATATTGCACTCAGGAAGTCAATTATATTTATTTTTACTGCTATGAAACAAAAGCATCAGCTGCTTATATTATTTATTCTGGGTTTTGGGATTTTCATGTTTACCAGAAGAAGTGAAATTGTCCCGACCATTTCCATCGCCATTCTCATTGCTCCCATCTTTATTTTAAGATTCATTCGTATTCAGCCTACTGGTTTAGGAATACTCCTGACCTGCCTGGGCTTCATTCTAAGTATGAATATTGCACTTTGGGGATTGTTTGATGTAAACGATCAGTCGGCCGAAGTCATCTACAGTTTGATTAGAAGTTCTTTACTGGCAGTTCTCTACTTGATACCCTATGTTATCGACAGATTCATCTATCCCAGGTTCAAGGAAAAAGGATTCTTGTCAACCCTTACCTTCCCCACCATTACAACAGCCATCTTCTTTCTGTCGTCACTGGAAGGTCCCTTTGACGGAACAGGGATGAGTGGGAAATTCCTGGATGGATTTGTTCTCCTTGAATTTAAGCAGGCTTTATCCATATTTGGCGTATGGATATATGTATTCATGGCCTCCTGGTTTGCTTCACTCGTCAATTATGCATGGGAAACCGAGTTTACGTGGAGAGCCATCCGTCCGGCGACATGGACCTTCACATCTATACTGATAATTATGCTCCTTTTTGGCATTTTAAAAACAACTCTGACTGATAATAGTCAAGGGCCTACTGTAAAAATCGCTGCCATTGTGCTTATTCCGGAAGATGGTCATACCGTATCCATGGAAAACATCTGGACTGAGAAGGGGTATTCTTCTTTCAAAGAAACCGTGTCCAGAATCGAATCACTCACTACATCAGCAGCGGAGAACCAGGCCAGGATCATTTCATTTCAGGAGCATGCTATCACCATTCACCTTAGGGATGAAGAGCACCTTAGAGCTGAATACCAGCGAATCGCCCTGGAAAACAATGTCTATTTGAGTATTACATATTCCTACTACACGGAAACAGAAAAGGGGGAAAACAAACATCTGTTGATTGACCCTGAAGGCCATATCGAACTGGACTATACCAAACGATATCTACTAGGCATGGGAAAATATGGAGAACCCGCGGTTTTCAAAAAAGGCCCCACCATAATTCAAACTGCTGAAACCCCTTTCGGGACGATCGGAATTTCCATCTGCAGAGATATGGATTTCCAAAGGTTTATACGACAGGCTGGAAGAAAGCGGGTTGTTATTATGTTAAGCCCCTCCTATGATTGGCCCAAAAGCACTGGTCCCAGTTATCTTATCCGTACCATTGAAAACGGTTTCTCCATGGTGCGGCCCACTTACAATGGAGTATCCTTCGCAGCTGATTACAACGGCCATGTGCTTGCCAGGATGGATTCCGAAAAGAGTGCTTCAGGGATTATGTATGCAAGTTTGCCAACACAGGGAATCCATACCCTTTATACGCATATTGGAGATCTTCTGGGTTGGCTATGTGTGCTTGGAGTAGCGGTCTTCTGGGTATTTGGTTCAGTAGTCCGCCAAAGATCACTTTAAAGCCTCTCCGCAAGTGGGACAAAATTTATGCCCGGCGGCTTTATCAAACTCATGCCCGTTTGAACAAGTAACCACTTGCTTCTCCACATGAACTTCGGTCAAAACGCCATATATCGTACTGGCCGAAGAGGTATTTGCACGATAGCCGGTTATTAAAAACTCGATACTTTGAGTCTGCCCGGTTCTAAGAATCTCCAGAAATCTTTGTTGGGGACAATATAATTCCAGGACGGTTTTATTCTCTTGCTTATTATTGTCGGCATATAAGAGATCCTGTCTGGCAATAATCGTTAAGGTATTGTAAGACTTGGTTACCCTTACCCCATTTGCTTTTAAAAGGTCTGCGGTTTTTTGCTGGTCATATGAATAACTCCAGGTATTCTTACTACTGGAATTAATGGCCACTCCCCCTGCAACTTTTTCTCCGCTGGGATGATTGAAGAACCTGATAATGTTTGCTTCATTAAACCGGACCTTCTTGCCCCAGATAGATTTGGCAAAGTCCTCACTGGTTCGCTGAACAACACTTGAGTGAGCGCCGGCAGATTTCTGCACTGCACTTTCAACCATCGTCTTGAGTTCGTCTTCGGTGATAACCTGAGAATATGCTACGACCGAGAAGCTTAGGAATATCAGGAAGCTTAAATTTTTCATGATGATACCTTTTAAGTAACTGCGTAATAGTATACGTATCAATAACTATAACGTTTCTGTTATTCCATAAATTGTTCTTGTACCAACTCTTTCAGTCTTAGCATATCGGAGTCAGAGCTCTGACTTAAAATGATATTACCGTTTTTTTGAATGTTGGTCTCTTTTGTGTTGTTGTAGGCGATAGGGGGTATCTGATCCTTGCAGACCAGTACGTTATTTTGAACCATGTTGGGATGAGCTGCCTTGTGAAATCTCAAGGGCGATCGGGCGATGTTGTAAACGATGTTGTTTTCAATTAAGAGCTCTTTGGTTCCCTCATCCAGGAACATGCCGTTGCTCTCGGCCCGGCCGGCATTGACCTTTACATCATGGATCAGGTTATTGGTGATGCGACTTCCCGGCTGGAGCCCCAGGCTATAGATTCCACCTCCATCACTAAGAATGGTCAGGATATTATGTATGTGATTGGCATGGAGGGTGTTCTCACGGCAGGGAGTGGGCTCAGGAGTCCACATCCATCCCACAGAAATCCCGGTATAAGGTAAATCCCTGATCTCGTTGTGTTCGATCACTGTGTTTGCCACCAGTCCGCACCATATTCCCACGGCTCCATAGAACTGTAAACCGCAGTGCTCTATAAGAGAATTATTTACCATATTTCCCCGGGAGACCTCTTCCGGGCGTGATTTCCACCAGACCTTGCCGTCTGTCAGGCGATCATTGCCTTCACCAATACTCACTCCGTTCCCGGAAATATCATGGATATGACTTGCTGAGATTTCACATTCCTGACAGTTTCTTCTAATCCAGATACCTGTTCCCGCGGTATGTCTGATGGTACATTGATCGAAGCTACAATGCTCAGCCAGGTTTAGTTCAATGGCTGCAGGGACCTTACTCCAGTTATCTGTTTGGGTACTGCGGTCTGTGTACATACAGGCCTGTACTCCACAGTATCCCATTTCGGGTAGTTGCCAGGAGGTGTGTTCAAAGGTGATTCCTTCGAAGCTTATGTGCCTGACATGCTGTTCTTCTTTGCCCTCGATCACAAGGAGTTTCTCTGCCTGGGGAATAATTCCAAATGTTTCGCTGATCTTCTCACCGGGTAGGGGGTGGTAGTAGATTCTTTTTTGCTTGATATCCACATACCATTCTCCGGGTTGATCACAAAACTCACGTACATTTTCCAGGTAGTATCGCGCATGCTTTTCCCAGTGTGTAAGGGTGAAGAAGGGGAGCCGCGCACCGATGGAGTCTATGGCTGTGAGCTGCATTTTCTTCCAGTCAATGGATTTCACAGGGATGCGGGTCACTGACCAGTCGTGCAGAAGGATCAATTCAAGATCATCTGTATTTTCCACTTCACTTATTTCATTCTTGTTGAAGTAGAAATTAGTCCGATTGTCTTCACCGGCTTTTCCCACCCTTAAATAGCTATTGTTTGGGTGCCTTGCCCTGATGGCCCGTTTACCATTTACATAAAAGGACCTGAAGGTACTGCGTATATCTTCGGGCAGAACAGTGGACCAGCTGCCGTCTTCTTCCTCTTCCCAATTATCTACAGGCATTCCCCCGCTGATTATGGCTTTCTCTCCAGGCATAGCTTTCCACAGAACTGGTGCTTCTGTTGTTCCACCGTCCTCAGGCCCCAGTTCCAAGGGGGCTGTCAGCGGGTACCTTCCCCCGGATAAAAATATGGTGACAGGTACCTGCCCGGCATTCACTCTGGCCAACACAGCAGCCTGCCGTAGGCTTTTTACAGGAGCAGACAGGGTCCCCGCAGCCTTATCGTTCCCTTCCGGTGAAACGTAAATTTCAGACATCGGTGTGCCAGAGCCCAGGAGCAAGATGGAAGCCAGTACCAGTGAAAGGCAAGCTACTTTTTGTATCATAAGCTTAAGATACTCCATTTTTGTGTTTAATTTGGTATTTGGGATTTTAACGCATAAATTCACTCTAGACAATAAATCTAAATCACGGTAATTATGAAAACAATAAAAATTCTGTTCTCAGCACTGATCCTGTTTGCAGGAGCTTATGTATATGCACAATCAACCACTGGACCCCAGGTTAGACTTCATGGATATGCGCTTTATGCTTTTGATGACAATTATGTGGGATCATATTACTCTGCAAGTTCCTACTTTGATGGTAAAATCTTGGGAGGATTTCAATATGGTGCCGGTCTGGAAGTGATGCCCTATCCTGCGTCGGGAGTGGAAGTCTCCTATCTCAGGCTGGACTCACAGGCTCCAATTGAATATTTTGACAATGGTATTACAAATACCACATTTGATATGGCACAGAACTGGGTTATGCTAAGCTTTAATAAGTATATTCCAGGAAATGGGAAGATCGAACCTTATGCAGGATTGCAGGTAGGGATGGATATATTTAATGTTTACAATCCAAGAACTAGCAGTTCAGGTAATGCCACAAAGTTTGCATGGGGAATAAAAGGCGGGGTTAATGTCTTTGCTAGCGAGAAAGTTGGTCTTAAATTGCAGCTGAGTCTCTTGTCGGCAGTGCAGGCAGTGGGTGGAGGCCTCTACTTTGGTACAGGCGGAGCAGGCGCCGGCATTAGCGGATTCTCCACTTACTACCAGTTTAATATCGGTGGTGGCTTAGTGTTTGGGGTAAAGTAGAAAGCTGTCCGGACAATCAAATTGTTCCAGCTACTTCCTTGAACGGACAGTAGTGGATTCATTAATACATCCTCCAACCCGGTAGGGATCTCCTTCTTTGAGATCAAGGAAGAAGTTATCCTCCTTGTCGGGATAATGAGCTGCTATTTCATCCAGCCTATCCCTGGCCTCCTCTGCAAGGGTGGGATCTGCTGAGGCAGCTTTTTTATATTTGTCAGCTGCTGCCCAGAAGGCTGTGCGCTGCTCGAAATCATCGCCAAGACTGTCGCGAGAGGCAATGTAAGCGTCTCCAAGCAGGAAATAGGCTTTTCCGTACTCGTTCTTCAGCTTGATGGCCTCGCGGGCAAAATCGATGGCTTCACAGAAATCCTTGTTTGCATTACTCACCACTGCTAGTTCATAATACCATAGAGCCCTGGTCTCCGTATCGATGTTCTCTCCTTCAACGGCCATTTTTAAATAGCTTGCCGCTTTTTGCAGATCGTTCATGGTGATAAACTGGATGGCCACATTGTGGGCGGATTCGGGACTGGGCTCAATCTTGTACAATTCCTCCGAAGCTGCTGCATAGTAAGCTGAATGGTCACATTCTGCTGCTTCGTAGGAAAAAATTACTGTCTCAAGGAAAGTGAGATTTTCCTTGTTTTGCTCAAACTGGGGTTCATAATAGCGATTGAGGGCTTCACAGGTAAGAATCTCTTCCTTTAACATCATGTCATCGATTGATTCTCTGGTCCGCTCCCAACGCGTGCCTCTTTTTTCCCGCTGGACCAGGATGCTATTCACGTTTATATAGTCCGCGAGAACCTGGTTGGTATCAATTCTTCCTTCTTCGGCCAGATTAATACCAGCTGATATACAAAGCAGCATTACTGCATCCTGGGTCTCCTTCCCGCTGAGTTCGAGACTTCTCCGGAGCATATCGTAAGCCTTTTCTACCTCGTTAATATCTCCACCACGGAAGGTGAGCAGATCTCTGCCTTTGCGGCCCAGCACATTCTCCTCCCCTCCAAAATTCTCTATCCTTCGGTCATAGATGAGCATCAGGGTATCGATCAGGCCTTCCTTCACAGGTCCGTCTGGAGCTTCTTTTATAAAGGATCGGTACATGGTGACTCCATCCAGGTACACCGTCTCGCTGAATGCCGGACATTCATTAAAGACTTTCAACCAGGTTGGTTTGGCATCGTCATATAATTCGAGTTTGGAAAAAGTTCTGTAAGCTGAAAGGTTTGGCCCACAGTTATCACCGTCTCCGTCCGTACTATATACTTTCACCTTGCTACGCTGGGAAAATGCAGGTGCCGCAAGCAGAAACGCGAGTACCACCAGAAAAATCGGTTTGAGGGTTCTTCCCTTCATGTCAATATTCTTTATATTCAGGTATTAACAAAAATAGCGCCACAATGTTAGCGATGAAGGGAAATTACTAATAATGTGGTGAACTACGATAAGCTATTTGTCTTTTCCTTTAAAGGTATAGGTTCCTCGAAGTGCTACTACAAAATTTCGGTCTTTATATTCATCTGCATAGTCACCCGCGTTGATGTTGATGACTCCGGGAGTTACCCTCAGGCCTACCCCGAAATTATTTGGAAAATCATAGCCTACACCTAAAGGGATGCCCAGATCAAATGTTTTGACATATTCCTTCCAATCAACGGACTCTCCACTATAGTTATCCTTGGCACTTAGCAAAAACCCGGGTTGAAGACCAATCTCACCATAGAAACTATTCCCAAACATATATCTGGTAGTCAGCGGGAAATTGAGATACCACAGTCTTGTAGTTCCTTCAACGAGCCCTTCGCCCCAATCATCTTCCCATCGGGCACCCTGCATAGAGACATTGGTACCGGCCCATGTTGTAAGGGGAATATTGCAATTAAACGGAAGATATGCTTCTACACCTCCCTGAACTCCAAAAGCACCGGACCAGCTGTCGCTATTGCCAACGATCCTGCTGTGTACTCCGGCCAGATTAGCCGTCATGGTGGTACAAGGCCTGAATGCACATGATTGTAACATAAATATGCATCCAACAATCACAAAAACTGAAATGGTCTGTTTCTTCATGTTTGCGTTTTTTAAGGTTTGGATCTTTAGCTAAAAAGTACGAAACATTGCAATTCAAGTCAAGAAGATTTTGATTATTATTACAGGTCTCTTCTTGATTTCCTGAAAAAAACCTCTCACCATCTTGTAACAGTCTCCCCCCTTTTTATCGGTGAAGACCTTGATAACACCTGGAATAAAGAGCTTGCCAAATTAGCTGAGGTCATTAAAAGATTATCAACAATTTATTCCAATACAACCTATATCAATATCCAGGCACCATTCATTCCCCTGTTATCAAAAGGAAACACCTCCCCCAAAAAACTACATTTTACTTTGGACGGTGTTCATTTGAATAAGGCAGGAGCAGATATAATCGCTAATGAATTCCAACAGGTGATCTTGCGTGTTTAATGATTTCTTTCTAGTTTAATGGGGCCATCTTTTTCGTTCTGTTTTCTTCGACGCCACACTGAATACACATAATCCATAATTTCGCCCTTATGGTTTCTATCCACCTGTTTGATCTCCACTCCAATCTCAGAATGGTTGTTAACATTTTGGTTCCATATTATTTTACCCGAAACAAAGACAGGAAGGATCTTCCCGGGAATATTAAGCCTCACTTCC
>RCNC010003094.1_pt1 | contig 10929 bp, 12 predicted proteins | sample 2041301 | NCBI WGS metagenome assembly RCNC01 (sample SAMN09708231, study PRJNA481090) | Marine sediment metagenome, whole genome shotgun sequencing project. | biome: marine sediment; feature: ocean; material: sediment; isolation source: Sewage treatment plant 13A marine sediment (STP13A) ... | reverse complement strand
CTCTTGTATCGCTTCTTCTTCGTCATAAGACACCTCCTCACGCATTATCGCGCACATTTAAAGGTGTCCACCAAACCGGGGCAGGACTAGAAAGCAGCCACTCAACAACTACTGAACTCAGCTGCCTGAGTGTCCGTTTTTTGGAAAAGCAGACTTTCACGCAAAATATACGCACATACTCGAATCACGCTCATCTCCGAATCGAGGACCCCTTGTCGCGAATCTTAATTTTTGAGGAAACGTTGGGAGTTAGCCCTTCCCAGTTCGCTTCCCACTAACTAGCGATAGTGCCGCATCTCGATGGTGCGAAACTGGCTCCATGAACTGCACCCGGTCTGGTAGACACTTCCAAACTATGAATTAAGCATTGGAAGAAGTGGAATGATCAACCTGCCAATAGCGAGCGGCGTCAATTTCAGTCTGGCGCATTTGACATCCTTTTGAAGTTAAGCAGGACTACGCCAACCAAGATCAGCGCGGCGGCAAAACATTCAGATGCTCCAATTTGTTCGCCAGCTATTACCGCGCCAATGCCCAATGCCACTACGGGTGGAACATAAGTAACCGACGACGCTGCAATCGCGCCCATCTCGCCGACGATGTAGTAATAGATGATGTACGCTAAACCAGTGCCCGCGAGACCGAGGCCCAGTACCAACCCGGCTAAAGCTGCACCACTTTGGGCGATGCTTGAAATGCCACCAAAATCCGTTACAAGGGCCAAGATGATAGTTGCAAATCCGAGTTGATAGGTCGTCAGCGCCGCTGTCGGAAGTTTGAGAGGCACGACGTACTTCTTCGCATAGACAAAGGATACGCCGAGGCTGAACGAGCCAAGCGTCATGAACAAGACCCCTTCCATTGATGCTCCATCTAATCCGGACTCAAACGGACGCGCAATCATTAGTATGCCAATGAAGCCGACACTCAATCCGAGAATCATCGCTTTAGTGAGTCGCTCGTCGCGCAAAAACAAGGCGGCCGCAATTACCGAGAACATCGGGATCGCACCGCTTAGTGCGCCAGCGATACCTGATGGCAATAAAGACGTTCCGCGCGCGAATCCATAATAGTAGACAGCCGCTGCGAGGCATGCCATGACGACGAAGTGTCCGGTGTGTTTGAGATGGATCAGTTTCAGTTGGCCCTTCACTGCCGCGTAGATGAATACAGGGCCGAATCCGAGCGCGACTCGTGCCAAAACGACCTGTTCAGGAGAGATGTAGTTGGTCGCCAATTTCATGAAAATGAAGTTGCTGCCCCAGATGATCCCGAGCGTAAGCCAAGCGATGATCGACGTGATGTTGTACTGCATGTTTTGTACTCACCTTACGCATAAGGACAGCGCACATTTCCTCAGAATCCTGAATGATGTGTATCTCAACGTCCAAGCCTTTGTGACGAGTTAGCTTGAGGCGCCGCGTCATCGCCAGCAGGCCGTATTTGGATATACTGCTATCCGTGCCAGCGGAGCCGGTGGGCGAGTGCCGGTTACACATCAACTATCGGCTTTTTCGCGAGGTATATGCCGATTACCATCAGTCCAATTCCAACGATGCGAGCGATTGTAGTTGGAGCCCTGGATACATTTAACAACCCAAAATGATCGATTATTGCCGCGGCGACCAGTTGCCCAAAAAGGACAATAAATATCGCATTTCCGAGGCCAATTTTCGGGGCGATCCAGGTAATCGACAAGACATAAAACGCTACAAACACGCCACCCAGGTAGTAGTGCGGGGGTGTGGCAATGAATTCAGCTTTCGAAGGCAATGGGCTGGTCAACGTCAATACGGCCGTGATTGCGAAGGCGAGCAAGAACAACACGAACACCGCGGGAATAGGGCTTCCGAGACGTACGCCTAAATCCGCATTAACTGCGGCCATTAATGGGATACCGGCACCCGCGATGAACAAAATGACGCCGAATATAAATGCTTGCGAAAACCAGCCCATCATTGTGTTTTGGCCAGCAGATCAGAAAAATACTGGACAAAGAACTCGACAGAGTTAGCACCTGGCACTAACTCTTTGTCGTTGATGACAAACGTTGGCACGCTAGACACATTAAAACTGTTTACGCGGGCTTGTTTTTCCAGCACTTCAGCAGCTATTTCCGGCGATGTGAATGCAGCTATCACATCATCGCGATTGAGGCCGACAGAGCTCGCTATATTTGCGAGATTTTCTGTGTCATCCACGTTCAACCCTTCCGCAAAATACTGCTGGATTAAAATTCGATTAACCTGCTCTTGCTTATCGAATTTTTCCGCATAGTGGATCAGTGTGTGGGCTTTTGCGGTGTTCCAATAGTGTGTGCGTCTGCCGAAGTCATATGTCAGTCCCGCCTGAATCGCTGTTTCAATCAAGTTATCACGATAGCGAAGCAGCTCTTCTGTATTCCAATTGTTACGGCGTTTCAGGTGATCTTCGAATGATTCACCTTCTTTGGGCACCTCTGGGTTTAATTCGTAGGGCAGGAACTTAAACTCGACTTCGATTTGCTTGTCGAATTGCTTGAGCGCAGCTTTGATGTTGCTGTATCCGATTGGGCACCATGAACAGACAACGTCGTGTATCTGTTCGATCTTGATTCTTGTCTTGGTCATTGTTCTTTTCCTGTGTCCTTGTCAGTTTTTCTATTGGCGGCCAAATATCAAACCATGCGGCGGTGAGGCGGTTTGATATTTGGCACTTGCCGCCCTTTAGGGCTTAGATAATCGTGTACATCTTGTTAACAATCTTCCACTGGCCGTCTTCTTTCAGCAGACCGAGGAAATCAATGAAGTGTGCTGCCAGCAATGGAACGTCAACTTTGGCCATGGCTTGGTCGCCAATGATCTCAAGCGACTGAATCTTGAAGTTGTACTCCATCCCTTCATCACGAGGGATCGGCCGGCTGGCGACAGCCTCTAGCCATTCATTGAGTGTCTTGCGGTAGTTATTGCCTTTGAGCCATGCATCGTCATGAAAAATGGTACGAAGTTTTTCTACGTCACCCTCAAAGAGCCCATCAAAATATTCGTTCAAAAGTCCGACAATAGCTTCATGGTCTGACTGGTAGCTTGCTACAGGCTTGAGTGTTGCTTGTGCGGTCATTGGTCTGTTCCTTTTCTCAAAAACTGAATTTCGGGTTTGAATTCGTTTGCTGTTTTCTCTGTTCCTAGCTCTCGGCTGACTTTCTGGCTCTGATGTCGGTAACCAGTGCGCCGCCTACGCCCCAGTTGTCGGTTGGAACTTCTTCGATCACGACAAATGTTGACGAGGGAGTTTTACCGAGCACGTCCCGGAGCAGATTGGTAGTTGCAGTGATTAGTTCTTGCTTCTGTTCGCGGCTGACACCTTCGTCTGTGACTTGAATACTTACGTATGGCATTGATTTTTCCTTTAGGTCTAGTGAGTTGGATGTTTATTCAGGGTCGTGATCAGCCGAAGGCGTGCCCAGCAGCATGACCGCCATCTACGCGAAGTGTGGTGCCGCTGATGAAGTCATTGGTGGCAAGCAAAGCTACAGCGTTCGCAACGTCTTCGGGTTTACCGATTCGGTTTACCAAGTGCAGGCCAGCCAAGCCGCTTGTATCGTCGATGCCGTGTTTAGCGTGCAGGGGTGTATCGATAATGCCCGTCGCAATCGTTGAGACGCGGATGTTGTCGCCGCCGAATTCGGCTGAAAGCTGCTCGGTCAAACTGTGCAGGGCGGCTTTACTGGCAAGCGCCGCTGAAGCAGGGAAGCCTGCGATGGCATGCTCAAGAAGCGTCGTGCCGATGTTTACAATCGCGCCGCCACCACGCTTCTGAAGAGCAGGAACCGCCGCTTGTGCCGCAAAATATGCGCCTTTGAAGTTGATCGCATAGAAGCGGTCAATATCGCCTTCTTCAGTGTCGAGGAAAGGCTTAGCACTAAAGACACCTGCGTTATTCACCAGGATATCAAGGCCGCCAAATTCTGTTTCCGCGACACGCACCAGATCAGCACCAACTGATTTGTTGGCAATATCACCAACCAGGAAAGTTGCGTTTGCCGGTGAGCCAAGCTCTTCGTAAGCGGCTTCAAGGTCAGCTGCTGTACGAGCATTCATGACGACGTTGATGTCGTCGCTGAGAAAACGCTTGGTAATGGCAAAGCCGAGACCTGTTGACGCGCCTGTCACGATTGCTGTGAGAGTTTGATTGTTTGTTGCTTGTGTCATTACTAATCCTTCGTTTTGAATGTTTACGTTTTCAGTTCCGAGCTTTCGCTTCGGTCCGTGTGTCCCTTGATACTTACGGTATTCGGAAAAACATCTTGTGATAAGATCACTAATACGCAATTTATTATTGCGCTTTATGAACAAATAGATTTCATTCAGGCAAGGCCGGAGTTCAGCCATGGATCAACTGGGCGCGATAGTGCTATTCAATAAAGTGGTCGAAACGGGATCGTTCTCGGAAGCCGGTCGGCAATCGAATTTGGTGCCATCCAGTGTTTCGCGTCGGATTGTTGACCTTGAAGGTTGGCTGGGGGCAACGCTGTTTCACCGCACCACCCGCAAACTGAACCTGACGGAAGTCGGACGACTATTTCACGAACGTACTCGCAGCATCATGCTGGACCTGGAAGAAGCCCGCGTTATGGCGGCGGCACTCGAAGATAAGCCCGCGGGCCTCGTGCGCATCACGATGCCCGCGAGTCTTGAACAGCACATAGTTGTGGCAACCGCCTTGTTTCAGGCACGTTGGCCAGATGTAAGCTTTGGGCTCACGTCTACTGATCGCAATGTTGACCTGGTGGCAGAAGGTTTTGATATTGCGATCCGTGCCGGACAGCTTAAGGATTCCACCTTGCGCGCACGCAAGTTGGTCGAGGTACCCCGCTGGCTGTGCGCCAGTCCACAGTACCTGGCGACCGCACCGCGCCTCGCCCACCCTCGCGATATCGAAAACCACAGCTGTCTCGCGCTTAGACGCAACCCAGGCGATAACACCTGGCGGTTCAAAGACGGTGATGAAGTTGTCGATGTTAGGGTTCGCGGCGAATTTACGGCGAACAGCGGCAACATATTGGTAACCGCAGCGCGCCACGGTCGCGGTTTGATGTTGTCGCCCGATTGGATCATGGGGCCGCCCATCGCCCGCGGCGAACTGGTAAAACTGTTGCCCGCCTACCCGCCATACCCGGCCACCTCCGCGCTGTATGCTGTGCATCCCTATCAACGCTTTGTTCCGCCCAAGATAAAAGTGTTCATCGATTTCTTAATCGATCGATTTGATAAAGATTATGATTGGTCAGCGCATCCAGCAGAAACACTGCCAGCGGCTTTGATGTGACCCGTCGTTTTTCTAATCCATTCAATTCACGACTTCGTACTGATCGCATTTACCATTGGTTGGACAGGTTCTTAAGAGTTCATAATTACCGGCATTCTGAATTTTCACGTATTCCAAAGCTTCGCGTTCTTAACCAGCTCGGTCATGAATCTAGCAACATTGGATCGCGTCGTAGGGCGGCCAGTGAAGACCCCCGTGGTGGGGGATTCCTGTGAAACGTTCGATAATGGCCGTGGAGGAGTGTCATCGACCTTAACTCCGGCATCGTCGTCGATACGAAACGCACGCCGAAGCAAGAGCTGTTATCTTCAACTGCATCGAGTGCTTCTACAATCTTCGAAGACGACGAAAGTTGAAAGCACAAAAAATGAAGAAATCGAACAGAACTCAACCGTCTGTGGTTACGGGATAAAATCCGAAACAGAATAAAGGTTGATATTCACAGCATGGCCTGGTTGGCAATAACGAATGATTGAGCTGTACACAGCACGAACACCAAATGGCTTCAAGGTCTCCGTTACTCTTGAAGAACTCGGATTAGCGTATACGTGTCGAGAGCTCGACCTGTCGACGCTCGAGCAGAAAAGTGAATGGTTCTTAGAAATTAATCCGAATGGCAGAATACCTGCGATCATAGATACGGATGCACAGGATTTTGCTGTCTTCGAGAGTGGCGTAATCATGATCTATCTTGCCGATAAGTCGGGTAGGTTGCTGCCGAGTGAAACCAAGCCGCGTAGCCGCGTTATTCAATGGCTGATGTTCCAGATGGGTGGTATTGGCCCTATGATGGGTCAGGCAAACGTCTTTTACCGCTACCATCCCGAAAAAATCCAACCAGCAATTGATCGCTATCAAAATGAGAGCAGTAGGCTTTTCAAGGTTCTTGACCGGCGCCTTGAAGAAAGCGAATGGCTTGCGGATAACTACTCCATCGCCGATATCGCCAACTGGTGTTGGGTACGTCGTCACGAGTGGTCAGGCGTTTCAATTGAAGGCCTTCCTCATTTACAACGTTGGATTGAAACCATGGCACAACGCCCCGCTTGCGCAGCTGGCATAAGCGTTCCTGCCGAACGCGGAAGTATCTCTGACAGCGATAGAGCGGCGGAAATTGCGAAATTTGTTACCTAAAATTATGCTCGGAAAAGCGAAAGAAATGGAAAAAGAGATGATCGAAACAATTACCGGTAGTTGCCTGTGTGGAACGGTTAGATATGAAATCAAAAACTGCTTTGACAAACTCTATCTTTGTCATTGCACACAATGCCAAAAGATATCGGGGTCCATCCACGTGTCCAATCTATTCGGTAGTGTAGACACATTCCGTTGGCTGTCCGGCGAACGTAACATACAGCGCTACGACTATCCGGAAAGGGGGTTTACAAACGCTTTTTGCCGCAAGTGTGGGTGTGGCGTACCATATTTAAATCAACGTGGTACTGCCATCGTTGTACGGTCCGGCACACTAAACGGAGAGCCTCGTTTTTCAAACCTAAGCAAAATCTTCTACAGTGAACGCGCCGAATGGAGTGAACTGGTAAGGTCCGCAAAGATCTTCGATGCATTCCCCGTTTAGCATCAAAACACGACGAGCTTCGCCAAGAAGGACGACCATTATGATTACTTGTTACGTACGGTACGAAATTGACCCAGCGAAACTCAGTGAATTCGAAGTGTATGCAAGAATGTGGATTCCATTGGTTAAACGATTCGGCGGAATTCATAATGGCTATTTTCTACCGCATGAAAGTGCCAATGACTTGGCAGTGGCGTTGTTTTCCTTTGCGTCTTTGGCTGACTACGAAGATTACCGAAAAGAAAGCATGCAAGATGAAGAGTGTATTGCGGCCTATCAATTCGCTGAAAGAACGCAATGCATAAGGCGATACGACAGGCAGTTTCTACGTCCGTTGACCGATACCGAATGTTGAATGTGATTGGGGCAGGCCGGTTGCCCTTAATCGTGCGTGTTTTGGCTACGCTGTCAAGGTTCGCTTTAAACTCAGAAACCCGGTGCCCACTACCACAATAACGATGGCCCGGAGTTGAAGCTGAGATCGACAACGGCAATCTCTATGAACGGCTCATCGCTTGAACGACCTGACACGATATTCGTACCGTGTATCAGAACCTCCGGGAAGGGTCGCAACAGCGACAATTGCCAGCGTTTCAGCGTTGCGTACAGCAGCGTAACAATCGCTACGCCCCCTGCTAGGCGGTGAAACGTCATGATTAGCCCCTCTAATCATGACCTTTTGAGTGTTTCCATACTGCTTACGATTCATCGGAGCCCCAAGTGGGAAGCGCCTCTATAGTTAGTGAGTCCTCGCCCAACTAATACATATAAGTTAACCGTTAACTTTTGCGGATAAGCTGGGATTAGGACTGCCCTATTCCTCTCCAACTAAGTAGCGATAATGCCGCTTCTCGCTCGTTAACACAGAAGTCAAAAGACACTTTACTCATTCTTGAGAGCTTGATTTTCACATCTTGTTGGATAACTTGGTTACTAACCAAGCGGGTTGCACTGCGACCCTGCCCTTTGCGACTAGTCCTTGCGTTTAAGCTGCGTGCTTCGGGATTCCGGTACCTATAACTCCTTGGCGTCCGAGTGTCCGCTTTTCCCAATACCGGACACTCAAATGGCGGGACTCGGAGTCATTCGAGAGGCCGCTTTCGACCAATAGCAGACGCCCGCAGGCGTTCAAGTCACCTTTTTATCGTCGAATGCCGATATGCTGTGGACCAATTTCGGCAATAGATTGCACGCCCATTTGGCCCATTACCATTGATAGTTCGGCTTTCAACATCTCCAGGACTTTTTCGACACCCGGTTGGCCGAAAGCCGCCAACCCCCAAATATATGCACGGCCGATACACACAGCGTCCGCACCCATGGCAAGGGCCTTGAAGATGTCCGTTCCGCGGCGGAAGCCGCTGTCGATTATTACCGGCACGCGGCCGTTTACCGCCTCGACGACCTCGGGCAGGCTTTCGAGTGCGCCCCAACCGCCCGCCTCGGCGCGACCACCGTGGTTGGAAACGTAGACGGCGTTTGCACCGGCATCGACAGCACTCTCGGCGTCCGCGTGCGTGACGATGCCCTTGACGATGATTTTCATTGACGTGACTTGGCGAATTCGGTCGAGGTACTCCCATGTCATATCGGACATATCAAAATCGTCGAAAGTGACGCCAGAGCCCTCATACATTGGGTTCATGCGCACGAAATCGTCTGCGCCGCCCGCGCCGTGGCAAGCCGAGCAGTCGCGATCGTCGGTACGCACATACTGGCCGAGTAGCACTCGGTTGCTCCCGGAGTTGAGATCCACCGTTAGCACGACCACACGTGCACCTGCACGTTCGGCTCGCTCCAACATCATCTTCGCTGTAGACCACTGATTGGTCGGGTAAAGCTGAAACCAGACAGGTTCGCCGCGGGCCGCGATGACATCCTCGATCGGGTTGGACGTTACATTCGACAGAATCTGCAGGTGCTCCTGCGCCCTCGCGGCACGAGCGGATGCGAGCTCTGCGTCGGGATGAAAGGCACGTTGGCTTCCGACCGGCGCGAGTACGATTGGAGATTTGAGCTGCTCCTCGAGCAGCCTTGACTCCAGGCTGATATCGCTTGTATCGACCATGCGCATCGGCCTCAAGTAAACTTCCTCAAAGGCACGCCGGTTCGCGGATAAAGTTTCGTTACCGTCGGTGCCTGTTGCAAGGTAACCGTAGTGCGCTGGCGGCAGCTTGTGCTTAGTCGCGGTATGGAAGTCGAAAACATCCAACGCGTCTGCAGGAGATTTGATTAAGTAGTCGGGCAGCCGAATCGTATCCAGCGACTCCTCGGCCAATAGTCTGCCCGCTGCAGTGCATCCAAGCAGAGGACTTGCCGCAAGGAACTGTAAGAATCGCCTACGTGCTGAGGAATCCAAATTATTCTCCGTCAGTGCTAAAGCTGCCGTTCAAAACTCAATTGGCCGAATGTCCGCTTCACGCCCTGAGTCACTCAGTCAAGCAGCTTCTGCCATTTTGAGCAAGGACGATCCACGCTGTTGTAATGTCTTGAGGTACTTGGCTTCATCATACGGCGTTCGTGTGATCCAGCAACGATACAAGATGCGGATCCATTTGAACGCCAAGGCTCTAACAGCCGCTTGATGCGAACAGCCTTTCGCTCTTTGCTGATAATAATACAAGCCAGCCCAGTAGGACTTGTTGATTGTCTGTGCCGCCCACTCGACGAAGGTCTGTCGCAAGAAGGTTGGACACTGCCAGCGCCAGTGCACCCAGTGTTTCTTGCCACTGCGCTCGGTGACCGGTGCGATGCCGACATATTTTTGGACCTCTGCCGCATTTTTGAAGCGATCCCGTTGCTCGCCAAAGGCGACCAGTAAACGCGGCGCCAGTGAAGGACCCGCTCCGGGCAGTGGGCTGAACAACTCGTAATCAGGATGTTGCGGTGCCAACGCGGCGATCTCTTCGTCAAAGCGTTTGATCGCTGCCAAGGTCACTCGAAGTAAATCCACCAGCACCAGGGCCTGCAGTCGATGTGGGGTGATTACTGCCTCGTCTGTTGTGAGTGCGCAAGCGGCCTTGATTAAGCTCAGGCGGGCTTCCAGTACATGCGCTCTGCGCATGTTGTGTTGATGAAAGAAGTTTTGCAGTGTTGTTCTACGAGCACGTTTGGCCTGAACCAGCGTCGGCCAACGTTCAATGAAGTCACAGAATAAGACTGTATCGATTCGATCGAACCACTCCAGCGCTTGTGGATAGTACTGTTTCAGCGTGTTTCGCAGCCGATTGGTTATGCGCACCCGATCATTCACCAGCCCTCGGCGCTGCTCCACCAGCGACACCAGGGTGCGCATCTCGACACTCTGCGGCTTCAGCGGTGTGAACCGATCTGCGTGCCGCAGGATCAGATCCAAAGCGAGTTCCGCATCGGTCGGATCGTCTTTGGCTCGGCTAGGCGTAAATGCTTCACGGTACTTCGCCAGCGTCGAGGGGTTTACAGGAAAGATCACAAGGAAGTCGTACTTCTGTAACGCGTAAACCAACGGCCCTTTGGAGAGCTCTAATGCCACCGCAATCGGACCACCAAAACGTCGATACAATGACTGCGCCCAAGCGTCGATGGCCTCGACTTTGTGCTCTATACAGGAAAACTCGCGTTGCTCCTCGCCAGCAGCCTGGATACAAACATCATGTTTCGCATCCGCCCAGTCCATTCCGATAAACGCGCTAAAAGATTTCTTGCTCGATGTGCCCATGAGATGTCTCCGCAGTGATACATTGGCGATAGGGACATGCATGCTTGAGTTCTGCGAAAGCAATATAGGTGAGCCGGTTCTGCGGCAAGCCCTGAGTATTCGTTAACGAACCCAAACGCACCTGCAGACTCGAAGCCAAAGCGGTAATCATCGCGTGATTGGGTCAATATATTCGTAGTCTGCGGGTGCATGTCCCGCCTTCACTGACAGCTACCTGCCAGCTGTGACTAGTATCACGGAGAACGGGACGGACTATCTATATTGGGTCAATAGCAGCCTCTCAATTCAATCCAGATTCTAGCATCTGAGTGGCTGCTTTCGGGGTATACCGGACGCTCGCCACTCA
>RCNC010009702.1_pt1 | contig 10930 bp, 8 predicted proteins | sample 2041301 | NCBI WGS metagenome assembly RCNC01 (sample SAMN09708231, study PRJNA481090) | Marine sediment metagenome, whole genome shotgun sequencing project. | biome: marine sediment; feature: ocean; material: sediment; isolation source: Sewage treatment plant 13A marine sediment (STP13A) ... | reverse complement strand
CCGTCGCGGTTGAGATCGGCGGCCTCGAGATACCTGGGCTCCCAGGACGAACTGCCGAAGGCATAGGCCAGCAGCGAGAGGTCCATGCCGTCGATGCGGCCGGAGGAGTCGATATCACCGTAGGATTGCCCGTCTCCGGCCGACACCATGAATGACCAGGTGTACGGGGCAAGGACATTGGGCGGAGAGGCCAGATCCTCCGCGCCGATCACCACTTCCACGGTGGCACCGGCAGTGAAGGGTATCTCAGGAGTATAGGATATTTCAAGGGAATCGGGTGTCCCGGATACCTCGAAGAGAGCGGTAGGGACTGGCTCGCCGGCCACCGCAAGGAAAATGCTCCCGCTGTTCACGCCGCTGCCCAGGTCATTGAGCCGGATAATGATCTCCGTTTCGGGGGGGACGCCGATATCGCCGTCGCCGGGGGAACTGTACGCGACCCAGGGTGTGGCATAGTCTCCGGGCAGGGGCGGCTGCTCGCCCCGGTCCAGCAAGCCCAGGAACCAGCTTTGGGCCATCAGCTGGTATCCGGCCTGGCTGGGGTGCAGGCCGTCGGAATAATAGCAACACAGGTCGTAGGGAACACCATCGACCCAGAACTCGTCGTCATCGGGACCGCACTCAAACGGCGGGCAGGGATTGGACAGAAAGGTGCCGAAGTGGTCAGCCCAGCCCGTGCCCTGGGTACCCTGGGCCAGTTGGAGGATCAGGCTGTTGAGGTAAAGTGCGTTTCTGTTGAAGGTATCCACGGTGTGGGGCGCACGGGGGATCACCGTGCCCAGGATGGGGATACTGCCAACTGTGCGGGCGGCGTCGATCATCTGCTCCAGGGCATCGATGGTGTCTCCCGGTGGGACGAAACTGCTGATGTCGTTGGTGCCATACAGGATCAGTACGTATTGCGGCATCACATCCAGCAGGTCGTCGCGGTACCAGGCCAGCCCATCTACGGCGGTGGCGCCGCCAAAGCCGCGGTTGACAATCTGCGACTCGCCGATCTCCAGCAGGTCGGCAAGGTAGGGCAGGTAGCCCCGGCTCCACCAGGTGTCATCATCGTAGCCCTGGGTGATGGAATCACCCACGGCCAGGTAAACGCCCGGGTTGATGCCGTCGGCCATTGCGGAAGCACACGGAATTCCGCAGAGGAATAACAGCAGGAACACGGCCTGGACGCTATTCTTCATCTTTCCCTCCATCCGTTCCGTTGCGCTCGGAGATCACCACCCCATCGGGAAGGTCCAACGCGAAACAGCTTTCCGGCAGGTCGCCGTTGACTACCACTTCATCCAACCGGAACAGGGTGGTGTCACCGCTCTTCTCCCTGATGAAATACTGCACCGGGGCGTGGTCCGAGGACCGGACCCACAGGTCGATGAAATCTATTCGCTTACGCAGCTGCCGCCGCCGTGGAACAAGGTGCAGGCGCTGGCTGGCCACGTCGGGGTCGGGGGCGGACATCTCCCGGGTATCGCCGGCGCCAAGGACGATGGTGAAATTCTTTTTCAGCTGGCCGATGCCGTCCCTGCCGATCAGGTGATCGAAAACTCTTTTTTTCTGCTTGCGGACATCGAAGCGTTCCGCCTCTCCGAGGTCGGGGTAGTAGGTGACCAGGTTGTCACCATTGAGCAGCAGGATCACCCGGTTGGGGGTGTCGTAATCCAGACGCATCAGGTCCGGTTGGCTGTAACTGAACCGGCCGGATGAGAATTCGGGGTCCTTGAAGAGAGCCATGGATTTTTGCTGCGTGAACCGGCCCTGGAGCGAGACCGTTTCCTGCTGGCTGGCCACTATCTCCTCCAGCAGACGCAGCACCTCGGGTGAGGGCTCTCTTTCGCCGCCCCCAGCTGCCGGAACAGTTCCCAGGAACAAGACGGAGGCGAGGAGCAGGAGCGACAACGGCCACGAGGCTATCCCGCGTGAATTGATAAATCTGCAGCGCACGTGTTCTCCTCCTCGGAGCGGCGACCCCCTGGCGCAGGTCAGCTGCGCCACCGCCGGCTCTGTTCGTTTCTATCCAAAAGGGGGTGTCTCTTGCGGCGGGCGATTCCTTAGAAGTAGAAGGTGAGTCCAAGCTGGATCACATACCCGTCATGGTTGAGATTTGCGTCTCCGTAGTCGCCGGTCACAAAATCACCCGCGTCAACGTTCACGTCGAGGAAATTGTAGCGAACGTCAGCGTTCAGGAAACTCCGATCGGTCATGTGCATTTCCAATCCGAAACCGCCATGATAACCGAAATCACTGCCGCTGTAGTCCCGGCTCAGGCTTCCCTCTTCGGTGAGGGTGACGGTAACATCGGAATTGTACCAGCTGCCGCCGAAAATGAGGTGGGGGTTGATCCCGCCCCGGCCAAAAAGATACCAGATTCCGGAGACCTGAAAGGGGTAGCCCTCCACCGATACACGCCCGTCTTCAAATTCCTCTTTCCGGTAATCGGCGGCCACTTCGGCGCTGAGATTCTGGGTGACCCGTAAACGAACCTGCAAGCCGCCATGGATTGAACCGTCGTCAGCGTCGTTGGTGTTGTAATAGTTCCCATGGATCCCGATGCCGAAGAAGGGAGCCCGCTGCTGCCCGAATGCCTCGGTGCCCCCCACGGCCAGCAGGGCGATGAACAGCACGGTTGCCGGAATCCTGATTGTCATCCAGTTCCTCCCGTATCGAAGTGCCGGCCCCCGGTTCATCACTAGAAGGGAATATCATCGTCGTTGAAACCACCACTGCCACCGTCACCGCTGCTGCCGCCACTGCTGGGTTTCCCGCCACCGTCACCGCTGCTGCCGCCACTGCTGGGTCTCCCGCCACCGGAGGAGGAAGAACCTCGGTCCTGGTAGCCGTCTCCGCCACCACCCTCGCCGCGTCCGAGGAAAACGAGGTTGTCCGCCACCACTTCGGTGATATATCGCTTGTTGCCCTGGTCGTCGTCCCAGTTCCTGGTCTGCAGCCGGCCCTCCACGTATACCTGCCGGCCCTTGCTCAGATACTCGGCACATATTTCGGCCAGACGGCCCCAGACCACCACCCGGTGCCACTCGGTGCGTTCCTGGCGGTTGCCGTCACGATCGTTCCAGCTCTCATTGGTGGCCAGGGTGAACTTGGTGATGGCCCGTGGCGTTTCGGCGCTGGTGTATTTCTTTTCCGGGTCCCGGCCCAGATGTCCGATAAGGATGACCTTGTTTACGCTGCGCACGCCTTTTCCTCCTTGGCCGATGCAGGGGTTGACGCCTTGGCGGGGCGGCCCCACCGAGGGTTTGATTGATCAGAAATAAGTGCAAACAGAAATGTTAACCGTGCCCACTGGTGATGTCAAGGATGGTCAGGCCGGTTTGTTCGTTGTGCGATGGGGGGGTAAGATAGCTGGTTCAGGCCACATGGCCGGTTCAGTTGGAGGCAAACGGATGAAAGCAGTGGTCCAGAGAGTGTCGGAAGCGTCCGTGGCAGTTGAGGACCGGGTGGTGGCTCGGATCGGTCGCGGTCTTCTGGTGCTGCTTGGAGTGGAAAAGGGGGACTCGGAGGAACAGGCCGGCTGGATCGCCGGGAAGCTGTTGAACCTGCGAATCTTCGCTGACAGTGCCGGCAACATGAACCGTTCGGTTATCGATGTTGGTGGAGAAATTCTCTCCGTTTCGCAGTTTACCCTGGCCGGTTCCGTGCGCAAGGGGCGAAGGCCAAGTTTTGACAAGGCCGCCGCCGGTGAGGAGGCCCAGGTGTTGTACAATGTATTCCTGCACCATCTGGAGTCCGGCGGGGTAACGGTCAGGGACGGTCGATTCGGTGCGCTGATGGCTGTTCATCTGGTGAATGACGGCCCGGTGACCTTCATCGTGGAGCGCTGATCTGTTTGATCCGTTTTTCGGCGGGGCAGGGGTCAAGCTCGGGTCCCAGGGGGACGATACGGGAAGGTGACGGCATGTGTGCCCGCCTGGGCGCACCGTAACGGGTGCGGTGCGTTTCAGGTGGCTGCCGTAAAAGGGGTATATCGACGATGTCTTCCCGGACAAGTGGTCTGGCCCACCAGGCCGCGGATAGTGGTGTGCAGGTGGCGGATAATTCCTTCACCGAGCAGCGGGCCGCAATTCTCAACCGGCTGTCCCACGATCTGCGGGCTCCGCTCAATGCCATCATTTCCTTCTCCCAGATTCTCACCGACGGTCTTTCCGGGACCTTGAACGAGGATCAGCTTTTGCATGTGGACATCATCAGAAAGAGCGGCAACAACCTGCTCCACGTGATCGACAATGTCACCATGCTCGTCCGCACCGATCTGCGGAATTACGGTGCCACACCGGCCGCCGCTGGAGTTGGGGACCTGCTGGAAAAATTGCGTCGTGATCTGGACGACTGCGGGCAGGGAGAGGAAAAGAAGCTGGAGATCAGGTTGGCCGAGGGAACCCCGTCCACCTTTACCACCGATGAACGCAAACTGCGTCTGGCCCTGGCCAATATGATCCGCTACGGCTTCCTGGCCGGTGGGACCTCACCCGTGACCCTGGAGGTGAGCAGCCTGGCACCGGAAGCGCTGCCGGTGTTCCTTGGCGATTTCGGGGAACTTGACGTGGGAGACGAGGGATATCTCAAACTGCAGTTACGCCACCGCTGCTCTGATACCGAACGGGTCCAGGTGACCGACCTCTACCGCGAGCTGGACGAACTTGATATCGGGTCCAGCGAGATCTTTCACGGTGTCCACCTCGGTCTCTCCCTGGCCCGACGGTGTATCGAAATCATTGGCGGCCGTATCTGGTTCGAAAAAACCGCTGATGGCGAGCTGCTGACCAGGGCAGTGGTCCCCTCCATGGTGGAGTCTTCCCTGGTGGATCCCGGCGGCTCAGCGGGGCTGACGAGAACCGCTGAGCTGGCGGCGAGCGACGGCCGAACCGCTGACGAAGGCCGGACCATCCTGGTGGTGGAGGACAACCTGTTCAACCGCAATTATATCCGGCTGATTGTCGACCACATGGGCTATGGAATGATTGAGGCGGAGAATGGTGAAATCGGTTTGAACAAGGCCCTGGAACTGCAGCCGGACCTGATTCTGATGGATATGATGATGCCGGTGATGGACGGGATTCAGGCCACCAAGCTGCTGAAATCTCATACCCTGACCGCCGGCATACCGGTGTTGGCGATGACGGCACTCTCGTTGGAGAAGGACAAGCGCAAGGCGCGCGATGCGGGATGTGACGACTTCCTGCTCATGCCCTCCACCAGGGAGGAGCTTGAGGCAAAACTTCGCTACTGGGCCGAAAAGAGCAGCGGCGGTCCGGATTCACCCGAGGAGATCGAACGGTGAACGGAAAAATACTGGTCATCGACGACCTGACGTACGACGTCAAAGCCTTGAAGATGATCCTCGAGCATTCAGGCTACACCGTGATCAGCGCCAGCACCGGAGCAGAAGGCATGGAAAAGGCGATTTCGGAAGACCCGGACGGGATCCTGCTGGATATCCAGCTTCCCGACACCGACGGGTTCGAAATTTGCCGCTGCCTGAAAGAGGATACCCGCACGGCGGTGATCCCCATCGTTTTCCTCACCGCCCACTACCAGGACGAGGCCAGCCTGATCCGCGGGCTGAACATCGGAGCCAACGACTACATATGCAAACCGTTCAATTCAGCTGAGTGTGATGGTCCGGATCCGGCGGGCCGAGGAAAGCCTGCTCAAACTCTCTTTAACCGACGAGCTCACCGGAATGGGCAATCGCCGTTTTCTCCTCTCCCGACTGGAGGAGGAATACGAGAGGAGCCGCCGCAACGGAAGTTTCTTTGCCTGCCTGATGCTGGACATCGATTACTTCAAGCGTTTCAATGATGCATACGGCCACCAGGTTGGAGACAGGGTGCTCAAGGAGTTGGCCGCTCTACTCCGGGAACAGATCCGGAAGTGCGACGTGCTGGGACGCTATGGCGGTGAGGAATTCCTGGTGGTGCTGGCGGTGAAATGGCCTTCGGAATCGATCTGGGTGGCGGAAAGGATCCGTCTGGCCGTGGAGAAACTTCTATTTATCAAGAATGGCAATTCCGACGAGGCTCTCAGGGTGACGGTGAGCCTCGGTGTATCGCGCTGCCTGCCCTCGGAGTCCGGGGCTCCTGATTGCCAGTCAATGGTTCGGCAGGCCGATCGGGCGTTGTATGAGGCCAAACGGCTGGGGCGCAACCGGGTGTGCCATTGGGATCCGGATACTGAAAGCGCCATTCCGGTAGAGCAGGTCGAAAAGACATCCGGTTGAACCACCGGGGCTGTGATATATGGCCGGCCATCCCCAAAAAAATCAACACCACGGAGTTCACACACTCGCCATCGGGGAATTCCTTGACTACCTCTCCGGTGTCCGGGGGGTGTCGCCCAATACCCGTGAGGCCTACGGGCGCGATCTCCTCCGCTGGTTCACCTGGCTCGACGGGCGCGGCCTTGAAGCCGGCGGGTGCTCCATGACCGACCTCTTGCAATTTGTGGGGGAGGAACGGGAACGCGGGCTCTCCGGTCGGTCGGTGGCCCGGTTGCTTTCGGTTTTGCGCAGCTATTACGGCTATCTCACACTGGAACGCGGTACGGAGAATGATCCCACCAGGGACATGGATTCGCCGCGGATCCGCCGTCCCCTGCCGGTCTACCTCTCGTTTGAGGAGGTGGAACAGTTGCTGAATCAGCCGGACACAACCTCTCCCAGGGGGCTGAAAGACCGGACCATTCTGGAGGTACTCTATGCCGCCGGCCTGCGGGTCTCGGAACTCACCGGGCTGCGGGTGCGCGACCTGGACCATCGGGGCCGATTGCTCACGTGCCGGGGCAAGGGCGGCAAGGAACGGCTGGTGCCGGTCGGAACTTCGGCGTGGAAATGGATTCGACGTTACCTTGATGAAGGAGGCCGCGGGGCGCTGCTTGGTGGCCGTCAATCCGATCGCCTGTTCGTATCCACCCGGGGGAAAGGGTTGAGCCGGCAGGGGGTCTGGAAGATGGTCGCCACCCAGGGTCGCAAGGCGGGGCTGGGAAAACGAGTGGGTCCGCACATGCTGCGGCACTCCTTTGCCACGCACCTGCTGGAACGAGGGGCAGATCTCCACACGGTCCAGGTTCTTCTCGGCCACAGTGACATTGCCACCACCCAGATCTATACCCACGTCAGCCGGGAGCGGCTGCGTAGTGTGTATGACCGCTACCACCCGCGGGCACGGTGAAGACGGTGAAAGTGATCACCACTCATCCTGGTGCGGATTTCGACGCCCTGGCCTCCATGGCGGCGGCGGCCCTGCTGCACCCTGATGCCCGGCTGGTCTTTTCCGGCTCCCAGGAGTTGCCGGTGCGCCGCTTCCTCGGTTCCGGGTTGTTCTGTCTTCCCCGGGTGAGCCGGCTGAAGGACATCGCTCTGGAGCAGATCAGCCACCTGATCCTGGTGGACACCCGCCAGCGCAGCCGCGTCGGCCCCTTTGCCGAGCTGTTCATGGCGGACCGTACGGCGGAAGGCCCGGTGCTGGAGATTTTCGACCATCACCCGCCCAGTGCCGACGATCTGGACGGAGACCTGGAAACCGTCGAGGAACTGGGTGCCACCATCACCTTGCTGGTGGAGCTCATCAGACAAAGGGAAATCCACATCCCGCCACTTGAAGCGACGCTTTTCCTCCTCGGGATCTACCAGGATACCGGACGGCTCTCCTTGCCCAACACCACCGAACGCGACCTGCTGGCCGCGGCCCACCTCCTGGGACAGGGCGCCGACCTGCAACTGCTCAACCGCTTCCTGCTGCCCGAGTTTTCCGCGGAACATATCGAGTTGCTCAATGATCTGATCCAGGCCGCCGAAGTTCACCACATCGGCGGTCTGCCGGTTGTGGTTTCGGCGGTGTACAAGGACCGCTACATCGGGGAACTTGCCCTGGTGGTACACCGTTTTGTGGAGCTCGAACAGCTCACCGCCTGCTTTGCCCTGGTGATGATGGAGGAACGGCTGTTCATCGTTGGCCGCAGCCTCGACCAGGCGCTTGACGTTGGCGAGGTGATCAGGCACTTCGGCGGTGGCGGGCACGCCAGCGCGGCGGCTGCCTCGGTCAAGAAAACCACCCTGGTGGAGGCCCGGGAACGGCTGCTGGGAATTCTCGCCGGCAGCGTCCGACCGGTGGATACCGCCGGCAGCATTATGAACCCCATGGTCCAGCGGGTCTCCAGCCGGGAGAGGGTGGCGTCGGTGAAGGAGATGCTGCTGCGCTGGCGGGTCAACGCGCTGCCGGTGGGGACCGGAAAACGGGTCATCGGTTCGGTGACCCGGCAGTCGGTGGACGGAGCGATCACCCACGGTCTGGGCCACAGACCGCTGAGAGAGATCATGGGGCCGGTGCCACCAGTGCTTGCGCCGGAGACCGGCCTGGAGAACGTGCACCGGGAGATGGTGAGCCGCAACTGCCGTTTCGTGCTGGTGGGACGGTCAACGGACGCTGTTGAGGGGATCATTACCCGCATGGACCTGTTCCGCCACGCCTACCGGGTTGAAGAGGATGGGGACCCCCTGTGGCCTGCTGCCGGGGAGCGCCCTCGCAAACCCACCCGGGAGGATCTGGGGGGCATGCTGCGCAAGCGTCTCAGCCTGGGGCAGCACCAGTTGCTGCAGGACCTCGGCCGTCTGGGGGAAGAGATGGGGGTTCCGGTTTACCTCGTGGGCGGTCTGGTGCGGGACATGTTGCTGGGCCTGCAGACCGGTGACCTTGACCTGGTGGTGGAGGGGGACGGGGTGCGGTTCGCCCAACGGGCGGCGGGACGGCTGGGGGCCGGACTGCGGGTTCACCGGGCCTTTGGCACTGCCGCCCTGCGCCTGGAGGACGGTACGAAGATCGACGTGGCCACCGCACGCACCGAGCATTACCCCGGGCCGGGATCTTTGCCCGAGGTTGAGCGGGCGCTGCTCAGACGGGACCTCTACCGGCGAGATTTCACTATAAATTCTCTGGCGGTGGGCATCAGCGGTGAGGGGTTTGGACAGTTGGTGGACTACTTCAGCGGCCTGCGGGACCTTCGGCAGGGTGTTATCCGGGTCATCCACAGCCTCAGTTTCATCGAAGACCCCACCCGGGCCATCCGGGCGGCGAGATTCAGCGGACGTCTCGATTTTTCCATTGGCCGGGTGACGGGCAAGATGATCGGCATCGCCTTGCGGAACAAGGTATTCGAACAGGTGAGCGGCGGCCGGTTGTTCGGGGAACTGGTCCACCTCTCGGCCGAGGAGCACGCCGCCCGCTGCTTCGAGAGAATGGCCGACTTCGGCCTGATCAGAGCCACAGTGCACCAGGACATCAGATACGGCAAAGCTCTGCGGGACCTCCTGGGCCGGGCCGAGGGGGTGCTCAACTTGCACCGGCTGCTGTTCCGGCCACGGTCACCCCGTCGCTGGCTGGTGTTCATGATGGCCCTCTGCTACCGCCTGGATCGTCAGGCCAGGGTACTCGTCTGCCGGCGCTTCGGGTTGTCCGGCAAGGAGCGACAGGCATTGCTGGAATACAAGAATGCCTGCAGCCGGGTGGAGGACAAGCTGGCAGAGGAAGGTAACAGCGCCGACCTGCGGCCCAGCAGGATCTGGCTGCTGCTGGAGGGTGTGCCCATGGAGGCCATCCTGTTCTGCCTGGCGGTCACCCGTTCGGACAGGGTTCGGATGGCCATCTCCAGGCACCTCACCGGCGATCCCGGGGCCGCCACAGCCATATCCGGCATGGATCTCAAATCACTGGGGATAGCCCCCGGGCCGCTCTATGGGGAAATCCTTCGCGCTGTAAAACTGGAAAAGATGGACGGGCGGCTGAAGGACAGGGAATCCGAGCTGGATTGGGTCCGGCGACACTACCTGGCGGGCTGACGGGTGAGCCTGAACGCCCCCGGTGGCAGGCGGTTTAGTGCCTGTCCCTGCTTTACGTTGACTTGCTCTCCGGCTTTATGTTAAAGATTCCGGTTTATGTTCCTCGTAATATGTTGAAGCAGGCATTGATGGATACGTTGGCCTGGTATCCTTTCAGTTCACGACCATGGGACCGGCTGTGCTGGAGACCATCTCATGTTTTTTGGTACGCGGCGCCCTCTCCGACCGGCGGTCGAGGGTGCGGCAAGGAGGATTGACCCAGATGGCAAAGGACAAAGTTTACCTGTTCACGTCGGAATCGGTGACCGAAGGACACCCGGACAAGATTGCCGACCAGATCTCGGACGCGGTTCTCGACGCCGTGATGGCGAAGGACCCCAACGGCCGGGTGGCCTGCGAGACCATGGTCACCACCGGTATGGCGATGATCGCCGGCGAAATCACCACCGAAAGCTATGTGGATTTCCCCAAGGTCGTCCGTGACACCATCAGGGAAGTTGGCTACACCAGAGCCAAGTGGGGTTTCGACTACAAGACCTGTGCCGTGATCTCATCAATCGATGAACAGTCCGCAGATATCGCCATGGGCGTCGATCCCGGTGGCGCCGGCGACCAGGGCCTGATGTTCGGCTATGCCTGCCGCGAAACCCGCGAGTTGATGCCTATCCCGATCATGACTGCCCACAAGCTGGTCCGGCGGTTGACCGAACTGCGCAAGGAGGGTGAACTGGACTACCTCCGTCCGGATGGTAAGTCCCAGGTCACGGTGGAGTATCACAACGGTGAAGTCAAACGGGTTCACACCGTGGTCATTTCCACCCAGCACAACGAGGAAGTGAGTATTGACACCCTGCGCCAGGACGTTATCGAAAACGTGATCCGGCCGGTGATCCCCGAGCAGCTCCTCGACTCCAAAACCATATTTCATGTCAATCCCACCGGCCGTTTCGTGGTGGGCGGCCCCCAGGGCGATTGCGGTCTCACCGGTCGCAAAATAATCGTCGACACCTACGGCGGTGTGGGGAGCCACGGCGGCGGTTGCTTCTCGGGCAAGGACTGCACCAAGGTTGACCGTTCCGCTTCCTA
>RCNC010003092.1_pt1 | contig 10936 bp, 7 predicted proteins | sample 2041301 | NCBI WGS metagenome assembly RCNC01 (sample SAMN09708231, study PRJNA481090) | Marine sediment metagenome, whole genome shotgun sequencing project. | biome: marine sediment; feature: ocean; material: sediment; isolation source: Sewage treatment plant 13A marine sediment (STP13A) ... | reverse complement strand
AATCCAAGGAGGCGCTGCTGGCGGTCGTCGAGCGCAAGCGGCGCGAGGGCAAGGCCATCCTCGTGGTCAGCGGCGAGATCGAGGATCTGCGGGTCTGTGACCGCGTCCTCGTCATGCGGCACGGCGGCGTGGTCGCGGAACACAAGGCGGGCTGGTCGGACAACTCGGCCTCACCCGGCGTGATTGCCCGCGCGGTGAACCACTGGGGCTGCGATGCGGTGGGCTTCCACCTGGACCCTGGCGCTCCAGGCCAAGACCCCGTTGGCGGACGCTTCTGGACCGCCGAACGCATCGCCGAAGTCATCGCCGGCGGCTACCTGCCGGTCAGGCGCGACAGTGATGGCACCGGCCGGGTGGCTCCGGGGGAAATCGAAATGGTCGAGCGCACCTGGCGCGCCGACCCCGGTGACGGCCTGCGCCCGATAGCCGCAGCCCGCAAAACCTGGCCCCAGACCCAACCCGAAGCCGACCACCACGGCCCGGATGTCTATCTCGTGCCCGACGGGCCGGGCCTCGGCGCGGTGAGTCGGTGTGTGGCCCTGGCCGAAAGCCTGCGCGACGACCACGACGCCGATGTGTTGTTTCTGATCCGCGGCGCGCCCCAGCAGATCCGCTTCCTGGATCGGCACGGTTTTGCCTGGCTGCGTTTCGACACTCTGGACTCGGTTGTCGGCCAGATCGTGCACCTGGAAACCCTCGCCGCCGATGCCACACCCTCGGTTTGTGTGCTCGACCTCCCAGAACCAGTCGGCCGCTTGGTGGACGGACTGAAGCAACACGGCATGCTGACGGTGGTAGTGGATGAGCCCGAATGTGCGGCCATGGACCTCGGGTTGGTGCCTGTGGTGGGCTGGAAAAATGGCGACACCCCGGCGGTTTTTGGGGGCAGCGAATACCTGTTGCTCAGGGATGACGTGGTGGCCTATCGCTCGTGGCAGCCCGCGCCCGGCGCCACGAGTGCTTTCCCCCGGGTGGTCATCTGCTACGGCGCGACCGACCCCAACGACCTGACCACCCGCACCCTGGCGTCCCTGCACGAGGTGCTGGGCGACGGAAACGTGCAGGTGGTCGTCAACCCCGCCGCCGATCGTCACGACCTGGTGGCCCAAATATTGAAAAGTCGTTTCCCCACTTATGAGGTCATCAACACGGGCGATGCCCTGGAACCCATTCTGGCCGCGGCCGATATCGTGGTCACCACCCTGGGTATGACCGGCAGTGAAGCGCTTTGCCTGGGCGTGCCGGTACTGATGCTGGGCAACTATCCGTCCGATGCCGAGCGTATGGCCACGTTGGCTGAAACCGGTGCCGTGGTCGATCTGGGCTTTCACGACAATGTGACCGATGACGAACTGACGGAGATTTTGCGCGGTGTATTTGCAGACGCCGACCGCCTGTCCCGACTGCGTTTTCACGCGCGGGAACTGGCGGACGGCATGATCGATGGGCAAGGCGCGGCGCGGGCGGCGGACCTCATCCTGAAACTGGTGCGCGACCGCGACAACCAGCCTCGCTGAGGGCCTCTATTCCGGAGGCGTGAAAACAAACGGTGTTTTGAAGGTCACGGTGCCTGTTTCGATGGCGGGAAATTTCCAGCCGCCCATCTGGGCCAGCACACAATCGGACACGGCCGCCGAACGCAGGGTGTCTTCCACCAGAATCACGTTGCTGACGCGGCCATCGGGCTCAACGGTCAAGCTGACGACCATCTTGCCGCGCAGACCGGGGCTTTTCTTGAGTTCGTTTTCGTAGCAGAACTGAATGCCCGGTGCGTAGCGGCGCACCACCGCCAGCAACGTCTGATTGCTGCGGATTTCGCCGCCACCACTGCTGGCGCCGCCGGTCGCGGACACGGCCCCGCCGCTGCCCCCACCCTCGGCTTCCAGATCGGTGATCGACGCGATGCTGATGCCCTCGCTGGCCACAGCCGAGCCCTGGATATCGGCCTGGCTGGACACCTCGACATTGTTCACCGCTTCCAATTGCACACCCGACCGGCCCGAGCGGACTCCCCGGCGTTGGCGCCGACTGGGTTTCGCGCGCGGATTGTCCGTGGCTCCCGCGGTGGGCAGCGCCTGGCTCAGTTCACCGAGCACTTTGTCGAGGGACCCGGACACTGCGGTGAGATTCTGAGTCACTTCGGTCTTGGCCTTTTGGCGGCCTTGTTGCCCTTTCTCCGGCGCCACTTCCGGTTTGGCCTGACGGCGTTCCGGCCGCGGCTTGGGTTTCGGCTGGGCCACTTCGGCCACGGGTTTGGGCGGCGCAGCCTGGGCAATTTCCGGGGGCGGTGCCTCAAACGTGGCGCTCGGCGCTGGCGTCTTGACCACCGGCACAGGCTTCGGTTTTTCCAAAATCAGGCGGGCAAAACGTTCGGGCATCTCCTGAATCGTCAATTCGTGCGGCGGCGGTGTCGGCGCCACCAACGCTGCGATGATCACGACGAGGCCCAAGCCGGCGGCAGCCAGCAGGCAGTTGCGCGAAACCCGATCCAGGGTGCCCCACAGCGGTTGTTTGTAAATTTGGATATCCATGGCGGCTGGTGTCATGTCAGGAAGCCCCAATCACGGCCAGCGAAATGTCCCTGAAGCCGCTCTGGTTGCAGGTGTACATGACACGCTCCAACAGCTCGAAAGGAATCTCCAGATCACCCTGGATGGCGATCCGGGGCACGTAGTCGGCCTCTTCACCCCGCAGGCGGGCAATTTCCAGCTCCTTGGCGCGGGTCAGGTCCAGTTGCGCGGCCAATCCTTCAATCAGCATGCCCGATACGTGGTCGTTGGGCTCCACGTCGGCCACCATCCGGCCGTCGAGCATCACGGTTTGGTCAAAAATGGCCACCACCACCGAAGCGCGCGGCTTGCTATCGCTGGACGACTCGGGCAGTTCCACGCCGGGCACCGGCGTGATGACTTCGCCCTCGACGACGAAGCTCTTGAGCAGGAAGAGCAACAAAACGGTCAGGATGTCCATCATCGAAGTCAAAGGCAGCGGTGAAGGCTGGCGGCCATGACTGGATTTTTTGCGACGTCTGCGCGCCATGTCAATTTGCTCCCAACAGTGAAACCGAAGGCAAGCCCGCGGCCCGCGTGATGTCCATCACGGCGATGATGTCGTTGTAGCGCGTCTGTGATTCCGAAATGATCATCACTTCGCTGTTTTCCGGATGACTGGCCACCACCGAACCGAGGGCCGTGGCCAAGGCGGTTTCGGGATCGTCTTCGCGCCGGTCGATCACCAATTTTTTGAGCTGGTTGCCTTCGATCACGAAAAAGTCATTCCGGATCGTCACCGCCAGATGCAGAGGTTTGTCTGCCCCTGCGTCCTGGTTGTCGCTCAATCCTTCGGGAGGACTGTCCATGTCGATGACCGTCACGTTCAGGAACACCGCTGAGATCAACAGCATGGGAATCAGCGCGACGAAAAGATTCATCAGCGGCATGATATCCAGGTCGTTCTCCACCAGTGACCGGAAACTGCGGCCCATCGTGCGGCGTGAGTTCATGGCTTAGGCGGCCTTCCGCTTGCTCGGCGAGGCGCCCGAACCGCGCACCAGGGCTTTCACCAGGCGGGCGCTGATCCGGTCGGTATCGTCGACAATGCCTTCGACCTTGCTGACCAGAAAACCGTGCAGCCACAGGCTGGGCACAGCCACGATCAGGCCAAACGAAGTGGTGTTCAGGGCCTGGGAAATACCGGCGGCCAGGAAGGCCGAACGCTGGCTGGGGTCAGCCGCGTCAACGGCGGAAAACGCCGTCGTCAGGCCAAAAATGGTGCCCAGCAAACCCAGCAGGGTAGCCGAATTGGCCAGGATGCTCAGAAAGGGCAGTCGCCGAGACAAGGCCGGCAGCACCAGCACGGCCTCGTTTTCGGCCGCGTTGAGGAGCTTGTCCTCGTCGCGGGTATCGCGGGTCAGGATCGAGTGGGCCACCTGGGCGGCCGGTCCTTTGACCTTGCGGCACAGATCGGCCGCGCCCGAAAAATCGCCCATCCCCACCAGACGCAGCACGTCGGCGGTCAGCTTGTCGCCCTTGATCGAGGCGGCTCGGCCGATGACCCAGAAGCGTTCCAGGGCCAGGCCCAGAATCAACACTCCAGTGAACAGGATGATGTACATGAACGGGCCACCGTTCTGGAAAAACTCGGCAAACGTCGACAACGGATTCATCAGTCTGTCTCCTTGGCTTCCGGCAGCGCCGGTTTGACGGGGTCGGGATCAATCACAAAAACAGTCGGTCGGATCAGGGTCGGCAGGGCCGTACCCGTCAGGATATCTGCGGCCGCAGGCAGGAAGGACCAGCCCAGGCCGTCGTCAAAGCGGGCGTTGTCCCGCGAGGTGATGAACAGCACCTGGGGCACATCGACGGCCCCTTCGATGGTGATGGCTTCCAGGGTACGGGTCGGAGGGTCGGCAGCTGTTGCGGCACCGGCCCACAGGCACATGATCATCAGTAAGGTTGCCATTGTTTTAGTCATTGGCCGCCTCCGTTGACGTGAGCAAGGCCTGGGCGCCCGTCGGGTTGGCCAGGATCGCGCCCAAGTCATCCGGATCAGCGGCCGGGCGGTTGCCCATGGCTGTCTGGTAGCGCTGGAAGTAGTCCTGACCGGCGGCGCGGTCGAAGAAGTAGAAGTTTTCGACGATGGCCAGGTTGTACAGGCCGCCTGGCAGGTCGGGGTCAATTTCCAGGGCGCGCAGGAAGGCCGCGCGGGCTTCAGCGGGCTGCCCGGCGTAGAGCAGGGCGATGCCGTGGTTGTTGTGGTTGGCGGCGCTGTTGGGGTTGGCCTCAACAACGGCACGCACTACCGGCAGGCTCGATTCGAAACCGGCGCCCTGCAACTGCACAAAGGCCTGTGCTGTGCGCACCGAGCCGGATTGGTCGTGGCAAGCAGCCAGGATTTCTGCCGAACGTTCGGGTTCGGCCAGGGCCTGCAGGTTCAACGCCAGCGCCACGCGCAAAGGGTCGGGGGCGTCAGGGTTGCGGGCGATGAATTCGCGCAGCAACGCGACGGCCGTTTCGTACTGACCGGCTTCGAATTCGATGCGCGACAAGAGCGCGGCCGCGGGCCCGTAGTCCGGGTTGATCGTCAATGCCGTATCCAGGTGGGCGCGGGCCAGATCAGGCTGGTTTCGGCGCCAATACTCTTCGGCCTGCAGGAAAGACCAATAGGGCTCGTCCGGAGCCAGAGCGCGCTGGGCCTGAACCGCCGCAAGATCCACCGCATGCCCGGCTGTGGGGTCATCCTGTGGTCCAACACCGGTGCCGGAACAACCAGTCAGAATGCTGGCGGCAAAAAGCGCCACAAGGACGAACGCAATGGGGTTGGCCCGAAATATTGCACTTTTCAATGATGGGCTCATCGGTCCATACCTGCCCTCAAAGGTCGCTTTGACGCCCTCAGACTGAATTCGGTCTGTTTTTGTGGGGTTTTGTCCCCCGATAGCCTCTGACCTTGCAAGGGCCGGGCCGCCAACGCTGTTTTGCGTGCTTTTACGGCTCATTGCGGGCCTCGCTTTGGGGCACTGGCGGCGCGGCCGCCACCAGGGGATACTCGGCCTCGGGCATGTGCATGAAGCGCTGGGCCATCCGCGGCCACAACTGCTCACCGGTGCGAGCCAACCATTGGCCCGGATCCTCTTCGGCGTCGACGGTCTGCTTCAACAGATCCGTCCAGGCCGCTTCGCCCCGGTCGTAGAAAGGCCAGCTCTGCTCGTCGAGAATTTCTTCGTAGGCCAGCAGGTCTTCGCCCTGCAATTCGGCCGGACGTTCGCTGTCCAACAACGCGTCGCCAAAGTGGGTGATGGCCTCACCAATGCGGAACGCCGAGGCCCGCGTGTATTCGGCCACGCCGTGCTCGGTGCACGCGGCGTACAGGGCCAACAGGTTTTCGAGGCTGGCCTGTTTGGCCTTCACGGCCGCGGGCAGGGGCTGGGTCAGCTTGAGCGCGGTATAGTGTTGGTGGGCCAGTTCGGCGCGGCGGTAGTCCACCCGCGCCAGGATCTCCGGCGCCGCCCATTGCGGATGCGCCTTGGCGAGCGCGAGGTACTCCGGCAGGCCGGCCAGGTCGTCCGGCGATTTATCGTCGCCCATATTGTCCAACGCCTTCAATGCCCGTTCCTCACTGATGGCCATGACCGTTTCGGTCTCCTGCGGGAAGCGCGTGACGAAAGCGGTTTTTGCCGCTTCGGCCCCGGCCACATCACCGGCGGTGGCCAACAGGTCACCAGCCTTGAGCAGGGCGGAAGCGGCATCGGGATCGGCGCTGAATTTTTCACTGAAACGCGTCAAAGCCGTGGCGGTGGCCTGCCAGTTCCCCGCCGCTTCATGAGCGGTGGCGATTTGCAGAGCGCTGTCCCGGGCGTAGGCGCTGGTCGGGTAGACGGTCAGCAATTCTTCCCAGGCCGCGGTGGCCTGGGCCACGTCTTCAGCGGCGGCAAACCCCAGGCCCGAGCGGTACAGCGCCAGGTCGGCGTATTGGAAGTCGGGCCATTGGGCAGCCACGTTGGCAAACAGGGGCGCGGCGGCAACGGGCCCCCGCACACTGTCGGCGGCGGCCACTTGTTCAGCCTCCTGGTAATAACAGCGGGGAATGATGCGGCCCATGGCCACGACCAGCGAATCGGATCCGGCCTGTTGGGCCAGGTGCCTGGTCTGTTGGTAGGCCTCACCCGCGGCGCGGTACTGCGCCAACTGGTAACGGGCGTCGCCACTCATGCGCACGGCGGCCACAGCATTCTTATCGGCGGGATACCGGTCAGCCAGACTGGACAAGGCAACCGCCGCCTCGTCGTACCACTGGTGGGCATAGGCCAGCTGGCCCTGGCGCCACTTCAGCTCCGGCAATCGGGCCTCGTCCGGACGCTCGGCGTCGTACCACTGCACCGCATCGATCAAACGGCGGGCCAGGCTGTCCGGACCAACCGCTGCCGTCGAGTTTCCTTGCTCAGCCCGGTACCAGGCGTCGCTGACGGCCACCACTTGCCAGGCCGCCTCGCGGGCAACCCGGGTCGTATCACCGGTGGCGGCCACCTGGAAATGCGCCAAAGCCACGGCGTGCTGGCCCAGATGGTGAGCCGCTTCACCGGCCTGGTTGTGCAGACCGGCTGATTTTTCGTCATTGGGCCAATGGCCCAGGTAGGCGTCGTAGTGCTGCAGAGCCAGGCGCCACGCGGCGGGGTCGTCCTGCTCGCGGGCCTGCTGGTGATGCCAGACAGCCGCGCGTTCGTAGGCTTGGCGGGCAAACTCTTCAGCCTCGGCTTGTTTCGACACGTCGGTTTGCGCAGCATGCCAGGCTGTGCCAGGCAGGAAGCTTTCAGCCAAGGCCAGATGGACAGTCCGGGCCTGGGTCGGCTTGTGCCACCGGCGGTAGCCGTCGACGATCCGTTGGGCCACACCCAGGGCGGCCGTACGGTCGCCAAATTTTTCGAGCCACAATTCGTCGCAGGCAATGGCTTCGCCGTATAGACTCACGCCAGACAACTGATGCCCCATGGCGATCAGGATGTCCGCCTCGTAAGGACGTTCGCCCACCCGTGCAAAGTGTTCGGTGAAGGCCGTGGCCCCACCGGCGCGGATCAACGAGTGCACTAAGTATTCCTGGGCTTCGTCGGCCAGGTCGGTATTGGTGCGCGGGTTGGCGGCCAGAGCTTCGGTTGCCTCTGGGGTATCCTGCTGGTCCAACAATTCGCCAAACGCGTTGGCCGCGGCAGCGAACTGGTCCCGTTCAAAATGGGCCCAACCCAACTTGTAAAGCGCGATGGCCCGCAGCGACGGGTCGGCACCCTGGGCGGCGGCCTCAAAGTGCGGCTGGCAGGCGGCGTAATCCCGCGCCTCAAAATGCTGATCACCCAGACGCAACCACGCCTCCTGGTTGAAAAGCGAGTTGGGATAACGCTGCACCAGAGCCGTGAGATATTCACCCGAAGCCGGGTCGCCCGCGTCACCGAGGATCATGCCCAGCTGGAAGATGACCGCCGGCGTGTGGGCGAATTCGGGATCATCACTCAGAATTTCCCGATACAGCGCCACCGCCGGTTCGTAGTTCACAAACGGCGCCAAGTCGCGGTTCTGCAAGTCTTCCGCCGAGGGGTTTTCGTTCAGGAAACCAGCCATGCGGACCTGGAAATCATCGCGGGCCTGAAGCAAGGCCAAATCGGCCAACCGGTAGCGGTTTTCCGCCCGAGCGCGGCCGTTCGGAAAGTCGACCAGATGGTTTTGCAGGGCTTCGCGCGCGGCCTGACGCAACTCGCGGGCCCGGGCCTGCGCCGGTTCGTCAGCCAAGTCGGGGGCAGCCGAGGCGGCCACCCAATACAGGGCATTGCCCCGCAGGTAGTCGAGTCCTTCGCGTTCGGCGTTCAGCTGCGCACCGCCGCGGGCAATGATCTGGGTGACGATGCCGTCTTTGAGCTGAGCCTCGGCCCGAACCAATGAGTCCACGGTCACAGACTGGGCCACGGCGCGGGCTTCGGCGGCCGCAATCCGGGCTTCGATGGGCAGAGCCAGCGCGGTCGAATCGAAGTCGGCAATCAAGTCCGAGGAGTGCGCGTGTGCCCCCGCCAGCGCCAACCGCAAAGCCGGGCCATCGGCGGCCAGGCGCGGCACCCACACTTCGCGGCTCGAACGATTGACCAGTTCGGGCACCCGCTCGTTGAACAGCTTCAGGAACCCCAGAATCTCGCCGGACAGGGCCTCTTCCAGATCCAGCAATTCGGCCGGGCGCGGCACTGATGCCGGCCATTTTTTGGCGCCGGGCACCGGCGGCCCTTCAGCGTGGAAATGCCGCACGGCTTGCAGGTAGGCCACCGAGGTGCGCAATTCTGCCGCCATCACGGCCACCCGTTCGGCGAAGAGCCGCAGGGCTTCATCCCGGGTGAGGTCCAATTGGGTCAGGGCGCTATTCAACTGCACCAGGAGCAGGTCGAGTTCGCGCAGGTTTTGTTCCAGTTCGCTGTTGCGGCCCACAGCCTGGATGCGGCCATCAGCCAGATAAGACAGGCGGCGGTCCCGTTCCCGCTCCAGGTCAGACAGCGTCCAAACAAAGTGATCAAGTTGGGCGGCGGCCTGGTCGCGGGCGGCGGCCATGCGGTCCAGCGCCTGCCATTGCACGGCATCCGGGACGTGGGTTTGGGCGTGGGCCAGGGACGCGGTCGCGGTCTGGCTTTCGGCAGCAGCCTGGGCCGGGATTTCCACGCGGCGAACTTCGATGTCGCGCTTCAGGTTGGTCGCGGCGTTGGCCTGGTCGTCCAGAACGGCGGACCAATCCAGGGCCGGCAAAGGAATTTCTCCAGGCCGGGCAATCTCGCCAGCCCACAGATGCCACGCTTGTGCCGCTTGGGCCGGATCGGCCAAATCTGCCAACCAGGCTGATTCGGCGGTCCAACTGGCGTGGGCTTTTTCGAAATGCTCCAAGGCGGCCGGCCAGCGGGCCTCATCGGCGGCCAACTGGCCAGCAATCTGGCTGACGCTGCGGGCGGTTGGGCCCCATAAGGGTTCGGCAATTGGTTCAGCAATGACTTCAGCCATGGCCTGCAGGGCAGTCGCGGTGTCGCCGGCAGCCAAAGCCAGCACGGCGTGCACCTGGGAAGCCGGCAAGGCGGCAGCGCCCAGGGCCGAAAGTTCACGCCAGTTCGCCAACGCTTCGGGGTCGGATTGGGCCACGGCCAACAGGTAGCGGTGGTGGGTTTCGAATTCTGCCGCTGGCTTGTTGTTTTTCAGGAGCTCGGCCGCAGCCTCGGGCCGGCCGGTTTCCAAAAGGTGCGCGGCCGTCAAAATCGTGGTGCCCGGCAGGTACCAGAATTCCTTTTGCGGGGCATCCTGACCAACTTCGCCGGCGACAACCAGGGCGGCATAGGCCAACCACTGGCGGTAAAGGCTCGAGTCAGCCGCGTTGCCGGTCTGGGCAACCCGCCTAAAGGCTTCATTGTCCCCCAGCCGCAAATGGGTGACCGCCAGCAGGAAGGCCGCGCGGTCGGCCCGGGCGAAAGCCGAGCTTTCACTGATATCAATCAAATCCAACAATGCTGCCGCATCGCGCAGGTCGCCCTGCACCCACAGATGGGTGGCGCGCGCCAAATTCAGGGAGTCCCAGGCCGCAGTCGCCAAAGGCCCTGCCTGCAGCGAAACGATCCGTTGCGGGGCGGGAGGCGTCGGGGTGGGAGTCGTCAGCGGCGCCGATTCGGCACTCACTGCAGAGCTCGCCCAGATCAGGCCCCCGAGAAGCCAGCCCAAGCTGGCGAATTTTTTCAGGCTGCCTTTCACCGCTGCCACACCTTGGCCACCAGGCCGATGTCCCCCGGTTGCGGCGCCAGGCCACTGAGGTCCAACTCCACAAAGGTGATGCGGTCGCGGTCGGTGGTCACCGGCACCTCAACCGGAGCGGTTGACGCCCAGGCTTCACCGGCAAAGGCCACGCCATAGACGTGATCGCGCGGTTCGACAAAGCGGTGATAAATCTGGGCCACGCCCCCGTTGCGCAAAGAGACCTGCTGGGCCGTGGTCAAAGGCACGTTCAAGACGTCATTGCCTTCGGTCAGCACAACGCCCTGCGGCGCCTGGCCGTCCGGCAAACCGCGCAGCAAGATCACCAGGGCGGTTTCCTGCTGGCCGAGGAAGTCCTCCTCCAGAATCTGCAGGCGTTGTTTCTGATCGACAAGCAGGTTCTCCATCAGGCCCAACTGGTTTTCCAATTCGCCTAATCTCGTGACACTGTCCAACAAATTGCGGCGGGCAGTGGCTGCGGCCTCCACATCGACGGTGTCGCGAGCGGCGGCGATGGCGGCCGCCAATTCCTGCAGACGCAGCATGCGGTCGTCGATCATTTCAGCCTGGCCGTCGCGGGTCAGGGTGGTCATCAGGCGCAGGCGGTCCAGTTGGCCCCGCATGAAGACGCGGTTGTCCCGCAAAAACTTCAAGCTCTGGTGTTTGGGGCCTTTGGTTTTTTC
>RCNC010003090.1_pt1 | contig 10937 bp, 9 predicted proteins | sample 2041301 | NCBI WGS metagenome assembly RCNC01 (sample SAMN09708231, study PRJNA481090) | Marine sediment metagenome, whole genome shotgun sequencing project. | biome: marine sediment; feature: ocean; material: sediment; isolation source: Sewage treatment plant 13A marine sediment (STP13A) ... | reverse complement strand
GGAGGCGGCACTGGTTTGCGCCATGGGTACCAATATTACCTATCCGGGTTCGCTGGCGATGGCTGCCACAGCTCTTTATGAAGGTGGTGTAAATGTGTTGGCGGTATCCCAGTCGATGATGCAGGTCAATATGCAATTTGTCATTGGTCGAAAGGACTATCAGAATGCCATCAGGGTTTTGAATCATGCCCTCTGTGTAGAGCAGTAATGGGATAGTCCTATTCCAAATAAATAAATTAAGACCTTTTAAACCATTTGACTACTCTGCAGTCAAAGCTTTATTCCTTAAGCTAAATTTATGGACATGGACAAGAGTGGCCTCGCCCGTATTTCTTCATTTATCATGTTTTTACTAATCCCTGTTTCTCTCCTGGGTCAAGAGCCGGATACCACCTTGACATCAGAAGCTGACACTTCAGTTCAGCGTGTGAATGGCCTTCGTATTTTTATCGATTGCGCCCACTGTGATATGAACTATATTCGGGATGAAGTGCCCTATGTGAATTATGTAAGGGATGTGAAGGAGGCCCAGCTATATATTCTGGAGACTCGTGAAATGACCGGAAGCGGTGGTAGAAAGTATACCTATGCTTTTGTGGGTCAGCAGGAGTTTTCCGGTATGAATGATACACTGGAATATTCAAGCAGGCCGGATGACTCCAGGGATTATCAGAGAATCTGGAGAACGCAGATGATTAAGATGGGAATGATGCCCTATGTGGCGAAAACTCCGCTCTACAGTGAAGTATTGATTGAGCCCACTGAGCGCGTGGAGCAGGATGTTGTTAAAGATAATTGGAATAACTGGGTATTTGAGCTGGAAGCCGAGCCCGAATTTGAGGGCGAGGAGTCTTACAAGGAGTTGGAGCTCAACACGTCGGTTTCAGCCACTAAAATTACCCATGACTGGAAACTTGAATTGGACTTTGATCATCGTTATACCAGGACCAAATACACCTACGACGATACCCTCTATACCAACGAGAAAAGCTACCAGGGCTTTGATTTGCTGGTGGTCAAGAGTCTTGGGGAACATTGGTCGGCCGGATTGAGATCCGAACTGATCTCTTCAAGCTATAATAACACCAACATGGCTCTTGATATCCTGCCATCGGTGGAGTATAATATTTTTCCCTATTCCAAATCCACGCACAGGCAGCTAAGGTTTCTATATGGCATAGGAAGCTCCTGGAGGATCTACAATGATACCACCATCTACGACAAAACGGAAGAGCTTTTATGGCAGCAGACATTACAAATTGCCTACCAGGTACAGGAGAAATGGGGCTCCGTCAATGTGTCGCTGGAAGGGTCCAATTTCTTTCATGATTTCTCAAAGAACAGACTCGAGTTTGGTGGCTATGTAAGCATCCGGATACTCAAAGGATTGTCATTGCGGGTCCGGGGAAGTGTGGGCCGTATCAATGACCAGTTATCACTGGTCAGGGGAGAGGCCAGTGAAGCCGAGATTCTGCTTCAGCTGCAGGAACTCCAGACCACTTATCATCTGGAGGGTGGGCTCGGACTTACCTATACCTTTGGGTCCATCTATAACAACATTGTGAATCCGCGCTTCGGAAACGGACGAAGGTATTTTTAAGAGCCTGAATCCGGATCTATGTTTCCTACGCCACTAACATCGGTATTTACCGTGGGATTGCCTCTGTATAATATATTGCCTACGCCGGAAATCACTATGTCCAGATTGTCAAGTACATGCACCTGGCAATTGCCCGATCCGGAGATCTGGATGTTGCAATCTTTCACTACCATATCAAAGGCATCTATATTTCCGGTACCGGTGATGTAAATGTCCAGTGCATCCTGTTGCGCGCCTGAGAGTTCAAAATCCGCTGCCCCTGTAATTCCTGCAAAATAGACAGAAGGGAGGGTGATTTCTGCGCGTATCTCCTTACTTGTATTTATGGTATAATCCTGTCTGAACCCGATTTGCAGGATGCCATCGCTTACCTCGTAGGTGAGCACATCCAGTATTTCAGCCTGAGCAAAAAACTCTACTGATTGAGGTTCGCCAATCTGAATATCCACATTACAGGTTCCAGTAACATTTACTCCTTCGAAGGCAGGAAGATCCACCTCCATGGCTTCCACATCACCGGTCCCAACAACGGTTTGATTTCCCTGTGATTCACAAGCAGTTAGGACAAGTCCTGCCATCAGGGCAATTGCTAAAAATTTTAAATTCATCATACTTTCTTTTTCTTAAGAGACAAACCAAAGAATAAAAAGTTGCAGCCTGCTGAGAAGAAGCCATGATTTCTTTTTATCTTCACCCCTTCTGAAAAATATGCTGATAATGAAAAGGCACTATACTCCCGGATTTCTTCTTTATTTCATTTTAATTTTTGCCCTAATGGGGTGCAAAGGAGCACCTGCAGGCAAAGAGAAGCCTGAGGAGGAAACGAAGGAGGCCTGGCAAATGACCGATGAGATTGTACAGGTACAGATAGGTCCGGCAGAGGAGGAAGCATTCCGGGTGGCAGCTCATGATGGTCAACTGGAGCAAGTGAGGTCCATGCGAAAGCTTGGTGTGTCATGTGATGCTGTCGATCAGAGTGGTGCTACAGCATTGATGTTTGCAGCCTTTAACGGGCATTCCGAAGTAGTTGTTTTTCTGTTGGATGAAGGAGCTGGTATAGATAAGCGCGATTACATGGACCGTACAGCACTTCTATACGCTTCCACCGGACCATATCCTGAAACAGTGAAGATACTACTGGATCGTGGAGCTGATCCCAACATTGTGGACTCTGATGAACATTTTTCACCACTGATGCATGCTGCTGCTGAGGGACAGCTGGAGGTGGTTAAGGTTTTGATAGCCTATGGAGCTGACAGATCCCTTAAAGATGTGGATGGCGATGACGCTGTCTCTTTTGCCGCGCAATCGGGACATATGCATGTAGTCGAATACCTGAATTTGTCAGAGTAGTTAAACCTATTTCGGTTTTGGTAGTCAAAGGGAGAATAGAATTGAGAATTCATGACCACTTTCATCAAATGAGATTTGATGTAGCCAGAGTTGCAGCTACGGTCTTCCTCTTCTTCTTTATTATTCAATTACCATTGTTAGGGCAGCAGAACACTGATTCTCCTCCAGCTTATGCTGAGCTTGTCAACTGGGCCTATGGACAGGATCAGGAGCTGGTTAACGGACTGCAGTACTACAATCGGCATCCACGCAGTCTTGGACATCCTTACCTCCTGGAGGGATGGGTACACCAGGGTTCGGTCAGCATTCGGGGAAAACTTTACAGCAACATATGGCTTAAATATGATATACATTCCCAACAGGTAGAGGTGGAGTACAGGACCATGAACGGGGCAGATAACCAGGTGATCCTGGTAAGCGACCGGGTGAAAAACTTTTCCATTGGGAATAATTACTTCGAAAGACTGAATCTGGGTGAGGAACTCAATAAGAGCATGGGGTCTGATCATTTTTACCAGGTCATAGGCAGGGAAAGATTGCTCTTGTATATCCGGTGGGAGAAAAAACTGGTACCTGTAAGCGGAGATACCAGGTTCATTGAAGAGTATACATCGCCTAAAAGAGATTATCTGCTGGAACTGGATGGATCCGTCCAGCCATTTAACAACAATAAGGGTTTTGTTAAGCTATTCCCGGAGAGCAATCAAAAGGATATAAAACGCTTGATAAAAAGCAATCAGATTCAGATCAGATCCGCCTCACCGGAGCAACTGGAGCTATTTATGATGGCAGTAAGCAGTTTTCTGGAGGGTGTGAATTGATGAAATGGCTCCTCCATATATGGGTGCTTATTCTGTGCCTGTCTCCTTTTTCTGTGATTGGACAGGTAGAGGATGTGGTCTTCAAGGGAAATTTTCAGGATGTACCCTTCATGGAGTTTGTTAAGGATGTGGAACAGCAAACGGGAGTTAGCTTCTATTATCTTGAAAGCTGGACACAGGGACTCAGAATCACTGCATCAGGCGATGAAATTTCCCTGCGTAAGACTCTTAATAAGACACTTCTTCCGGCAGGACTCTACTACGTTCTGGAGGAAAGCGGAGATATCTACCTGAGTAAGCTGCAGCCATTGATAAGCAAACTCCCTGATTATTCAGGAAGCACTGCACAGGCTGAATTGTCTGCGGAGGAAGTAGACGTCGGTCCTACTTCCACGGAGCAGAAATATATTGATGGCAGAAAGGCAGGAATGCTGGAAACCATCCATGTGGGAACCAGGGCTGAAGGAGAGGGAACAAATGTGGCGGTGTTGCATGGAAAGATTACAGATGTGGATACGGGGGATCCCCTGATTGGCGCCACATTCTATTTTGAAGATCTTCAAAAAGGTACAGCGACCGATGTGGATGGCCGCTTCAGCATAGTGGTCAGACCCGGTAAATATACCATCGAGTTTAAATGTATGGGAATGGAGGACCGGCATAACTATCTGGAGGTGCTTTCAGGCGGAGACCTTAATATTACCATGCAAAGAAGTGTGATTGCACTTACAGAAGTCGTGGTGCATGCCAATCGATACCACAATGTTAGAGGAACCCAAATGGGATTTGACCGTCTCAATTACAAAGTGCTGAATGAGGTTCCAATGGTGATGGGAGAGAAAGATGTGCTGAAAGTTATTCAGATGCTTCCCGGTGTCCAGACGGTGGGAGAGGGGGCTTCCGGATTTAATGTGAGAGGCAGTGCCGCCGACCAGAACATGATTTTTATCAATGAGGTCCCTGTCTATAACAGCTCTCATCTTTTCGGGTTCTTTACCTCCTTTAGTCCCGATATTGTCAAAGATTTCACGCTTTATAAGAGTAATGTCCCTGCTTCCTATGGAGGGCGACTGGCATCGGTCTTTGACATTACTGCCCGCCAGGGTAATCTGAATAAATACACTGCCCATGGGGGGATCAGTCCGGTTACGGCCCGTCTGTCTGTTGAGGGTCCTATTAAAAAGGGAAAAAGCTCATTTATAGTGGCCGGACGTTCCACTTATTCAGACTGGATTCTAACCAAGCTTCAAGACCCCACACTCAGATCTAGCAAGGCCAATTTCGGCGATGTGTCAGGGATGCTCACCTGGGAGCCTGACGAAAAAACCCTGATTAAGGCTTTTGGATATTACAGTCATGACTATTTCAAGCTGGGTACCACCAACCAGTATACATATAACAATGCAGGAGGATCGCTAAATATCAGGAGAAGAATGGGTTCCAGATTATCAGGAGATCTTTCCCTGGTCTATGGTACCTATGATTTCACAACCACCAATGAGCAGGTTGCATCCGAAGCCTGGACTCAGGCATACAGGATCGATCATTATGAAACAAAACTGGATATGTCCTGGCTTTCACTGGGGAAACACAAACTGACTTTCGGTGGGAATGCCATTCTCTATAATCTTGACAGGGGAGATGTATTGCCCTATGGTGATATCTCCATGCGGGTACCCGTGGAGCTGGGATTGGATAATGGACTTGAAGCAGCTGTCTATCTGGCCGATGAGATTTCCCTGACACCCCGGCTTACGCTTTACGGCGGACTTCGTTTTGTCACTTATTTTGCAATGGGTCCTGACCAGGTTCAGGTATATGGAGAGGGATTGCCCATCCAGCCGGGTAGTGTGGTGGATGTAATTGATGCCCAGCCCTACGAGGTAGTAAAAACCTATACTGGTCTTGAGCCCAGGGTAGCACTGAACTTTATGCTTGGTGCCAATAACTCCCTGAAGCTCTCCTACAACCGAATAAACCAGTACTTATTCATGTTAAGCAATACCATTGCCATATCACCCACAGATCAGTGGAAGCTATGCGATTACAATATAGTACCTCCCTATGTGGATCAGATCTCGATGGGCTTCTACCAGGATTTTCCAAGGGGCGGATTAAACACCTCACTGGAGGTCTATTATAAGAAGCTGGATAATGTGGTGGATTTCCGCGATGGTGCAAACTTTATCTCGACTCCATATGTGGAGCAGGTTACCCTGCAGGGTGAACAGGAGGCTTATGGACTTGAGGTCCTCTTTAAGAAGAATGCCGGAAAACTGAGTGGATGGATATCTTACGCTTATTCCCGGTCCATTATGACGGTTGATTCAGAATTCCCCAGTGAGCAGATCAATTACGGAGAGGCCTATCCTTCAAATTTCGACCGTCCTCATAATTTGAGCGTTGTTACCAATCTAAAACTAAACCGAAGGCTGAGTTTCTCTGCCAATATGGTATATACCACGGGCCGACCGGTAACCTATCCTGTTTCTATTTACTATATGGATGGTATACAATTTGTAGATTATGCTGACCGAAACAGCTACCGTATTCCCGACTATTTCAGGCTGGACCTTTCCATTAATCTGGAGGGGAACCTGAAAGAAAGAAAGCTCTTCCACTCATACTGGATGCTGAATTTCTATAATCTGACCGGAAGACAGAATGCCTACTCAGTTTATTTCCAGAACGACGATGGCGCCATTAACGGATATAAACTTTCCATTTTCGGACAGATGGTGGTTACCCTCTCATGGAACTTTAAATTAGGGAACTATGCCAGCGAATAGATATTATATCATTTTACTTCTGCTGCTGCTGGTCTGTAAGGCCTGCATAGAGCCCTATGAACCAGTTATCAATGAGACCCAGGAAGTATTGGTTATTGATGGGATGATCGGAGAAAAGCCCGGCATGTACCAGGTTAGCGTATCCGTATCAACCCCCTATGGCGATCCTTCATTTAATCCGGTGGCAGGTTGCGTGGTTTCGGTTCAGGATAATCTGGGGAACATAGAATTTTATGATCAGAGCCAGGATAAAGCAGGAGTATATGAGGCCTGGCTGGATGAACCTTTCCTGGGCGTAGGAAAATCTTATTCCCTGCAGGTAGTTACCCAGGGGAACTCAATTTTAGTTTCTGATTACGACACACTTCTCTCCTGTCCTCCCATTGACTCAGTATATTATTTCGAACAAGTATCAGGGGGAGAAGATCCAGACGATGTCTGGCAGGGACTCCAGTTTTATAATGATGTTAGGGGCTTTGACGGAGGCACCCGTAATTATCGCTGGAAAGCTGTTGCAACATGGGAATACCGCTCACCCTATACCGCACAATATGTTCGATATCATGGACTTAATATTCCATATATTGTTGATAGTGTCTCTGCCTGTTATCTCACAGAAACCATTGAGACGGTCTATGCGGCATCTACCCAGTTGCTCTCCGAAAATAATATCTATCAGAATCAGCTGCACTATGTTTCGGATCAGACCCCCCGACTGGCACAGCGATACAGCCTGCTTGTGGAACAGCATTCCCTTACCGACCAGGCATATACGTATTGGGAGAAGTTGGCCGCACAATCTGCAAGTTCAGCCAGTCTCTATGAATCACAGCCTTCAAGCAGTCAGGGAAATATATACTATGCCGACGGATCTAGCAGAAAGGTCCTGGGCTGTTTCTATGCCACTCAGATGCAGGAAAAACGGATCTTTGTTGAATGGAATGAACTGAGTTTTCCGGTAGATGTCTATTCCTGCACCCTGGATACGCTGTTTGACAATAGTACCTTTCTATACGATCAGTATTATTACCTTCTTTCTCTTGAACCGCTTGGTCCCGGGCCACTCTGGATGGGGGGTGCAAAAAATTGTTTTGATTGCACCGAACGGGGAGGAGAAAATGAGGTGCCAGATTTTTGGGATGAAGAGTAAGCAAACTACATATCGCCTTTTTATGTTTGCGATCCTCATGGGATTAGCAAGTGGTCCGGTTCTGGCTCAGACACCTTTTGATGCAGATTATAGAAATCAGGCCGCCCAGATCCGTGAAGAGGTACAAGTGTTTACCGACCGTACTGTTTATGCAGTGGATGAGACTATTCATTTTATGGCCGACCATCGCATTAGCGGTCCCTTGGGTTCGACCCCATGGAGTAGTGTACTCTATGTGGAACTGATAGCTTCAAGCGGCGAAGTATTGGGCCAGGGAAAATTTCCCCTTTCCGGGGGAAACGCAAAAGGCGCACTTTCTATCCCCACTGCATCTCTTTCGGGAAACTATTACCTGAAGTGTTATACCCGATGGATGCGAAACCAGGGGCCGGGCAGTTTTAGTTATACCCCCCTTAAAATTATCAATCCCTACCGTTCTGAGGTAATTGCCTCTTCGGAGAATGGAAGCACCACTGGCAACATTGAAAGCATCGCTTACAAAGAAGGAATACTGGAATGCGCCATATCTTCCCCAGACGTTCAGGCTGACCAGGAGGTGGTGTTCCGGCTGAAGGGAGCTTCAGATATAAGCATAGATCAGCTAAGCTGTTGTGTAACAGTGGTTCCTGAAGGTAGTGTACGTTTGTCGAACGGGCAGTACAAAAATGCATCCCAATCGGCAAGTGATTCTTTTATTGTCAGTTTCCTTCCTGACCTGGGTGATGGTGTATCCGTATCGGGGACTGTTATAAGTGCTGATCTTAGCTCCGCTCCCTACACTACTCTCCATTTTTCATTGTTGGGTGAAAACCCGGATTACTTTGCATGCATGTCGGATGAGCAAGGAAGATTTGTGCTTTCCACAGCCAGGGGAAGAGATGATCTGCAAGAGTTTTTTGTGACCCCCGAGCAGGATGAGGAGAGTACTCTCGAAGTTCGGATCGATCAGGAGTATGACTCAAGATCGCTTGCCCTTCCATCGGAGCCTTTTCAGCTTTCAGATGAAGAACTGGAGCTGGCCAGGAAAATAGCTCTGAACAGCCAGCTTACAAAAGCTTTTGCACCTGGAATTCTTTCTGTTGATACCATTATAAATAAGGGGTATTCTGAGGGAAATCGGATCCCTTTTTACGGGACCAGTGTAAAAAGTCTGCTAATTGACGATTATGTGAGACTTCCGAACCTGGAGGAGGTCTTTATCAACCTTATGCCCGAAGTGCAGTTTTACAGGCAGCAGGGGAAGAACAAAATTAAGATCCTTAGCAATAACAGCTCCATTGATATTTATAAGCCATTAATCATGATTGATCACATTTCCGTATTTGATCATGAGGCCCTTTTGGCACTTTCACCAGAAAAGATCGAAAGGATCGACCTGATCGATGAGATCTATCTGAAGGGAAATGTGATATTTGGCGGGGTATTGGCCATTTATTCCAGAAAAGGGGACATGGCAGGGATAGATCTTCCCAGGGGCTCCTATTTTTTTGATTACCAATCATTTCATTCTGAACTTTCCACTGTGGAAGTAGCCCCCGTTCAGAATGGTCATATTCCTGATACCCGGAACACCTACTTTTGGGCAGGGGACCTTGTGCTGGAACAGGGAAAGCAGTTGGAAATTCCCTTTCAGGCACCAGGCACCTCAGGAAGCTATGTAATCCTTGTCAGAGCTGTTGCCCCCAGTGGAGAAGTGTACTCAGCCACTGCAAAGTTCAGTGTGGAATAGTGCATCGAAATTTCAATATCTTTGCAGCTTCAGAATAGCCTATGAAGGGGGACCGCAAAGATTTTCCATTACATACATTTTATGGAGATATCCATGCAAGCTATGACAGGGTAAACCGGATATTTACCTTTGGAAGAGACCGTTCATGGCGAAAGCGAGCAGCCAAAGAGCTTCTTAAAGCCCAACCGCATAGGGTATTGGACCTTTGTACAGGAACGGGCGATTTTTTACTGGAACTGGCCAGGCAGGCGGATCATTTAAGTAAGGGCATAATGCTTACGGGCTTCGATTTTAGCAGCGATATGCTAAATGAGGCTCGAAAAAAACAAAAGGAATTCCAGAAAGGAAACAGGCAGGCCGAAATCTATTTCTTGGAGGGTGATGCAGGAAAGATGCCTTTTGAAGATGGTCATTTCGATTCCATGGGGATCACCTTTGGCATCCGGAATCTGGTATATGAGAATTCCATGGCGGGTATTCACCTTTCGGAAATGAACAGGGTGTTGAAGACAGGGGGAGAACTGGTGGTTCTGGAGAGCAGCAAACCAGCAAGTTCGCTCTGGCGTTTTTTCAATGGTTTTTACCTACGTTTCATCCTGCCCTATCTGGGGGGATTGATTTCAGGTAACCTGAAGGCCTATAAATACCTGGCCGACTCCTCTAAAAACTACTATACCAGGGAGGAGATGGCTAAGATCCTGGAGGTGGTTGGTTTCGAATTGATCAGAAGCAAATCGCTCTTCCTGGGATCAGTAATGCTTCTGGTGCTGCGTAAGAGATAGCAGGAAATTGTATATTTGAACAAAGAGATTTAGAGGATGACTATTGATGAGATTAACAGGGCATGCAAGGATACCTTTATGGAACTGCTCGGCATTGAATTCACCCAGGCCACTGAGAACAGTCTGGAGGCCAGGATGCCTATCACTCCAAAGCTCTACCAGCCCATGGAAGTGGTACATGGAGGAGCCCTGATCTCCCTGGCGGAGAGTGTGGGCAGTGCCGCATCATTTCTTCTGGTGGATCCGGATAAATTCAATGTTCTTGGCAGTGCAGTAAACAGTCAGCATATTTCCCCTGCCAGGAAGGGAACGCTTATAGCAAATGCCACCCTGCTTGTAAAAGCTGATTTTAAACATATCTGGGATGTGAAAATTACGGATGATGCAGGCAAACTTATTTCCGTCAGCCGTGTTACCAATAGTATTAAACCAAAATAGCCGGAAGATTTTCGCTGAGCCATCACTATGAACAAGGGTCTTATTACTATCCATAACGCCTGCATTGCCAAAAACCTCCCTTTTGTTACCTATCGTCTGCCGCAACAGGAGCACTCCACCACCTATATCCAGAGCACTCCGGGAAATGTTGAATGGAATTCGATCCAGGATATTTCCGGCGAGACCGGTTTCCTTATGGCACCCTTCGATACCCGGAACGGTCACCGTTATATTCTGGTGAAACCCGATATGATAATCGATGCAGCGAAGATCAG
>RCNC010003089.1_pt1 | contig 10941 bp, 9 predicted proteins | sample 2041301 | NCBI WGS metagenome assembly RCNC01 (sample SAMN09708231, study PRJNA481090) | Marine sediment metagenome, whole genome shotgun sequencing project. | biome: marine sediment; feature: ocean; material: sediment; isolation source: Sewage treatment plant 13A marine sediment (STP13A) ... | reverse complement strand
GTTTACAAAACAGCAGGAAAATTCAGGGCCTACTTTTCTGTTGTGTCCCTGCATTTTTGCATTTTTTGATGATGTTCATCCTGGTGAGCAGTAAATTCTTCTACTGAGATTTCAGCATTCCCATCACTATCAATACCGGAAAAACCGGGTGCGTCACCAGCATGCTTCATTTGACGACCTTCGGCCGCCATTTCACTCATTCTCTTGGCGTGACCCTGATTGAATTCAGTCTCAACGATTTTTCCATCTCCATTCAGATCAAAATCGGCGAATGTCGGCATTTCACCCTTCATTCCCTTACCCTTGCCGTGACCACAACCGTTGCCCTGCCCTTTGTGCTTGCCATGACCTTGTTCCTGGCCCTGGCCCTGGCCCTGGCCCTCTCCTGCCTGCACACTGAAGGCTATGAAAGCACCCGCAACAATGCCTATCAAGCCCAATGAAATTGCTCTCTTCACATTACTCATGATTCACCTCTGTGATGTATAAAATGGAAGACATCAAATGATTTTGATATGAATCGCATTCTATCATTATGTTCCGGACAAGGTGTGAGCGGGAACCGGTCGAGAAGCCAGCCTGGGCTGTGTGCGGCGCGGTTGTCTCAGGTACCCCGTGGGTACCAAGTTACCCACCCTACGATCAACCCCTTACTGCTTGAATCCTGTAAGATTGCTTTTTACGAATCTCGGCTTGAACCAATGAAAAAACCAGAACTCCTGTCCCCTGCCGGCTCGTTAAACCACATGCGGTTTGCCTATGCCTATGGAGCGGATGCAGTCTATGCTGGCCAACCCCGCTATAGCCTGCGTGTGCGCAACAACGAATTCAGTAAAGAAGATGTGCTGGCCAAAGGTATTGAAGAAGCACATGCCATGGGCAAATTGTTCTTTCTTGCCAGTAATATAGCGCCACATAACAGCAAGCTGAAAACTTATATGGACGACCTGGAACCCATTATTGACATGGGACCTGACGCACTGATCATGTCGGACCCGGGTTTGATCATGATGGTCAGGGAGCGCTGGCCTGAACAGGTCATTCATCTGTCTGTTCAATCCAATGTTGTGAATTATGCGGCCGTTAAATTCTGGCAGAACATGGGTTTGAAACGTATTATTCTATCGCGTGAATTATCCCTTAAGGAAGTTGCTGAAATCCGCGAACGCTGCCCGGACATGGAACTTGAGACCTTCGTCCATGGTGCATTGTGTATTGCCTATTCCGGTCGTTGCCTGTTATCCGGGTATATGTCACACCGCGATTCCAACCAGGGTGCCTGCACCAATTCCTGTCGCTGGAAATACGATGTGCATGAGGCCCAGGAAACCAGCACGGGTGACACCGTACCACTGACATTGCCACAACTGGATTCAGACGGGGATTCTCCGGTCATCTTGCTCGAAGAACAAAACCGGCCTGGAGAATTGATGCCCGCCTTTGAGGATGAACACGGCACCTATATCATGAACTCGAAGGACCTGCGTGCGGTGCAGCATGTTGAGAAATTGACACGGATGGGGATCGATTCATTCAAGATAGAAGGACGAACCAAATCTGTCTATTACGTCGCCCGCACCACCCAGGTCTATCGCCAGGCTATTGACGATGCATTGGCAAACCGGCCCTTTGACATGGGTTTGATGGATGAACTGGAAGGCATGGCCAACCGGGGATTCACTGAAGGTTTCTACCGGCGTCACCCACCCGGTGAATACCAGAATTATGAACGGGGCTTCTCCACCAGTGACAAACAGCAGTTTGTAGGTGCAATACTGGATGTCAATGAAAACTGGCTGACCGTGGATGTTAAAAACCATTTTGAAGCAGGAGACCATCTGCAGCTGATGACCACCAACGGCAATATCTCTTTTGAGTTGCCAACGATTATCGACAAAAACGATAATCCGGTCGATGTTGCGCCCGGTTCAGGACACATCGTTAAAATCCCGGTACCTGATGACATGAACCCAGCACACATTAGCGAGTTCTCTCTATTGATTCGCTATCTACCTCACAGCGGGACTTCAGCTTCTGACCGCTAATCCGACAGATTTCAGGCAGCCGGCAGATCCAGCTTGGCCTGCAAACCACCCATGGGACTTTTACCCAGTTTCAATTTCCCGCCATATAGATCGACGATATCTTTGACAATACCCAAACCCTGGCCGTGACCGGGTTTGGATTCATCCAGCTTGTGCCCCCGGCGCATCACGTTCTCAATCTCTTCTTCTGGAATACCGGGGCCATCATCTTCCACTATGAGCAGCAGGCGATCACCTTCAGTTTCTGCACGAATGGAAACCTGTTTTCTTGCCCATTTACAGGCATTGTCCATCAGGTTCCCGATCATCTCCTCGAGGTCCTGACTCTCACCCCTGAACCAGCACTCTTTCAGGTCTGAAAAGTCATAATCCAGGTCACGTTCCTGGTAGATTCGTTGCATCGCGTAGACCAGGTCCTCGACAGCAGTTTTAACCGCAGATCTGGAACCAAGCACTTTTTCAGTGCCGAAAGTCCGGGCCCGGGAAAGATAGTGATCCACATTTTTACTAAGGTCACTGGTTTGCTGGAGGATCAACTCTTTCTGGCCTGCTTCCAGGTTGCGCGCTTCGTTGTTGATCACGGCTAACGGGTTTTTGACAGAGTGTGCCAGGTCGGCCAACCTGTTTCTGGCGCGTTTAAGCAATATCGCATTGTGATCAAGAAGGTTGTTTAACTCATCCACCAATGGCTGCACATCCTCAAGGTGGTTCTGAGATAACTTGGTCGCTCTGCCTGCACGAATTTCGACAATACCCGTACTGATCGCTTTAAGGGGCTTCAAGGCGATACGTACCTGTAGCACCACCGCCATTAACAAACCAATCCCCAACAACAGGAAGCTGCCAAGAATATGGGTAGAATAATTCAGCACATCATCTGTGAATCCCGTCAACGGTGCTGACGCCAGAAAGACCAATGGCTCTAATCCTGAATCTGACTCGATCTCTACAACCTGCACCCTGAGCCTGTCCTGTGCCGGTCCAATCAGTTCATGGACAACCACATTTCCAGTTGCTTGTAACCCTCCCAAGTCCAGGCTGTTCTCACCCAGCGAGGGCGAACGCTGCAATGATTTGCCGGACTGCCTGACTTCCCAATACCAACCGGAGTGCAGGTCGTCATAACGGGGGTCGCTGGGGGAGTAGCTGAGTTCAAAGCTTCCATCCGGCAGTAAGCCACTGGCATCAAGAAGCTCCTCAAGATGCATGGTTACATGCTCATCATAATGTCGGGCGGCATGATCGCGGTAGGAATAAACCAGTAAGAGTGCGGTAATAATCAATGCCATGATGACCCAGGCACCTGAAAAAGCAATGATCCGACGGGAGAGAGACCTACGTCTCACCATCCGGCTCCTTTACCTGATAACCAAGCCCCCTGCGGGTCTGGATCAAGGCAGGGTCCAGTTTGCTGCGTAAGCGGTTGATGAGTACTTCGATCACATTTGAATCACGTTCCAGATCCTGCCCATAAATGTGTTCGCTTAATTCGGACTTGGAAACGACACTACCCTTTTTTTGCATCAGGTATTGCAGGGCGCGGTATTCGAGTGCAGTCATGTTGACCGGCACTCCCTGCATTGTTACACGTGCCGAAACAGGATCCAGTTCAACCGGACCACATTTTAAGAGTGGGGATGCATGACCGGATGCCCGGCGAATCAGGGCCTCGATGCGGGCCATAACCTCTTCGAGTTCAAAGGGCTTTGCCAGGTAATCATCGGCACCGGCTCTTAAGCCGGCAACCTTCTCACGCCAGGTATCGCGCGAGGTCAGCACCAGAACAGGCACCACATTTCCCGTTTGCCGCCATTTTTGCAGCAAAGTCAAGCCATCCATTTTTGGCAAGCCAAGATCCAGTATGACCGCATCATAGGCTTCCGTATCGCCCAAAAACCAGCCTTGCTCTCCGTCAGAGGCCACGTCTACGACAAATAGTTCCTGCTCGAGCGCGGTTTTTAGCTGACGTGCAACTTCCTGATTATCTTCGACGATTAAAACACGCAAAACCAAACCCATCCGTTAGCCCGAAATCGAACGGGCAGTCTACATTATTTTGTATTGGGTAATGTGAGAAGATTGGTCAGGACTGCTGATGCTAGTGTAGTGTCCTGTTATCAGAGTACTTATTTAATCGCTTCCAGTTTATCCCAACGATCGTAAGCGGCTTCCAGTTTTTCCAGCACCTCTGCCAATTCCCCGGTTACGCTCTGGATTTGCTCTTGAGAGGACTGATAAAAACCCGGTGCCGCCAACTGCTTTTCCAGTTGTGACTGCAAATTTTCCAGTTTTTCTATTTTTGCGGGTAGATTCCCCAACTCGCGCTGATCCTTGTAGGTCAGCTTTGGCTTGTTACTGGTGGTCTCTTTCTGCTCTGCTTCAATGCTGTCTTTGGCAGGTTTCACCGTCTTTTTTGAAGACTTTGCCTGGGCGTCTGACAAGCTGCCTCCACGGGCCTCCCAATCGCTGTACCCCCCAACGTACTCATCAACACGCCCTGTGCCATCGAGCACCATCAGACTGGTAATGACATTATCCATGAAGTCCCTGTCATGGCTTACCAGCAATACCGTGCCTTCAAATCCCAGGAGGATTTCTTCCAGTAACTCAAGAGTTTCGATATCCAGATCATTGGTGGGCTCATCCAGCACCAACAGATTGGCAGACTTGCTGAACAATCGTGCCAGTACCGCCCTGTTTTGTTCACCACCTGATAGTGCCTTCACCGGCATTCGTACACGGTCCGGGCTAAACAGAAACTCACCCAGGTAAGAAATGGCATGCCGGCGCCTGCCGCCAATCTCAATAAACTCCTGCCCGCCGCATACATTGTCGATCAGGTTTTTTTCAGGCTCGAGTTGCTCACGTAGTTGATCCGAATAGGCAACTTCCAGCTTGGTCCCCAGCGAAACCGTTCCATCTGTTGGCTGCAATTCACCCAACATTATTTTTACCAGCGTCGTTTTACCTGCACCATTGGCGCCAACAAGTCCGATCCGGTCACCACGTCGTATGACGGTCGAAAAGTCATCTATCACCTGGTTGTCACCGTATCGATGACTGACATGATCAAGCTCGGCAACAATTTTGCCGGACCTGGCGGCATCCTCCACGACAAAACCCGCGCTGCCCAGGCGTTCCCGGCGTTGACCGCGTTGTTCCCGCAGATCCTCCAAGGCTCGTACACGACCCTCGTTGCGGGTTCGCCTGGCCTTGATACCCTGGCGTATCCAAACTTCTTCCTGTGCCAGTTTCTTATCGAACAATTCATTCGCCCGTTCTTCAGCGTGCAGTTGTTGCTCCCGGAAACGCAGGAATCCCTGGTAGCTCCCCTGCCATAGGGTCAGGTGCCCCCTGTCCAGTACGGCCATCCAGTTGGCTACATTTTGCAGGAACCGCCGATCATGAGTTATCAGTATCAGGGCACCCTTGAAATTTCTGAGCTGCTCCTCGAGCCAACGGATGGCAGGGATATCAAGATGATTAGTAGGTTCGTCGAGTAACAGTATGTCCGGTTTACTCACCAGTGCCTGGGCCAATGCCACGCGACGTCGCCATCCACCGGATAGTTCAGACATTTTGGAATCCGCTGGCAAATCCAGCTGAGAAATGGTCGTCTCCACACGTTGTTGCAAACGCCAGCCGTCCTGTGCTTCCAGTTGCTGCTGGACCCGGGACAAGGCGTTCATGTCGGTGAGGTCATCGGCTTGAACCAGGTGATGGTATTCAGCCAATAAACGGCCAGTTTCTGCCAGACCCGAGGCCACGACGTCGTAAACTGTCTGTTCATCTGCTTCGGGCAAAACCTGTTGTAACCAGGCGATACGCGTACCGGGTCTTAGCCAGCGCTCGCCGGACTCCGGTATGATTTCTCCCGCCAGCACTTTCAGAAGCGTGGTCTTGCCCGCACCGTTGCGACCCAGCAAGCCAATCTTGTTGCCCCGGGTAACACTGAAATCCACGCCATCCAGTAAGGTCAGTGTTCCATAGTGCAAAGAGGCGTTGTCGAGACGTAATAAAGGCATAGTTTGACCACAGATAAGTAAGGCAGCGCATTTTACGCGCAAGCATGTTATTTGTCGTGCTTTGTTGACAACAGCTTACGCGGATTGTCTTGAGGATGATTGATCCGGTTAAGGCAGGTACACTTAGTATCTGCATTTAGGAGAATTTGATGAAATACCTGCATACCATGGTAAGAGTGGCTGATCTGGAAGAGTCGCTGGATTTTTATTGCAACAAACTTGGTTTGGTTGAATTGAGGCGCCATGAGGTGCCCGCCGGTCGTTTCACATTGGTTTTTCTGGTCGCCCCGGGTGATGAATCGGCCCAGGTCGAACTTACCTGGAACTGGGACCCTGAAGAATATGCCGGCGGACGCAATTTTGGTCACCTTGCCTATGCGGTTGACGATATCTATGCACTCTGTCAGCGCCTGATGGATGCCGGTGTGACGATAAACCGGCCACCTAGGGATGGTCATATGGCCTTTGTGCGATCTCCGGATGGTATTTCGATCGAGTTGCTGCAAGCGGGTGATTCCTTACCCGCCAAAGAGCCCTGGGCATCCATGGAGAACACTGGCAACTGGTAGAGGAGATCGATTATCGTAACCTACACACTTGATCACCCTGAAAAGGGGCACATTGAATACCGCGACCGGAAACGTTATCTGTGGATCCTGTCCGTGTTTCTGCCAGTGGTGCCTTTATTTGGAATCTTTCTGTATTTTCGCACAGGACTGGAGTGGTTATTGGGCATACCGTTATTAATCAGCTATGTGGTAATCCCTTTGCTGGACTGGGTCTTTGGCCCCGACATCAATAATCCACCAGAAGAGATTGTCCCGCAACTGGAGGAAGACCGTTACTACCGCCGACTCACCTGGGTGACAGTACCCTTGCACTTTGTCACCCTGATCGCAGTGGCCTGGTTTGCCGTCAGCCAGGATCTAAGCAACTGGTCAATACTGGTTCTTGCTATCACTGCCGGCGCCTACAGCGGTCTGGGTATCAACACCGCCCATGAGCTTGGCCACAAAAAGACTGCCGGGGAACAGTTACTGGCAAAAATTGCCTTAATGATTCCCGCCTATGGCCATTTTTGTGTAGAACATAACCACGGGCACCATCGATATGTAGCAACTCCCGACGATCCGGCCAGTGCGCGTATGGGGGAGTCAATCTACAGGTTTGCCTTGCGTGAAATACCCGGTGCTTTCAGACGTGGCTGGCAGGTCGAATCAGAGCGCCTCAGCCGTCGTGGTAAACCCACCTGGAGTGTGCACAATAATATCCTGCAATCTTATTTTGGCAGCCTGATCTTGCAAGGCAGTCTCATCATTGCCTTTGGCTGGATCATGCTGCCGTTCCTTGCCATCCACAATTTCTGGGCCTGGTATCAGTTGACCAGCGCCAACTATATAGAGCACTACGGTTTGCTACGTGAAAAAATGGATAACGGTCGCTATGAACGTTGCCAACCGCATCACTCCTGGAATGCGAATTACACTTTCAGCAACATCGTGTTATTTCACCTGGAGCGGCACTCGGACCACCACGCCAACCCCTCACGCCGTTACCAAAGTCTGCGAAATTTTGCCGATATCCCCGAACTTCCCAACGGTTATTTTGGCACCTACCTGATCGCTTATGTGCCGTGGCTCTGGTATAGGGTAATGGACAAACGCCTGTTGGCACTGCCGCACATCAATGGAGACCTCAGCAAGGTCAATATTGAACCGGCAAAGTGTCGGTCGATCTACAAAATATATGGCAAAGGTGAGGCAGCGCCTCAATCAGCCCCTACTTGAAAACGTCAAACATATAACTGTATTTGAGTATAACTTCGCGACCCTTCGGCAGGCCGTCAATACCGCGTTCATCAAACTCGTTATAGACAAGGTAAAGACCTGTATTGGCTGTCCTGAGCCAGGAAAAACGCAGGTTCGTGGCAAGCGTTTCCTGCTCATCGTTATACTGCATCAGGGCCTGCAAAAGAATTTTGGGTGTAAACGAATAGGAAAGACGCAGACGCGTAAGCGATACCGAAAAATCGCCACCTTCAACAGGCAAATCAAAATCGTTATAGCTAACCGATAGGCTGCTGCTGAATTTATCACCGACGCGGTAATTGATATGCGGCGAAAGGATGACACGATCGCCACCGAATTTGCCACCAATGGTAGCGTGCATACCAAATGACAGGGGCGCGGATTCATTGGTGGTGAAATATAAGCTGACCTCACTTTCATTGTACGTACCGGGTTCAACCCAGACATCATCGACTATTTCGAAAGACTCTTTGATTCCGTCCTTGAAGATATTGTAACCCGTATGGAACTCATATCCGTTCTTCCACTCCCAATGCACATCCAGATGTAGAAAACCGGTCTCCTGGAAGCCGTCAAAATCCTCATAGCGTCTGTAACTGTAGTGCGGACGTATCTCCATCAAACCCCATAAATCTTCCGGTCTCACCCGCATCAGGCTGTTGATGGAGAATTTTCGATAGTCCGAACGGGATAAGAAACCGACCTCAGGGTTAAAATTCCTGGCAACTTCGGTGTATTCAATACCATGACTCCATTCCGGGGAATCATAGTTTCCTTTAATTGAGAATGCGTGGTCATCGCCATCGAGTTCGGGCGTATCCGTTTTTGAGGCCCAGCCATTGATCAGGATGTATTCGCCGATAGCGAGACGTCCGTCGATACCATAGGTCCTGTTTTTGTCATAGGCACCCGGCACATCAAAAGAACCATCACCATTGCGTTCGACAAAAATTGCACCAATTGAAGACCGCTTGCCCAGTTCCTGGTTCACACGCGCGACGGTAAACTGGTTTTCGGGCGCGATACCATCCACGGCCTCCGAGGACATATACAGAAAACCGACATTGGTTCTTTCGCCGATTTTCCCGGAAACACGAGCACCACCATTAATTGGGATCACGTCACCATCTGCACCAATCCCGATACGACGACTAAAAAACAGTTGTGTTTCCTGGCTGTTACCAACGGTAAACTGGCCGGCATTTTCGAGGAAGAACGGCCGCTTTTCAGGAAAAAACAGGTTGAAACGGTCGAGATTGACCTGCTGCTCATCGGCCTCGACCTGGGCAAAATCAGTGTTGTAAGTAAGGTCAAGCGTCAGACTTGGTGTGATCGAGTACTTGGCATCAAAACCAAATTCCGTGTCTGTCTCGGTACCATCCAACTCAGGACCACGCCCTGCCTTAACCAGCCCATAGGGTGTTATTTTCAAGTTACGGGTCCGCGGCGGTGTAATACCCTCTACGGTACCGGCCTCAGACACCCGGTTCAGATTATGTTGCCGTGACAACGGCGCCCAGTACGTTTGTTCATTGTTGCGCCTGATGTTCCTTTGGAAGTTGATTCCCCATTTCTGCTCATCACCTTTGCGGAATCGAAGCGCCTTGAACGGTATCCGCATTTCAGCACTCCAGCCGATTTCGGAAATCTGTGCCTTGACACTCCAACTCGCGTTCCAATTGAGATTGAATCCGGTACCGCCAAACGCACCGCTGGAGGCCTCCTTGATCACCTGGGCATCATATTCCATACCCACCGGATTGGTGCCAAAGACAAAACCGTTCTGCCGATCCAGCATCCCGTCGATAATGACACGAAAACTGTCGGTCTCATTCAGACTTCTGTCCCGCCGTGCATCGGTAACAATGATGCCATCGGGGTTGTCGTCATATGCCACCATACCGATGTATAAGGCATCATCCAGGAAACCAATGAAAACTTCAGTTTTTTGGGTTGACGCCTCACCTTCATTAGGCTGCACCTGCCAGAAACCGGTGGCAGGAGTAACACCTTGCCATGCGGGGTCGTCAAGTACCAACCCATCCAGCTCAGGCGCTGTTAAAAGTGTAGAAGCCTGCATGACCGGCCGTGGTGTCAACGGCCCTTCAGAAAATACGTTATTAACGCTAAAAATGAGGATTAAACTGAGTGCTATCTGTTGCCACCAAAGCTTTCCTAAATCCCTTGTAGCACTCATTTCTTCCTTGAATCTGGCATCCTGTGACATGACAGCTAGCAAACTCCAAAACCGGGTTAATACCAATAAGAAAACACACTTAATTTGAAGCTTTTCAGCCGACAAATTTTAGCGAGCAATTATCTCATGAAATCGTTGCTGAATGGATAAAAGTGATTTGTAATTTCAGGTAGAATAACCGACTTTCAGCGTACACGCATAACAACAACAAAGGCAGGTTTTATGAATATCATCCGCAAGACCTTTCCCGTCGGACCGCTTCAATGCAATTGCACCATTATCGGTGACAGTGATAGTGGAATCGGCTATGTTTTTGACCCGGGTGGAGATGCACAACGTATCATGGCCACGGTTGAAACCATGGGGCTGAAAATCATCGGCATCATCCATACACATGCGCATCTGGATCACATACTCGCCGCCGGTGAGATTCACCGTAAAACAGGGGCGCCGGTGTGGTTACATCGCTCAGACAAAATTCTTTGGGATTCGCTTGGCTTCCAGTGCAAGATGTTCAACATTCCCTATGTACCGGTACCCGACCCTGACCACTGGATTGAGGATGAACAGGAGCTGGAATGTGGTGGTAGTTGTATCCATACGCCCGGCCATACAGCCGGATCCACCAGTTTCTATTTTGAAGACTCGCGCCTTTTGATCGCGGGTGACACCTTGTTTCAGGGCTCAGTTGGCAGGACAGACCTCGAAGGCGGCAATGCCGGACAGATCACAAAATCCATCCAGCAACGGATTTACAAACTTGATGAAACTGCCACAGTGATTACCGGACACGGACCCGAGACAACGATAGGCCACGAAATGCGTTTCAATGCCTTTGTAAGGGCCTAGTGTAGTGTCCTGTACTA
>RCNC010003088.1_pt1 | contig 10941 bp, 7 predicted proteins | sample 2041301 | NCBI WGS metagenome assembly RCNC01 (sample SAMN09708231, study PRJNA481090) | Marine sediment metagenome, whole genome shotgun sequencing project. | biome: marine sediment; feature: ocean; material: sediment; isolation source: Sewage treatment plant 13A marine sediment (STP13A) ... | reverse complement strand
CGAATCTGGTCCAAATAAAAATAAACCAATGAGAAATAAAAGACCTGCTATTACCAATTTATTGTGAAAGGCAGCGATGTCATTGAAGAAAAACAGAATAATAGCCATAGGAAACATCGCAAGAACACAGTACGGTATACGGCGTGACTGAAACAGTTTATCTGAAGCATATCCTGCAAGAAGAACACTAATGCCACATTCTGACATTGTGAAGTGTGGTGATTCCTATTTCATTCTGAGGAACCCGAAACGCCTACATTCTGGCTGAAAAAGGATATGAAAACCTGATATTGCCGATGGTAATATATAATTAATTAGAATGTCCTCAGTAGCTCAGTGGTAGAGCAATCGGCTGTTAACCGATTGGTCGTAGGTTCAAATCCTACCTGGGGAGTAATAATAAAACATTAAACTATGCAAAATAATCTTGATAAATTACAGATAGGGAATAAAGTTTTTAATTCTCGATTAATGTTAGGAACTGGAAAATATCGCACTGTTGAACACGCACTAGATAGTATTAACAGTAGTAATTGTGAATTAGTAACGGTTGCGATCCGTCGTTTACCAACAGATTTAAATAACGATAATACAACCTTTTTAAAACATTTAGATTGGGAAAAATTATGGTTATTACCAAATACTGCTGGGTCCCAAACAGCAGAAGAAGCTATCAGAATGGCATTTTTAGGACATGAACTCGCTTGTCAATTAGGTCAAGAAGATAATTACTTTGTTAAACTTGAAGTAATTTCCGATCCAAAATATCTTTTACCAGATCCTGTTGGGACTTTAAAAGCAGCAGAATTTTTAGTTAAAAAAGGATTTGTTGTAGCAGCTGCTGATGTTATCGGAGTTGGCGAAACAAAAAACACTGCAGTTAGAGGCCCTTCAATTGGATATAGTGCAGTTACAATTGCAAGGAGTGTAATTGGAATTCAGGCAGGAGATATTATCAGGGTGGTAGATTATTTAAAGAGTTGCGATGGTGTTGATGCCAATAAAATAGGTGCAATCGGGATCGATGAGATGTGTCTTCCTCTCATCCATGCTGCTGCATTTGATAATTCCATAAGCACAGTAGAACTAATAGGTTCTCAGGTTTCATACCGTTCAATAGCTATGAACAGGATTTATGAAATCGGACTGACACCAACCGGATACGATGGCATAGGCCATCCTTATGAAGTTGATTTTTCATGGGGAATTGGCGGAGTATTAACAGCTTACGATTTGCCGGATTTAATTGCTTGTATGGCTCCAAGAAAGGTTGTTTTGGTAAATTTAAAAGATCAGACTCTTGAATCGGCTTCAAATGATCTTATAAATCGAGATATGACATTTCCGCGTTCAGTGTATTCAAATAAAGGTGTATCAGAGAACTTAAAGATATTATTGTCAAATGAAAACTCGGAAGATATTTTTGATTGGTGTTTCAGATGAGCTGAATTGTCAATGTTCTTATTGATCCCTGTGAATTATAGAATTTCATAATTATGTTAAAAAAAATTAATCGAAGGAGATTCCTCACTAATACTTCACTATCAGCAACAGGTATACTTCTAGGGAGTAACCTTGTTGGATGTTCTTCCCATAATGATCAGGGTATTTCATCTTATGATCTGATGAAGGAGGTTATGAAATACCGTAAGCTAGATGGTCATTGCCATCCCGAATCTGACCTGGGGAAGCAAATTGATATTGCAGACAGATTAGGAATCGGGACAATGCAGATTTCCATGCCTGTTACCAATTACTCAGGATCGGACCCGGAGGGGCCGGAGCAGGTCAGAAAAAATAACGATATCGTAATCAAGGCGATGAAGCAATACCCCGACAGGTATATAGGATTTTTTACCCTGAATCCAAGATACCCGAAAGAATCTCTTGAAGAGATAAAACGATGTCTTGATCAGGGAATGGTTGGGTACAAAGGTTATACCCAGGTTAAAGTGAATGATCCATTATATTATCCGATAATCGAAAAGATTATTGAACTCAAGATGATAGTATTTATGCACACATTTTGTCAGTTAGGTATGGCAGGCTACCGGATGAAATATGATATTGGAACATTTGAAAATACTACACTTCCCGAGGATATGATTGATGCTGCCAAAAGATATCCTGAAGCAATGTTTCAGTTTGCACATATTGCCGGGGGAGGTGACTGGGAATACGAATGCAAAATACTTAAAGAGTGTCCTAATATTTATGTTGACACCAGTGGTAGTAATAACGAAGAGAATGTTATTGATTTTGCTATCCGGCATCTTGGTGAAGACAGGATCTTTTTTGGCACAGATAACTGTTATCATCATGGTGTAGGTAAAGTTCTGGCCTCGAATGCAACAGAGGCACAGAAGAGAAAAATCTTTTTTGAGAATTATAATAATATGTTGATGAAAGGAGGGCACAATGTTGCTTGATATTAATTCATATGTCGGACACTGGCCATTCAAACAGTTAAAGTATAATAGCTGTGCAAGAAGGCTTGAAAGAATGAACAGGTTTGGAGTTGAAGCCTCAGTGATCAGTAACCTGAATGGGATTTTCTACAAAAACACCCAGTCAGCAAATGAGGAATTGTACGATGAACTGAAGTCAGACAAGCGATTTGCTGATCGATTTATTCCATTTGCCGTAATCAATCCAATCTATGCCGGATGGAAAGAAGATCTTGAGACCTGTGTCACAAAAATGGGAATGAAGGGTCTGCGGGTATATCCGCAGTATCATGATTTTAATATCACCGATCCGTCATTTGTCGAGCTGGTCAAGCTGGCTCGCGATCATGGATTGCCTGTGGCAATTGATATTCGCATGGTTGACAGCAGGCAGCGATCATGGATGGATATACCGGTTTTTGAGCCGAAAGAGATAAAATATGATATCACCACAAAGGAATGGGCATTGAAAAATATTGTTCCTATTGTAAAAGAGGTACCTGATGCAAAGTATATTATCGTAAATCTTGCAACCAGCATTAATCTTAATGATGAAGAAATGGCACTGATAAAAAAAGCAGATATTCTGTTTGACACTTCAGGCAGATCAATCAGAGGTGATAATACCCTTAGCAAATTGCTTGAAAGATTTGGAAGAGAGAAATTTGCTTTTGGCACCCACTCACCGATTCTGGATTATCTGACGGGGCTGTTACGAATTGAAACCCTCAATGAATCTGAAGCTGATGCAACAACGAAAGATCTTTTGAGATCAGGTAATGCGAAGAGATTTTTAGAATTATAATCAAAATGAGAACCGACAAACTTTATGACAAAGAGAAAAGATTTTATTATAAAACTTACTTCTGGAGCCACGATTACAAACCAGGTTGGGAACCTGTATTTTAGACAGTAGCACTGGATTTTATTTATCCATGTAATTAAATTCATGTTGTATGATAGACCAAAAACGTATGAAAAACTTATTATATGCATTAGCATTCATCTTATTGCCAGGTATTTGCCAGGCACAATCTTATGAAACCAATTCAATTCAGGAGGAGGTTGATTTTAATTGGCCCGATGGCATAAAAATGGGATTAAGCCTTACTTTCGACGATGCCCGTCTCAGCCAGGCCGATATCGGAATTCCTTTGCTGGATAAATACAACGTAAAAGCTACTTTTTACGTGTCACCTGATAATATGATACAGCGGACTGATGCCTGGAAGGAGGCAGTCAGCAATGGTCACGACATTGGAAATCATTCTCTTGTTCATCCCTGCACAGGTAATTTTTTATGGTCACGGTCAAAGGCCCTGGAGGACTATACTCTTCTCTCGATGAAGAGTGAACTTGATTCAGCCAACAGTCTACTAGTTAAAACACTGGGTATTAAACCGGTTTCTTTTGCATATCCCTGTGGACAAAAATTTATTGGGAAAGGTGTAAACACAAGAAGCTATATTCCTGTTGTTGCATCATTATTTGAAACAGGACGAGGCTGGCTCAATGAGGGACCAAACGATCCGTCTTTCTGCGATATGTCACAACTAAATGGTATGGAACTTGATGGGAAGTCATTTGACCAGATACTGAAATTGATTCAAACAGCAAAAACTACGGGTCAATGGCTTGTTCTGGCCGGTCATGAAATGAATGAAGTAGAAGGTTCTCAGACATCACGTCTGGAGACCATTGAAGCCATCTGTAAATATGCTTCCGATCCTGCGAATGGCATATGGATCGATAATGTCCACAACATTGCTGCCTATGTAAAAGAGAAGAGAGGTGAAAAGTCTTTTGCTGTTTTGCCTCTTTACAAAAACCCTATTTACCCTGTCAGGCAGAGAACAAGTGACCTTATCTCGAGGATGACTATTGAAGAAAAGATTGGACAGATGAATATGCCCTGTGTGTATGTATCAGAACTTGGTGATGATATTGCTGCAAAAACAAATGCTTGCAGGAACTTTGCAGAAGGTACATTTGAAGGATTTCCCGGACCTGCCGGCGGCTTTTTTACCCTTGCCAATACAATTCTTCATGAAGGTACCCTCCAACAGGCAAATTTTTTTAATGAACTTCAGAAATTAGCGATTGAAAAGACACGACTTGGCATCCCCCTGCTTCAGACCGAAGAAGGGACTCACGGTCTGATGTGTTCTGGAGGAACTATCTTCCCGGAAGGCCCTGCCCTTGGAAGTGCGTGGAACCTGGATTTGGTGAAGCAAGTTTATACAATAGCTGCCCGGGAGGCACGTTCTGCAGGAATCCATCAGATATTCACGCTTGTGATTGAACCAAACAGGGATCCCAGGCTGGGCAGGAACCAGGAAGGATACAGTGAAGATCCATTCTTTTGTTCCCGAATGGCCGAAACAATAGTTAATGCTGTCCAGGGTATGGATATCGCTGCAAAAGATAAAACAGTTGCAGGATTGTGTCATTATCCTGGCCAGAGTGAGCCTGCCAGTGGTCTCGAGAGAGGAGCGATGGAAATATCTGAGAGGACACTCAGGGAGGTTTTCCTACCACCATGGGAGGCCGGCATAAAAAAAAGCGGAGCGCTTGGGGTTATGGCCACTTATCCTGCTATCGACAGGGTACCAGCCCACGCATCGGATTTTATTCTTACACAAATACTGAGGAATGAATTTGGATTCGAAGGGTTGGTTCTCAGTGAAGGTAGTGGTCTTAGCACAATCTCATATATGGGCCTGGCAAAAAATGCCAAAGAGACAGGAGAGCTTGCTATAAAAGCAGGTCTTGACGTGGGAATATCATTTGAAGAGGGATATCTAACACCGATGATTGAGAATGTAAAGGAGGGTAAAGTCTCAATGGAACTTATAGACAGGGCTGTAAGCCGAATACTTGAACTTAAATTCAGGCTTGGATTATTTGAAAATCCCTATGTCGATCCATCTCATGCATTGGATGTTACCCATACAAAAGCGAGCCAGGAAGTTGCCCTTGATGCAGCCAGGGAAGGAATTGTATTGCTGAAAAACGAAAAAAATATGCTTCCCCTCAATAAGGATATAAAGAAGATAGCAGTAATAGGGCCTAATGCGGACCATGAAAAGAACCAGTTGGGAGATTATACAGCACTTGTTGTACTTCAGGACATTGTTACCGTATTAGATGGGATTAAAGCTAAGGTGACTTCAAAATCGACTGTTGAATATGTGAAGGGCTGTGATGTAATCGGGGAGAAATACAAAGATATAGCCGGAGCCAGAAAAATTGCAAAAGAATCTGATGTTGCCATAGTTGTTCTTGGCGAAAATGAGTGGCAAGCTCCAGATAAAACAGGCACTGTCGGTGAGGCGTTTGATGTGGCAAGCCTTGATTTAACCGGACTTCAGGAAGAGTTACTGAAAGCTGTCTATGAAACTGGCACGCCAACAATACTCGTACTGATAAATGGCCGACCTCTTTCGATACGCTGGGCCGCGGAAAATATTCCGGCCATTATTGAGGCATGGATCCCAGGTGAAATGGGGGGGCATGCAGTTGCAGATATAATATTTGGGGATGTTAACCCAAGTGGTAAACTACCTGTCACAGTGCCCAGGCATGTTGGTCAATTACCTTCATATTATAATTCTATGCCCAGTAAACAACAATGGATAGATCATGCATGGGGAAAAGCTTATGTCGACATGCCCGCTACTCCTCTATGGGAATTCGGCTTTGGTCTCAGCTACACTACCTTCGAATATTCCAATCTTCGCATAACTCCAGAAGCAACAGGTACTCATGGAGATGTCTACATAAGCATGGATATCAAAAATACAGGTGACAGAGTAGGAAAAGAGATCGTCCAACTGTACATAAGAGATCTGATTGCTTCAGTTACAGTCCCTGTAAAAGAGCTTAAGGGCTTTAATAAGATATTTCTTAAACCAGGGGAAATGCGTACAGTTGAGTTTAAGCTAACCCATAATGATCTGGCTCTCTACAATAATTATATGGATAGGGTTGTTGAGCCGGGTACTTTTAAGGTTATGGTTGGAAGTTCATCTGATGATATCCGACTTGAAGGAGAATTTGAGATTATCAAATGAGAATTAATAATCAGGTTTTTCAATATAGATTAATGCAAAAACAATCTTATGAAAAGAAAAAATTATTCGAGACGTGAATTTGTAAAACAAAATTCAATTGCCGGCCTTGGCGCTGCGGTTGCTGTTGGATTTACGCCCACCCTTATGGCTAATTGTGTGGCAGATACCGGTGCCCCTGCCATTCTTGGGGGCCAGAAGATGAGGACCGGGGAATGGCCGGTATGGCCACAATGGAAACCTGCCGAATATGAGGAACAGGTCCTGAAGATTCTTCGTAGCGGGGTATGGTCACGGGCAGAGGCTGTAACCGAATTCGAAAGAAAATGGGCAGAAACAATCGGTACAAAACGTTGTCTGGCCGTTGTCAACGGAACGAACGCCCTGATTACTTCTCTTATCCAACTAGACATAGGAGGTGGTGACGAGGTAATCGTTACTCCATATACATGGATTTCCAGCATACAGGCTGTGCTGATAGCCGGTGCAATACCAGTATTTGTTGATATTGATCCTGAAACTTATCAGATGGATCCTGCTAAAATTGAAGCAAAAATCACCTCCAGTACAAGAGCAATTATGCCTGTTCACATCCTTGGATTGCCTGCCAATATGTTAAAAATCATGGATATAGCAAAAAAACATAAGCTCCTTGTAGTGGAAGATTCCTGCCAGGCATGGCTTGCAGAAATAAATCACAAGAAAGTCGGAACATATGGTGATGCAGGCTGTTTTAGTTTTCAGACTTCGAAACACTTGCCATTAGGTGAAGGTGGGGCTATTGTTAGTAATGATGAGGGATTTATAGACAGATGTTATTCTTACCATAATGTAGGATTTCCTTATGGTGCAGTAATAGGAGGAATCGGCCAGGGATCAGTCATACTGGGAACAAAGCTTCGAATAACTGAATACACGGCCGCAGTAGGACTGGCCCAGCTGGGCGTTCTGGACGAACAAACCACTTTGAGGAATAAGAATGCTGAATATCTCAGATCTCAGATAAAAAATATTCCGGGAATAAAACCTTATAAACTCTATGAGAGCGTGACAAGGGCTGCGTTTCATATGTTTGCCTTCCGCTATAAAAAGGAAGAATTTAAGGGATTACCGAGAAAACGGTTTCTTGAAGCCCTTAGTGCAGAGGGAATTCCCAATTTAAGCGGATATTCCCCTTTCTTAAATAAACAGCCATACCTGGAGAATGCTTTCCAGTCGAAGAATTTTAAAAAGATGTATACTGAGGAAGAACTTGATTTTCAAAAGTACAGTGAGAATAATGAATGTCCTGAGAATGATAGCTTATGCAATGAGGCAGTATGGTTTCAGCAAAATTTGCTACTGGCTGAAAAATCTGATTTGGATGATATCGCTAATGCAATTGATAGAATTCATAAAAACGCCGAAAAGATTAATAATACTTAAAAATGTAAATTAAAAACGAATAAAAGTGATGTTAATTACTTATCTTCAAGTTATTACGCAGTAAAGATTCAGCAAAAAACTATCGCTTGAGCCCGGGATGTTCGAAGTTATGATTGGAAGTTCAAATGAAGACATTAAGCAGAAGACAAACGAAAACAATTATTATACTATGGGGAAAAATGTAATTTCGAGACGAAAATTCCTTGGAAGAACCACAGCGGGCATCGGATTGGGACTTATTGGCCCATCAGCTACTATTTCTGCTCAGGGTCTGAAATCAGCCAGTGATATTGAAAAATTGAGAAGGGAAGTTAAGATAGCATCCGTTGACCTGCAGCATTTATATCCTGAAAAAACTATTAATGCAAGAATTAAAAAGATTCTCAGCAGGATGGAAAAAGCTGCAGCGTATCAGCCTGACATTATTTGTCTGCCCGAAACGTTCAGTACTTCTTGGGTAAATGAACAAAGACAACTTAGTGATATTGCAGAGGATGAGAATACCATGGGCCCCGTTACAAGCAGGATTGGAGAGTTTGCCAAGAAACATAACTGTTACGTAATATGTCCGATGGTAACAACGAATGAGGGGAAATACTACAACAGCGCTATTCTTCTTGACCGGGAAGGTAAAATATCCGGTGTTTTTCACAAAACACGTCCTGTAAGCACGGAAATCATGGAAGGGAATGGGATAGTTCCGGGTCCGGTAAGACCGCCTGTTTTTAAAACTGATTTCGGAAAGATTGGGATGCAGATATGCTTTGATGCGAACTGGTTTGAGAGCTGGGAATATATGAAAGATGATGGTGCTGAGATTGTTTTTTTTCCTTCACAGTTTCCGGGGGGGCGGATGCTGAACTATCATGCATGGAAAAATAATTATTACGTCGTGTCCAGTACTGGTGAAGATGCAAGAATAATAGACATTTCCGGTATCGACCTAGATTCAAGCAGCTTTCAATTAGGATATACATGGGCTGCTATCAATCTTGAAAAAGAATATATACCAACCTTTCCGGGCAAGTACAGAATACCCGATATTTTCAGGAAATACGGTGATGCAGTAAAAATCAAGGTATATAGAGATACAGGAGGAGGTGCAGGCACCGGCGCAGGACACATAACAATCGAAAGTCTTGACCCGGAAATAAAGGTCCGTGATATATTAAAGGAATTCGAAATACCCACGTTCAGAGAAGAGTTAAAAGCAGACACAAAAGTGCAGGAAAAGTACAGGCTTTAGAAAAGTTTGCAAATAAAAAGAGTGCGTCCACTCCGGCTTTTCAGTGGGGATCCTACGTTGAAATTTTAAAGTTATTAAATATAAGGGACAATAATGGAAAGTGTACCTGAAAGAAATAACAGACTCCCACGGGAGGTTTGTATTGCCAGCATAGACCTTAGAGGGATTTGGCCTGAAGAAACAGTAGAAAAGAGAATTAATGATATTCTAGTAAGAATGGAAAATTTATATTCGTTTGAGCCTGATGTAATCTGTCTTCCGGAGACTTTCCAAACTTCCTGGGTCAATGAGAGAAAAAAACTGGATGAATATGCCGAAGATGAAAGAACACCCGGCCCGGTTACTTCCATTTTAGCAGAAGAAGCAAAGAAGCAGAACTGTTATATTGTGTGCCCTCTTATCACAAAAAATGAGGGGCATTATTATAACAGTGCGATTCTTCTTGACAGAAATGGGGATATTGCCGGAGTATATCATAAAACACATCTTGTTCCTTCTGAGATAATTGAGCAAGGTGTTACACCCGGTACGATTGAACCACCGGTTTTTGAAACAGATTTCGGAAAGGTCGGTATGCAGATTTGTTATGATGCTAACTGGTTTGACAGCTGGGATCATCTTAAAAAGCAAGGCGCAGAAATAATATTTTTTCCGTCTCAGGCTCCCTTTATTAACGTTTTAAAGCATCATGCCTGGATAAATCAAGCCTATATAGTATCAAGCACAGGCGAAGGTGCAAGAATAATTGATATTACGGGTGATGAAATAGCCGTAAGTGGCACCTTTGAAAGATGGGTGTGTAGTGTGGTAAATCTTGAAAAGGCTTTACTTCATATCTGGCCCTATGTTAGAAAAATCGATGATATCAGGAAAAAATACAAAAGTAAAATACACGTAAAAATATACCACCCTGAAAACTGGATGGTTTTAGAAAGCCGGGACCCCGATATTAGAGTTAAAGATATTTTGAGGGAATATGAAATTCCGACTTATGATGAGCATATTAGTAAGAATGAGAAGGTTCAAAATATGTACAGACTTTGATATTTATTTCATTTTATATGAATAGAAAAATAGTTTAAGTTATCCATTTGTAGGTACATCCCTGTTTATAATGTATCACCTCATAATCATGGAATGCCTCTGACAGATGTTCGTTGAGCAGTTTAATGCCGAATTCTTCAGATGTCCCATGATTGACAACGATGAGTGGCTTTCCGGTATCTTCCGCATAAGTAGTCTGTATCCAGGTCCTGACACTATCATCTATGGCTATGAAAAGATCAGGCTCAAGTTGCATATATTTCATGGGGTCGCAGATACAGCCTGTCCCGACACCGACAGAGCTGACCATATAATTCTCATCGCCATAGAAGGCAACCCCCGGTTGCCCCGCCATATTAAGTTTAGCGGCGACAGACCTGGCAAATTCAACGGCTGGTACAGCCTCGGTTTTGTATACATTATAGAAAGTTTCCCTTCGCAGGATATCATCATTAGAAAAACCGAGGGCTTGTCCGAATGCATAGGGGATGCCTATATCCGGAATTTTATCCCAAACATCATGACAACGAATGATCACCAGTTCATTCTCCCTGATCCATCTGGCTTTCTCTTCCCTTAACTCCAGGTACTTTTGCTGTCCAGCACTGGGATTTTCAATATTGATCCATTCATTTGCTTCCAGATCCCTGTGTGCATAAAAGGTGGGCTCATGAACAATGAGCACATTCACACCCTCCTTAACAGCCTG
>RCNC010003087.1_pt1 | contig 10946 bp, 7 predicted proteins | sample 2041301 | NCBI WGS metagenome assembly RCNC01 (sample SAMN09708231, study PRJNA481090) | Marine sediment metagenome, whole genome shotgun sequencing project. | biome: marine sediment; feature: ocean; material: sediment; isolation source: Sewage treatment plant 13A marine sediment (STP13A) ... | reverse complement strand
CCCTTCCTGAGAAAGGCTCGGGGCACGCCTGTGGCCATCACCTCTTCGGTGCTGGAAGCACCGGGGCAGCGATCGTTGCCAAGGAGTGGCTCGAGGCCACCGGGACGTCCGGCACTATTAGGCTCTACGGGACCCCTGCCGAAGAGGGCGGAGCAGGGAAGGTGTATATGGTTCGGGAGGGCTTGTTCGATGACGTGGATATCGCCCTTCACTGGCACCCTGGGGACAACAACAGCGCAAGCCCAGGAACTTCGCTGGCGAACAAATCCGCCAAGTTTCGCTTTCACGGGATATCGGCTCACGCAGCCGGTGCCCCGCACAGGGGCCGATCCGCGCTAGACGGCGTGGAAGCGATGGACCACATGGTGAACCTCATGCGGGAGCATGTGCCCCAGGAAACCCGGATCCACTACGTGATCACGAACGGGGGCTCGGCTCCGAACGTAATTCCGGATTTCGCCGAGGTGTTCTACTACGTCAGGAATCCCGAACCGACCATGGTCCACCAGCTCTTCGAGCGGGTCGTCGCTGCCGCCGAGGGCGCCGCCCTAGGGACCAGCACCACCATGGACTACGAGATCATCCACGGCCTGTACAACCTCCTTCCCAACGAGACCCTTCAGAAGGTGATGTGGAAGAACCTTGATGCGGTGGGTGGAGTCGAGTATGACGAGACCGAACGGGCCTACGCGGAACTCCTTTATGCCAGCCTTCCAGAGGACTCCCCTCCCCTTGAATCGGCGACACAGGTCCAGGCCTACGACTATGTGAGGGCCGGGATGGGGTCCACCGACGTCGCCGATGTGAGCTGGATGGTCCCCACCGCCGGGCTTCGGGCGGCCACCTGGGTTCCGGGGACGCCGGCTCATTCGTGGCAGGCCATTTCCGCCGGAGGCATGAGCATCGGCACCAAAGGTATGCTCGTAGCTGCAAAGACCTTGGCCCTTACGGCGGTGGAGATCTTCACCCATCCGGAGATTGTGGAGGCAGCAGCGGCGGAACATGCCGCGCTGGTCGGGCCGAACTTCGTCTACAAGCCGCTCCTGGGTGACAGGAAGCCGCCTCTGGATTATCGGAAGATCCGTTAGGGGAGACTAGCCTTCGGCTTCGAACTCGAAGACGTCCTCCACACCCATACCAAACACTCGGGCGATCCTGAAGGCCAGAGACAGGGAGGGCACATACCCTCCCTGTTCCAGTGCACCGATGGTTTGGCGCGTGCACCCCGCTGCTTCAGCCAACTCCTGCTGAGTCATTTCGCCATGGTCGAACCGTAGGCGCCGAATCCCGTTCCGGATGATTGCCTCCCTCACGATCCCGCGGTCCTTCCGTCCAGAATCAGGACGGTCACAGCGTTGGTAATTAGCCCAACCAGCATGCTGCCGTAGGCAAGGAACCACATCCATCCCACCGCCAACACCCCAGCCGCTTCATGGATGGTCCACAGGGCAACGGAAAAGGAGAACACCACCATCAGGACGATGATGAGGGTCGCCTGACTAGCCCTGGCCAGGACTTGAAAGTCCCTCTCGTCCGCCACGACCTGATTTCCCCGCCCTCGTGTGAGCCAAAGGCCCGTCCAGTAGGCGACAAACCCGAACCCGATGGCAGCAGCAGCCAGGAGGTGCCTACCTGAATCGGTGTCGAACTCGGCCGCCCCACCGCCGGAGAAGAATGCAAAGAAGAAGCCCACCCCGGCCAAGGTCCACACGACGGTAGCCAACCAGGCCCTCAGCCGCGTCTGACTCATATCCCTTGTGCTCATCTCTGTATTCCTTTCATCCACAGGCGATGATACGCCGTGGAATGAATGTAAGGTTGACTTTACATTATGTCAAAGACACCTTGCATTCCATCTCTCTCAACCTCGAAGTTTGCAAATCCCGCCAACGCTCGACGCCCGCCGTTACCCGCCGTAGAATGCTCCTTCGCCGTGATCCTGAGGTTAGAACCAACACTCGAGGCAGGTTCTACATGAAGAAGCTCATACTCCTCCTCCTCCTTGCCGGCTTTGCCTGCGGCCCCCAAACGCCCGACGATCCGGAATTCGCCCGGCTGGAGGCCCGCGCCCAGCAGGTCACGATCAAAAGAGATGATTGGGGAGTCCCCCACATTCATGGTCCGACGGACGCCGACGCCATCTTCGGCCTCATGTATGCCCAGGCCGAAGACGACTTCAACCGGATCGAGGTGAACTTCCTGAATTCCCAGGGCCGCCTGGCCGAGGCCGAGGGAGAAGATGAGATCCTGACGGATCTACGAATGAAGCTCTTCATCGACCCCGAGGAAATGAAGGCTCTTTATGGGGAGTCACCACAGTGGCTGAAGGACCTTATGGATGGATGGGCCGACGGGTTGAACTACTTCCTCCTCACTCATCCCGAAGTTACGCCGAGAGTGCTCACCCACTTCGAGCCCTGGATGGCCCTGACCTTCAGCGAAGGGAGCATCGGTGGAGACATCGAGCGGGTGAACCTGGGGCAACTGTCCTTGTTCTACAACGACGATCCGGTTGGAAAATTGGCAACCCATCAGGAGCCCGGAACCGGGGAGGTCATGGCGGCCACGCCTGAGCCCCTCGAGGCCGAGGCCATCCGTGCTGGATCCCCACCGGCTGATCCCGTCCTGGCTGAGCTCTTTGCCGAGGAGTTGGAGCCCTCGGGCTCCAACGGCATCGCCATCGGCCCTCAGAACACGGTGAACGGAAACGCGCTGCTCCTCATCAACCCCCACACCTCATTCTTCTTCCGTCATGAGGCCCACGTCAGCAGCGATGAGGGTCTGAATGCCTACGGTGCACTAACCTGGGGCCAGTTCTTTATCTACCAGGGTTTCAACGAAACGGCCGGCTGGATGCACACCTCCAGCAGCGCAGACAACATCGATGAGTTCCTGGAGACCATCGTCGTAAGGGACGACGGCCTCTACTACCTCTTTGGTGACGAAGAGCGTCCAGTTGAGACCCGGGAAGTGACCGTCCCATTCAAGACCGCCGGTGGGATGTCCGAGAAGACCTACACGGTGTATCGGACCCATCACGGGCCCATCGTGAGGGAAGTGGACGGCAAATGGGTGGCGTCGGCTATCATGGAGGAGCCCTTGAGCGCCCTCATCCAATCCTATACTCGGACCAAGGCCACCAACCTCTCTGAGTACGTGGACATCATGGGGCTCCACACTAATTCCTCCAACAACACCCTCTTCGCCGATGCCGAAGGGAACTTCGCCTATTTCCATTCAAACTTCGTCCCGGTCCGAAGCACCAATTTCGACTATGGAAGGCCCGTTGACGGGAGCAACCCCAGCACGGACTGGCAAGGCGTTCACTCCTTCGAGGAAAGCCCCAATGTGGTCAACCCCTCCGTGGGCTGGACCTACTGCACGAACAACTGGCCCTATACCTCAGCGGGGATGGCCAGCCCCCAGCAGAGCGACTATCCAGATTACATGGACACCGGGAGCGAGAACGCCCGAGGGATCCATGCCATCAGGGTCCTGGAAGGAAAGACCGACTTCACCCTGGACGGGCTTCTCGAGGCCGCCTTCGACAGTTATCTCCCGGCCTTCGAGACCCTCATCCCGGCGGTGGTACGGGCTTACGACGCCGCCCCCGATTCGAACCCCTTGAAGGCGGAGCTCGCCGGGCAGGCCGAAGCCCTTCGGGGATGGGACTTCAGATGGGGCGTTGAGTCGGTCCCCACCTCTCTCGCCGTGTTCCTGAACGAGACCCTTCCACGGGTGGAGGGCTTCGACCGGCCCCAGGGAATGTCCGTTGTCGACTACGTGACCACTAATGCACCGCCTGAGTTGGTCCTGAACGCTTTGGCGGCAGCTTCAAATCGCCTGGAGGAAGACTTCGGCACCTGGGAAACGCCCTGGGGGGAGATCAATCGGTTCCAACGGCTGACCGGTGACATCGTTCAACCCTTCAACGACGACGGCCCGAGCATTCCCGTGGGCTTCACCTCGTCCCGCTTCGGCTCCCTGGCCTCCTTCGGTGCCCGTCGGTATCCCGGTACCAAACGGTTCTACGGGACCAGCGGAAACAGCTTCGTGGCGGTGGTGGAGTTTGGCGACAGGGTCAAAGCCCGAGCCGTCACCGCCGGTGGCCTGAACAGTGTCCCTGGCTCACCCCATTTCAACGACCAGGCCGAGCGTTATGCCACCGGGAATCTCCGGGATGTCTACTTTTATCCTGACCAGCTGGAGGGTCATATCGAGCGGGAGTATCATCCGGGGGGTTGAGGAATCAGCAGACCGAGCTGTCGATATGCAGCTTAAAAGGGGGGGCGAGCCAGGCTCGCCCCTTTCTTTTGGGCACCTCGCAAAAAGCGGCAGAAAGTGCAGATAAACAAAAGTTTTCCTGGTTTCGTATTCCAATCATGATCGTAAAGCGTTGTGAGACCATCACTTAGAATAGATAACTTTCGGCATACTCCTTGCTTTTCTCCAACGTGAACGGCTTGCGCTCTGCAGTCACCCGGGAAAATGCTTGTGAGGGATGAGAAGGTATGAACACGTCTAAAGTGATGTTGGCTCTTGCCACCGTGGCCCTGGTCGCCTCCTGCGATAGCGGGGATGGCATCGTCGATCCTGTCGACCAGGCGGACGACCGGATCGCCATCACCAACAATGAAGGGACGCTCGCGGCTCGGATCCTCTATCCAAACTCCCTTGTACCGGTGGACCCCCCTTCATCGTCACTGTTTCAGGGTCCATCCCTTTCGAGCCCTCTCGCGGCCAGCAAGAAGAAAGAGTTCGAGATCACTCTGGTTTCAGAAGTGAGCCCTCCCACTGTCGGGGGTGAAGTTGTTCAAGCCACCTCTGTTTCCATCAAGAACGCCGACAAGGTCATGGTGAGCTACAACATGCGGGGAACTCCCCGGCTAGGAGCCATCGACTGGATTACCAAACTCAAGAAAACGCCCCGCATCAGCGCATCGGCAACCTTCCTCGACTCTGACGTCAGCGCCCTATCCATGGAAGGGAAATATGTGTACGCCGCAGAATCGACCGGCGCCGAGGGTTTTCCTTTCCCGGCCGTCCTGGAACGGCTGCGACTCAAGGGTGACAAGTTCACCCTCGAGGACAATCTCCGGGCCCCCCTTACGAGCTACGTAGCCACCAGCACCGCCGTAACGGATAAGGTGGTCTTTGCCACATCCGGAAACACGGGGGGTGTATTCGCTTTTGACGAGAAATCCATGGAGTTGTTGGGTCAGTATCCCTTGGACGATGCCCGCTGGGTGGCTTGGGACAAAGAAGGAGACCGGGTGGTGGTTGCTCAGGGCACTCCGGGACGGCTCTCCGTGTTCTCTGACGACCAGTTTCCCGGGGGTTCTCTAGGTCTCCTGAACACGTTCTCGTTCCCGGGAGCAGACATAGCCGAGTCGAAATCCACGGTAGAGATCCTAGATGACAAGGCCTTTGTCGCGGCCGGCCCCGATGGAGTCCAGATCGTTTGTCTTGAAAACGGGCAGGTCATTGGCTCGGTTCCCCGGCCCGACCCGGGTCAACTCGGGCTGGATCCTGCGGTTGTGATGACGAACGCCGTGACGGTGGACCACGACCTGATGTTCATCTCAAACGGGGAAGCCGGCATCTATGTGGCCCAGGGCGCCGAGCACTTCGAGAAATCCGGATGCGCACCACAACAAATCACGATCTTGGGCAAACTCCGATTTGGGGATCTCCAGTCCGCCAACCACATAGAGTACAAGGGGAACTGGCTCATGGTTGCCGCCGGACTGGGCGGCGTGAAGCTGCTGAAGGTGAAGGTCAAATAGGTGGAGTCGTCGGCACGGAGACGGTGGGCCGACCTCAGGGCTTCCCCGAGGGCTTGATCACCAATTCAGCAAAGTCACCATCGGACCCGTTCCCCATCCAGAGGCCTACCCGGCCACCGATGCGGTCGGTGAGCTCGTTTACCACCAGGCAGGGCTCCGTCGCTTCCCCGATGTAGACCCGAATCACGGGCTTCTCAATCACGATGCGAGCCCTGAAGAACCCATCGGGATCCGGTGGATCAGGAAAGCCACTCTCATACACATCAGTGTGTTCCTCCCTCAGTCTGGACCAGGTGTGCTCCGGGTGGGAGACGTACTGAACCATGTGACTCAGAGAGAGTGCGTTGTCGGCAAAGAAGTTGAATGGCCGAAAGTAGACCGCATCATAAATCTGGTTATCCAACCCCCTGAACGCGATGCCCACAAAACTCCGGCCCGGGTTGTTCTTCCCCCGAATCGAAACCTCGATGGTCCCGTTCTGAAAATCGACTCCGTCTAGCCAGGCGGCTCCGTCACCGACCTGGGCATCAAAGATCACCCGGGTGAGGCCATCCACGCTCTCGACCCTTGGCAGTCTGTTCACCACCGTCCAGCCGTCCCCGGAGGCTATCCCGTTCAGGTCCGGTTTAAGGACCTCCTGGCCACCGGCAGGCCCTCCCGACACCAGGAGCACCAGACAGGCGGCGGTGATCGAGAGGAGTCCGGATTTAGTCACCGTCGTAGATGGGCATCGGAAAGGGCTTCTTTCGACTTGGGTCTTCATGAGGCCTCCACCACACTATTCGATCTTGAGGATTGCCACGGTCCGCTCAGTAGATGAACTACGAAACGGACATCAAAGCGTTTCATTCCAGGTCAGTGGAAGACTTCAACCCACCAGAACACAAATCAAGACCTGAGTCCGAAAACCGGGATATTTTGCTCGGTTATCCAAACAATTTTCCCGTCTCCGGGACACACAGGTGGGTCGTAACCTCGGAATCGAAGGGCGTCCCGACGGATCCGGCCTGAGCAGAAAGGCGGAACAAAACTTGCTATTTAGATGTCGAAATGGACCTCAGGGTCGACGGTATGTGCGAGACCCCTCCCTCCTGAACCAGAGAAGGACCCCGTCATGCGATTCAGCCAATTACGACCCCTCATCGTAGTCCTGGCTCTCGGTCTCACCCCCACAGCCTGTGAAGACACCTCCATGGCCGGCCCGGAAGATGGCACGGCCTCACTGGCGATTTATCTGACGGATGCCCCGGGCGACGTCGAGGCGGTATGGGTGGAACTCCTGGGGGTAACGGCCCAGGGAGGAGAGGGAGGCCCGGTGGAACTCCTCGATGAACCCACGGACCTGGTCCTCCTAACAGACCTGGTAGGCACGGTTCAGCTTCTCAGCCTCGTTACCGAACTCGATCCGACGACCTTCAGTCAACTTCGCCTAATCGTCGGTGACGCCGTTCTGGAATCCACCGAGGGCAAGGTCTATGTAAAGGGAGATCCAATCCTCCCTGAGGGACTTGAAGAGGCCGAGTTGGGTGACCTCCATTGCCCTAGCTGCTCCCAGAGTGGAATTAAGGTGAAGGTCCCCAACGATGCGTTGGAAGTCGAGGAAGGAGCCGGAGCTCTGGTTCTGGACTTCGACGTGGCTCAAAGCTTTGGACACAAGGCCGGGAATTCCGGAAAGTGGGTCATGCACCCCGTCATCCATGGCACACTGGTCGGGGACGCTGACGGAGATGGCGAGATTCTGGACGACCTCGGTCTGGCCCGATCCGTTTCCGGTACTGTGGCCCTCGGGACCGATGTCACGATCCCAGCATGCCCGGTTGGAACACCCCGTTCCCTGGCAGACTTCATCCCCACTGCTACTCTGAACGGCGTCCTGGATGGAGAGGGCCAGCCTATAATGCGTACCGGAACCACCGAGGCTGGGGGGCAGTTCCAAATCGATTTCCTTCACGCAGGCTCATACACCCTCGGGTACGTCGGGTCCCTGAACCTGACCTCGGATGAGTTGGTTTTTTCGGCGACGGTCCAACCGAGCCAGGTGACTCTCGCTGGGAGTGATGAAGACGGCGTCACCTTCACCATTCAAACTGCTCAGTGTCAATCCTTGTTATGAACGGAATGCCTGGATCACCCACCTGAACAGGCCTTCAGTTCAGTAGGCGAAAGAGAGGGCCGGGAACCCCCCGGCCCTCTCTTCCTCTTTTCAGGGCTGGTGTTTCACAAGGCTCACACCGAAGAGAAGATGGTTTGGCAGCTTCCTCCCCCTCTTCCGATGCACCCTTCCGTCTTTGTACTGAAGATCTGAAAGTTCGACGACCTTCTTCCCGCTGCGGAGTTTTTCGGCCAGAAGATAGATACCGGTTCGGAGGAATGCCCCGCCGGGGGTGGGGTGGATTTCCAGAATCGGGATCTCCCCCCAGAGATGATCGTCGGCATTCCTTCCGAAAGTCCGAATGATTCCGTCGAAGAGTTGGGTGGCCAGGTTCAGGTAGGGGATGCCCTTCAGAATATCCAGGCTCTGGATCTCGGGTACACCTTCGATCACATCCTTGATCTTCCCGTAATACTCCGAGGCGTCGGAGTCCAACTCATAGAGCTCGAAGCTGAGGGTCACCCACTCCTGAATCAGAAGATTCCTGAAGACTCCCCGGTGGAGAAACCCCGGGGCATATGATCCGTCCTTTGCACTGAACTCAGCCACAAATGCTGCGTCGGTCATGCTTCCGGAAAGATCCCGGGGATTCTTGGTACTGCTCTGAACCTTCAACATCCCTTCGTTTCTGGACGAAAGAAAATCGGGCAGATCCTGGACATAGAAATCGTAGAGATCCATGTGCATTCGCCGAAACTCCGATTCCGGAAAGGGCACTTCCCCCACTCTCTTACTGGAAGCGCTTACGATTTCGTAAGTCTTCCCGGCCTCGGGTCTGGGGAAGTCCTCGCCCAGATCCACATACCCGAGTTGAAGAGCCCGCTCAGGCCGGAAAGCACGCTCACCCCGGACCGCGGAAAAGGCCGCCGCTGCATCCGTGGCCTGGAGTTGCATTTTTGGAAGCTTGGCCATCAGTCCTCCCAGCCGGACTGGCGGTTGAAGAAGGCGTGAGAGCTGATCACATCGGAGTCCGTCATGGTCTTCCTGGTATCCTCTTTCCCTTCAGGGATTGGCACGGTACCTCCAAGACCGGGAGACCGCCACCCTCTCGGAACTGGCCCCCAACCGAAGCTCATACCATTGTTCTCTCTGAACCTGCCATGAACCGGAAACGGGATCCAAAGAAATGAAACTGCAGGCAAGACGGGGCACCGGACGAAGGCTCAGGATCTTCATGATTCTTGGAGCGTTGATCCTTTCCAGCGCCACCCTGTTTCAAGGAGCCCTGGCTCAAGACACTCCTTCCCAGGCCGCCCCGAGCTGGGAGGAACTGAACACCCGACCATTTCCCGAGTGGTTCAAGAATGCAAAGCTGGGGATTTTCATCCATTGGGGTGTCTATTCTGTCCCGGCGTATTCTGGGGTGGAGGACTATGGCGAATGGTACCTGAGGGGCCTGCAAGAGGGGGACGCGCTACGAACCGAGTTCATGCGTGAACACTACGGAGAGGACTTCTCCTACAAGGACTTTGCACCTCTTTTCGATGCGAAGCTCTTCGATGCCGACGAATGGGCAGATCTTTTCCGGAGAGCTGGCGCCAAGTACGTGGTCCTGGTTTCCAAACACCACGATGGGTATGCCCTTTGGCCCAGCGAATACTCCCCCGGCTGGAACAGCATGGAAGTGGGACCAGAGCGGAACCTGGTGGGTGAACTCACTTTCGCGGTTCGGAAGGCCGATCTCCGCATGGGCTTCTACTACTCACTGGCGGAGTGGAATAACCCCCTCCATCGGTGGTACACGGACCCTCCCGATTCCATCGGACCCTACGTAGATCAGTACATGATCCCCCAGTTCAAAGAGCTCATCTCTGCTTACAAGCCGGAGGTCCTCTTCACCGACGGCGAATGGCTCAACACCGCGGAACAGTGGCACGCCCGGGAACTCATCGACTGGTACTATCGAACCGTGGGCCCGAACGCCGTAGTGAATGATCGCTGGGGGGCGGGAAGCGATATCGGATTCCTGACCCCGGAGTATTCCGCCGGAATCGAGGAGACGTCTCGCCCCTGGGCCGAGGTTCGGGGCCTGGGCCGATCATTCGGCCTGAACAGGAACGAGGCCATCGAAGCCTACATGTCACCCGAGGACCTCATCCACCGGTTCACCACGGCCGTGGGGTCCGGAGGGGGTATGATCCTCAATGTTGGCCCCAAGGCCGACGGACAAATTCCCCTTCTGCAGCAGGAGCGGCTCCTCCAACTGGGCCAGTGGATGGATGTGAACTGGGAGGCGATCTACGCATCCAGACCCTGGATCAAAACGGGTGAGGACAGGGAGGTGAGGTTCGAGAGAATCGATCCCCAGATAGACTTCGACTGGGTGCGGAACAGCCCCATTCCTGAACTGAGCGAGGACGACTTCCGGGTGACCTGGACGGGTTTTCTGGAACCAGAATTCACGGAGACCTACACGTTCGAAGCGGAGGCGGACGATGGGTTTCGGCTCTGGATTCGGGACGACCTGATCCTGGACAACTGGGGGATCGGTGGACCCGCCAGTGAGATGGAGATCCCAGACCAATCCGCTCCGGATGGCCGGATCCGGCTTAGGGCCGGGCAGAGATACCCAATTCGGATCGAATACTACGAAGGGAAACAGAACGCCTCGGTCCGTTTTTTCTGGTCCAGCAGGAGTCAACGACGGGAGATCGTTCCGCAAGCCCAACTCTATCCGTCAGACGAGAGCCGAGACGGAAACGGATTGGCCGCCGTGTACCGGTCCACGGAGCGCTACCTGGCGTACACGCAGAAGAACGGAGACCTCTTCGCTTTTTTTTATTCGTGGCCGAACGGGGAGTTGGCCCTGCCCATTCCTCCTCCCCCCTCCCCGGTTACGATCCGACTCATGGGGCTGGACGAAGAACTGCCGTGGCGAGTCGAGGGAGACCAGATTCTCGTTGACCTATCCTTCATCCCCTACGAAGAAATCCCGGGGGACTGGGCCTGGACGATCCGGCTGGAGGGTTACGCAGACCTTATGGGGGGAGATCCCGGCGGGGGCCCCT
>RCNC010008173.1_pt1 | contig 10948 bp, 12 predicted proteins | sample 2041301 | NCBI WGS metagenome assembly RCNC01 (sample SAMN09708231, study PRJNA481090) | Marine sediment metagenome, whole genome shotgun sequencing project. | biome: marine sediment; feature: ocean; material: sediment; isolation source: Sewage treatment plant 13A marine sediment (STP13A) ... | reverse complement strand
CGGCATAGAGCTCGAAACCCGCCCCATCAAAGGGACCCGACCGCGCGGAACGACGCCCGAGGGGGACCAGAGGTTGGCCGTCGAGCTCGATGCGGATCCCAAGGAGCGGGCCGAGCTTGCCATGGTGGTCGATCTCGAGCGCAACGATCTCGGACGGATCTCCGAGACCGGCACGGTGGCGGTTTCGGATCCGGGCTCGGTCCAAGCCTACGCCATGGTCCACCACAGGGTGGCGCGGGTGAGAGGACGTGTCCGTCAGGGCCTCGAGTGGTGGGAGATCCTGGCGGCGGTGGCGCCAGGTGGTTCGGTCACCGGCTGCCCGAAGTGGGCTGCGATGTCGGTCATCGCGGAACTCGAGCCGGTCCCCAGAGGTCCGTTCACGGGCGCTCTCGGGGTGGTGGCCGGTAACGGCGACCTCGAGATGGCGCTGCCGATTCGCACCGCGTGGCGGATTGGGTCGACCCTCGAGCTTGCAGTCGGATGCGGCGTCGTCTGGCAGTCTGACCCAGCGGCGGAGGAGGAGGAGTCGCGGCTCAAGGTAGCGCGATGGCTCGATCTGGTAGGAGGTGCGGAGTGACGACGGTGTGGCGCGACGGGCGCCTGATCGAGGCCGAGCCCGAGGCCGCTCCGGTGGAGGCAGGCTGGGGCGCGTTTACCACAGTCGGCTGTGATGGAGGCCATCCCCTCCTGTGGATGCGGCACCGGTCGCGTCTCGCGGCGAGCCTTCGGTTCTTGGGTGCTGACGACGACGTGACGCTTCCGGATGAACCCGCTCTCTGCGAGCTGTTGCGCGCCGGCGGTTTCGAAGGCGCCGCTCGGCTCAGGGTCGTGGGCCGAAGGGGACAAGCATCCGGGTGGACGGTCGAAGCGGCTGCCGCCCATTGCAGAGTAGCCGGTCCGGGTTCGCCGCCGGCGCGACTGCTTCTCCAGCGGTGGCAGGCTGCACCGCCCCTCGCCGGTCACAAGACACTGGCCCGCCAGCCGTGGGACTTGGCGCGCGAGGTGGCTCGCCGCGAGGGCGCCGACGACGCCCTGCTGGTGGACGAGGCGGGGCACGTCCTGGAGACAGCGATCGCCAATGTGTGGCTCTGCCGGGGCCATGATGTATGGACACCGCCGGCGCCGGCGCGGTGTCTGCCGGGGATCATGCGCGGTTGGCTCCTCGAACACACAGCGGCGTTGGGACTTCAGGTTCTCGAGTGCGATCTCACCGAGGCAGACCTTCTCGGTGCGGACGAGCTCTGGATCAGCAACGCAGTGAGTGGTGTCCGGAGGGTGGCCAGTGTCGCCGGCCGGGAGTGGCGGAGCTGGCCGGTCTTCGAGCGCCTCATTCCTCTCGGCGTGCGCGCCCCGGGGTGGTGATGTGCGGGCTCACGCCGCAGGCAGCCGATGGCGATTCCTCGCGATGAGCTGGTAGAGCATCGGGCCGACCCAGCTCACGGGCGGCAGCGCGCTCAACCGCGCCAGCAAGCGCCAGCCGGGGAGTTCGGCCATGATGCGCCGCCAGGCGTCGAAGCCTGCGAGCAGGTGGCCGTTTCCGTCCCGCACCCACATCGATTCCTCGAGGTCGCTGCGCGCAACCGGGATGCTGCGGTCGTCCAAGGTCCGAAAATCGTGGAATTGCACGCGTCCCTTCGGGTCGCGCCGCTCGCACCACCTCTGTGAGCGTTGACAAACGTGGCAGTCGCCATCCATCCAGACATCAAGGGTCACTCTGTTCACGCAACCTCCGTTTGCTGAAACCGGAGAGAAGGTCTTGACATTCCTTAAGAAAATACTAAAATAGCGATATGATAATGTGTTGTGATTCCCGATGGCAGATTCCCGGATTGTGGTGGCGATAGTGAAAGCTCCCCGGCTCGACTGCGTTTCTCCGGACCGCACATCGGAGGATTTGCTGGCCCTCAGAGCCCGACTGGCGGTCCAAGCGAGAAAGCTGCGGATCGCTTCCGATCATTATGCCCTTCTGGCCGGCGAAACCCGGCTCAAGATCATGGTCCTTCTCGAAGAGACATCCGAGCTCTGCGTCTGCGACCTCGCGACCATCCTCGAGATGACTCCAGCGGCGGTGTCTCAGCACCTCAGCCGTCTGCGGTCCGGACGCCTCGTACAATCGCGACGCGACGGAATGACCATTTACTATCGGCTCGTGGATTCGACAGACCGAGCCCGGTCGGCGTCCATTCTGGAAATGGAGTGATCCATGCGAATTGTCGTTCGAAGTCTCCCTGTTGTTTTAGCGCTTCTGGCGCTGGCGGCGCCGCTGGCCGCCGATAGCCCTCCTGATGCGGTGCGCACCACCTTTCAGGTCGAGGGCATGCACTGCGGTGGTTGCTCCTCGGCCATCATCGCCACGCTCGAAAAGGCTGATGGCGTCATCGAGGTGTCTGCTGACCACGAGAAGGGCGTCGCCGAGGTGGTCTACCGGCCGCGCAAGGTCGAGGTCGACGAGCTCAAGGCGGAGATCGAGAAGCTCGGCTACACCGTCACCGGGATGGAGACTGAGACGGTCGAAGGCTGATTATTGAATTAGGAACTAGGAATTGGGAATTAGGAATGCCGCCCACCCACCCCCGAAGTCAGAATTCCTTGCGGCAAGGGGAGGTTCAGCGGAGGTGCCTGGCATCCCGATTCGCCGCGAATCGGCGTGCCTGGCATCCTCACGGGAAGCGCGTTCAATCGGTTTTTTTGATGTAGGCGATGGTGGCGCCCCAGCCGCCGCGGTCCGGTGGGGCATCGTGGAAGCCGGAGACCAGGGGGTGGCGGGCGAGCAGCTTTTGCACGCGGTCCCGTTGCACTCCAATACCGCGGCCGTGGATTAGACGAACCTCGGTGAATCCCTTTCGTGACGCTTCTTCCAGGTAGGCGTCGACGACATCGGGAACGTCTCGTGGTGGAAACGAGTGGAGATCGATGCTGTCCTCCACCAAGATTTGGATCGGCTGCTCGGAATCGTATTTGTCTTCTTTGTCAGGTTGGCCGTGGTCCTCGAGATCGTCCGCACTGGCTGTGGAGCCGGCGAACAAAACCACCACCGTGAGAACTACAAGAACCAACCCGAACACCCCGAGGCCGACCCACGCCTTCGGACCGACCACCCGGGAGAGAGGCCACGTCATCGCCGCGGCAATGGCGAAGACTCCCAGCTTCGTCGCGACGTACGCGAAACGCACATTCGGATCGCCGAACAGCCTCTGGACCATGCATTGAGTTTATCCCTACCCGTTTCAAGGGAGGGTGGGCGGAGATTCCAAAATCCGAATTCGTTACGGGTTCAGTCGATTGATCAAACGGGGATAGGGAATCGCCTCCCGCAGGTGGGGGACACCGCAGATCCAGGCCACGCAGCGTTCGATGCCCATACCGAAACCCGCGTGTGGGAATGATCCGTAGCGGCGGAGGTCGAGGTACCACTCGAAGGACTCCCGCGGCAGGCCATGGGCCGCGATCTGACGTTCGAGGTGCTCGAGCGAGTCGGAGCGCTCGGAGCCGCCGATGATCTCGCCGCAGCCCTCCGGGGCGAGCACATCGACCGCCAGCGCGCGACTCGGGTCCTCCGGGTCGGGCTGCATATAAAAGGCCTTGAGGTCGGCGGGGTAGCGCGTGATCAACACCGGCCGGTCAAACTGCTCGGTGAGAATGGTCTCGTCGTCGCCGCCGAAATCATCGCCGAACCGGATGTCGGATCCCAGCGCTTGCAGCTTCGCCACCGCATCGGCGTAGTCGAGGCGTGGAAACCCACCGTCCGCGGTTGGCCGGAGCTTCGAGACGTCGCGTTCGAGGCGTTCGAGATCCTCGGCGCAGCGGTCGAGAACCCGGGCCACGATCTCGGAGAGGAACTCCTCGCAGAGATCGAGGAGGCCGTCGAAGCGCAGCCAGGCCACCTCCGGCTCGACCATCCAGAACTCGGTCAGATGGCGCCGGGTCTTCGATTTCTCGGCCCGGAAGGTGGGGCCGAAGCAGTAGACCTTGCCGAGGGCGGCGGCGGCGGGCTCGAGGTAGAGCTGCCCGGACTGGGAGAGAAACGCCGTCTCTCCGAAGTACTCGGTCTCGAAGAGGGTGGAGGTTCCCTCGCACGCGGCCGGAGTGAGAATTGGCGAATCGATCAGGGTGTAGTCGCGGCTCTGGAAAAAGTCGCGGATCGCGAACTCGAGCTCGGAACGGACCCGCATGATGGCGTGCTGGCGCTTGGAGCGCAGCCACAGATGGCGGTGGTTGAGGAGAAAGTCGGGTCCGTGGTCCTTCTTGCCGATCGGGAACTCGGGGGCGATCTGGATAATTTCGAGGCCCGAAACCTTGAGTTCGAAGCCGCCCGGCGCCCGTTCGTCCGCCGCCACCACCCCGGTGATCTCCACCGACGACTCCTGGGTCAGCTCGACCGCGGTGTCCCACACCGATTCGTCCACCTCGGGCCGGAAGACCACGCACTGCAGATAACCGAAGCCGTCGCGCAGAATGATGAAGCGGAGCTTGCCCTTCTTGCGCCAGTTGTAGACCCAGCCGCGGATGGTGACTTCCTGGCCGGCGTGATCGGCGAGTTCGGCGATGGTGATGATCGGGCGGGACATCGGCTCCTCCAAGATACACGAAGGCAGAGGATCTTCACCTGCACTTTTTGCTGGGATTCTGCCGATTCGTTCTGGGAAAGTTGCCTTTTGGCGCCATTATTTTCGGATATTCAGCGGGTAATGCGGGGAACGTCACACATGCAACGGCGCACAGGGGGTAAAATGGTTATGGCTTGAGTGGGGACGATTATCACGCTGCCAGATTCGAGGTGTGGTCCAACCATGAGCTTCACCATGATGTATCGTGCGGATCGGGTCCCGGCGGCTGTCGCGGGCAGGTCGGAGAACGATCTGACGATAGATTTGGAGGATGAGGGCGGGGGCTGGAGTTTCCGGAGGGCGAACCGGAAGGAGCTGTTGATGAACCAGCGGGGATTGAGTCTTATCGAGGTTCTCATCGTCGTCGTCATCATTTCGGTACTTGCGGGCATCGTCGTCCCGGCGTTCCTCGATCAGCGGGAGAAGGCGAAGCTCGTCCGTTGCATGGCGGATCTCCGAAGCATCCAGGCAACGGTCTGGAACTGGACCCCCGACAGCCTGATCCTCCCGGACGCCAAGACCTTTTGGGACGAGGCCTACGGGGGCGACAGGCCCGGGCCCTTCATGTACCTCGTGGACGGCGACCCCAACAAGGGTCACGGCAACGATATCGACGGTTTTGACGAGGAGAACCCCGGTAAATCGGATCCCGACACAGTGGACATCCAGTTCGTGATCCTCTGCCAGCATGACCACGGGGACCTCGCCGATTACGTCTACGTCACCGAAACCGGCCCGCCGAAGATCGCGAACGCGGACAACGACCCCGGCTACGAACGCTTCATCAAATGGGAGTTCGGCGGGCCCGGCGGCGGCAAGTAATTGAGGGCCGCTTCAACCATGAACAAGCCCGCGGATCTTCGCGGGCTTTTTCGTGCCAGGAGCGCGTTGTCCCACATATCTCACCAACTTCCTGGTGCAAAATGCACGCGGGACGCGTGCACCACAAGAATTCCGGGTTGGTTTTGTGGTGTAGCCGTCTCGGCTGCACTTCAAATTGAACAGTAGTGGGATTAAGGGCTGAGGTAGACAGGGCAGGGCCTCCGAATCACTCGTCTCATGGCCTGGCGGTTTAGCAGGAATGCTGAGATACTGGGGCCAACACATCGGAGGCGAAAACGCATCACGCGAGGACCGGTTGCGTTTCCCAACTTCGTTCGGATCTTCCCCGGGGCCGCCAGCGCCCCCGGCGTCGGCACGGCTTTCTGGGTCACCGATGTGCGGCTCTTCAACCTGGATCCGGATGCCTCGATCACGGTGTGGCTGTCGGCGCTGCTTCGCGACGCGGATAATACGGGTGCGGCGGAAATCCCCGTCAGTATCGCGGCTCGGGGCGGAGTGGCCCTGAACGACATCGTGGCGGCGTTCTTCGGCCTCACCAATTCCGCGGTGGCGATCCGAATGCGTTCTCAGGCGCCGTTCCACGCGACCTCCCGCACCTACAACGTCGGCGGAGACAACGGGACGTTCGGAAGCTTCATCCCGAGCTTCGGTCCGGAAGACGCCCTCGACCGGGGAATCCTCCTCCAGGTCATCAATCAACCGGGGCGCCCGGGCTTCCGTTCTAACGTCGGCTTTGCCAACCCTGGCCTGAACCCGGCGGCTGTCATGGTGGAGGTCTACGACGCCGACACGCGTACGATGATCGGAAACCGGGGCCTCGACCTCGCCCCACGTACGTTTACGCAGATCAACGACGTCTTCAAGTTCATCGGACAACGGAGCAGGGAGACGCCCAACGCCACCGTCGAGTTCACAGCCGGTGCGCCGATCCTGACCTACGCCTCGGTGATCGACAACGAGTCCGGCGATTCCATCTTCGTCGTTCCGAGCGCTGATTGACCCGGTGAGAAGACCGGGCTAAGGGCCTGACCGCCGGCGCCAAATATGGGTTGAGTAGACCTCGGCCGCATCCTGCGGCACAATGTCCGTTCGTGATCTCACGGAGGCGGCATGGAAGTCCGACCGAACAGACAGGAATTCTCGAGGCTCGCGCGGGACTTCGACGTCGTGCCGGTGGTGCAGGAGTTGACGTCGGATACGGTGACCCCGTTCACGGTCTACTCCCGGCTCGCCGCCCACGGCCGCAACCCGTTCCTGCTCGAAAGCGTCGAGGGCGGTGAGCGTGCGGCGCGCTACTCGTTCGTCGGCGCCGATCCCTTCCGCGTCGTCGAGGTGCGCGGAGACACGGTCTTCGTCGATGGGGCGCCACGCCCCGGCGACCCCTTGACGGAGCTGCGGCGTGCCACCGACCTCGGCTCGGTGGCGCCGGTTGACGGGCTGCCGCCGTTTGCAGGCGGCGCGATGGGCTACCTCGGGTACGATGCGGTGCGGCTGGTGGAATTGATCCCCGCGAGCGGCCGTGACGAGGGCGGTCTACCGGACGCCTGGTTTGGGCTCTACGACGGGATCGTAGCCCTCGACCGTGCCCGCCAACGTCTACTGCTGGTGGTCGCCGCCCGCACCGACGCCGGGTCCACCGACGCCGCGGTTGACGAGACGTGGTCGGCGGCGCAGGGGCGGCTTGCCGCCATGCACCGGGCGCTGCTCAGCGGTGGCGACAGCCCCCGTCCCCATGTCATTCCCAGCGCGAGCGAAGCGTGGGAGGGGTGGCGGGCGACACCGCCGGAGGCCGACTACCTGGTGGGGGTCTCCCGCGCCCGCGACTACATCCTTGCCGGTGACGTCTTCCAGGTCGTGCTGTCGCGCCGCTGGCGCAAGATGCCGCGCTGCACAGCGGCCGAGATCTACCGCATGCTGCGGCTAACCAATCCCTCGCCCTACATGTTCCTCCTCGACACCGGCCAGGCGAGGATTCTCGGCTCGAGCCCGGAGATGCTGGTCCGGGTGACCGGCGACACCGTCGCCACCTGTCCGATTGCGGGCACCCGCCGGCGCGGCGGCGACCCGGCCGAGGACCGGCGCCTCGAGGAGGAGCTCAGGGCGGATCCCAAGGAGCGGGCCGAGCACGTGATGCTGGTGGATCTGGGGCGCAACGACATCGGCCGGGTGGCTGCGCCGGGCTCCGTCCGGGTTGTGCGCGACATGGAGGTCGAGCGCTACAGCCATGTCATACATCTGGTGAGCGAGGTCGAGGGTCGGCTGCGCGATGATCTCGATGCGTGGGACGCGCTCCTCGCCTGTTTCCCGGCCGGCACCCTGTCGGGCGCGCCCAAGGTTCGGGCGATGGAGATCATCGACGAGCTCGAGGAGGTGCGGCGCGGCGTCTACGGCGGCGCGGTCGGCTATCGCAACCTCGACGGCGACCTCGACTCGTGCATCGCTATCCGCACCCTGGTGGAGCGTGGAGGCACGGTTCAGATCCAGGCCGGAGCGGGCATCGTCTACGACTCGGTCCCGGAGAACGAGCTCGCCGAGTGCGCGGCGAAAGCCGACGCCCTCGTCGAAGCGGTCGCCATGGCGGAGGCCGCAGCAAGAGGCACAGAGCGTGATGATTGAATTTCGAATTGACCGCCCGTCCTCCCTTTCGCCCGGAGCCTGGATGGGAGAAGAAAAATTCGAAATTCGAAATTCGAAATTCGAAATCCGTAGCGGGGGTGGCTGGTGATCCTCATGCTCGACAACTACGACTCCTTCACCTACAACCTGGTGCAGGAGCTGGGCGAGGTCGGAGAGGTCGAGATCGAGGTCGTGCGCAACGACGACGCCACCTCTGAGGAGCTCCTGGCCCTAGGGCCGCGGGCGATAGTCATCTCCCCCGGTCCTGGAGTGCCCGAGGAGGCCGGTGTCAGCATGGATCTGGTGCGGGCCGCCGCGGATCTGCCGCTGCTCGGAATCTGTCTCGGCCACCAGGCGATCGCGGCCGTCCACGGCGGACGGGTGGTGCGCGCCGCAGAGCCGGTCCACGGCAAGACCTCTCCGATCAGACATCAGGGGGAGGGGCTCTTCAAAGACCTTCCCGATGGATTCGAGGCGACCCGCTATCATTCGCTCATCGTTGACAGGGACAGCCTACCGACGAGCATCGAGGTCACCGCCTGGACCGAAGACGGCGAGGTGATGGCGATCCGCGACACCAACCACCTCCACTTCGGCGTCCAGTTTCACCCCGAGTCCTATCTGTGCCACGAAGGCAAAAGCCTGTTGGCACGATTCCTCGAGATCGCCGGCTTGGCTGTTCGTCCCGAGTGGAAATCGGGGGGTGAGTTATGAGTGTTGAGTTCTCAGTTTTGAGTTTTCGGACACTGCGTCTCGGAGCGGTGTGGATGGCATTCCGAATTCCGAATTCCGAATTCTGAATTTTGGATTCTTCATGACCCCCGCCGACCACAAACCCCTCCTCAACCGTCTCTTGGCCGGGAAAGACCTGTCTTCTGGCGAGATGGAGGACTTCATAGGCGCGATCATGGATGGGGGTGTCGACGATGCGGTGATCGCTGCCGTGCTCATTGCGCTGCGTGCCAAGACCGAAACCGGGGTGGAGGTGGCGGCAGCAGCGCGCGCCATGCGCGCGCGTTCGCTGCCCGTCGAGATTGCCGATCCCCAGCTCGCCGTCGATACCTGCGGCACGGGAGGTGACGGCGCCGAGACGATCAACATCTCGACCGCGGCTGCGCTGCTCGCTGCGGCGGCGGGAGTGCCGGTGGCCAAGCACGGCAACCGCTCGGTCTCATCGCGCTGCGGCTCGGCCGACGTCCTCGAGACGGCGGGCGTGCGGCTCGACCAAAGCCCCAAAGACATGGCGGCCATGCACGACGAGGTAGGCATCGCGTTTTTGTTCGCACCGCGACTGCACCCGGCGATGGCGGCAGTGATGCCGGTACGGCGCGCTCTCGGGGTGCGGACGGTGTTCAATCTCCTCGGGCCCCTGACCAATCCGGCGCGGGTCGAACGCCAGGTGGTCGGCGTCTGGGGCCGCGAGGTGCAGGCGCTGATGGCCTCAGCCCTGGCAGAGCTCGGCGCTCGACGTGCGCTCGTGGTCCACTCCGACGACGGCCTCGACGAGATCTCGGTGAGCGCCCCGACCACCGTGATCGAGGTGCGAGATGGCGAGATCGTGGGCGAGTGGCGCGTCGATCCAGGTGATCTCGGCCTCGAGTCCGGAGATTCCGAGTCGCTCAGGGGAGGCGACGCCACCGAGAATCTGCGGCGGATGCGCGCCATCCTCGGAGGAGAGGAAACCTCGGTGGCTGCCGAGGCGGTTGCCCTCAATGCGGCAGCGGCGCTCATAGTGGCCGGGTTCGCCGGCGATCTGCGGCAAGGGCTGGACCGCAGCCGGGAAGTACTGCGATCGGGCGCCGCCCTCGAGATCCTCGAGGAGTTGGCGCGGCGCTCGACGGACACCACCGGCGATGTCTGAGTCCATCCTCGACCGCATCGTCGCCGATGTCCGTCGCCGGCTCGAAGAGACCCCGGAGATGCCGGGGCTGGAGGCGGCGGCGCACGCCGCCGCCGAGACCCGCCGGCAGCGTGGTCTGCGCTCGCTGCGGGGCGCCATCTCGGGTCCCGGACCCGCGGTGATAGCGGAGTGCAAGAAAGCGTCGCCGTCGGCGGGCGTCATCCGTGCGGACTTCGACCCGGTGGCGCTGGCCCGAGCCTACGCCGAGGGCGGAGCGGCCGCGATCTCGGTCGTCACTGAGCCTGAGTATTTCTCCGGCGATTCTCAGTGGTTGGCAGTGGTTCGCAGGGCGGTGGATCTCCCGGTGCTTCGCAAGGACTTCATCGTGAACCGGCGGCAGCTTTACGAGTCGGCCGTTCTGGGCGCCGATGCGGTACTCCTGATCTCGCGCATCCTCGACCGGGAGGGGCTGGTCGAGCTTCTCGGAACCGCCTCGGAGCTTGACGTCGAGGTGCTGCTCGAGATCTTCGTCGATGAGGATCCCGCGTTGGCGGTCGACTCCGGCGCCGAGATCATCGGCGTCAACGCGCGTGATCTGGCGACCTTCGAGACCAGGCTCGACCGGGTCGAGGCGATAGCGAACAAGCTCACAGCCGACTGTGTGCTGGTGGCCGAGAGCGGGATCCATGGGCCTAGGGACCTGGCTCGGCTGCACGAGGCGGGTTATGACGCGTTCCTGGTGGGGGAGCATCTGGTGCGGGCGGAGGACCCGGAAGAGGCAGTCCGCCGACTGCTGGGCGGAATGGCGCCATGAAATCGGATGGACGATTCGGACGCGGACGCGGACGCGGACGCGGGCACGGAGACGGAGACGGGTGAAGACCAAGATCTGTGGATTGACCAACCCGGAGGACGCCGAGGCGGCGGTGGCCGCCGGCGCCGATTTCGTCGGCTTTGTCTTCAGACGCGGAACGCCGCGTGCCCTGGATCCCGCTGCTGCTGGTTGGATTCATGAGATCACCGGCGCGGAAAAGGTAGGCGT
>RCNC010003083.1_pt1 | contig 10953 bp, 8 predicted proteins | sample 2041301 | NCBI WGS metagenome assembly RCNC01 (sample SAMN09708231, study PRJNA481090) | Marine sediment metagenome, whole genome shotgun sequencing project. | biome: marine sediment; feature: ocean; material: sediment; isolation source: Sewage treatment plant 13A marine sediment (STP13A) ... | reverse complement strand
CGTTGCAATAACTCAACGGTTTGGATCGCTCCCGGCTTCTCCGGCGACGTCGACACGGTTTTTTTTTCCAAAAGTCCGGTCTCCCCTAAACTGGAATGAGATAGGGTTGTTAATCGTCGTTAAATGGCAAACCTGGATAGATAGAAAAACTGGAAATTTAAATATGCTTTTATCGCTTTGGTAGATAATTTTCCCGTCTGAGACATACCCGGTTTGCTGTTGCATGTCAAGATTCAGCTACTTTTCTGAATCCATAAATCTTCCAGGCACGAGCCTGACCCGCGGAAATCCGGCTAGTTCAGCTTAAATCGGACCGGTAATTTAACCTTCATTTTCACTCTTTTTTGGCCGATGGTACCCGGTTCAAACAACCATTTTTTTACTGAAGAAATAGCCGCTTTATCCAGAATAGCATGTCCGCTGGATTTAAATAACATTAAATCATCTACCTTCCCATTTTCATCTACCAGGACCTCCAGAACCACGGTACCTTCATATCCCTTTTTTCTGGCCATCCGCGGATATTTCGGGGTGCGATTAGTTAAATATAACGGTCTGGCCATTTGCATTGCAGCCGATGCTGATGGTTCCGTTCTAGCCGCCGTCCGAGTAGAAACATCTCGCTCGGTAACGTCCTCTGAGGGCTCATCATCTTTATGAAGCGACTCTTGATCAAATCTTTTATCTTTATTTTCAAGGACATTTTGAGGATCCGGTATGGATTCAACAGGATAAATAACCGGTTTTACAGGTTCAGATTTAATGAGAGGCTTTTCGACCGGCTTAACTTGAGTGGCTATTTCGGCAGGATATCGCTTCTCTTTTTTTGTAAGCCTTTTCAGACTGGTTTTAGGTTTGATCGCCTTTTCTCGTGATTTTGATTTCGTAAGACTTGATGTTGTAAGGGGTTTTATGGTTTTTTTAGCGACTTCAGGCTTCAGGGGAGGCACCGGATCTTTTTTTGGCGCCTTGCGGATGCTTTCGGCCGGATTTATTTCGGATTTGCTGGTGCGTTTAGGGGTTGAGATTTTCTTAGGTCTTTCAGGCTTGAGGGCCAGTAGGCTGATTGTGACGGGTTTAGGTTTCGATGAAGTCGATGAAAAAATATTCAGCATGCTCAAATCCAGACTCAAGAGAAGTCCATGGATCCCCAGTGCGATAACCGATGATATCAGCAACCGTTTCATTGCTGGTTCTCTATTTCGGCTTGCAGGGAAATTCGATTTAACCCGGCCAGCCTGATATTATCCAGAACCTGGAAAAGCTTTTGGTACGGAAGCGTACGGTCTGCAAAAAACAGGACCCCGGGATCCTTTACTTTTCCGACTTTGGATTTCAGGACCGTTGTCAGGTTTTCCAGATCAACCGGTTCTTTATCCACATAGATGGTTTCATCGGCTTTGACGGTTACGGTAAGAATTAACTTCCTATCAATTTGTACAGTTTGCGATGTCGGCAGATCCACCGGCATCCCGCGATGCACTGCCATGGACAGCATGGCATAAATAAAAAATACCAGGAGCAAGAACACTATATCGATCAGCGGCAGCATTTCAATGCGGACCTTTTTATTCGACGGCAGCTGGATTTTCACGCTGCTTACTCCTTATTTTTTTTTACTTTCAACAGCTGCCTTTCAGAAACAAGCTCCAGGCTGGTGGCATATCTTTCAATCGTTTGGGCCGCATTTTCAACGCGCGAATTAAAATAATTATATGGAAATACGGAGAGGATCGCAATTCCGAGTCCGGCAGCGGTAGTAATTAATGCCTGTGCAATTCCTGCCGTAACCGCCTCAGGATGTTCGATGCCGGCCGAACCCAAAATCTCAAAAGATGAAATGATCCCGATAACCGTTCCGAAAATCCCCAGCAAGGGTGCCACGGTAATCATGGTGTCCAACACTCCCATAAAACGTCGCATCCGCTTGATTTCTTCAGCCGCCGCCGATTCCATGGCCTTAACCATGGAATATTTACGATGCAAAATTCCGCTGATAAGAACGTTGACGATATAGTCTTTGGATCCCGCTGTTTGCTGCCGAATCGCATCCCAATCTCTGCGACCATATAGCTCTATAACCTCATCAACAAGCAACGGTCTTCTCTGTAAACTTTGCTTCATCCAAAAGATCACCCGATCGATGACCACGCTCACTGCAATGACTGAACAGGCCAGAAGCGGATACATGACCGGTCCACCTTTACTGAAAATCATAAACATTTGCTTTCCTTTCTTGCCGAATTCAGTGATCATGCCCGGTGGAAGGTTTTTTTTTTACTGAATTCGGCATCATACTCGGTTCTATATTTGCTCTGAGCTTTAAAAATTTGCGCGGGACCAGGGTCACTCTCGGAGATTCACCCAGGGGGCTTTTATCCACCAGGAGCTTACAGCCATAGGCCTGTTCCAGGTTCTGAAAGTTCAATACCTCATCCGGCCGTCCCAGTTTAACAATTTGTCCTTCCTTGAGCAGCAGCAGCTGATCGCCGTAAATAGCCGCCAGATTAATATCGTGAGATACCATGATTATCGTCACGCCTTTTTCTTCTTTAAACTTTTCCATCAGATCCATCACCTGGACCTGATGGGCAAGGTCCAAAGATGCCGTCGGTTCATCCAGCAGAATGATCTGCGGCTCCTGGCAGATCGCTCGGGCAATAAGGACGCACTGACGCTCACCACCACTTAGCCGATACATTTGGCGCCCTGCCAGATGCTCAACGCCGGTGAATACCATAGCCTGCCTGGCGATTTCAATATCGCCGGACTGCTCCAGACCCAGTATGCCGAGATGGGGAGCACGTCCCATTAAAACAAATTCCATAACCCGAAAAGGAAACTCCAGCGGAACCATTTGAGGAACCAGGGCGATATGTTTGGCCAGTGTCCTGTGGCTGAAGTTCCGGATGGGTTTGCCCAGGATCTGTAATTGACCGCTTTGAGCTCTTAAAGTTCCCGCAATTGCTTTGATCAAGGTGGTTTTGCCGGATCCATTCGGTCCGATAATGATAAAAAAATTACCCATAGGAACCGCAAAAGACACATCTCTTAAAACCGGTTGCGCTTCGTAAGTAAAATTTAGCTGATTCGCATTGACTGCTGGTTTCATCGCGCGGACTTTTTTAACAGAAAGATAAAGAGCGGAGCGCCGATGATAGCGGTAACCACACCGGCAGGCATTTCCCCCTGCCGGGGCAAGGTCCGGGCCAGCACATCACAAACAATCATGTAAGCCCCTCCTCCCAGCACACACGCCGGAACAAGCACCCGGTGGTCAGGACCCACAACAAAACGAAGCAGATGCGGTATGACAAGACCGACAAAACCTAGCAACCCGCATTGGCTGACCGTGGCACTGACCATTAAAGACGTCGTACCCAGAAGGACCACGGTTACTATTTTTAGATTAACGCCTAAACTTTGAGCGGTTTCTTGTCCCAGCAGAAGAAGATTCATGACATGCGAGAGCCAAAATATCACGCCAACGCCGGGAATAATTATGGCCGCCAGCAGGAGGACCTGTTCGGAACCGGCCATGGAGAGATCTCCCATCAACCAGAAAATGATGTTGTGGATACGGGCATCCTGGGTCATGGAAACAAGAAACATGATGACCGCCGAACAGAATGCATTGACCATGACACCGGATAAAAGCAGGGATTCTTTATGTAGAATCGTTCGACCGGATGATATCATCAGAAGTAGCGCCAGGGTCATCATACTGCCGATAAAAGAACTTACACTCACCCCCGGAAATTGAGATAAACCCATCAATATACCGGTGATGGCACCAATGGCAGCGCCTCCTGAAATGCCTAAAATATAGGGTTCTGCTAAAGGGTTTCGTAGTAGCGCCTGAAAGACAAGACCTCCTGAAGAAAGCGCAGCGCCTACCAACGCCGCCAGAACTACCCGGGGCAGACGGATACGCCAAATGATGTCTTCCAGGGAGGAATCCGTGACGGTTTTGCCGAAAACTGACCGGACGACCGTCTCAAATCCTCCTCCCGAAGAGCCTACGGAAATTCCCAATACAGCGGCGGCTATAAGGACTAAAAGCATCCCGGCCGAAATCGTTAAAATGCGTTTTAGAATATTCGTCTTTTCCGTGCTCACTGGATTTCCTCAAAGATTTCGGGATGAATCAGTCCTGCCAGCGTCTCGAGGCTATCCACCAGGCGTGGGGTCGGCCGATTAAATAAATCTGAATTCACCAGATAGATCCGATTGTTACGCACCGCCGGCAAATGGGGCCACTTGTACCATTCTTTTCTGACTTTATCAAAAGCGACCCCTCTTGCCATGGAGGAAATGATGAACACATCCGGCTTAAGCCCGAGGACCTGCTCGCGACTGAAGCGGGGATAGCTGGCTTTGCCTTCGGCAAGGTTTATTCCCCCCGCATTAACGATGAGTTCATGAATAAAGGTATCGGTTCCCACCGAGACAATCGGTGTAATACCGATCTGGAAAAATACGCGTGGTTTATCGTTGGATCCGGCAATCAAAGATTTAATTCGTTGAACTCTCCGTCGCATATTTCCGACAAGCGCATTCGCCCGGTCGGTTGCGTGCAATATTGCACCCAGGTCACAAATGGTTTGCATGACCGATTCCAGATTCCGGGGATCGACCACAAAGACCGGAATATTCATGGATTCCAGTCGTTCAATCAGCGCTTTGGGGTTCCCGTCCTTGGTGGCGATGCAAAGATCCGGGCTTAACGCGACAATGCGCTCCAGATCCAATCGTACATAGGAACCGACCCTGGGAAGCGATTTGGCAGCTTCAGGATAATTGCTGTAAATAGTAACACCTTTCAAACGTTGCTGTTGTTCGAGGGCGAAAATTATTTCCGTAATGCTCGGAGCAAACGCAACAATGCGCTGCGGATCAGGCGGCAGATTTACGGTACGTCCCAGACTGTCTTTTACAGTTCCGGCATCTGTGACCTTTGGTGCCGACAAAGAGACGGCCATGAGAACGGCGCATACGAAAAATATTCGTTTTCTAGGCTGCATAACAGTATCAACTCATCTTTGTTTCAATCGGAAAGCCGCCGGCACCATGCGGCCAAAATTATTACCGGTCTACGGCTTCCGGCAGGAGGTTTGCGGTAATCGGATTAAAGATCGAAATAAAATTATTAGCGGAAGAATACACATTAAAAGCAAGAGCAACACAGGGATCAATATTTTTACCGGCGCCCCCGCAGCTATCCCATCTGCGGCCGTTGCGATTAAGCATATCGCGCTGCCCCCGCTGATCCCCGAGGACCCGCTTTGCGGTATGACTTCAGATCCGGTACTTACGGTGGTGATACCCGCACCGCCAGGATCAATAATGATTCCATTTATCAATCCATCCGCATCACCGGCACCACCATCGGTAAGGGTTAATGTCAACGAACGACGATCCGGACTGAATGCGGCAGCGGGAAAAACATACCAGCCCTTCACAAAGTCATACTTGTGCCATTGGTAGTCCTCCGGCCCAGGTTCGGAAAGGTAGACCGTAATCGTTTCAGTATCACCGTCGTTCTGAACCCGCAACCGAAAGCTAATCAGCCCCAAAAGAGTATCCTGTGGTGCGGCACCGCCGCTGCTTTCCGGAAACTGATCCGGATCCGTTGATTCAATATATTCGATGACCACATTGGGATTCGCGGTTGCGACCCCCATCTGCCCCGGCCCGATTACCGTGTCCAGGACTTTATACTGGTCGCTGATCTGATTGACATCCGGTATGCTGTCCGCATTCAAGTCCACTATGCTTGAGGGGTCCAGCTCCTGTGCATCCAGAATACCGTTGCCATTGGTGTCCTTGGTAACGGCCGTTGTAGTAAGTGCGAAGGTTTGAGACCAGTCAGAGTCAGCGTTTTGGCTGTCAAAATATTTGACGTGCCAGAAATAGGTGGTGTCAATCTGCAGCAACGATCCGGTCAGGATCAGTTCGGTCAGGGAAACCGAACTTGTCAGATCAAGGACCGGATCGGTAAAATCGGTATCCAGGCTGAGTTGCCAGTGAGTTTTATAATGAAAATCGCCGCTGGCAATATCTGGATCCGAAAAGGGGCCGGCCATGAGGATGGGATTCAGGGCCACATCAGGGGCGCCGTTTGCGGGAGAAACCGGAATCGGTTGATCCGGAGGCGCATTCACCACCTCTTCATATCTGACGCCCACGGCGTCCAGGTCAAACCCGGCGCTTTGACTGGTCGGATACGGATCGTAGATCACATCGGCGCTCGTATCAACGTCACTGCCGTCGCCGATGATATCCACAATTTTTACATGGGTAATGCGGTGGAGTTGGACCGCACCCGATAGAACCTCATCTTTGGTGGCAAGATCCCCCAGGTCAAAAGGCGTGCCGTACCCCTGGCGATATTTGCCGCCGAACCCTTGGACATCGGTCGGATCCGTCGACCCGAACGCGCCCACAGGGCTTGGTGATAATGAGTCGTTGTCAAACCGGACGAAAGTTTCACCGTCCGAGGAGACTTCCACGTATGCCAGTTCCAGGAAGGTGTCACTGAAGGAATTTTCAAATACAGCAAAATCCCAGCCCGGACCGTTTCTGATGGGTTGATCAAAGGTCAGGGTAATCTCTCCGCTGCGTCCCAGGCTCATGATGTCGAAAGATGTGCCTTCCGCCGGACCCAGAGCTTTTTGCGGATCCTGCCAGGTTGATGTCACCGCCTCTCCGGGAATATAATTTTGCCAGCCGGTGGCCCAGGCGATAAACGCGGCATCATCCATGAATACGGCCGTGGAGCCGGCCTGACCGGCCGCCGGTGGATAGGGACCTGCAAGTGCTCTCATTGTAACAATTGAGAAAGCCATCAATGCAATGGCAATTCCTGCAATAATTTTCATCGGCGTTGCTTCCTATAGGCCCTTAGTTGCATTTTTCTGACAACATGTAGTAAGGAACGAAAGGTGTCAGGTTTCAGGTGTCAGGGAAAGAAGATGCTGTATACTGAAACCTGACACCCGACACCTGAAACCTATGATTTGTGATATTAAACTATCAGCTTGCTTGTTGCCCTTCAGGGGCCACTTTTAGCGTGCATAGTCTCGGAAAAGCTTAGTTTCTGTTCAGCGAAAAGGCTGAATTTCATAGTCGGTTCTAAAACGACCACTGAATTCCCGCATAGTAATTTCGTGTCGGCATTGGGAAATACGATTCACTAAACGCTATCGTCGAGTATAATTTATCAAAAATATTGTTTATTCCTCCGAATAGTTTGAACTTTCTGTAGGTATACGATAGTTTGACATCATATACCTGATAGGGATCCAGGGTCTCAAAGGTGTCATTGTCGATATCATTGCCGTCATATCGCTTAGCTACCAGGGTACCAGCGAAGCCCAGCAAAAGCGGCTCAATAATTTGCCACTCAAAGCCGAATCCAACTGAATGACGCGGGACCAAAGGGACGAATGTATCCAAATTTTCGAACTTGGCATCCATATAGGTGTAATTTCCCCAGACATATAAATTTTCAGCCGGGTATAACTTTAGGCTCGTTTCCACACCCCGGCGCCGGGTGGTATCCTCAAAATTGCTATTGACGCGAAGATCCGGGTCAAATCGGATTTCATCGTCGATTTCAATTTGAAAGAGGGTCAGATTGAATTCAGCCAGTCTCCTGAAGCGATAACGCAAGCCAAGATCATAATGTCTTCCTTTCTGGGGCTTTAAATCGTCGTCCGCAAAGGCAAATTCATCCACATTGGGGATCCGGAAGCTGGTGGCAAAACTTGCGAAAATAGAGATATCGTCTCTGAGGTCATAGACAGCACCGACATCAAAGGCGTTATTATAGTAGTTACGGTCAAATTCGTCTCCGTTTTCCCACACGGACGACCCGCTGAAATCTTTCAAGTCATCATTGCGAAATCTTCCTTTGTAAATGTTGTAGCGGTATCCCGTGTTGAAAGACAGATTGTTAAATATCGCCGTTTGGTTGGTAAAAAAAACCCCGAGACTTTCCACCTTGCTGTTTTTGCGAACTTTCTGATCAATGCGCTCACTGACATAATCGGTGTAATAGTAATCCGTACCAAATTGAAAGGTATTTTCCGTCCGACACAGGGTGTATTCTTTGACATAGCTCAGATCGCCCAGCCAGTCATCTTCATCGATATGGCTGGTCTGATCACTGTTGGATAATAAAGGCGTGAAGCCCAAAATAAAGTCGTTGTCTCTGCGCCGGTACCCGCCGTTGATTTTTAAAACCCCCCAGCGGCCGAAATCAGATTCCAGACCCCCTCTGAGTCGCCTGTCGGTGGTTTTGCCATCATCATCGGAGCTGTTGGTCTCGCGGCGTCGCTTTCGTGAATCAATATCATCGATGGAAACCCCACCTGGAAAACCCTGCTTGTCTTTGTGATAGTTGGCGGCAAAGGAAAAAATAACGGCATCGAATATTTGCTCATTGAGGTATTCGGTGGCATCGTAACCCAGCCGGATTCCGGCATCTTTTTTACGCAAAAAACCATTGTCCCGATAACCATCCGTGTCATAGTAATCGGCGTTGACGCTGAAATTGAGATTTTGAATCTGACCGCCGCCGGAAGCCCTGCCGTCAAAAGTGTCGTAGCTGCCGTAGGCTGAATATAGTCGGGCCGAAGGCTCTTTTTTGCCCCTTTTGGTGACAATATTGATAACTCCGCCGACGGCGCCGCTGCCGTAGACCACCGATGCGGCGCCGCGCACGATTTCAATACGTTCGATCTCATCGATCGCTATGGTCGAAAAATCCGGGCCGGCCAGATCCGGCGGGTTAAGCCGGAAGCCGTCTACCATCACAAGTACATTGCTGGAGGCAGTCTCGCCCATACCGCGAATGTCTACCAGGGCTTGTTTATCAGTACCGTAAAAGCTCTGCAGATTTATATTCGCTTCCCGTGACAAAAGGTCCGGTACATAGTTGCTGGGCGCCTGGGCGATGTCTTCGGCGGTGATCACGGTCACATTGCGCGGGACGTTACGGATTTCATCTTCAATCCGTGTGGCGGTGACCACCACCTCTTCCATCTCGAAACGGGAGCCTGTTTGTTGCTCTGAATCTGATTGCTTTTCCTGAGCATGCCCTAAACCGACAGCAAATAAAAGCCAAGCCGGCAAAAAAATGAGCATCGCCTTCAATAAGGTTAGGTTCGGCATAATTTGTTGCTCCCGCAACATTGCACCAGAGATCGTACAAACGTCACTAAGACAAAAAATTGAATTTAGGTAATATCAAATAAGCTTGGTTCTAATGCAACTTTGGGGTCTATGGAGTCGGTATCCACTGATCGATTCAATTGTCAATTCCTCCGAAAACGAAACAGTCCAATATAGCAACCGAGAAAAATCATGCCCATGAGGATGATTGAAGCTATAATATTCCTACCTTCAGATAGCTGAGTGGAAACAGTCGTGTCGATAAAGCATCCACCACCGCCACCACCGCTACTGCCACCACCGGAGGTGGTAGACACCCCCACTCCGCCGGGGTCTACGATCTCTCCGTTGACGATATGATCTAAATCCCCATGGTCACCGTCCTTAAGTTCGATGGTCACGGACTTTCCGTCTGCGCTGAAGGTGGCATACAAGGAGTAGTCTTGCCATCCGTTGATAGAATCATATTGATACCACGCGGCACCGGCCGGAACCGGCTCAGAGAAATAAACAGTAACCTGAGCGGTGCCGGTGGAACTATTCACCTTCAGCCGATAATCAATAAGGCCAAAGGGGAAGTCCGAGGGCCGATTGGCGGTTTCGTCAATGGTATTCATATCGACGGCCATGAGCGATTCAACGACAACGTCCGCTCCCACCGGGCTGATACCGATTTGCTTCGAACCGGAACCGTCCGCAGCATTCACCGCCAAAATAACATCCGGCTGCTGATTGTCCGGTATACCGTCTGAGTTTAAATCCTTGGAATCATCCACGCGCTGGTCCGTCGGAACCCCGGAAAGCCGGGTTTGCCAGAGTTGCAGCAGGCTAACTTCGCCATCGTCGGTACCGCCTGAAAAGGGAACCATGGCGCTGATAAAAAAAGATGTTCCATCAAAGGTGATTCCACGGGCTTCATCATGGGTTGTCGCCAGCTGTGTTTTTTGATTGCCATCAATTTCAAAAATGGCCTTCCCACCCCCTGAGGTGACATAAATACGGTGGTTGTAACCGTAGATCGCATCCCCCAGGCCGCTGCTAACTGTCAGATAATTTTCCTGAATAACAGATCCGGTATCGGTATTGACCTGATGAAAGTAGCCGTTTCCCCCAAAAACCGCTTCCCCATATAGCATCGTCGTTTCATTTTCAAAAATGATGGGACCGTTCCCGCCACCGTTGGGCTGCTCAAAGGAAAGATTGAGGGTAACACCCGTAAATTCAGAATTTACCTCGTACAGATAAAAATTATTACCGGAGCCGAAAAAATCAGAAGACGAAAACCAGATGGTATTCGTCCATGGATTTTCGGTAAATGCAAAAATGGCGCTGCTCACCTGCGTATCCAGCGATTCGAATGGAGCCGGCCACGCATCCGTTAACAAAACGCGATAAATTTTGGAAGTCACTGCATTGTCATGGAAGTATAAATAATTATCCGAACTGACTCTAAATCCCTGAATTGAGGAAAAAGCGGTTGCCAATGAACCGGTATCGCTGATAGCGACGGATTCACTGGTGTCCAGATTCTGCCCATAGATCTTGCCGTCGTCGCCGGCGTATATCAGATAATTATTGTAATAGGCGATCGAGCTCTGATAAATAAATACGTCCGGGTCCGGGTCGTCTACAGCCCGTGCGCGATATGGGTCAAGCGGGCTGATTTCACTGACGGCATCGGGATCCCAGCCCTTGTTTAAACTAATTTTACCGTCGTCCCCCATCCCGGTTGAAAACGGCACCATCTCGCTGACATAAAAATTGGCATCGCCGAAA